>SPKZ01011328.1_pt1 | contig 31327 bp, 31 predicted proteins | sample 2456571 | NCBI WGS metagenome assembly SPKZ01 (sample SAMN11192286, study PRJNA482655) | marine metagenome | biome: ENVO:00000447; feature: ENVO:00000244|ENVO:00000211|ENVO:00000569|ENVO:00002023; material: ENVO:00002151; isolation source: ocean water from marine abyssalpelagic zone ... | reverse complement strand
GGGTCGCCACCGGCCGACAACACGAGCTCCTCGAATTCCCTGGGGTCTTCGCGCTCACTCTCGCTGTAGAGATTCAGATGGACAAGTACTGCCCGCTCTCCCGAGTCGGGACGATCAAAAAACAAAGCTACCTCGGTCGAACAGCCATAGCGGCGACCAGCGGCCGCCACCGATATTCAGATCAGCTACCGGCTTCATCTTCCGGCGGATTTTGCATGGGCATGCGGACCACACGGGATGGGACCACCGTGGAAATCGCATGCTTGTAGACCATCTGGCTCACGGTGTTCTTCAATAGCACGACGAATTGATCAAAAGACTCGATCTGCCCCTGCAGTTTGATGCCATTGACCAGATAGATGGAAACGGGAACCCGTTCCTTACGCAGTATATTCAGGTAAGGGTCTTGTAGCGTGTGCCCCTTTGACATAATTAGCTCCTATCAGGCTCAAATCGAGCCAAAAAAAATAAAACTGGCCTCTTACAACGGGCCCTCGGTACGACTGCTATCCAGTATAGGACAGTTTCAGGGACCTAAGTGGGGTTGATACCCAAATACTTCAAGAGCGGATTCACTGGGTCGCCAAATTTCTCTTCACTGTCAGACAACGTGGTGTACACAACGTTCCCTCGCTCATCGGTGTGAATCCACTGAAGATCGGGCCACTGCCTGAGCCACGTGAGTTGTCGTTTAGCGAGTTGCCGGGTTGCGGCGATGCCCTTATCAATAGCCTCGTCCAGTGTGCATCGCCCTGCCAGATGTTCCCATAACTGCCGGTAACCCACCGCGCGCAGGGCCGGGGCCGAATCACCAATATCATCGCGGGCATACAGGGCAGCCACCTCCTCCAAAAAACCCTGACGCATCATGATCTCGAAACGGGCTCGAATCCTGTCATGCAGCACTGATCGTTCTGTGGGCGCAATGGCCAGTTGGAGTGTGCGATACCGATCCAACAGGGGAGCGACCGCGGGCTGGCTCTGCCATTGACTAATAGGGACACCGCTGGCGCGATACACTTCCAGCGCGCGAGAAATTCGCTGGGAGTGATTCGGGTGGATCTGCGCAGCTGCCACCGGGTCAACCGCAGCCAATTGCTGATGCAGCGCAGGCCAGCCAATGGCCTGGGCCTCCTCTTCCAGAGCACGCCGTATATCCTGATCCGCCTCCGGCATGGGCGACAAACCCTGCAGCAGCGCCCTGAAGTACAGCATGGTGCCGCCCACTAGCACCGGCAAGCGTCCGCGGCCAACACTCTCTTCAATGAGCTTCAGGGCATCGGCGGCAAACTCCGCTGCTGAGTAGACCTGCGCAGGATCGCGAATATCTACGAGTGCGTGGGGCAGGTCAGGGCGAGCCGCGCCGATGTCCAAACCGGTATAAACCAGTGCGGAATCCACGCTGATCAAATCGCACTCAAGATGTCGAGAAAGGGATTCGGCGAGGGCCGTTTTACCCGAGGCCGTGGGCCCCATAATGCACACGACATCAACGGGAAGCGTGGCCATCTAGCGCCCCCGAAGAAAGAGCTTATCGAGCTCGTCCAGACCCAGTTGAGTCCAGGTTGGTCGCCCATGGTTGCACTGCCCGGAGCGCTCAGTGGCTTCCATGTCGCGCAGTAAGGCGTTCATCTCAGGAATCGTGAGACGGCGATTGGCTCTCACGGAGCCATGGCAGGCCATGGTTGAGAGGATCTCATCCATGTGCGCATCAATGCGATCCGAGCTGCCGTATTCAGCAAGGTCCGCCAATACGTCCTGCAGTAACTGCTCCACATTGGAATCGCGCAGCGCGACGGGCACTTCTCGAATGAGCAAAGACTCCTCGCCGGCAACATCGACTGCAAGGCCAATCGCTGAGAACAGCGACTGATGCTCACTCGCCAGGGCCACCTCGCGTGCGCTCACCGCCACCGCCTGTGGGACCAGCAACGGTTGACTGCGAATACCTTCCTGAGCGCGAGCCTCCTTGAGGCGCTCGTAGGTAATGCGCTCATGGGCTGCATGCATATCCACCAACACCAGCCCGTGAATATTTTCCGCCAGAATGTAAATGCCCTTCAGTTGAGCCAGCGCATAACCCAGCGGCGGTGCCGACTCAGGTGACTCGGACTCGGGCATCATGGGGGCCGGCGACGACGGATGAACCCCGACGTAGCTGCTTATCTGTGCCTGCCCTAAGCTGCCGGCGGCTAAACCGGTAGGCCGCATCGAGTAGGCCGGTTCAGCCTCCTGCGTACCCCAGGCCAAGCCACCTTGGCTACGAATTTCCCCGGTGGTCAGGTCAACCGCACCGCCCTCGGGTAAAACTGCTGCTCCAGGCGACTCCACCTGATCAGCCGGGCGGACATCCGCCAGGGCACGGTGCAAGCTGCTAAAAATAAAGTTGTGCACATCACGGCCGTCCCGGAAGCGCACCTCGTGCTTGGTGGGGTGGACGTTCACATCCACTTTGGCCGGGTCTAGCGACAAGTACAGGACAAACGCGGGATGACGTCCGTGATAGAGCACATCCCGGTAGGCCTGCTTCACCGCATGCGCAATCAACTTGTCACGGATAACCCGCCCGTTAACAAAAAAGTATTGAAGGTCCGCCTGGCTGCGGGAGAACGTGGGAAGACCCACCCAGCCCTGCAATTTAAACTCGGGCAGCTCGCGCTCTATGTAAATCGCCTGCTCCATAAAGGCTGGGCCACAGAGCGACGCCACCCGCCGCTTCTGCTCAGGTTCGTCCAACGCCGGTCTTAGCTGGTGAATCACGCGACCGTTATGCCGCAGACTAAAGGCCACATCAAAGCGAGCCAGCGCCAGGCGCTTAACAACCTCTTCCAAGTGGGAAAACTCGGTTTTTTCCGTGCGCAAGAACTTGCGGCGGGCCGGCGTATTAAAGAACAGGTCGCGCACTTCCACCGTTGTGCCCCTGGGGTGGGCCGCCGGGCGCACCTGGACTTCCATGTCGCGTCCCTCAGACTCTGCCTGCTGCCCTTCGCTGCTGTCGTCAGCGGTGTTGGATATGAGGCTGAGCCTCGATACCGAGCCGATACTGGCCAGCGCCTCGCCGCGGAATCCCAGGCTGCTTACGGCTTCCAGGTCTTCAAGGGACGTAATCTTGCTGGTTGCATGGCGCGCCAAGGCCAAGGGGAGATCCTCAGCGGCAATACCCAGGCCATTGTCGCGAATGCGCATCAGCTTGGTACCGCCACTTTCCACATCAATATCAATACGGGTGCTACCGGCATCCAGGCAGTTTTCCAGCAGTTCTTTAACCACGGACGCCGGGCGTTCAACCACCTCGCCGGCGGCGATCTGGTTGGCCAATCTGGTACTGAGCCGCTGTATGCGGGACATGAAGACCTGCTAGGTTGCTGGGATTTTGAGGCTCTTGCCGGCCTGAATGGAGTTGCTGCGAAGGCCGTTGTGGGTCTTGAGCGCGTCTACAGACACGTTAAAGCGCTGAGCGATGCCAGAGAGTGTATCACCGCGGGCGATCACGTACTGCTCACCCTCCTGCTGCCGCCGCCAGGCCAGCAGTGTGCCCGGGGTTGGGTTGGCACTCCACCAGTCACGAATACCGTAAAAAATTTGTTTTGCCATACGCTGCTGGTAGCTGCGCGTGCCCAATTTCCTGGCTTCCCCGGGATTAGAGATAAAGCCAGTCTCCACAAGGATAGACGGGACATCAGGGGATTTAAGGACGGCAAAGCCGGCCTGCTCTACCTGCTTCTTATGCAGGTGGGCAATATCATCCATTCGCCGTAACACCGAGGAGCCGATTTTCAAACTGCTATCCAGAGTGTTGGTCATGGACAGATCAGCCAAGACGCCGGCGAGCACATCGTCTTTGTCAGAAAGGCTGGTGCCGCCCACCAAGTCCGAGGCGTTCTCACGCTGTGCCAGGTGACGGGCCGCCGTACTGGTAGCACCGCGCAAAGACAAGGCATACACGGATGCGCCGTGGGCCTGCTTGCGATCAAAGGCATCCGCGTGGATGGAGACAAACATATCGGCCTGGCGTTTTCGGGCCAGATCACGTCGCCCCTTCAAGCTGATGTAATAGTCGCCACTGCGAATCAGTGTGGGCTTGAAACCGGGTTCCTTCGCAAACAGCGCATGCAACTCCTTGGCAATGGCCAGAACGACATCTTTCTCCCGCAGACGCTTGGGCCCAAGAGCGCCAGGATCTTCACCGCCATGACCGGCGTCGATCGCAATCACGAGATCGCGCTTACCATTGGTGGTCGGGCTCGAGACTTTTTTCGGTTGCGTGCGCTCACTTTTTTTGTCGTACAGATCCAGCACTAACCGATCATCCGCCTGTTCATTGGCTTTGAGAGCAAAGCTGCGCGGATTAACCGTGGTGCTCATGTCGAGGACGACACGCAGATCGTCGCCGTCGCGCACACCGGAGCGAATATTTTTAATTGGGGTATTGCCAAGCTCCAGGTCATTCAGCGGGGTTTTTAATGCGGTATCGCTGACATCCAGAACGATGCGTGACGGGTTTTCCAGCACGATGAGCTTGTGTGAGGTGGGCGCTGTGAGGTCAAACACAATACGAGTATGGTCAGGTGCTCGCCATAGACGCACATCGCGCACCTCCACCGCACTGGCTGCACTTGCCAATACCAGCGCGATAACCGGCAAGATCCGGATACCCTGTTTCATCTCACTCCCGCCCTGCGTCGATAACGCGAACGATGGTTTTTGGTGGCAACTACCAGGCCATCCCCATGGCCTTCTCCCGCACCGCGCCCCCTGCGTCAGTTTGGGCCTGCAACACGATGCTGCGCCCGTCGCCTTCTCGGCTTATGGTAATCACTAAATCCGCCGGGGGCAAAACCCCATCACCCCGCTGAGGCCACTCAACGAGCAGCAAATTTTGACCATCGAGGTAATCGCGGATACCCATAAATTCCAGTTCTTCAGGATCACCCAGGCGATACAAGTCGAAATGGTAAACGGGAGGACGCGTGTGTTCGTAGGGCTCCACCAGCGTATAAGTAGGGCTTTTCACGGCGCCGTCGTGCCCAAGACCGGTCACGATGCCTCGACTCAACGTGGTTTTACCCATGCCCAGATCGCCCACCAGATGCACAACCAGCCCCGCATGCAGCAGGCCTGCCAACTGCCTGCCAGTTGTAACCATGGCATCCTCACCATTGGCGACAATGCGCATCAGTCCAATAGCTCCCTCATCACCGGTATCAGATCGGTAGCCAACAGGCCTCGCTCGCCGTCCAGCGCGGCTATATCTGCCGCTGCAGAATGCAAGCAAACCCCCAGAGGCGCGGCATCATCGGCCGCGAGGCCCTGGGCGATCAATGCACCCAATACGCCACTGAGCACATCGCCCATACCGCCACTGGCCATGCCAGGATTACCGTAGTCGCACAAGCCAATACCCTTCTGGCTGGCAACCAGCGTGCCATTGCCCTTGAGCACAATCGTCGCGCCCAACTTACTCGTGAGCGCAGTGGCCGCCGCAAATCGATCAGTTTGAATCTCACCGACCGCACAACCCAACAAGCGAGCCGCTTCACCGGGGTGAGGTGTCAACACGCTGTCGGATAAGTCAGCGCTTTGAACATCGCCCGACGCCAACACATTCAACGCATCTGCATCCAGCACGCAGGGCTTTTGCGCTTGCAGCGCGACCTGCAGGCAGGCTTTTGACCACTCGCTTTGCCCAAGACCAGGCCCGACCACAAGCACGTCAGATGCGTCGATGAGTTTACGAACGTCGGTCGCGCCAGCCACACCGTGGGCCATGATTTCGGGGATACGCGCGATGGCCGCTGCAACGTGTTGTTCCCGAGTCGCCAAGCGCACTAACCCGGCACCGCATCGCAACGCCGCCTCGGCAGCCATCAATGACGCTCCACCCATGCCCTCATCGCCGCCAATGACAAGTACCGAGCCACAGTGCCCTTTGTGCGCGGTGGCCGGCCGGGGAGGCAACTCCGCCAGCAGGGTATCAAGATCCAGACGCCAGACGTCCGGCGCCACGCAATCGTGGGCAGTGTCAGGCACTGCCAAATCCGCGAACTCCAGTTCGCCAACACAGTCCGGGCCGTCCAGCGTGAACAGACCGCGCTTCAGGGCAATGAAGGTCACCGTGATATCAGCGGTGACCGCAGATCCCAGGATTCGACCCGTATCGGCGCAGAGCCCCGAGGGCACGTCCACTGCCAATACAGGCAGCCCGGCGGCATTAACGGCTTCAATGGCAGATGCGTAAGCCGGGCGAACATCACCACCCAGCCCTGTTCCTAGCATCGCATCCACCAGAATGCCGTCGCCCTGCAAACAGCCGTCAACGTAGGGAACAGAAGGCACACCTGCATCCAGTGCCAGATCCCGAGCCTTGCGAGCATCGCTCTGTATCTTTTGGCTATCACCCAGCTCAAGCACCTGTACGGGTATTCCTCGCTGATGGAGGCGGTGTGCGATCAAGTAACCATCTCCCCCGTTATTGCCTGTGCCGCACAGCACCTGAACCCGCGAGGGCTGACCCCAAACTGCAGTCATCACTTCACAACATGCCTGAGCCGCTCGCGCCATGAGGATCGACCCGGGGATACCACAGCCCTCTATGGCAGCGGCATCCATTGCCCGTGTTTGAGCGGCAGTGAACAAGGGTTCTAACAACGCAGTTTTCATAACGGCAGTATACCCTCAAGCCGCCGGCTTTCTGGCACACTTACGCCCAGTGAATGCCAAGACCCACGCTATGCCCCCCGAACTGTCGCAGCAAGAACTCTCGGCCCTGCGCGCCCAGTTGGACGACTGGGCTTCAGAGCTTGGCTTTCAACAACTGGGCGTGACTTCCATTGATCTGGGAGAGCATGAGGAGTATCTGCAGCGGTGGCTGGCAGCGGGTTACCACGGCTCCATGGACTACATGGCGGCGCATGGGACCAAGCGAAGCCGTCCCGAGGAATTGCTGCCTGGCACCTGCGCCGTGCTGTCTGTGCGTATGGATTACGTCACACACGATACCCAGCCCCTAACGGTACTAGACTCGCCCGAGCGTGCGTATGTGTCACGCTATGCCCTGGGAAGGGATTACCACAAGCTCATTCGTAACCGCCTGGCCGCTTTGGCTAAGCGGATCGCGAAGGAAGCCGGCGGTGGGCAATACCGGGCCTTTGTCGACAGTGCACCGGTGCTCGAGCGGGCTATTGCAGAACGAGCCGGTCTGGGGTGGATCGCCAAGAACACCATGCTCATTAACGACAAAGCCGGCTCCTGGTTCTTTCTGGGGGAAATCTACACAGATCTGCCTTTGCCCACCGACCCACCACAGCACAGCAAGCACTGCGGCAGCTGTACCGCCTGTCTAGAGATCTGTCCCACACAGGCCTTCACAGGTCCGTTTGAGCTGGATGCCAGACGCTGTATTTCCTATCTCACCATTGAGCACAAGGGCAGCATCGACCCAGAACTGCGACCATTAATGGGCAACCGGGTATTCGGTTGCGATGACTGCCAGCTGGTGTGCCCATGGAACAAGTTCGCCCAGTTCACCAACGAGTCAGATTTTGCGCCGCGGCACGGTCTGGACTCCGCAGATTTGGTCAGCCTGTTCTTGTGGGACGAGGCCACCTTTCTCAAGAACACCGAGGGATCTGCCATACGCCGCATCGGCCATGAACGCTGGCTCAGGAACCTCGCCGTGGCACTCGGGAATGGTCCCCCAAGCCAATCCGCGCGCGAGGCACTGGCAAGCCGAGCCGACCACACCTCGGAGTTAGTACGCGAACACGTCGTCTGGGCATTGGCGCAATTCACGGCTTGAAGCGAAAACACGCTTTTGGGTTACACTGATTCCATCGCCGAGGAACGGTGAACGCACAGGAACACGGATGACACAGTTTGCTGCCAGTACCCACCCGGGTCTGAAACGCGACCACAATGAAGACTGCTATGACGCCTCACCCGAGTTAGGCTTATGGTTAGTCGCGGATGGCGTCGGGGGACATGCCCACGGCGAGGTCGCCAGCGGCATCGTCAAAGAGACTGTCAAATCAGCGGTGGCAAGCGGCAAGTCGCTAACCGATGCCATCGCCAAATCGCACCAAGCCATACTGAGAGAAATTGACCGTCGCGCCGACGGGAGCAATATGGGATCCACCGTGGTTGTACTACACCTGCAAGGCAGTGATTTCGACCTTGCCTGGGTAGGCGACAGTCGCGCATACCTTTACCGTGACGATGGGCTGGAGCAGCTGTCTCGTGATCACAACCCGGTCAGCGAAATGCTGCGCCAGGGCATTCTCACGCCTGAGCAGGCCGCGGTGCACCCCGAGCGGCACGTCCTTAGCCAATCCCTGGGTGTCTCCTCCAACGTGGTCGTGAACCCGGACTCAGCGAGCGGAACGCTTGCCGCTGGTGAACAGATCATTCTTTGCAGCGACGGCCTCTCTGACGAACTCACAGATGCCGGCATCGCGGCCATTATGGCGCGCGAAGCAACACCACAGGCTCAGGTTGATGCGTTGATCCACGGCGCACTGAATGCCGGTGGCAGTGACAATGTCACGGTGGTAGTGGTGGGCACACCCTCAGCAAGACCCGCGGCACCGCACGGCGGCATCGATCTTGAAACCACACAGAACATCGGGCACGCAGTGGCCACGAACAAAACCGAACGCGTGAGCCACACCGGCAAAGTGTGGCTGCTGGTTGGTGCGTTGCTGCTACTTGGGCTGTGGTTACTGCTATGAGCAGGCAGTGACGAACAAGGCGGAGACGCTGGGTCGATTCACACTGCTGCACCATCTGGACGATGGCGGCAGCTCTGACGTTTACCGGGCACACAGCGATGAGCTGGGCACCGTTGCACTAAAACTGCTGAAACCCGCCGCCAGAGAAAACCCTGATGAAGTAGAGCGCTTCCTTCGGGAAGGGCATCTGCTGGAAGAACTCTCCCACCCGGCGCTTCCGAACGTCGTCGATGTCGGGGTCGAGGAAGATACCCCCTACATCGCCATGACGCTGCTCCAGGGACAACCTTTGGATGCGTATTTGCAGGCCAAAGGAAAACTGGACAGCCAACGGGTGCTGGCCATCGCTGAAGATATTGCCGCCGCACTGGTGGTTGTGCATACCAGCAATACGGTGCATCGGGACTTGAAACCCCACAATATTTTCATCTGCGACGATGACGAACGTGCGGTGCTAATGGACTTCGGTGTCGCACGACCCATGAATCATCGTACGGAAAACCGCGCCACCCCGCGCTATATGTCACCCGAACAAGCCAGCGGCATGACGCTCGATGGCCGCTCAGACCTGTTTTCACTGGGCGCGATCCTCTACGAATTGCTCAGCGGCTCACCGCCTTTTCCCGGTAAAACGCTGGATGCATTGATAGAGCAGGTTCGGACTCATCACCCTGCCCCGCTGTCAGATGCGGGGGCAGCACAACCCATCGTCGAAAAGCTACTGCGCAAACAGCCAGCGAAACGCTACCGCTCAGCGGGCACGCTGCTGCGGGATATTCGAAAAGCACGCGCCAAAGCCCAGCGCCAACCTCTGAAGAAGCTGGAGGTGGTGGCGCTAATCGCGTTGGGAATCGGCGTGATTGCCTGGCTGGTCAGCTAGCGGTCGTCGTCGACCGCAGGGGCCTGAATAAAGGTGGTCTTGTTAGCGGCATCGAGCTCCGAGCGGCGAGCGGAAAACATTTCCGTGACACGGAAAATGATGTCGTGGAATCGCAGCTCATCTTCATTGCGCAGTGCCTGACGCTTGCTGATTGCCTTGCCGTTCACCACGGTCCCGTTTGCTGACCCCAGGTCTTCCACGTACAGCTGGTCATCCACCATACTCAGGCGTGCGTGCTGACGAGATACATGCGGGCTGACCACGGCGAGGTCACATTCGAGAGAACGGCCCAAGACGATGTCCTTGGTAACACCGAAGCTCAGTCCCGCCAGCGGACCTGTTTCCGCCGTTAGCGTCCACTGATAACCCGGCTCACTGTCGCCCTTACGAAAATAGTGAGTGACACCCCCGGTGCGCCTATCATTAATTGGCGGAATGTTGGCCAGGACACGACGCTCTACAAAGGAAGTGGTGCGAACAATCCCCTGCGGCGTAATCTGAAAAAACCAAGCCAGGGCAAAGTTCACGGGGAAGCCAATGACAGCACCATAAAGAAAGTAGCGGGATCCGAGGTCGGCATCGAAGCCCAATGCCGGAAACAGAATGTCACCCACCTGCAGGGCACCCCAGCAGACAAGGATATACAGGATACACGTGCGCGTGACCTTTCGACGCTTTAGCTCTCGAAAGAACGACCAGGATTCTTCAGGTGATGCTTCCATAACTCCCACAGTCTAGCTCCGAGGAGTCATTATTCAACTCCAGATAGGCAGCGATAGAGACGGCGGGGCATTACCGGCAATCTGACCGATGCTACCCGCTCCCTGGGTAAATGCCCCGCCGTCAATAAGACTTACAATAGGGCGGCGGAATAGTTGGAAACTTTTTTTACTTTTTCTTCTCAGCCCATATTCAGGAAGTGTTCACGGTAGTAGCGCATCTCCGCGATAGACTCTCGAATATCGTCCAGAGCAAGGTGAGTGCCGGTTTTGGTGAACCCAGTCTCTAGCTCAGGTCGCCAGCGCTGCATCAGGATTTTCAGGGTGCTCACATCCAGATTGCGGTAATGAAAGTACGCTTCTAGCTTAGGTAAATGCCGTGCCATGAAGCGTCTATCCTGGCATATGGTATTGCCACACATCGGCGAGGCGCGCGCCGGCACCCAATGCGAGAGAAATGCGATGGTGTCCTCGGTTGCATCGCCTTCATCGGCATCACTGGCACGCACGCGATCGACCAGCCCTGAGCGATTGTGGTGAGTCGTGTTCCACTCATCCATGCCCTCCAGAACTGCGTCCGGCTGGTGGATCGCGATCACAGGGCCTTCTGCCAGGGTATTCAGGTCACTGTCCGTCACAATCGTGGCGATCTCTATAACCACGTCTTGATCCGGATTCAGACCGGTCATCTCCAGATCTACCCAGATGAGGTTGCTCGGATTCTGCATGATGTCGTCCTGCTGCGATGGCCAGTGCAGTGTAACAAATGCCTCGACAGTACGACCCGCCGACTTCGATAATGTCCGTATGAGTAAACGTAAGCTCAGCCGACGTCAGGCCTGGCGAGTCAACAAAATTCAGGAAGAACGAGCCAAGCGTGCCGAGCAGCGGCAGGCGCGGGCAGAGCAAGCTTTGGGCGCGGGCGAATTAGGGCCGGAGCAAAATGGGCTTGTTGTCGCCCACTTTGGCACCCAAGTTGCCGTTGAGGACGAAGATGGCACCGTGCTGCGCTGTCATGTTCGCGCTAACGTGCAGACACTGGTCACCGGCGACGCAGTTGTATGGTGCCGTGGCGAGCCCACAGGCGTCATCGTTGCCCGCTTGCCGCGCCGCGGTGAACTTTGCCGCCCGGACCCACATGGCGCACTGAAACCGGTGGCGGCGAACATTGACCAGATCATTATCGTGTTCGCGGCACTGCCCCAGCCCCACGCAAACCTCATCGATCGCTATCTGGTGGCCTCAGCGATCTCCGGCAGCGAGCCAATCCTGTTGCTCAATAAAACCGACCTGCTGGAAGAAGATGCCGAGTTAGCAAGAAGTATGGAGGCTCTGGTGTCGCCCTACGAGTCACTGGGCTATCGGGTACTTCGCAGTGCTATTGGTAGCAGTGGCATGACAGACTTGGAAAGCGCGCTCGCTGACCGTATCAGTGTGTTTGTAGGCCAATCCGGTGTAGGTAAGTCATCCATCATCAATCGGTTACTGCCCGAGGCGGGGCTACGCGTGGGGGCGCTATCAGAGGCTCGTGCCAAAGGCACTCATACCACCACGACAGCACAGCTACTACACATGCCCAGCGGGGGCAGCCTGATTGACTCCCCGGGAATTCGGGAATTTGGTCTTTGGCACATGAGCCGCGCAGAGGTTGAGCAGGGCTTTGTCGAGTTTAAACCCCACCTGGGTCACTGCCGATTCCGCGACTGCACCCATGAGCACGAGCCCGGGTGCGCCATACTCGCCGCCGCCGAACGCGGCAGTATCAGCCCGCAGCGACTGGACAGCTATCGCCGAATCGTCGCTAGCCTGGAAGGCGCCTAGCCCTGACGCTGGGCCAAAGGTTGGCCCAACACCGTAGCCGTGCCAGGCTGGTAATCTGCGAGCCAGTCAACGGCACCTTCAGGGAACAGCAAAATCACTGTGGACCCCAGTTTGAAGCGCCCCATCTCTTCACCCTGCGCCAGAGTTACGGGCTCAGGTAGCGCCGAATAGTCTTTCGTCTGGGGTACCTTCAGTGGCGGGGCCACCTGGCCATCCCACACGGTCTCGATACCTGCAACCACCATCGCGCCAACCAACACCATTGCCATTGGACCCAGGGCGGTGTCGAAATAACAGACCAGCCGCTCGTTACGCGCAAAAAGCCGATCAACATTCTCTGCCGTGGTGCCATTCACGGAAAACAGTTTGCCCGGCACATAGCAGCTGGCTGTGAGTGTGCCCGACACGGGCATGTGCACACGGTGATAGTCCCGCGGCGACAGGTAAATAGTGGCGAAGTTGCCATCAGTGAACTGTGCTGCGCGGGTTTCGTCACCGGCAAGCAAGTCACTGACGGTATAAGTCCGGCCTTTGGCTTGCAATACGCTGCCGTCGGTAATCGTTCCAATCTGGCTCACTGCACCATCCGCGGGATGGACCACATCGGCTTCGGCAATAGGCCGCATGCCGGGCTTTAACTCGCGGGTGAAAAAGTCATTGAAGTTAACGTAGTCCTGCGCCCGTTCGTGTACAGCCTGATGCAGTTGCACATCAAAGTGGCGCACAAACTGTTCTATCACCCAGTTTTTCAGCCAAAGGGGGTAACGCAACTCCGCCAGCCAGCCGGTGAAGCGGGATAGCAGTTGCTGCGGCACAACATGTTGAAACAAGATAAACAGCGATTCCATGGCGCGTAGTGTATCCTCTGCTGAGACAAAGGAAAGCGCGCATGCCAACCCACAGGTCGCATCACCTGCTGCCAGTTATTGCGCTGGCAAGCCTTGCCGTCGCAATGCCGGGGCGTTGCGAGCAGACTGCGGCCGCTCCCGAGCAGAGCCCCTCGTCCACCACCATTGCACCGGTCTCCAGCGAGGCGCTGGAAGATACACTGGGTGCCTCGGAACCCGCTGTACCCGATCCCAACGAATTCGAAGAACAGCCTGCTGTGAACTGGGTGGACGACAGCCATGCCTACATGACCAATCAGGCTCAGTCCCTGACCGAATGGATGGACGAGTTTTTTGGCGACCCTGAGTACAATCTGGAACAGGCGGAGTCACTGCTACGACTGGAACTCATCGACGACTGGGAAACCGAAGACGGCCACGACTTCAAGATACGGCTGCGTGGCAAGGTGCAGCTCCCCAAAATCTCTAGGCGCTTGAACCTGGTGTTTAGCGGCGAGGAATCGGATCTGGACGATGAAGAAGACAGGCGAGTAGACGACGAGATCGGGCTGCAGTACGAGGTGAGGGAAGGTAGCCGAAGCCGGCTGGATCTCACCATGGGCATCTCTGGTAGCAAGCCCAAGCCGGGCATCAAGTACCGCAACGAGGGCCCTATCGATGATAAGCACAGTTATCGCTTTATTGAGCGGGTCCAGTACTCGGACAAGGAAAAGTTCTTCACCATCACTCAGGGCGACTTGAACAGGGTCATCGACGACAACAACGTTCTTCGGTGGAGTAATCGCGCCATCTGGGGCGAACGCACAGACGGGGTGGAATGGCGCACCCGGCTGAGCCTGCGACAGCGCCTGGACCCCGAAGCTCGCCGGCCGATTGCACTGAACTATTTCGCCGCCATCAGTGGTGAGACCGAACCCAGTAGCTACGTTAAAAACTACCGGCTGGGCGTGTTGTGGCGGCGACAGGTCTACCGCGATTATCTCTTTGTTGAGCTGGAGCCGGCGTACAATTACCGGCGCAAGGAGTTCGAGGAGCACCGGCGCAGCGTATGGAGCATGGTGGTGAGACTTGAGATCGCGCTACAGCGCGATCTCATTCGCAAGCGCTAGTCCAACACGGCAAGCGCTAGAGGTTTTCCTCCGCAAAAGCTGCCAATCGGGAGCGAACGATTCCATTCACATGCATCATGCCCGCATGCGGGTAGGCCTTGGTTTTCTCGACCAGATAGGTGAGGCCTGATGTCAGAGGCGAGATATACTTATTGTCGATCTGCGCGAGGTTACCCAACACAACAATCTTGGAGTCTGCCCCCACACGGCTGATCACCGATTTGAGCTGAAACTGGGTTAAGCCCTGACTCTCGTCAATGATGATGTAGGCATTGTTGAACGAGCGACCCCGCATGAAGTTCAACGACTTGAATTGAATATTCGCGCGCTCCTTCACGTAGTCGATACTGCCATGGCAGGATTCATCCGTGCCGTGCAGTATCTCCAGGTTGTCGTCGAAGGCGGCCAGCCAGGGCGCCATCTTCTCTTCCTCGGTACCCGGCAGGAACCCGATATCCTCCGCGATCGGTGGCGTCGATCTGGCCACAATGAGTTTGTTGTATTTCTTCTGCTCGAGAATGGCATGTAAACCGTATGACAGCGCCAGCAGGGTTTTGCCCGAACCGGCGGGTCCTGTCATGACCGTCATGTCTACGCTGTCATCCGCCAGAAGCGCCATCGCCATGGCCTGCTCCAGGTTCCGCGGCGTCAAACCCCAGAACTGACGGTGCATCAGGTTGTCGCGGCTGTCGCAGCGCAGGTAGACGAAATCCTGATCCACGCGTTTAACGAAGGCCATGAATTCCTGATCGTCATACAGGAACATGTTGGGATAGGCCTGCGGCAGCGAACGGCGCGGAATCCGGTGGAGCGTGCAGTCCCCCTCCCTGAGCGTATCGACTTCGGAGATGGTCGACCAGAAATCACCCTCAATGTGTTCGTAGCCTTTTGCGAGCAGGTCGATATCGTCGAGCACGCGGTCGCGGCGATAGTCTTCAACACGCTGCAGACCTGAACCCTTGGCCTTGATGCGCATGTTGATATCTTTGGTGACCAGGCAAACAAAGGCCTCCGGGCTTTCCGCCTGCAGCTTCAACGCCACATTGATAATTCGGTTGTCATTGGCCTGATCCTGCGTGGCATCCAGAAATGGCACCTCACTGTCATCGGTCAGTAGCTGATCGGGGTAAATCGCCAGGGTCCCCAGCGGGCCCTCGGCCACTGACCCGGGCACCTCCACACCGGCCTGAATCTCCTGGGGTGACGCCGCGTCAACGACTTTGTCGATCATGTTAATGGCGATCCGGGCCTCTCGGCTGACCGTTTTATCGTGGCGATCTTTAATATGGTCCAGTTCTTCCAGCACGGTCATGGGAATAACGACCTGATGCTCGTTGAAGGCGGTAATAGCGGTGGGGTCATGCAGGAGCACGTTCGTATCCAGAACGTAGATTTTCTTAACGACGGGTTTCAGGGTGGTTTTTTCTACGCGCAGGGTAGAGCCTGATTCCATAAAGCAATCCTCGTGGGGCTGGGGTGTGGGAGCTGTGTGTCTCGATGATGACGCCAGCTAACGGCGTCCGGTCTTGCGATGTCCCCGACTCTGGCGGCCGGCTGGATTTTAGGGGTTAGGCTGCTCGAGGCCTCAGTCATTGGCGGCCTGATGATTGCGAGGCAGCGTGGAGGCGCCACCGCTAGAATGACCTGTGCGGCAAGCGCTGGGCGCCTTACTGCACATGGCGAAACCTGTATGAATCAACCGTCCTTCCGTACCTGATTCAACAATTGCACGTCTTGATTATTAAGGCGGCATTAGCGCCGTGTCAACGCCCTCTGTCTATAAGTTTTGCGCTGCGGTTTTTCGACTGACACGGGATAGTAATTCCGTTAGAGTTACACGCTTGTCTGCCTATTTTTCCAAGCTGTAACCATCATGCTCGACCAGAATGCCCTGACTCAACTCAAGGGCTTGAAAACCCAAATGGAAGCCGAAAAAGAGCGCGCCGAAGCCGTTATCAAAGGCACTCAGGCGCGCTACGGCTTTGCGGTTCTTGACGATGGTCGCGAGATCTTTGTCCCACCTGATGAGATGCTAAAGGTCTTCCCGGACGACCGGGTCAAGGTGTGCATCCGCCCGACCAAAGACAACAAAACCGTTGCCGATGTTGAAAAGCTTGTCGACAGCGCCCTGAGCGAGTTCACGGGACGCTGTGTACGAAAAGGCAAAGCCGTCTTCGTCCAGCCCGACCTCAGCAACATGAGCCGGTGGCTGTTCCTGCCACCCCACGCGCGTAACGGGGTCAAGGAAGGCGACTACGTTCGCTGTGCAATCCTGCGCCATCCCATTCGGGACGGTAAACCGCAGGCCAAAATCCTGGAGGTGCTGGGCGATGACAGCACACCCGGCATCGAGAACATGTACACCGCCGCCAAATACCAGTTGCCTGGCGAATGGCCAGCTGCCGCACGCAAAGCACTGGATGAGCGCATTGCAAGTTTTAACCCACTGGAAACCGGAGCGCGCCGCGACCTCACAGATCTTGAGTTTGTGTCCATTGATGCGGCAAGAACGCAGGATATCGACGACGCGCTTTACGCCGATATCAGCAGCGACGGCTGGACCCTGTATATAGCCATTGCCGACCCCACCGCCTACATCACGCCGGACTCGCCCCTGCTGCAAGACATCGCGGCACGGGCAACGTCGGTTTATTTCCACGGCGACCAGCTACCTATGCTGCCGGAGCCACTGAGCCAGGATACCTGCGCGCTGACAGAGGGTGACGACAGACCTGCTCTGGTGTGCAAAATCTCCGTGAGCGACGCTGGCGAAGTCGGTGACTTTGAATTCATGGAAGCAACCATTCGCTCCAGAGCGAAGCTGTCGTATTACGCGGTCGACAAATACCTCAATGGTCAGGCCGATGACCTGATGAGCCACGCCACACCGCTGGAAGCCCTGCTTCAGGTGTATCGGGCGCTGCGCAGCCACCGGGAGACCCGTGAGTTAGTGATGGAAGACCGTCGCGAATACCGCTGGGTGCTGGGCGATGACAAGCAAATTGAGTCGGTGGAGCCCAGCGAGAAACTATTGTCACAGCGCCTGGTGGAAGAATGCATGGTGGCCACCAATCGCTGCGCCGCCAAGTTCCTGGCGGACAATGGCGCCAGCGGCCCGTTCGTAAGACACCCCGGATTCCGCAAGGACCGTATCGAAGAGACGCGGAAATTCCTGCAGATGCATGTGCCCGAACTGTTAACACAGGATTTGACGAGCGTAGCGGGCTACCGCGCCATCATGAAAGCGCTGACCGCCAGCGGGGCCGCCCTGCCCTTACGCTCCATGGTGAACCGCTTGCTCACGCGCGCCGAGTTAAGCACCGAACCCGGTCCGCATATGGGCATGGCCTTGGCCGGTTACACCAATTGCACGTCACCACTGCGCAAGCTGGTTGACTTCATGGTACATCTGCAGATTAAAGCGATCTTGCACAGCCAGCCCGCCAGCCTGTGTCAGGCAGCAGACACGCAGGCACTGGCTCAAAAGCTCGCTAATTGCCGAGCCGCCACCCAGGAGGCCGAGCGTTGGCTTGCCAGTCGCTACATTAAGCGTCTGGCGGACGGTGGCACTACGCGCTTCACTGGCATCGTCGCTCACATTAACAGCTCAGGTTTTACACTGAAGCTGGATGACAACGGGCTGGAAGGGTTGGTCGATCTTCGAAAGGACCCCGAGAAGTTCAGTTACGACAAGTGGACCGCCAGTCTCACCAGCACCACTCGTCGCTTCCAGTTAGAGCAGACCGTCGAGGTCGACTTCAAGGGCATAGATGACAGCGGTAATCACACAGTACTGTTTGAACTAGTCCCGGGGTGCGGCCTCAAACCGGCAAAGGCAGAAGCCAAGAAAGCTAGCGAATAAGTCGCAGCATGGCGCGGGGCCAATGCCCTACATCGTGCGTCTCTTTTGCTAATGCGTATATTGGATGTTTAGCAGACTCACCAACGGCGTGCTGACTGTGCCCCGGCCGAGTGCATGGGGAACAGGGTTACTGAGCGCGCCATACTGGCTTGGACGCGCGCCACCAGCCCTATCATCTCCCGGACACCCAGTGCTCGCAGGTACACGCCCATATCCTTTTGGCTATCCAGGCTAACATTGCTGTCGGTACGCCTAAGCGCCTCGATGATCATGAGCTCCTGACCACTGTAGTCGTTAGCCTCGCCAAAAATCAGCTTGGTGAAGGTGTCTACTATCTCCAGCTCTGTGGGCGCATCCTGCGAAAACTGACCTGTGTAGCGCTTCATTGCTGTGCCTCGCGGCCCTGTTTGGGGGGCCATCACTGATATCCCTACTTTTAGTATGGGTGATACCTGAGGCTGGGCTGTACAAAAAATAGGCAATTTTTCACAAAAACGGCGAAAAGGCGTGATGAGGGGGCCGAATGGCCGGCTTACAGCCCCCTTGTCGGTCAGGAAACGGCTTAGAAGTGCGCGTTGCCAGGGGTTCTCGGGAAGGGAATCGCATCGCGCACATTCTCCATGCCGGTGACATAATTGAGCAGGCGTTCAAAACCCAGGCCAAAACCGGCGTGCGGCACCGTGCCATAGCGGCGCAGATCGCGGTACCACCACAGCTCCTCCTTGAGGTGCTCATCCATTCGAGCTTCCAGCACATCCAGGCGCTCTTCGCGCTGGCTGCCGCCAATGATTTCCCCGATGCCCGGCGCCAGCACATCCATGGCGGCTACCGTACGCTCATCATCGTTCAAGCGCATATAGAACGCCTTGATGTCCTTGGGATAGTTCATAACAACAACAGGACGCCCGATGTGTTTTTCAGACAGGTATCGCTCGTGCTCGGATTGAAGGTCCGCACCCCAACTCACGGGGTACTCAAAGGACTCCCCGCAGTTTTCCAGAATCTTAATCGCATCGGTGTAATCGATGCGCTCGAAGCGGTTATCGATCACGGCCCGCAGGCGATCAATCACCGTTTTGTCGATACGCTGCTGGAAAAACGCCATGTCATCTTCGCGCTCGTCCAGTACGCGCTGCAGCACGTGCTGCAGTAAGTCTTCCGCGAGCTGCGCATCATCGTTCAGGTCAGCGAAGGCGATTTCCGGCTCCACCATCCAGAACTCAGCGAGGTGGCGACTGGTATTGGAGTTCTCAGCACGGAACGTCGGCCCGAAGGTGTATACCTTGCTCATAGCCAGGCAGTGAGACTCCACCTCCAACTGGCCCGACACGGTCAAAAACGCCTCGGAACCGAAAAAGTCCTGTTCATAGTCCACACCGCCACCGGGCGCCTGCGGCAGATTTGTCATGTCCAGGGTGCTGACCCGAAAGAGCTCTCCCGCCCCCTCGCAGTCACTGCCTGTGATGATGGGCGTGTTCACCCAGTAAAACTGGTTGTCGTGAAAATAGTTATGGATGGCATTTGCCAGCGTGTTGCGCACGCGCGTGATCGCACCGAAGGTATTCGTGCGCACTCGCAGGTGCGCCTGAGTGCGCAGGTACTCGAAGGTATGGCGCTTCTTCGCGATCGGGTAGCTCTCGGCATCGTCCACCCAGCCCACAACCTCCACAGTCGCGGCCTGTATCTCTACGTTTTGGCCTTTGCCCTGAGACTCGACCAGTTGCCCGGTAACCACGACGGCGCAGCCCGTGGTGAGCTTTAGAATTTCACTTTCGTAGTTGTCCAACGTGTTGGGAACGACGGCCTGAATCGCGTCAAAGGAGGTGCCGTCATGTACCGCGAGAAATGAGATACCCGCTTTGGAATCGCGCTTGCTGCGCAACCAGCCGCGCACGGTCACAGTTTTATCGACGGCAACTTCGCCTTTCAGCAGTGCCGATACGGTAGAAATAGAGGTCATAGGAGAACCCGGTCCTGTCCCATCAAAATGCAGGCGCGGAGGATACCGAAAGCCCGGATCATCGCGCAATGCGCGTGATCTTTCCGCCCTCAAGGGTAAGGTTGTACATCAGCCCCTTGTTGGAGAAGACAAAGCCAATAACGGGGGCCGCCAGCTGCCGCGTATCCAGCTTACCGCCAGCACCTGCCTGAATAATGGCAACGCTGCCGTCCACACCGACTTCCCAGCCCTGGCTATTGCGAAAATTCACCAGCGCCTCATCGGTCATGAACAGTAGCACTTCCGATTTATACTGCGCACCCAGTTGTAAGCCGAAGGAGGCGCCGGCAGTTGCGTAGTAAGCCACTGGCTCATCATCCACCAGCAGCACGCCCTCGCCATACTGTCCGCCCACGCCGAACCCCATTTTTACAACATCAGGAAACACCAGCACCCCCTTGGCCTTCCCCAGTAGGTCTTCGGCAGAGGCATTGTGAGCTAAGAGGCGCTCCAGTGCCTGGGCGCTCTTGCTATCGATGGCCTCGCGGGAGTCTGCCATCGCTGCGGTGCAAACCAGCAGCAGCACGGTGCCTAAGCACAACAACAGCCACCGGCTGGTCACAGGAGAGCTATAGATCAAAGCGCTCACCCACCAACTGCTCGCTCAGTGACCACAATTTCTCCGCCGCCTGGGCATCCAAAGCATAAGCCTCTACCCCACCCTCTAACTGGGTTTCCTGCCCGGGTTGGGCCACTTCTCCGATATGGCAGTCTTCCAGGTACAGACCACCCTGCCCGTCCAACTCGGCCGCCGTGGCTGCCCATACGCTGGTAGCGGCCCCCTGCGGAATCGTCTTGAAGCGCATTTCCTGGCCTTCGGGCTGGTTACTCATCAGCAAGTCGAAATCGCTCTGATCCATGTAGCGACTGAGTTCCGTCATGATGACGCCCGGATGGACGGCATAAGCATGGATTCCGCGTTCCGCCAGTCGCGCCTCCAAGGCAACCGTAAACAGGGCATTACAGGTTTTTGATTGTCCGTAGGCTTGCCACTTATCGTAATCACGCTGCTGGTAATTCGGGTCGTCAAAATCGATGTTCGCAAACCGGTGCCCGGCAGAGCTCAGGTTTACAATCCGTGCATGCGCACCTGCCAGTAATGCGGGCACCAGCAAGCAGGTGAGCAGGAAATGCCCAACATGGTTGGTGCCAAACTGCATCTCAAGCCCCTGCGCCGTACGCTGCAAGGGCGGGGCCATCACGCCCGCATTATTGATCAACGTGGTAATCGCCGGCAGGCGCGCTATCAGGTCTGCGGCGCAAGCGCGGATCGAATCAAAATCGGCAAGATCTACAATCCCCGTCTCGATGGTGCCCGCCAGGTCCTCCGCCTGCAGGCCCTCTGCTGCGGCAGCCAGCTTCTTCGCGTCGCGCCCAAGCATGATCACTTTTGCTCCCGCAGAGGCCAGGGCACGGCTGGTTTCAATACCCAGCCCGGCAGATGCGCCTGTGACCACAGCCGTCATCGCGCTCAAATCTTGCCCGGCCACAATATCTGTGGTGCTGGTATCGAACCCCAATGTTGCCATTCCATTTCTCCAAGGCGATCGCTGGCGCTTGACAGCATAGCCCGTTTGAGCGCGAATGTGTGCCACGGTTGAACCACGGTAATTGGCATAATGAATGACGAGATTGAATTCATGGAGGGCGGTGCCTACTTCAGTCTGGCAACCCGCAAACGCTCCGGAGACTTTGTGCCCACACCGGTCTGGTTCGCTCCCGCTGGCGGCAGTTATTACGTGTTTTCGGCCGGCAATGCCGGAAAGGTGAAACGCCTGCGTAACTTCGCGGAGGCCCGGGTAGCCGCCTGTACCGTGACCGGCAGCCTTACCGGCCCCTGGCATGAAGCTTCCGCTGAGCTGCTAACAGACCCGGCCGACCAATCAACGGCGCTGGAAGCCTTGCGCGACAAGTACGGTTGGCAGATGACACTGGGGGATGTGTTATCTCACCTCACGGGCAAGTATCGTAAGCGCGCCTACATTCGGGTGACACTAGCCTAGGGCTCACTCGTTCACGGTTGCAGCGGCCTCCATTTCACGCTGCACGGCCTCCAGCTGGATGCGGTACCCCTGAACGTCGGTGAGATAGGTAGCCGCCTCCATGGCCTGCTCAATGTAATCACTGGCCGAAGCCAGATCGCCCAGCTCATAACGAATCAACCCGGCGCCGTACAGTAATTGCGCATCCCCGGGGAGTCGCTCCAGAGCTTCGTCATAATGACCCCGGGCACTGACCCAGTCGCCACTCTCGGCGGCGGTATCGCCGAGCCAGCTGTGGTAATACGGGTTTGCCTGACGGTAGCGATCGACGCGATCGACCCAATAACTTCGCTCGGACTCCCGCCCCATTTGATCGTACAGAATCACAAGATTATTCATGGCCGACCGGTCTCCACCGCTATGCGACAGGGCCCTGAAATAGGCGCGCTCCGCCGCCTCAAACTGGCCGCTTCGCCGGTAGGTTGCGCCCAGATTCACCCATAACTGGCCCATAGCAGGACTGAGCTGTAGGGCCTTCACTAAATGCAGCCAGGCTGTACTGACTTCATCATTGGACAGGGCGTCCATCGCAAGGTTGTTGTGATAAAGCGCGACGGCGTCTTCATCGCGCAGGGTGCGCGAGCCAGCTATGTCCTGCGACTCCAATGGGTCAATATCAACCATATAGCGGTCGCCCCGGCGCGTCTTAACCAGCACATTGACATGCAGCCGCACCGCCACTCTGTCCCCCATCCGCGTCCACTGGGGTCTGACCTCCAGCCACTGGTAACGGGCATCCAAGCCCGCCTCTCTGGCGAGGGCCACGAACATATGCGCGTAAGACAGGCAGTTGGCTGAGCCCTGGGCAAACACCTGCTGGGCGCTGCCCTCGGCAAAGGCGTCATAGCGCATATCCAGAATGCCGGGGCTCTTAACAGCCTGATGGAGGTTTACCAGGCGACCTCTCTCACTGGCCCGTTCACCACTGTAGGTCGCCACGAAACTACGCATGTCATCATTCAGCGCCAGCAGATCAGGCGCATCCAGCGTCGCCTCTGCATCTTCCAAGGTGAACAGTTGACCATCAATCTGCAGGGGCTCGACATGACCCAGGGAGGCCGCGCCAAAGGGATGACCGGCACAACCGGCGAGCAGCACAAACAGACTCAACGCGACCGCCTGTGCGGCCCGCGGGTTTACCCTAAAGGGCTCTGCATGGCGCGCCTTGGTAGACCACGCCAGCATTGACTGCAGCGTCGCGTGCATTGCTCGTGCCTCAGCATCTCAATATGCCGACGACACCAGTATAGCGGGTTAACCCGCCGGTCATCAGGGTAGCGGCGTCAGCCGAACTGTTGCTGGCAGAACTCTGCGGCGAGGCGCTCCAGGAAAACCACATCATCAGCATCAAAGCGCTCGGGCGTGGGGCTATCCACATCCAGCACCCCCACAATGCGCTCACCATCGCGCAGCGGTACTACAACCTCAGAGCGGGAGCGTATATCACAGGCGATGTGCCCAGGGAATGCGTGCACGTCGGGGACACATTGGGTGACCCCCGTTTCTACCACGGTTCCACAGACACCGCGCCCTATCGGGATGCGCACGCAGGCTGGCCTACCCTGAAAGGGGCCAAGGACTAACTCATCTCCCTTGAGGAAATAAAAGCCCAGCCAATTGATATCCGATAACTGCTCGGCCACCAATGCAGAGAAGTTCGCAGCATTGGCGACCAGATCGGTCTCGCCTGCCATCAGCCCACGCAATGCGGACAGCGTGTCGTCAAGACTCATCGGGTGCTCACTGGCCTGAAACATTCATCTCTCCTATTGGGTGGATTTGATACACAGCAATGCGGCAACTCCTGTGCTGATACAGGATGCACAGGCGCAAACAAACTAACAATGAGGAGCACAACATGACACAGCACATACTGGAACAGGACACGCTGGAAGACCGACAGACCTTGCAGCGCCTGGGTATCGTTATCGCGGGGTTCGTTGTGGCTACCGCCGTTATGGCCGTCATCATCACGGCGGTAATGGGCTAAGCCTTACTGTCCCAAACCGAATGACGCTGCGGCTCAGGCCGCAGTGTGCAGACCACACTCCCTACCATCAAAGACTTTGGTGGGGTCGAAGTAGTGCCGGCACGTTGGCAGCTTGTGCGCTTCCATGTAGGCATCGACCTGATCATCGCTCCAGTAGAATATAGGCGCCACTTTCACGATGCCACGGTTATCTATTGAGACCGTGTCTAGCGTCTTGCGATGCTCTGTTTCTTCCCGGCGGATGCCTGTCAACCAGAAGTCAGGTTTAAACTCTGCCAGTGCCCTGTCGAATGGCTCAAGCTTGACCTGCCGGGTGAACTGGGTGTGCCGCTCTTCGTCATCCACCGTGGGAATACCGCCCATGATGGCATTGCGGCGCTCCGAGGTCATAAGTGGCGAGTAAACGTGGATGTTCAGCCCCAAATCGTTGATCAAGCGCTCTGCTACGACATAGGTGTCTCGCAGGTTGTAGCCCGTGTCCACCCAAATCGTGGGCACATCCGGGTCAACCTGACTCACCAGATGCAACATCACCGCTGCATTACGACCCATGCTGGTTGTTGCAATGGTTTTACCGCCCTGCGCCAGAGCCCAACGCACGACGTCCGGCGCAGCGGCATCGCGCAGCGCCTCGTTCGCTTGTTGCAAATCCAGTTCAGGCACGGTGTCCTCCTCAGTTGAAGCTCGGAACTTTAAAGACTAAAAAGCTGCCTCACAAATAACGATGTTGCATATGGTTATGCACAGCCGAGTTCCATTGGCTGTCATAAAGCGCCAGTTTCCATGGCACTGCGCTGCCATTGTTCCTCTTGTGTCCGCCGTAAATACTCTGCTCTTCACTGACCAAGGAGAAACCCATGGCAAACGACCTCTGTGAAAAGCTGGGTATCGACTACCCGATTTTTGCGTTCACCCATTGTCGCGACGTGGTAGTCGCCGTCAGTAAAGCCGGCGGCATCGGCGTGCTTGGCGCGGTGGGCTTCAGCCCGGAGCAGCTTAAGGAAGAACTGGATTGGATCGACGAGCACATCGGCGACAAATCCTACGGTGTCGACGTAGTGATACCCCAGAAGTATGAGGGCATGGGCGAAATGAGCCCCGAGGAAATGGAGGCGCAACTCTGGAAAATGGTGCCCCAGGAGCACATGGATTTTGCCCAGAAGCTACTGGCCGATGCGGGCGTCCCGGAGTGGCCAGACGGCACTAATACAATGGGACTGATGGGCTGGACCGAGGCAACCGCCACACCCCTTCTGGAGGAAGCGCTCAAGCGACCCCAGTGCCGCATGATTGCCAATGCACTGGGCACTCCGCCGGCGGACAAAATCAAAATGGTGCAGGATTCAGGCCGCTTGATCGGAGCGCTGTGCGGCAAGGTTAAGCAGGCTGTTGCGCATAAAGAGGCAGGGCTGGATTTTGTGATCGCACAGGGCGGAGAAGGCGGCGGTCACACCGGCGACGTTGGCTCCGTCGTTTTGTGGCCGCAGATTGTGGATGCACTGGGCGATACTCCCATGCTGGCCGCGGGCGGCATCGGTAACGGACGCCAAATCGCCGCGGCAATGGCCATGGGTGCAGCCGGTGTCTGGACCGGTTCGCTTTGGCTGACGGTCGAGGAGGCGCATACGCAGCCGGCACAGAAAAAGTCGCTACTGGAAGCTACCAGCGAAGACACGATTCGCTCAAGGTCCTGGACTGGCAAAACCTGCCGCATGCTGAAAAACGAATGGACCGAGGCCTGGGAGCGAGAAGATACGCCCAACCCATTGGGCATGCCGCTCCAAGGCATGGTGACGTCCGATGGCATGCGCCGCACATCCACCTATGCCGATGTCGGCGACTGCCAGAAAGTGGCCTTCAATCCCTGTGGTCAGGTCATCGGCCAGATCAATGAGGTGGAATCCTGCCGCCAGGTGATTTACCGGCTGCTGGATGAGTACGTGGACGCGGCTTCGAAAGCCGGCGGTATGCTACCGGAGGTCTAACACCTGTCGCAGCGCATCCGCCTATGCACGGGTGCGCTGCAACCATTCCTCAAAAAGGCGAAGGCCCATTGAGGCCAAAGAAACGACAGCCGTCTACTTGCGCGCTCGCCGGCGCAAACCCTTCTCCAGTTCCGCGTGCAGATCAAGGTATTGAGTGGTTAGCTTATGGCTGGGCGCCAGGTCTACCAGAGGCCGATGCTCCCGGTGCGACTCTTTCATCTTCACCGAAGTGTTTAGGAAGGTCTTGAGTACCGGATAGCCCTCATCCTTCAATTCGGCAACCAACTCGCCCGGGAGTCTGGCCTGGCTATTGAACTGGTTGATAACCACACCTTCAATTGAAAGATCGGGGTTATGGTCTTCCTGCAGTTCGTCAATGTTATCTGTCAGCGCGTACAGGCTCTGGCGGGCGAAGCTATCGCAGTCGAAAGGAATAAGTACGGTGTCCGCGGCGATCAAAGCGGACTTGGAGTAGAAGTTGAAGTTGGGCGGCGTATCGATGTACACCCGATCGTATTCTTCATCGAGCTTCGTCAGCGCATCGCGCAGTTTGTAGATTTTGTAGCGCGACTCCAGTTCCTTCTCCATATCGGACAGCGCCGGGCTGGCCGGCATCAGAAACAGGTTTTCGTAGGGTGTCTCCCAGACAAAAGAGTCCGGGTTCTGGCGCATTTTGCGTGAGCCAACGGTCTGCTTGAACAAGCCGGCAACGCCCTGGGCCTCGGCGGGAAAGGCATCCGCATCGATCTCGCCTACCAGGTAGTGGGTGGTATTGCCCTGCACATCCAGATCAATCACCAGCGTGCGAAGGCCCTGGGATGCACTGATTGCAGCAAGATTACAGGTGATGCTGGTCTTGCCAACACCGCCCTTCTGGTTGAACACCACACGCTTCATTTACGCACTACCTATCAACTGGGCCGGGGGCAGCGAGTGTAAACAAAGCCAGAATCCAATGTAAGCAATTCCCGACCAGGACACGTCAGGCGGCCCAGACCCGCTCATACAGCGCAACGATATCAGCGGCCTCGGGAATTCTGGGGTTGTTCGCCGGCGAACCCGAGGCCAGGGCCTGCTCGGCCATCACAGGCAGTGCTTCAAACCAGGCAGCCTCCTCAATGCCATACGCTTTGGGGCCCGGCACCGACAGATCGCTGCACAGCGCGCGCAGCCCATGTACCAACTTCTCGCAGGCGGTATCGTCGTTGTCAGCGGTGGTGGCCATGCCCATATGGCGGGCACAGGTTGCGTAGCGTTCTGTGGCAGCAGGCACAGTCCATGCCGTAACCTCGGGCAGCAACATGGCATTACTGAGGCCATGCGGCACATGGTAGAACGCACCGATGGGGCGGCTCATACCATGAATCAACGTGACGGATGCGTTGGCAAAGGCCATACCTCCCTGGGTTGCAGCCAGCATCATGGCTTCTCTGGCCTCACAATTGTCCGGCTGCTCGCAGGCTGTCCTCAGGTGGGTAGCTATGGTGGTCATCGCTGTTAGGGCGATGCTGTCGGTAAATGGGTTAGCACGCCGGCTGACGTAGGCTTCAAGGGCATGGCACAAGCTGTCTATCCCGGTATCTGCCGTCAGCCGGTAGGGCATGGAAAGTGTCAGCTCATAATCAACCAGCGCAGCCACAGGCATCATTCCCAGACCCATGCACAACATTTTCTCGCCGGTTTCCGTATCAGTGATCACCGCAGCACGCGTGGCCTCAGAGCCGGTGCCAGCGGTCGTTGGAATCGCCAAAACCGGCAACCCGCTGTCCACCACAGCAGGCACTTTGTAGTCCCGCATCTTGCCGCCGTGAACGCCCAACACCGCAACGGCCTTGGCGGTATCCAGTGAGCTACCGCCACCCAGAGCCACCACCGAGTCATGATTGCCTGCATCCAGAACCGTCAACGCCGCCTGAACACTGTCAGTGGTTGGGTCCGGGACGCAGTCCGAGAAGATGCTATGAGCAAGACCCGCCGCGTCCAAGTCATCGATTAACAGCCCCGCGTAGCCGCACTGCACCATAAAGGGATCAGTCACCACCAATGGACGGCTGAGGCCTAAGGACTTCAAGGTTTGTGCGATTTCACGGCTGGCGCCCGCACCCACGCGGAGCACTCTGGGCAAATTGATATTGGCTGTCACAGGTCTCTCCCGATAGAGCGCTGTTGATAGACTGCGCCGCAATTACTGCGCGCTGCGGCGACGAACTTTATCACAGGCATACCGTGTCGCGCGGGACCGTGTCAGACTGCAGGTTGATAATTCCTTTTAACATCCCTGCCATGGCGACCGAACCATTACAAACAGCACCGATACAGGCCATTCATGACTTCTGGTTTGGGCCGCTGTCAGATCAGGGATTCGCAGCTCCCGAAAAGCACAACCTCTGGTTTACCAAGAGCGATGACACCGACGCTCACTGTCGGAATAACTTCGGTACGTGGGTGGATCAGGCGTTGGCGGGGACACTCGATCATTGGCAAAGCAGCGCCGCAGGCCGGGTGGCGCTAGTGCTGCTACTGGACCAGTTCACCCGGAACATTTATCGCGATACACCGAAAGCCTTCGCTGGCGATCCCGCTGCCCAAGGGCTCAGCAAAACCGCACTGGATAACGATGAATGGCAGGACCTGCCGAGCATCCACAAGGTCTTCCTCCTGATGCCCCTGGAGCACAGCGAGTCAATCGCTGACCAAACCCTGTGCGTAGAGCAGTTCACCGCCATCACCCAAACCAACGAGCACACCCAAATCGCAGATTTTCTGCGGTACGCCCAGGCGCACAAGGATGTCATTCAGCGATTTGGACGCTTTCCGCATCGCAACGCCATTCTGGGCAGGCTCAGCACCCCTGAGGAGTTATCGTATCTGGAGACAAACGGCGGCTTTTAAATACGCAGCGGCGAAACCTACGATTCCCTGATCACCATCTCGCGCAAATAGCGATCCGGGGTCATCTGTGTTTCCCAAACATCAAATCGACCGGTTTCGAGGTCATCGTAGGCTTGTCTGATCGCGTCATTAACCTCTGGATAGGCGACGTCCTCCCACGGGCACTGATGGCGATCGTAAAAGGCAGCCGCTAACGACTCTGGCCCGGGATTCACCGCGCCACTGTCCACGGTGGCCCTGAAACCCAGAAATACCTGATCAATAAAGGTGATCGTGCCCGTCATGTATAGGCTCATGGCATCAGGGTCTACCAAAACACCCGCCTCTTCGCGCAGCTCCCGAGCTGCGCCTGCGGCCAGTGCTTCACCCGATTCCAGAAACCCGCCCGGGATCGCCCAGCGCCCGCGCTTGGGCTCAATAGCCCGTTGAACCCAGAGCAGTTTCTGACCCCAGGCTACAAAGCTGGTTACCACCACCATAGGATGCTGGTAGCGCGGCTGTTCACAGGTGGGACAGTACCAGTGATTACGCGGTTCACCCGCAACAGTATGCGTGGTAACGGCGGATCCGCACTGGGAGCAAAAACGCATGATGGGTTAGGAGCGCTCGCGTAGGGCGTTGAATTCCCAACATAGCATTTTGCGGGTGCCGGGGCATAGGCGCTATGCTCTGCGCCTCGCACACGCAAGATCAAACCTGTTAGGAATCGCGCATGGACATACAGCTGTTATTGACCGGAAACGAGATCATGAGCGGCGATACCGTCGATTCCAATTCGGCGATGATGGCTCAGCGTCTGGCGAGCCTTGGCCTGACTGTGCAGCGCAAGATCACCGTGGGCGACGATAGCGCATTACTGGAGCGAGAGCTGGCGAACATGACGCGCGAGGCCGATATCGTGATCGTTAACGGCGGCCTTGGACCCACTATTGACGATCTCACGGCGGAGATCCTTGCGACGGTGGCGGAGGTTCCCATTGCTGAGCATTCCGAGGCGCTGGCACACCTGGAGCAATGGTGTGCCAAAAGAAATCTCACGCTCAACGCCGCCAACCGCAAGCAAGCCCTGTTACCCGCTGGTTGCACGCTGATTCCAAATGACACCGGCAGCGCAGTGGGCTTCAGCCTGAAGGTCAATGACTGCCTGGTGCTTTGCACACCCGGCGTACCCAGTGAGCTCTCCCACATGCTCGAGCACATTGTGGACCTGCTGCGCCATCGCATTGGCAACCCGCAGCAGCACAACATCTTGCGCCTGCAGACCTTTGGCCTGGGGGAGTCCAGTGCCCAGCAGATTATCTCTGACAGCGTTCCAGACTGGCCACCGGCTGTCGACCTTGGGTTCCGCGCTGGAGCACCCCAGATGGAGATTAAACTCACAGTCACCAACGATGATGATCTGGCGCTGCAGCAAGCCTGTAGGCAACAGCTCGAAGGCTTGTTTGGCGATCACATCATTGGGGAGGGCGACACCCTGCTGGCAGAGCGGGTGCTTGAGCTACTGGTTGAGCAGGGTAAGACGCTGACCACGGCCGAGTCCTGCACAGGCGGGCTGATTGCTTCCATGTTGACGCGTATCGCCGGCTCCTCTCGTGGCTTTCACGCAGGCTTTGTCACCTATGACAACGACATTAAGCACCGCGTGCTGGGCGTGTCCGAGGCGCTGTTAGAAGAGCACGGCGCCGTTAGCGAACCGGTGGTGGTGGCCATGGCAGAGGGCGCGATGCAGCGTGCTGGCGCCGACTACAGCATCGCGGTCTCGGGTATTGCAGGACCCGGTGGCGGCAGCAACGAGAAACCCGTGGGCACTGTTTGGCTGGCTTGGGGCAGCCGGGAAAACATTGAGACCTGCTGCCTTAACTGGCCGGTAGAGCGCACTCTGTTCCAAACCATGGTTGCCGCTGCCGGACTGGATATGATTCGGCGCACACTGCTGGGGCTCGATTCGCAGCCTCGCTACTTCGACCAGCGCCGGGTCAGGGCTGGAGCTGCTCAATAGCCCAGCCACCCTCGCCGTTGGCGGTGTACAGGAACCGATCGTGAAGGCGATGCTCACCACCCTGCCAGAACTCGATACGCTCAGGGCGCACCCGGTAGCCACCCCAAAAATCCGGCATGGGAATATCACCGTCGGAGAATTTACGTTTGATCGCCTGAAACTGTTCCTCCAGCAATGCACGCGTTGATACCGGCCGGCTTTGGCGCGATGCCCAGGCCGCTATCTGGCTGTCCCGTGGTCGGCTGAGGAAGTAAGCGGTTGATTCCGCTAGCGTCATTTTACGGGCGGTGCCGGCAACGATCACCTGGCGATCGAGGGCATTCCAAGGAAACAGCAGGGATACGCGAGGATTACTGGCAATAGCCTGGGCTTTTGCGCTGCCTAGATTGGTGTAAAACACGAAGCCCTCTGCCGTTAGCCCCTTGAGCAGCACAATACGCTGCCAGGGCATGCCG
>SPKZ01022082.1_pt1 | contig 31361 bp, 41 predicted proteins | sample 2456571 | NCBI WGS metagenome assembly SPKZ01 (sample SAMN11192286, study PRJNA482655) | marine metagenome | biome: ENVO:00000447; feature: ENVO:00000244|ENVO:00000211|ENVO:00000569|ENVO:00002023; material: ENVO:00002151; isolation source: ocean water from marine abyssalpelagic zone ... | reverse complement strand
TTTAACAGTAATTTATCTAATGAACATAAAGATTTTATTGTTTTTATATTGACTGATACACCTTGTAACAAAGGTGGGAAATATGCTTACGAATATAATTTTGTATATAAACTTAGAGGATCACAATTAGATGGTTTTCTTTTAAGCAAACTAAGAAATATTGCTAAAATTAAAAATGTCAATTCTGTAATCATAAAGAATTCTGAAGGCAATGACTTATCTTTTTATGAGAGAATGACAGATGAATATTTTGAAAAAACAAAGGATGACTTAAAAAAAGGTGATTTTGCATTAAAAAATGCTATAAATATAGGCATATGGATGGGTAAAAAATCTATAGTTTACAGCAATAATTATAAGTCTTTAGGACATTTAATATCAGAAATATGGAAATTAGAGACCTTAGATCAAAAAAAACAAATGTAGATTTTAAAGAACACATATTTACAGAAGAAACTTTCGTATGTGAAGAGAAAAAAATTTACGTTTATCATTTGAGACATAAAAATGGGAGTAACAATAACTATGTTAAATTCACTGTCAATAACAATACTACATTAGTAGAAGGAGATAGAGGAAACTGGATTTTCAACAAATGTTTTCATCCACATAAAAATGGATATGTATCTTCACAATATTGGGTAGAAAAACTTAAAACTTCATCCACACAGGAAGCTGGAAAATTTTCATCTAAAATCACTAAAGAAATCATAAAAGATAATATTACTGATTTCAATGATATATGGGGAAATAGACCTGATTTAAAAAAATGGTTTTGCAATCTGTATGACGAATTAGATCATCTCAATGAACATGAGTATGTTCAATTAACATATGTAGAAAATCCTTATGATTTAGATGCCGAAGATATACCTTTTGGTAAGGAATTACATTATGATTTAAAAGTTGTGTTTGATGTATACAATGAAATGTGTAACAGATTAGATTAAAAAGACTTGCAAATGCAAGTCTTTTTTTTTATCTTTACAGTATGAAAAACATCAACGAATTTTTATCTAAAGTGCAGGAAAATATATTAGATTATGGATATGTGTTTTACATTCCTGAAATCAAATATACTGACATGAATTGGCCAGAAAATGCTTATGATAAACACAGATCACATTATTCTTTAAGAGACATAGTTGACTCTGAAAGATTTTCTCCATTCAAATCAAAAGAAGAAGTGAAAGCATTCTTATCAGAAAAAAATCTAATGCATGAAGAAAAAGGAGAAATTCTTTTCTGTGTAAGATGTCAAAAATCCATTTATACTTTCAAAACAAATTAAGATATGAGACAAAAAGAGAAATTAGACGCTCAAATTAACATGAGTATTATTGCTATTGATGCCACAACAGATGAAGCCACATATGCTTTAAGTGGTATGATAATGGAAGATCATTATTTTAATGAAGGTTTACAAAGCGATTACAATGATTGCTACCATTTGTATAAAGGAAAACAACCCATTGGTTTTTGGGGCAGTGAAATTTATGAGATGTTAAATATAGATGAAGATGAATAATTTTATCAGAACATAAAAAAACATATCGATGATTGAATTAGATATCAAACCATATCATATAGAAAAAATTGATGATTTTTATGAGTTTAAAGCATCAAAACTTAAAACTTCTTTCACTAAAGGCAAATCACAGAATTTCGGTGCTTTAGGTGAAATTTTAATTATTGATTATTATAAGATACCAGCTCATAATATTAAGGGGGCTGCTGATTACGATATACTATATGATAATAAAAAAGTTGATATAAAAACTAAAAAGGTTAATAGCAAACCTTTAACTACATATTTTAGTTCGATATCACACGGTTCATTTCATCAGCGATGTGATGAATATGTTTTTGTTAGAATAAACAAAGACATGACAAAAGCTTGGATATGTGGCTGGATATCACAACAAGATTTTTTCAACCAAGCTAAGTATTATAAGGCTGGACAAACAGACCCTACATCTAATCAAGGATTCACTTTCAAAGATGATTGTTTAAACATACCTATCTATAAATTAGAAGACAGATATATAGGAACCTTAAATAAAAATTTCTTTAGAAAACATTTTAAGTTAGTAGAAAATCAGTATTTTGTGGAAACAGATTACATGACCTTCAGTAACTTTAAAGGAGAAGTCTCAGAATTCAAACTCATTTATCAAAATGAGAAACTTGTTATTATCAAGAAAGATAAGAATAAAATGTTCGATGGGTACATGAAAAACATTGAAGACTTTAAAAACCTTTTTCTTAACCATTTTTTGATAGAAATTATATAATCATGAAAAAAAACATGTATAATCTAGAAGATTTTAATTCGATATTAGAAAGGTATACAATTGGGCCATTTAGTAGTTATACAAAACATTCCAAAAGCATAGGCTTTGTTGCTCATATGTTATACACATACTCCTACATATATTACGATACCTGTTCACTTGGTGAAAAATATGTACCTTTATGTGGTGAAAAGTTAAATATAGGTAAAGAGCTTTTAATTCAAAATGGTGATTTCAATATGAAAGCTTCTTACACTGAGGAAATTCAGATGTATAATGAATAGAAGGCTGAAAAAAATAAAAGAGTTTTATGATCAATACAATATTCCATTTAAGTTTTCTGTTGAAGCAAAAGAAGTGCTATCAGGTTTACATGAGAATTCTTCAGGAAACGGATTGAAAAAAAACTCAGTATTTCATATTTTTGTAAAAGAAGAAATAAGAACAGGAAGATTAAAACGAGATAAAAACAGTTTTCTGTGTACACAACCTAAATCCTATTCAGGTGGAGATTGGTCTGGCACATTGGGCCAAGGAAGAGATGAATTAAAAATAATAGAAAAATATAAAAAATGGATTTAAACGAATTAATGTTTTTTGAAGAAGAATTTAATTATAACGAACATATTGAACATTATAATGATATGTTAGATGATTTCGTTAAAGAATGGTGTGGTGATCCTTTGTACATACTTAAACATAAAAACATGTTTAGTGAAATAAATAACATAAATTGGAAAGAAGAAGAGGAATGATGATGAAACGAGCATATCACATCGGAATAATAATAGGAGTGATCTTGGTATTCATATTGATATTTATGGGTAAATATCTATGAATTTACTCGAATCGAAAAACGAACAAAAAAAACTAATTGAAAAAATTAAAAATTCTTTTTCAATAGATGATATTGCTTCATTAAAAAATTTATTTGTTAAACTGAAGATCATGCCTCCCTCGAAAGTTAAACACTCTATCAGGGTTGCCACTGATGTAGCTGAAGTTAAAAAAGACAAAAAAATTATATTCGCTGCTCTTTTTCATGATTATGTCGAAAGAGGTGGAAATGTTGATGAACTTCCTATTTCTGAGAAATCAAAATTGTTAGTAAAACTTCTTACAACAATTGATGATGAATATAGTGATTCAGAAAACATACCTCTTTCTCACATGAAAGATGTTTTAGCTAATATTAAAGATGAAAAAATTAAAAATAAATTAATCATAATTAAGTTAGCTGATCGGCTTGACAAGTTTAAAAACAAAAAATTGTCAAAAAAATACATAAAAAAAAGTAAAGAGCTTATAAAATTTTTAGTAAAGAACCATAGTGGTAATAATAAAGATATAATGAAGTTAAAAAAACAATTCAAGCTATGAACCCAAAGACTTATAATTTTAGAGTTTTCATCTTCATCCTAATAGTATCAACATTTCTATATATAATGATTTTTGGCTATAATTGTTCAGTGAATTATATCTTTGGAACTCCAACAACATTTTTTGGAAAACTTTGTGATATTATATTTACTTCAATCATGTATGTTTTTTCTATAACATCTTCTGCATATGTCTCAAAAAAAATTTTAAATAAAATCTATTTTGATGGCTGGGAAAATTTTGATATTTATATTTAAAAAAAATATTTTTCAATATTTCACCATTTAATTTTGGTTTTTATTTTTTTTTCTATTATATTCACAAAAAAACACCTAAAATGAAGAAAAAACCAGTTAAAGATAGAGAAAATTACATAGAAATGATGAAAAAAATGGAAAAAAACAAAAAAGAATTAGAAAAGCTTATTAAAAAACATGATCCGAAAAAACACCGATAAATTTGTAGTACTTTCAGTTTGTGACGGGATATCATGTGCATATCAATCACTTAAAGAAGTAGGGTATAGAGAAGAAAATGTAATATATATTGCATCTGAAATAGATAGAGATGCAATTAAAATATCTAAAGCTAATCATTCTAACGTTTATTATTTAGACGATATTAGAAACATATCATATGTGAATGGGCAATTATACAATACAGTATTTGAATGGAAAAGTGTTGATGAAAAAATTAAACATATAAAAAAAAATAAAAGCGAAAACGAATTCAAAAAAAATCAATCTAAAATCCTAAAAGATGCTTTAGAGTTATGGAAAATATCTCCAAAGAATAAAGTATACAATGGTAAAATTGATTTAATTTGCGCAGGTACTCCTTGTACCGATGTATCAGTTGCAGGAAAAGGAGCAGGTATATATGGTAACACTTCATCTTCATTATTTTGGCAATTTAAAAGGTTAATTGACGAAGTTAACCCAACATATTGGTTTCTTGAAAATGTTAAGATGCATAACAGATGGGAAAGCGCCATCACAAATGAATTAAATAAAGCTCCTTTAAGAATTAACTCGAGAGATTTAAGCGCTCAAAACAGAGAAAGACTATATTGGACTAACATAACAGATAAAGTCCCTGAGATCAAAGAAAAAAGCCCTTCTTTAGAATCCATTTTAGAATTTGAAAATCAGAAGTGGATAGATACAACTGAAAAATATTATAAAAACGAACCTAAGTATAATATAAACGCCTGTGCTCAAAGAGCAAGATATTTATCCAAAACATCAAATAAAACAACTCAGGTTATAGAATTCAGACATGATTATAAATCGAATTGTCTAACTACAGTTGCAAAAAATGCTTATGTATATATTGATGGGAAGATAAGAGATTTAAGTATAACAGAAAGAGAAAGATTACAAACCTTACCTGACGGATACTGTAAAGCAGTTAGTAAATCTAAAGCAATAAAAGCAATAGGCAATGGATGGACTATTGCTGTAATAAATTATTTTTTTAAAATCATAAAAGATGACTATATTAAAAAAAATATATAGATATAACCCTATTTCATTGCTATTGGAGATTTTAGCCCTTATTGGAGCAATTTTAATCTTTATAGGTTTTGCTTTTTTAGCATTGAAAACAAAATATTCACCATTTAAATGATTTACTCATTAACAAAAACATTATAGTGTTGTGAGTCATAAGCTTTTTTAATTTTAGCAAAATCTTCTATACTGATTTCTAACATTATTTCTCCTACAGCTATAAAAGTTAAGGAATCTAATGTAACTCGATTGCATTTAGGATTATTTTTTTCTATACTGTCTCTAATTGTTTTAGTTCTTTCGCCAAAATACCACTCTATATAAGCTGGGGAATCGTGTAAAGGGACAATAACATTTCTATAAGGAGAACAAGATAAACAAAATAAGACACTAGATAGCGTTAATGTTAAGTATTTCATTTTTTAAAAGGGTATATATTTTTCTTATTAAGAACCTATCTAAAAGATAATTTTCTTTCCCATATTCTTTACCATCTATAGACACTACATAACTATCTTTTCCTTTAGTTTCAAACCTCATGATAATTATCTGATTTGAATATATTGTTTCGAATGTCATAGCATCATAATGTTCATCACTAATATCTTTTAAAGAATTTCCTAAACAATCATCATAATGTGTTTTTAGGCTTCTTACAAAAGAAGAAGCCATATGGTATAATATATTCATAGGTATTTTTTTTAAGCTGCTCCCGGTTTTTTACTTTCATCATCAAAATCAGGAAGATTGCCAGTTCTCCCCATTTCCGATCTAACTCTTAACCTTAAAGTTTTGCAATCTCGCTTATTTTTTTTTAAAAGTTTTCGAGTTTCTTTTTCAATTCGTTCGATATCTTCAGGAGTCAATTTTTTCATAAATAGGTATTTTTAAATTTTTAAATGTTAATATAATATGAAATTTTTATATCTAGCTCTAGTTGTTGCAACATAAGTAGCTTGTAATTTTTCCATATCACTAGTATGTTTATTTTTATAAATGTCTGCTAATGATGAAAATACATTATCATATGTACTTCCTTGTGCAGTATGTGAAGTCAAAGCATAAGAATATTGTATATCGCAAAAGAAATTTCTTACCATACTTAATGCCTCACCTTTGTGCATACATGGTGACAATCCATGTATGCCTTTTTGAAATATTTCATTTTTAATATTTTTTAAGATATCTGGATTAAAGGTTTTCGTTGGAATAAATTTTGTATCATCAACATCATGAGACCAATAATCGATTTCTTGTACTTTAACATCTGAAACTCTTACGTTGAATGTTTGAGCATAGTAAGATTTCAATTTAGGAATGCTTTGGTACTTCTCAGGATGAATTGTCATGAATCTATAATCATGATGCTCATTAATCCAAATGATTGCTAAAGTTAATTTTCTTTTTCCAGTTATAGTACCTTCCTGAGAATTCTGAATTTTTAATATCCCCTTTGCATCATAATGATTGCTTTTAGCCATGATACGATCACCTACCTCCCAATCATATCTTTTATTATGTAACTTACTTCTAATGTATTTAGCAACTTTCTGATAATGCCAATTATGATAGGCAACATATTTAGTTTCTACTTCATTCTCCTTAAAATGTTGTAGCATCAAATCATTGAAAAGATATCTATCAGAGTTATTATTAGAATTAAAAAATCTATAATCATTATATCTCATACTTATTAAATCTCTCCAACAATAAGGGTTATATTTCTGTCCAGATAACCCCTTTAATATCTCACTTCTCAAATAATTAGCAGCTTCGGCATTTTCACCTTCGTATCTGAAGGGGTACTTTAATTCATGAACTGTATTTTCAGTAAAAACAGGAGAAATCTTATCAGACCCAACTGGAGGCAATTGAGCCATATCTCCAACAAATAAAATTTTAGCATTAGGTTTCTTAATATTTCTAACTAACTCAAGTGTTTTTTTAGATGCCTGTGAACACTCATCCCAAACAATTATATCAGCAGCAGAAATTGGAGGGGGTATAATTACTTTTTTACCCTTGACATATCTATATTTCTCTTCTGGTTCAAAATAATCTACCCCATCAGGATCAGTATTTTTTACTGCATGTGTGGCAGCAGCATTAGTATAGCATTCATAATCTAAATCAATATTAGACATAAATTGTGAAGCTACATTTAATGCTTTATGTGACAAAGTTGTTATCATCACACTATCATTATTTTGAGCTACACCCTGAACAATTTTACCTGTACAATAACTTTTGCCGAAACCTGCCCCTCCAGATAACACAGTCTCATCTTCCTCTAGCAATTGTTCTATACAATTAGATATTACTCTTTTTTGATCCTCAACTGCTTTCTTTTGAACACTAGTTAAAGTCTTTATCATTTCTCTCGTTTTTTTTGTAAATGTACTAAAATAATAGCAAAAGATCAAGAAATATAAAAAAAAAGCCTATAGTTTTTACTATAGGCTTTAAAAAAAAAGTCATGAAAAAATAACTATTCTTCATCCAGAATTTTTTTCCTTTCATCTCTCAATTCAACAGCTTTCTCGAAATCTTGTTCTGATATTGCAATAGATAATTCTCTTTCAATATCATTTAATCTTTGTTGATTTTTTCTTTGTTTTTCTTCATATTCCGAATAATTATTTTTTAAATCTTTCAATTCATCTCTAAGTTCTACTGCACGTTCAAAATTCTCAGAAGAAACAGCCATATCCAACTCTAACTCCAATCTTGAAATTTTTGAACTCAATCCTTCTTTTCCTTTATTTCTAACATTTAAATCAAGATCGTTAAAGATTTTATTTATTTCAGGTGAAATAAAATAATGTACTCGTCTAAAAAAATAATCGTTGTTATTCATAATAATAATATTTTTAGGCATAATAGTCAAATAACATACCAAAAAAGAAAACATGTCATATTGACATTTTATTTTTTTAACTCATGAAAATCTGTCATGTTATATTATGTCCTTCTTGTTAATCATATTTATATTTAAAAAGAAACACTAATGAATTACAATATTATAACAGAAGGGCAAGAGGGGTTTGGTATGTTAATTGAAAACGATGGATTTTACGATAGAGTTAATAAAGAAAATGTAAACATTATAAAGGAAGCTAGAAATAATCCAGATAAGTTTCTTGAAAACCCTACCGTATTTTGTGTATTACAAAAATATGGAATAGAAAATAGAAATAAAAGAATATACCCTAAAGACGTATTAACTAAGGCAATAGATAGCTATATGGAAAGTATAGATCGTCGTTCTTCTTTAGGGGCTGTAGATCATGAAGATTCGACTAACATTTCTTTAAGAGGGGATTCTATTGGTTTATTGATAGAAGATATATATTGGGATGGAGCAACGGCAGTAGGTAAAGTATTATTACCAGTCACTAGAGCGTTTAAAGAAACTGGAGCAACTTATAATGGAGCAGATCACATAGCAAATTATATTTTCGAGCATAATATAATGATAGGTATATCTTCAAGAGGAGTAGGAGAAGTGAAAAAATCTGCGGGTAAAGCCTTTGTTACAGACTATGACTTAATATGCTGGGATTGGGTGCAGTTACCTTCAACTATAGGCGCTTGGGCTTATCCGAACCAAAGTGGCACGGAAAAACACATACAAAAAGAACAAGAATATAAAAGCTCAGGTGCAACTTTAAATTCTAAATTTCAAAAACTTAATAGTTTTTTAAGCAAAAGATAGTTTTACTCTTTCAATTGCAGAAGCTAAAAGATTATAAGACATATCATCTACATTATATAAACCCTCTTCATTAAATATTTTCATTAGAGGGTTTATATCTTTAAGATCAATATGTAACCCAAATACATTTTTTATAACAGGATTATATGTTGAATAAAGCAAAGCACATATAACTTCTTTGGATTTATGTAAAAAATCTTCTTTTGTTAATGTATGATTATATCCATTTATCACTACATCTTTAATATGTTTTACAGCAAATTCTTTTTCAACTGTAAAAATATCAAATCTTTCATTTACAGAAGGATCGATATTTAAATATTTAGTGTCCATCAACTGAAGATCACCAACCAGTACATCTAGCTGCTCCTTTATCTTTGCACATTTTTCATATTCAGCTCTTTCTTGAAATGTATCTAACAACTTCAATAAAGCTCTTCCACCTGCAACTATTCCAACAACATCCTTCATTAAATAATGAGGTATATAAATGCCCTCATCAATTAAATCATAGAATGCATCTGGGTTAAAAAAAATGTCTTGTATATCGTCCATCATTATTATTTTTAGTTGAATTTTCCTTCTACAAGTTGTTTTGCTTTTTCATCGATTACTTCAGATTGATTAAACTCTGCTATTTTTTTGTTAGAATGATCTGAAAACAATCTGTAAAAGTTATCAAAATCTTTTAAAGAATAATATATAGATTCTTCATCATCTTTCGTCAAAAATACAATTTTTTTACTTATTTGACAAACCTTATCAAAGATACTTTCAACATTATCTTCACAAAAATGAATTATTGATAAATCATAATGATTACCTGAGACTTTAATATCATCTTTTTTGCCTATAAGTTTCATTTTAATTTCACTATTGTAATCTGATAGGGAGTAAGATGATTTATCGTAAACATAATCTACAGATAAACCTTTTAATTCTAATCGTAATTTATTCATTAAATCTGATACATATTCTATAGATTGAGTTATTATCAACACATTTATAGGTGAGTTCCAACAAAAAGCATCAACAACATAATCTCTAACAACATCATTGATTTCTAAAAAAAATGGACACCCAAAAATTTGAACAGAATCATCTTTTTTAATTAAATTGGGAAATTCACTTACATCATAAAATTTATTCATAATAATTTCTTTAAAGAAAAAATATCTAACCACAAACGCAGTTAGATATTCTTTCAATTAAATATAGTTATTTTTTAAGATTAATATGAATCCATTATTTTTTCTATACCATAAACTTTTATAAGACGCATAATTTTTTTATCATAAGGAACGCTAGTGTTTTTGTTAGCATACCCTGTTTGATATAATGCGTAAGCCCAAGCTTCAGTATTATTAACATCAACATTCTTAAAATGTCTCCATTGCGGATGATTTGATCTAACTCTATCACCAATAAACCCAATACCTGCTCTTATACCATACCACTTACTTTTAAAAGTATAAAAAGCAGATTCTTTAAGCTTACCGTTTTCATAATCATCATCTTTTTGCCAATATATGTTATCTTCAGCACATTCATTTAATAAATTCTTATAATCTATCGAGAAAAAAGGGTCATCACCTTTATGTTTTACACAAAAATAATTATGTTTTTCTCGTCCCATTCTAGTTACAACACCAACTCCATTATCGACTCGATGAGATTCTAAAATAAACTGAGCCATAACCACAGAAGGATTAACATTTTCTTTTTGACATATATCATGAATTATTTTACTATTATCATTTATAACTTTAGTAAAAAAAGCATGTTTATTATATGTTTTGATATTATCATATCTTCCATGCGGAGAAGATGAGTTTTTTACAGTTTTCTCTTTTTTGCTAACAGTAGAAGAATTTTCACTGTTCAATGACATTATTGAAACAGCAATATGGTTATTTTTTAATTTATGATCAACAACATAAATACAATCACTTTCAACATTTGAATTGAATAACCATAATACGAACATTGCTAATGTTACACCAAACAGTCTTTTCTTTAGCAGAGCACTATTAATATTTAATTTTTTCATCACATACTTGTTTTTTTTGCAAGATAACCTATCATTGTAACAAGTATTATGATATAGTTAACAGGCTATCTCGGGTATTTTAAAAAGGGTGTATTTAATCTTCATTTATAAATATAACTTTTTTATATTAAAGTATTAAATTATTTTTAATATATTTTTGGATCAATTCCTTCAAGTGTACATATTGTTTTAAAAACAGCATTTGCAATCTTATTTTGATATTCATCTGATGACAATAAGATTCTATCCTCATCATTAGTATAAAAACCTGCTTCGATTAAAATAGAATATGATTTTGTCACATCTAATATTCTAACACCTCCTTCACTAACTTCATTAGAATACTTAAAAACTCTATTTTTACCTTCTCTAAATACTTGATCAGGTAATTCAAATTTAATGTTTTCAGCTAATAAATTCATTAACTGAATTTGATTTAAAATTGCCTCAGCATGATTTTTAAACATTTTATTCATCTTTTTAGTGTTAGTGAATATTTCAATCCCTTTAGCATTTAAATTCTTAGTTGAAGCATTTGCATGTATAGAAAATAATACAGGAGTAATGTTTTTTTCATTAGTTGCTTCATATATTTGATTCACCATATATGCCCGATCATTAACATTGAGGTCTCTTTCTTGATAGAGGCTATCTGTTAACACATAGAATATACCTTTATCCTTTAATTTTTTTTCAATTTTCTTGACAACACTCACATTAAATTTATACTCATAAAAACAACTATCTCCAGATTCAACATAAAATGCTTTATGTCTACACTTATTTTTTTTAGAATAACCATGTCCTGAATCAAGCACATATATATTTTTCTGGTTTTTATATACTGTCTCAGGTATCTCGGTTTTAATGATTTTCACATTGTACATTGAATGTGTCATTGCTACTATCAAAAGTAACATGATAACAATTTGTACCCAATCATTTTCAAAAAAAGTGATCGTTTTGTTTAAAATCTTTTTTTCGTCAATTTTAATTTTAAATTCCATTATATTTATTATAAATTTATATTATGTGTGGTTGTAAAAAAAATAAAATAGCAAAAAGGAACACTCAAATCACAAGCTCAAGTAGCACTAAAATCAAAAAAACCCCTGTAAACAAATTTTTTTGCGAAAAAAAAATTATCTACAGAGGAGAAAATGGCTTTAATTAGAAGAGCAATTAATAGATAAACTATCCTTCTTGATTTTTCTCTTTTAATTGTTGTAAAGCAGCAGACACTGCTTCATAATGTGCATATTCATACTTGTGTAATAAGCCCATGTAAGTCACTATATTTGGCTTAATGATCACAGGTTTATCTTTTTCGGCATCATAACTTATTCCATTTATGATACTTTCAAGAGCAAAATCTCTGTATTTTAAGCCGTACTCCATTTCCAACTGATCCAATACATCTTCTTTAATAATTACAATAAAATCAGGGATTGAAGGCAAAACATTCCAAGGAGCACTTGCTTTTTTTATTGTTCCCAACAAGCCATCATCTTTAACTTTAAAGTCTGGATTATCCAGAACTTTTACTTCTATAAAACGGTCGAGATTTTTTTCTATCAACCAGCTTTCTACCAGTTTCTGATACTTTTCACTTTCATTCATAATTTGTAAATTTAAATTTTAATTTCTTTTATAAGCAAACCATATTTTTTTGCCTTAGAAATCATGTCATTCGTGCCACTTGTTCCTTTATTAAGAAATAGCATCTAAAACCCTGCAATTTATTGTAGAGATACAGATGCTCAGTGATCCAAAGATAAAAAAATATATTTTACCAAACAAGTTTTTTTTTTAACAACATATGGTTCCGAAAAATCATCCCATTTTGCTGGAAAAGCAATAACTTCATATCCTCTTTCAATAGCATATTCTTTTCCTAAACTATCTGCACCTCTAGCACCACTTTGAATAATAATTATCCTTGAAGTTTTAACTTTTTCGCTCAACAAATGATCACATTTTCTACACAACAAAGAATAATCTGTAAATGACCTAGAGCCAGCTATTATTACCTTGAAATCTTTCATTTAATTGCAAATATAAGATATTTAAATTTAAAAAACAAGTATATTGAAAAAAAAACACGAACATCAAATAATTTTATTAGAAAACAGAAAGGAGAAGAAAATAATTAAAAGAGGCAGATGTTTAAAATCTTTAACCAAAACATATAAAAAACTAGTTAAAGAATCTGAAGACGTGATATTTCCTCAAAACTACACTAGCACAGAAAAAAATAATAAAAAAATTGTTCATCAATTAGCATTAGCAACAACTGATTTATCACAGAAAGAATACTTAGGATTTAAGGAAAACTCAATTCAATTAGAACGAACAGATTTAATTGTAACATCTTTAGATGATTACCATGTTGAAGAAAAATTTTTTATGTATCCTATGAAAAAACAAAAAAATTACTATGATATCATAAAAGAATTAGAAAAAACAAAGGGATTTCTAACTTGCTATCAAATTCATAATAAAATCATCTTTGAAACAATGTATGGGATTGAAAACCTAATTGTGTGTAAAAATATTAATGATGCTTTAATGCTATATAACATTTTTGATAATTCAAATGATATCGCTATGATGTGCATTGGTAAAATGTCTAGAAACAATATGAAGTTAAGAGCAAAAGCAGTTATGGATCGTTTCAATATATCTTATAAAAGATTTTATAACACAAGTACAAAAACAAAGGGATAGCTAACGATACAAACCTATTTTCCATAAAAAAAATTGAATTTCTTTAATAATAGCATCATACCTTTTTTTCCATTTAGGTTTAACATAGACTACTTTATGATTTTCACCTTTAAATGCATTGGATTTAAGCATTTTAATGTTTTGCTTTTTTAAAGCGTCATTCATTTTTTCTAATTGTTGTTTTTCTTTATCAAGTTTATTAATGTTACATTGAATTTTATTAATTTTTTGATTCATCTTATATTTTTTGATAAATATATAAGATATGATTATTTTTTACTTTTTATTAATATACGGTAACACTAACATAATTACTCAATCAGAAATATTCGAGCCTTTAAGAGACTCGATTGATAAGATTTCTCATTTCCTCGGTTCTTTATTCTCATGCCCTATGTGTATGGGATTTTGGGTGGGCGTATTTTGGTCAGCAATGAACTTATCGCCCACCTTACTTTTTTTGGAAGAAGTAAATTATATTAATTACGTTAAATATATAATAGATGGATGCATCGGTTCAAGTATTGCTTGGGTAATGCATAATGTGGTTACATTTTTTATGACTATCAACAATATGGGAAAAGAAAAAATATTAGAGATATTAGATGAAATGTATGAAGTTAATTGATTTCATTTTTAAATGAAAAAAGAAAATATTTATACATTTTTTTTAAAGTCTCCATTTTGTTTTCACTTAAACCCCCTTGCACATGAATAAAAGAAAGTTTATTGAACAGTAGTTGTCTAAGTTTAGGTAAGTCATTTTTTTCCGCACTATAAAAATGCTTGTCAAAGAAATCAAAAAAGATAGTTGATAGACTAGGATCATTTATAACATGATATCCTAATTTCTCAAAATGATCATCAGCTTTAAAAACACAAAACATAAAATGATCTTCTATTTTTGCATTTCTTTCTTTCATAGAATAATGGTCATAATATTTGTCGCCTAAAAAAGTCCCAAACACATAGTTGGTTAAACAAATTGAATACTCATAAAAAATTTCGAGCACAACAGGATTTATGTTGTGCTCGATAAACAACTCATGTTTTTGTTCAATTTCCATTTTATCCGTTGTTTGCTAGAAGAATCGCACCATTATTTGCAGCAAGACAAGCTCCAGCATTTGAACCTAATGCAAATGGAGCACATCCCTCTGGTGCATCAGAACATAATTTCGCACAACCGATTGTAAGAACATCTCTTAACAAATTAGTTAAAGCAGGGGAATTTTGTGATAATCTAGAGCTATTAACTACATCCCAAAAATAACTTTCATTTGAATTTGAGATTCTTAAAATAGTTCCACCATTGTATGATTGTACATTTGTCATATTACTTATTATTCATTTTGTTGAAAAAGCTAGTGAAAAAATTAGACTCATTAACTTCTTCTTTTGTCTGAACATCTTTAGCATTTGCCATTAAACGCTTTCTAAGCCCAGAATATTCATTTTCTTTAACAATATTTCTATTAGATAATACTAGAGCTTGTTTACCTGTCCAATCTATTTTCATTCGATTACCTACAAAATCTTCTAAAAAGAAGATTTTTCCTTCTAAAAGCTTTCTTTTTACAGATAAGACATATTCTAAGTCCTCTTCTTCAGTTAAGATAGATTTATCTTTAAGAGTATGCTTTTTTAACCCTTCAACAACGGTTGGTTTATCAGTATAATCTTTGCCTGTTTTTTCTATATCGTTACCTAACTGAGCATAATCTGTTTTATATTGTTCTTCTGATTCTGCACGAGCCTTTGCATCTGCTAAAAGCTGTTCTCCAGCCTTACCACCTTCTTCAAACCCTTTTTTAATTTGTTCTTTCGCTTTTTCTGAAATACTATCATATTTGATGTCTTGTTGACCATTCTGATGAGCTTCAATTCTATGTTTTTCTCGCTCATCTTCATCTCTTGCAATAGGATTTGATTTTTGATTGTAAACAGGTACTGCTTGCTCTTCATCCTTAATGTTCGTCTTTTGACTATCATCAACCGCTTTAATTCTTTTTTTAGTGTCTGCACTTTCTTTTTCCCCCTTATTTGATTCAGTTGACTTACCAGCTTCAGAGTTATAAACAAACTCATAAACTAAGGTTTTCTTCACCATTTCTTCAAACTGATGTTCATTAACCTCTACAATATTATTGTTATCATCCATATTTTTAGCTTTTGTTACACCACCAAATGGAACTTCATATGACCCAGATGAACCCGACATTGTAGTTTCATTAATTTCACTGTTTTCAGTAAAAGAAATCAACAATGAATCAGTCTCCTCAACATATGTATCAAAAACATACCCTTTTGAAAACATTTTTTTTATATCATTATATGGCGAATCTGTTTCAATAGTTTGATTAGTACTTTTATCTGTAAAAACCCATTTTTCTTCATCTGGGTTATAAATATAATGTTTATGAAATTGCTCTCCATTTTTTATACCAACAAGATGAACATCTTTATAGAATTTAACTGAATTACCTTTCAAGGCATTAAACACAGTTGCTTTATCTACATACTCTTTTAATAAGTTCATGTGATGCTTTAATATAAATATAGTCTATTATGAAAAAGAACGATCATTCAGCCCTTTGGTTATACTTGTAGAAAAAGCATCTGATCTGAAGAATGCAGTCAATTTACTTAATTGATTTGCCCTATCTACATTCATAACAAAATATTCACCACTTTTGATCATAAAATTGCTTGTATCTGTTTTACTATACATCCATGTCAATGATCCATCAAATGTGCCTTTTATTCTAACGAAATCTGGATAAGCAAACTCAAAATGATCAATTTTAATAACAATGTTGCCTTTAACAACGTCATTTATAGAATCAGTTAATTCTTTTATAAACTTAGATTGATTCACGTTTAAGTTTTTTTCTTCATTTTCATAATATAGTTTTTTACTATATTTAATTTTTCTTAAACTATTTAATATATTATTTGACATTTAGAAATATATGTTTTTAAAGTTAAAAGCTGGAGTAATATCATAGTAAATTGGAGAAAAATTAGCTCTAGAACAGATTCCTTTAAATTGTATTATGTCAGAATCGTATTCTAATGTGCTTTTAACAGTATTCTTTATATTAAATATTTTCAATAAATGATTTAACATCAAATATTGGTTTTCACTATAAGTGTCCCAATATGAATATCCCTTCCATTTTTTTTCTATAAATTGTCCCTTATAAGGTTTACCTAAAATATTTAACTTCCCATCTTTACCATCAACAAACATTGATTTATTTTGAAATGCTACATAAATATTACCTTCATTGTAAACCATTGCATTGAGTGAGACCGATTCTTCATAGAATTGATGACAAAACCCATTTTTATTTATGAAAAAATGAGGGCAATTGATCCCTAATTTTACAAATTCTGGGTCGAAACTGAAAGTGTTCATAAGAACCACTCTTTCAGGATTTTGCTTTATCCCAGAATATGTTTGCATATGTGATTTTATAATCTCCAAACTCTGTTTTGTTTTTTCTTTTCTAAGATTTTTTCTGCTAATTTTTGAAATCTAGGGTTATTTATGAATCTTTGTTTTTTTTCAGGTTCATTTTTTTCCTCTGATGTTTCAGTTGTAAGATTTTCATTTTCACTTTCTTCTTCATTTTGAATGACATCCTCTTTTATTTCTTCTATGTCTTCAGCTAAAAAAGAAGATATATCGTCATTAACAGGAGCAACATTTTCTTCTTGCTCATTATTTTCTTTATCGTCTTCTGTGTTCTTTTGAACTTCTCTATTGATATTAGAGACTACAACATTAGCTGCAATAACTAAAGAAATAGCTAAAGGATCAAAAACAAATATGATGATTAACAAAAGAACATTAATCACAACATCCATATCCTTTCCAGTCAAATCACTTACATACTTCAGTGGCCCTAATTCCCCAGCTAAATCATTATTAGATTTAGCATTTAATAATTGAACTTCATATAAATTAAGAGAATCAATTGCAGCATCGTAATTTAAAGAAACAGAATCCCGCTGTGCTTTAGCTGCTGCTAATTCCTCCCTTAAAGCTTTAGTTTTTTTATTTGATGTAGTTGTTACTTTTTGACCTGTCTTCTTGTCAATATAAGATATAACATTATTAGATAAGCCTTTATTTAATTCAGTTATAGTATTAATCAGAGCATTCTTTTCTTCTAACAAAAAAGTAACCTCTTTTTTGAATCGTTCTTTTTTAGTGTTTATTAATTGAATTTCATAATCTACTATACCTGACTTATTAGCAGTTTCTTGATAAGCAGATGATAAAAAACCATATATGCCTACAGATGTAATCACTATTAAAACAAATAAAGCAGCACTTAAATATGAACGTAGTATTTTATTAAATACATCCCAATATTGATATAAGACTGAAGCAATAACCAATTTAGAAATCTCAAGAGAAGTGGCCATAATCTTTACCTCAAATGAAGCTCCTGCAAATAACTTACTTAACCCTGTTATTGAATAATAAGCAGCAGATGCACTAACTGAAAGTGCAGCAAATACAATAAAAAAAGTTAATAAATATAACCTGATATTATGCATATTAATTTATCTTAATGAGCTTAAAATGCGGTTTTTTAATATGTATTTTTTTAAAGAATTTATTGCTTCAGCTAACTCAATATCTACACTCATTCTAACCAAAGCAGGATTCATTTTTTTCTTTAAGTTAATGTGATACACATATCTATTACCGTTTTTTTCTCCTTTATAAATATTCCCATCATATTCTATGTGAATATTTTCACTTAAAAAAAACATTATTTTTTCTTTATTTGTAAAATATTCTTCATTCAGTAAAAAGGAATAATTTTCGTCATTTTTCTGAACATCTATAATATCATAGTCAGCTAGATACACATCTAAAATTTTTTTTTCTCCATTTATTGAAAAATTTAAACGATTATTTTTATTTTTTTTTGCTTTAATCATTTCTCCTTGTGTCAATGGAGTTATTTTTGTATTTACATCTTTTATCTTTACCCCTCGGTAATATATTAAATCAATAAGTTGCTTATGTCTAAATGGTAATAAATTTATTATTTTTTTTAAGATTGATTTTTTATATTCTTCATCTTCAAAATAAAATATATTTTCATCTTCTTGTTTTACTATATCAAACAAAAATAATTCATCTTCCCCGCTCGATACCTTACAAGTATCAGATATGAATTTTGGATTATCTAAGTCATTTTTAAATTCGTAATCAACTTTCCTCCCTTTATACAAAAAATTGACCTCATCTCCTTTTACAGGAAATCTTTCATTCACTGTATAAAAGGCATTTCTAGCTTTATGGTGTAAATCGAGCTTATCATGTACTATAGGGGTATATTTCACTACATGTTTATAAGATTTAACGTAACTAGTTATACACCTAAAAACATTATTTCTTATCCAAGATGGCACCGTACACTCTCCTATATCAAATTTAAATCTATCTAGACAATCTAAAGCCTCTTTAAAGGCTTCTGAATGCACATCTAAATAGATAGGTAGCTCAGGGGATGTATTCCTTAAAAATGTCTTACAAATACCCATTATAAGCTTCAGATTAGATTTTATAATCATGTTTGCATAGATATGATCACCAGTTTCATGATAAAGCTTTAAAACATCTAATTGTTCATTTAATGGAAGTTCATTATGTTCTTTACCAACTTCTTTATATAATCTATCAAAAATTTCTATGTGTTGCATATTAATATTTTTCTATTGTTGAAACATTATTTTCTTTAGCAATTTTAATCTCATTATCTGCCAATTTTTTGACACTATTTCTATGAGAAATCACCATAACTATCTGAAATATATCTTTATATTGCTCTAATGAAGAATATAATATAGGGACATTTATATCGTGAGTTTGAGCAAAAACTTCATCGAAAAACATTATGTTTGATAAAACACTAGTAGAGTATTTTAATCTTATTAAATGAAGTGCAGATATCGATACAAATCTTTCAAAATTCGAAGCTTCAGATAACAACATCGTTACCCCAGTTTTCTTGTCAATTTTAAAATATTCAATAACATCCTTTACCTGTTTAATTTCTACATCAAAGTGCATTGTGGTTAATGGCTCCTTTAACTGTAAATTGATTTCATTTAAATATGATGAAATTATATCTTTAATTATCCCATTTTTGTCGTGTGCATTTATATAAAAAGAATAAGCAGCATCTTTTTGTATATCATCAGAAAGACGTTTTAATAAATCATTGTGTTGATCCAACAACAACTGCTTTCTTGCCATATCTGAAACTAATACACTAAGGCGTTGGTTTAATGTTTTTAAAACTTTATTGATCTCATTTACTTCTTCAGTTTTCTTAATTATCTTCTTTTGTGTCTTTTTATTGTGTTCAATGATATCTTTATTTTTTTCTATTAAACGCAATTGTTTTTTTATGTCATTTAACTCATTATCTAAAAGTTGAAGTTTATTCTTTTTAAAAGCAATTAAATTAGCAATCTCTTTTTGACGATTACACTCATCAATTTTAGCCTGTATATCTTTTAAAGATGATGTGAGTTGATTTCTTTGTTCTCTTACATCTTCTTCTATTTTAGCCTTTACATTAGAGATTTTAGATTCATAATCTTTTTCAATTTCACTTAATTGATCTAAAAGTTTTTTCTCTAAATCAACTAGATCATAAGATTTTTCTTTAATTTGATTTAATTCATTTAATATACTCCGTTTTTTACCATCATATTTTTCTTTAGTAGATGTACTGTTATTAATTTCTTTATTACAATGAGGACATAAGAAAGGTTGATCTAATTCATTTAAAGATACTTCTACAGCATCTAATTCTAATTTTAAAGTTTTATATTTAACTTTTAAAGATATTTTTTGATCGTTTAATTCCTCTAATTTCTTTTTAATTTCAGATATAACAGTAGATTCCTTAAAATCTCTACTTAAATCATCTAATTCATCAACTAAACCTTTAGATGCATTAATATGAATTATTTTATTGTTTATATTTTCTTGTTCTTTTTTAAAATTTTGGTACTCAGCGTCAGTGTACACAAAATTCAAAGAAACACTCATTTTATTTATATCAGAATCTAAATTAATACGCTCATTTTCTTTTATGTTTTGTTTTTGTAACAACTCATCTTTATCATAAAAAAACTCCTCTTTTAGATCAAATATTAAAAGCTCTTTTTCTTTGTTTATCTCCTCCAACTGTTGCGTTGAAGAATCAATTGATTCAACCAATACCTTTCTTTGACTCTCTAAATCTACCAATTCAGTATCTAACACTGAAATCTCTTTCTTTATATCAGTTACATTATGATGATGAACTACAGATTTTTCTTTGAATTTTTTATAAAGAATATTTTTTGCTACTTCTTTTTTTGCTTCAAAGTATTTACCTCCAAACAGATTATAAAACTCTCTGGTTCTTTTAGCAGGTTTCTCTAAAAGCAAAGAATTAATATTTAATTGATCAAAATAACAGTTTGAAATAAACTCATCTAATGTACCAATTTCTTCACTAAATAATTTCTTTGATTCAGATGAGTTCTTAGTATTTAAATTTTTAGCAAAAAAACCTTCAAGAGATGGATTATATGAATTTACGTCGATAGAAGTAACACCTGTTTCATCACTGATAAAAAAACAATCTGCTTGATTTTCATCCACCAGCAAAAATAAATTGAATGAATGAGAATATTTTGTCGATCTTTTACTATAATCTCTTCTTAAGAAATATGATTTATCTTCAACTTGAATAATACCTTCAATAAAAGCATTTTGTTTCAAAAATTTATTAGGAATTGCATCAATTTTAGATTTCACACCTACACCCATGTATTCACCCCACAAAAGAATTTGAAAAAGCTTGTAAAAGTTGGTTTTCCCACCAAAATTCTCAGGATCAGAGTAAACTACATTAATACCATCTAATCCAAATAAATCGAATTCAAAAGACCCATATGATAATATGTTTTTACCTTTAATATATTTTATGCTATAATTTTTTTTATAATCTTCTTTTAAATCAGGGATATAAGACAAAACTTCTTGATCAATTTCTTGGAACAATTCTCTGTCAAAATGCTTATCTTTAAGATATTTTTCATATTTAGAGTTTAATGCCACCTCATTATTTAAAGTGTCAGCAATAACACTTACACCCTGATGTGTTTTAGATTTACTTATATCGTTTATTCTAACAGATTTTACCCCATATTCTGATTTAATTTCTTCTATCAGGGCTTTTTTTTCTTCATATGAAAGAAAACGATCAACATTCAATCTTATCTTAGAATTCTCATTTATCATACTTTATTCTTAAAAATTATTTTTTTTGTTTCAAACTCATAATTAGCATCATATTCGACATATGGATTTTCTATATCACAGAATTCAAAAGCAATATTTGAATCATTAATTTTCCATAACACATACCCATGCTCATTCACTGATTCAGAAATTCTTCTTTGATAAGGAGAACCTGAATAAACAGCATATTTTCCTTTTTCAAATTCAAAAGATTGTCTTTTATGAATATCTCCCATCATCACTGCATCTAACCCGGTAAAAATGTCTAGAGCAGGAGAAGATTTGAAATCCTTACCACCGTAATCGATTGCACAATTCAAAGGATCATGGTATAGCCCAATATTAATTTTTTCTTGGTTTATATATAAATGATGATCTTCAGGAGGATTTGAATTATTATATATAGAATAATTAAAAAATCTTAAGTTTTTATATTCATAAACTTCACTCCATTTTAGATAATGAATATATTCTTTTTCTTTAGCCCAATCCCAATTATTTATAATTTTTAATAGATTATCGTTTTCATCTAATGCATTGTTTTTTTTGTTATCATGATTACCTCCAACTATCAATAATGGAGAAATAGACTGCATTTTATAAAACATTTCTTTAACATAAAGAAATTCATCTATTTTGACAAGATCACCTATGTTTTCAAATATATCACCTACAATAATTTGAAGTACTTCATCATAATCTAATTTGAAAGATTTATCCTTAACCTCTTCAATATAAAGATTAAATGCATGATCAAAAGACTCCTTTTTATTCAAAATAAATTGCCAGTCGGCAGTCTGAAATATTTTCTTAACAGCCATATTAAATTATATTGTGTTTACGTGAATTGGGTGTCAAATGAAGTTCAGCATGATAATAAAAATCTTCTAATTTTTTAGCATCACAATAAGAAAATGCAGATTTAATACTATAATTTAACTCATGTAATAACTTTTCTACAGTATACTCCACTTCTTGAAATTTAGACAACCCTTCCTCATAATTCCGATGAGAGCCTTTCTCTTTATATTGCACTTCATTCGTAGACATACCCCTGTATTTAACATACAACCCAACACCATTCTCATATGCATGACTCGCTTCTTGAGCAGTTAAAGGTCGAACACCTACTTCAGATTTCGCACCTACAAATAACCTCTTTTCTCCAGATGATTCTAAACATTTATTAAACATAGAACCTAACATAACCGCATCTGCCCCAGCAGCTAAAGCCTTAATTATATAAGATGAATCTTTTAATCCACCATCCATCACGATTTTAGTTTTATAACCCTCATTTCTTTTAATAGAAGCACAAGAATCTAATAAACTAATTGCAGGATAATGAATTGCAGTTTTTGCAGAAGTTAAACATGCAGCTCCAGTACCAATAGAAACCCTAACCGAATCCACACCAATAGAACCATACATCTTATATGTATAAGGATGAGCAATGTTGCCTATCATTAAATCAATTTGATGTCCCCATCTTTCTTTTGCTTCTTTAGATAAATCATATAAAGATTTCATATGACCATTAGCTAAATCAACCAGTATAATATATTTACCAAATTTATCTTTATATGAATTTAAAAATTTAGTGATTTTCCCACTACCTAAAAGGAACTCTTTAAATTCTTGTAATGTTAATGATACACGATGAGGATAAATAAAATCTCCTACACTATTATCTTTCCAAAAACCCCTGACAGTTACAGTGTTTATGTCAATTGAAGAAAAAACATTTAATGATGTCATATCTCCAACAACAGTATCCATCGGTGCAGTATATAATAATGAATTAATATCATTGATTTCAGACCTTGAATCTATGTTAGAAATATAACTAGGAGGTAATGTTACATCCTCAAATCCATACAAATACTTTTGTTTAAGCATATTTTAAATTTTTATAAGTTTCTTTATAATTGTCAATATAATTTATAAAAAATTCTCTAGGTTTATCTTTATTATCAGCGACAAGATAATAAAAATTCTTAGCAAAATGATCTAACCACTCAGGTTTTATATTTTGTTCTATATACTTTCCAAGTGATGAACCTAAAAACCTTTTTTTTCTTTCTTTTATCCAATCTTGATACATTTTAATTAGATACTCAGCTTCTTGTTTTTTATATTCTATATCAAAAACCTTGAATTTCTTTAGATGTCTGTTATAATAAGTTATATAAAGAGAATCAACTTTTTTATTTAGGAGTCTTTCACAAACAAACGAATATATAGATAATTGAAAGGTATATTTCACCATTTCACAGTCATCATAAGAATCAAAAGGTTTTAGCAGTTTTAATCCATACTTTGATGTTGTAGATAAATCTTTATTTGTTTTATGATCTCCTGTTATAAACGTTTTATCATCTACATCCACATGAATGTCTTTTGTTCCAGCTAAATTATTATATAATAGTTTTTTTTCAGGTATAACACACCTGCCCATGTTTATCTGAGCTTTTGCAAACTCTGACTCAATATGTTCCATTAATTCAAACATATTCAAATCAATATTATATTCTTCAAATGAGTGTTTTGAATTATAATATTGATCAATAAAAATAGGATAGTATTTTTTTACCCACAAGAAATGTGTTGCAATTTGACTCATTAAAATATCTTCTTCATCAAGCAATCCCTGAACTTTTAGTAGATATCTTTCTAATGTAAGATGAACTATGTTACCATAATGATTAGCAATATCTGTCATGTTTTGCCACATTTCTGCTATTTGAGATGCAGTCATTATACCATCATGATAATATATGTTTTTTTTACGATCTATGTAGTTAGTCAATTCTAACATTTTATATTCAGACATAAAATCGTCTAAAGTATAATAATCTTTTAGTTTTCTAACTAAGGACTTATATGGTTTACCCTCCCATTCTTTCCATGTCCAAGGAGCAAATTGCTTATAGTTAACATATAATGTTAAAGCTTCAATAAAACTAGATTGATTTGATTGAACATTATTATACCAATCAGAAAAAGTATTATACTGACGAATAATACCCTCAATAACGTTTGCTTGATCAAAATCTTCAGCCACCAACTTTAAAACGCCAGTCACCGAATTATAAAAATAATTTGTCTTCTTATCTATATAAATGTGATGCTCTTCGTTAAGTATAACAGGAGCATCACTACCGCTTTGATATAAAGATTTTCTTTCTTCTAAGTTCAATATGTTGTATTAATTGTTACAAAGATATGTTTATAACAATTAATTTCCAAACTTTTAAATAAAAATATTCATATTTAGATGATCATTAACATTTAAATATTCGTTTAAATAATGAACCTTAAGAGCTTTTTTTTCTGAAGCTGAACCTTCTAAAGACTTCATCCATTCAAGATAATCATAATATTTCTCTATAAATTGTATACTAGATTCCAATTCGATCTTATTACTTTCTACTGCACCAGTTTGAACCAAATATCCTAGAGCAGTAGCTAAAGAATCTGCTTGATCAAAATTCTTTTGATTAACAGTTTTATTATTAGTAAGCATCCATTTAACATCAGGAAATCTTTTTGCCATCTGTAGCATGACAATGAATTTACGGTATTTAGAAATTTTATGTCCTCTAATTTCTTTTGGTATTGAACCCCACATAACTTCCTTACCTCTATCATTTAAACCTATTATTTCTGGCATAGATAAACATCTCGCTTCTCTTTCTGGTATATAAGTTATTTCTACTTTGTCACCATAAATGTCCCTTAGCGCTGAATAAAATATACCATGAAATTTATTTAATAATGCTGAAGATAATATAGTCCCTGCTGATATCATAGGCGCTTCAATTACAATTTTAACTATTCTCATTTTTGCCCAACCCTTACTTATTATGAAGTTTTTTAACATATTCCCCTTATAATATAAGTCCTCCATTTTTTCAGAAAACTTAAAATCATGTTTTGGTTGAGCATGAGTTAGCTCTATCAATTCACCATTGAGTTTAAATATTGAAAATCCAGCACATGAAGTTGACAAATCAACCCCTAATATCAATTTATCCCTAGACATTATTTTTTATAAAAAATATAAATAAAAATAATGATATATTAAAAATCCATTGATATTTCGACTTCAGTTGTCGTTCCAGCTCTTAATTGTATAGGTTTAGATAATTTAGATATCATCATTAATTCTTTAAAGTCATTATAAAATCCTATTTCTGAAAAATAAAAATCACCATTAACATAACTATCATTTTCAGTCTTAATTAATGTCTCATCCAATTTAAGATTAACTATCCATTTGTATATATTTGCACCTATATAGGTTTCAACATTACCAAAAAACACCCTTTCATCACCTAAAGTCATAAATGAAGATTCACAAGCAATACAATGAAAATCATTAGAATACACCCCTATATCATTAGTAGATAAAGTATAATTTGTAAGGTAAAAATTATTAGAAGCAGGCGTTTGAGCTTCTAATTGTTCAGGTATAATAGTTACACCTCCTAATCCAGTTAATGTGTTAGTTGTGAAATCAAGCATCTTCCATTCATTCGGATCAGGGTCTTCATTGATATCTTTAATTTGATATAATATTATAAAATTACCAGCATAGAATCCGAAGCCATCATAAGAAGCATTTTCTTTTTGTCTCATATATGGTAAAAAATCGATACTCTCTAATTGAAATTCTATGTCTCTATCTACCTGACTGGTATTATCAAACACCATAATTTCACCTTGTGGTAGAGTATGTTGAATACCATCTCCTGATTTCAACATATAAGTTACAAACATTCTTTTACCTCTAGGTAGAACACCTTGTCCAACACCCTCGATAGGGAATATTTGCTTACCTTTAAGTTTAGGTAGTGTCCAATTACGATTAGATTTATAAGATAATGCTATTAATAAATCTGGATGCTCAATAACAGCTATCTTTAATTCAGGAAAAACCTTTCCCACAACTATAGGTGTTCTGTCAGAAGATATATAACGTTCATCTTCAATCAAATCATAATATTCTATATTTTGTCTTTGAGGTTGTATGTATTTAACATCACCTGTTGAGGAAACAAAAGACATACCTAATTGATCTCCAGTAGTTGAGCCTGAAAACTCTCTTCCATGCCACATTAATGCAGGTAAGTGTAAATAGAATCTTTTTTCATTCTCAATATACAAATATTCACCATACTCATTTCTAGTGTTAAAATTTGAAAAATGAATAATACCTACATTATTTTTATTTCTATAATAATCGTTCACTAAACCATCACCACAATCTTCTTTATCACCAGTATCTTCAACACAAGGCTGACAATAATCTAAATATTGCATTGTTGAAACATAATCATAAGAACCATAATTAACATGATCTTCTGTACAACCTGTAGTTCCTATAGCCGGGGTACAAAATGGATGATTATAATTTAAAACTGGAACATCATTAGTATCACATTCTTCATAAAACTCTAATACTTCAGAGTTCCAAGAAACAGTTCTACCTGAAGGAGAATAATAATCTAAAGCATTACTCTTTCCCGGCAACACATAAAAAGGAATATTAATTGAAGATGCATTAGGAGTACTTGAAAAGAAAGGTAAAAATCTATCGACATCTAATTGAGCTAATGCGCCTCTTTTTTGAACACTAAAAAACAAATAAGGTATAGGTGTTTTTGTCTCCTCATAACTCTCTGAGCCTTCAGTTAATTCATTATACATTTTAAATAACAAAATATCACCATCATCTAAATTATTGAAATCATTAGGATCAATAGAACCAGATATATCTAAAATCTTTGACCCGTTAAACACACTAAGAGTGGTTTCACCTGAAAATTTCACATATTCATCTGATACTCTTAAATTTGCAACATCAACAAAATTAGAATCAAAAAAACCTCTATCCCTAGCTTTATTGTAAACTCTAGTTCTAACAACGTTTACTTGTGTTGGCATTATAGGATGAATAGATTCACATTCACCACCTTTTTGTATAAAAGTTTTAATGTTTGGTTGACGATCTTTAGTTTTTAATATTTTCAATAAAACATTATCAACTGCATCATATGCAACTTCAGAATCACCAACACCGTAATGTGATAAATTAAACGTACCTTGAGCTATTGCTCTTCTGCCATCATCTGTTAACTTTGTTAAAAAAAGAGGACTGCCTCTATCAATTATATAACTCATTATTGTTCATTATTTATAACGGTTTCAGTTACCGTACCACAAGGCATTGTAGCTGTCACCTCAATTAAATCGTTTCCAAAGAAACTTCTTGTGTATGCAACGCTAAAGGTATTACCATTAACAAACTGTATATCATTAGCAGCAACCGGACTTCCATTCACTATTATAGAAATATCATTAGGATCAGTTGTTCCGTAAATATCAAACTGATATACTACATCAAAATTAGGATTTAAAGGGTTTAATACGAAAATAGAAGGCAGTAATATAATCTCACACCTCTCATAAGATATTTGATCAGAAGCCTCTCCACATACCTGAGTAACTACTGAAACTACTATTTCGCCAGTTTCTTCAGGTTTACCATTCACTATAAAGAAACCGGATTGGCTACCATCATCATAAGCCCCTAACTGCATAGGAGTGCCATCATATGACCCAGTAATATTGTTTATATCAGAAAATTCAACATTACTTGTTGCAAAAAATACTAATAAAAGTCCGTCTTGTACCAACGTATCTACTATTTCAATTGTAGCAGCGCATTCACAATCATTTAAGTCACCTGTTGTTTCAAAATTAACTGTTTCTATAATATTAGTAATATCATCACCAGAATATTGAACTAATCTACCTGACTCGTTATTACCTGCATCCATGTAAGAATAAGTAACCCCAGATGACTGACAATCATCACAGAAATTATTGCTTTGAACTATTTGTTCAAATCTAGACTTATATGTTAATACTTTCACACAAGGATCGTCAGTGATAATTTCAAAATCAGCAATAGCATCTCCATCACATCCTTTATCTAAAGTATAACCCCTATATTCATGTTTCTGCTTATGCAAGTCTATATTTTTATAGAAATAATGTCCTGAAGTTCTAATCGAAGTTTCTGGCACAAATTGATTTACTAAATCGAACCAAACTGGATCAATACGTTTATAAACTTCATCAACATAACAATAATCAAGCTCCTTAGATAAAAGCGAACAAGTATACATTGAATTAATATAATTATCATGTATGTAATCATGATATATATAACTTGACACAGTTTGTCTGTTTCTTACATCAATTAATTCATCACATATCTCTTCTTCAGAAAGTTTATATAACTTATCTTCCCTTAAATAGTAAGCATTTTCATTGTAATAATCTATTATATCATTATTAATGTAATCTATAGGGCTGACCCTTAAAGTTAACTCTTTAGTGTTTAAAATATAATCATCTGCTTGCAAGGAAGTTTTAATATTATCTACCTCTTTATAAAGATCAAAACCGAAATTTTTAGGTATCAATATACATTCTGTAACAGCTAATTCACAGAAATTAGTTAACATTATATTGTCAATATATAAACAATGTTCTGCATTTATATTGCGCAACTGCAACATAAATAAAACTTCTTTGTCTGTTATATTAGGAATTATAAATTCTTGTTTAGACCTAAATAATTTATATTTATCTTCAATAGGAATATCACAATCTATACCATTCTCTTCTCTCAATTTTTGATATAACAAATTACAAAAATCATCTGATTTTATATAAAGATTAGTTTCTTCAGAATCAAAATCATGTTTCCATATGTTTTTAGAATATAGTTCGTTAAAATCAACATCGTAAACTTTAAAATCTACACTAAAGCTGTTTAATATATCAGTTAAAGTTTGCCCTGTATCCATTAAAAAGATATCAAATATCTCTTCACATGTAACCTCCAAGGTATAATCAAAAGATAAAACCGTAGTGCAATTACCGGAATTTGTAGGTACATAATAACCATCTGTACCGCCACTAAAATCTAAGAGAACATTATATGAAGTACACTCACATGAACCATCATCAACTACAGCATTAGGATTATAATTATCAGCTATTGCTAAAGTACAACCCGAAATGAAAACACATGAGCCATCATTAATTTCAGCAATAGGGTTATAATTAACACTTAACGGATTGGTACACCCCTCAACATATACAACTGGTTCACCTATATCAGGAGGTTCAACAACTCCACCATCATCATCATCAGGATAAACACATGTATCGGTAGATATGTTAGCATTAGGGTTGTAATTCAAAGCTTCAGGGTCAGTACAGCCTTCTATCTGAGCCACACCCCCTGAAACAACTGTGGTTAAAAAATACACCTCTTGTGCATCTATATCATCTCCTATCTCTTGATCAGCAGTAAAAACTTCTTCATATAAGCAAACAGTATTATCGCTATTTGTAAGTGTTACTGTTAGGTTTATAGGTTCATTTATAGTAACATTTTCTAAAAAACCAGTGTTTATAGAAGAATTATTTGAATTAAAAATTTGTCCAGCTACAACAAGTTGTACGTTTAAATTTGAAAAATTCTGTTGATCAAAACTTAAAGCTACTAGCACTTCAATACCTGAAGGCGAAGCAGAAAATTCTGTAAAATCGGCTGTTATAGTAATTACTGGACATCCCATTATGAAAGCTCTTTTAAATATGTATCTGTAGAAGATAATTGTGATGCATCTACACCTAAATTAAATATATGAGTATAAATACAACCATCATCTGTAGTTATTGTGATAAAAAATTTAATATCAACATCATCGTTTACAAAAGGATCGAAATCTAAAAATAATTGTTCAGCACCAACATCCCCAGTAAATGAAGATACCACTGGCCCACCTACTAAGTAATTTTCAGTACCATTTATACCACTAGAAACTAATTGTACATTAACAACCTCTTGATCAAAAGCCAAATCTAGAACTTCATATGAAAATGTTACAGTAGCAGTATTATTTTGGGTATCAACAGATGTGGTTTCTAATGCAGTATTTAATGTAACAACATTACATTCAACTTCTTCGTTAGGGCAATTAATAACCAATAACACCTCATTTGACTTACAACCTAAAGAATCTATCACAAAAACTAATATCGATTGCCCATCATCAACTATATCACCATCCATAGCACCAAAATATTGGAAATCAGGAGTTCCACCCTCTACTTCTATAGATATTTGTGCTTGACCAGTGTTATTACCTTCACTGTCAACAATACATTCATAAGTGGCAATTAAATTAGGTTGATTTGGAACTAATTCTACAATTGTTTCTTCTGTAGTAGTTTCCACTTCTATATTCTCCTTTATTATATTTAA
>SPKZ01013359.1_pt1 | contig 31464 bp, 27 predicted proteins | sample 2456571 | NCBI WGS metagenome assembly SPKZ01 (sample SAMN11192286, study PRJNA482655) | marine metagenome | biome: ENVO:00000447; feature: ENVO:00000244|ENVO:00000211|ENVO:00000569|ENVO:00002023; material: ENVO:00002151; isolation source: ocean water from marine abyssalpelagic zone ... | reverse complement strand
CTTCGGCTTGGCCAGCGATGCTTATCTGCATTTCACGTCGCCCATCCGGCGTTACCCGGATCTGATTGTGCACCGGGCGATCAAACGCTTGCTGCGCGGCGAGAAGCCCGACACTTCGGCATCCGCTGTGGAACGTCTGCGAGCGGCGGCCACCCAGGCAAGCACTCGCGAGCGGGCGGCCATGCAAGTGGAGCGGGAAGTGATGGATCTCTATCGCGCCTTGCTCATGAGAGATCGCATCGGTGAATTCTGCGAAGGCGTGGTCACAGCGCTTGTGGGTGGCGGTATGTTCGTCGTGCTCGACGACCCCTTCGTTGATGTATTCGTTCGTTTCGAATCCATGGGACCCGACCGCTACGAGCTGTCGGACGACGAGTTCAGCGTGGTGGGTACCCGCAGCGGAGATTCCATCAGCCTCGGCGATCGAGTGACGGTGGAGATTGAGGATGTGGCGGTGCTGCGTCGGACTGTGTATGCGAGACGCGTGGTGCACTCCACGGATGAAGTGGCTAAACCCGTCTTGCCGGCCATCAGTGCTCCGCGTCGGGGCCGCAAGACTGTAGCGGGCAAGTCCACGCGGCGTCCCGCCCTCGGCAAAGCCAGTCTCAGTCGTGTCTCTGGCGGCAGCAGTCGTTCGACAGTCGCTCGGGGTAGTTCGCCAACCGCGTCTAAAAGCCGAACCGGCAAAAAGAATACGACTAAGAAGAGCAAGATCTCGAAGGCTGGGCCGGCCGCCCGCCGCCGCAAATAGGGGGACTGCCTCAGCTGGTGCTGATCTTGTCCGTGCCCATGAAGGGTCGGAGTACCTCGGGGACGGTCACGCTCCCGTCGGCGTTTTGGTATTGCTCGAGCACGGCGATCCAGGTGCGGCCTACTGCGAGCCCGGAGCCGTTGAGTGTGTGCACCAACTTGGGTTTGCCTTTGCCGCCGGGGCGGTAGCGGATTTTTGCGCGGCGGGCTTGGAAATCCACGAAACACGAGCAGCTGCTGATTTCTCGGTAGGCGTTCTGCCCGGGTAGCCAGACTTCCAGATCGTAGGTCTTAGCGGCGGTGAAGCCGAGATCGCCGGCGCACAGCTCGACCACGCGGTAGTGCAGGCCAAGTTTCTTCAAGACCTCTTCGGCGTGGCCGGTGAGTTTCTCTAGCTCGTCAAAGCTGTTCTCTGGCTCGACGAAGCGCACGAGCTCTACCTTGTGGAACTGGTGTTGGCGAACGAGTCCGCGCACGTCCTTGCCGTAAGAACCCGCCTCGCTGCGAAAGCAGGGGGTGAGAGCCGTGTAGCTGACGGGCAAGTCCTCAGCGGCGAGGATCTCGTTCTGATGAAGGTTCGTCACCGGGACTTCGGCGGTGGGGATCAGGTACAGCGCTTCGGTGTCGTCCTCGCTGCCGTGGCGGTGAGTCTTGAACAGATCTTCTTCGAACTTCGGGAGCTGTCCGGTTCCCTCGAGGGCCGAGGCCTTGACGAGATAAGGCGGGGTGATCTCGGTGTAGCCGTGTTCAACCGTGTGCAAATCGAGCATGAATGCCGAGAGCGCGCGTTCCAGACGCGAGCCTAGGCCGCGCAAAACGGAAAAGCGGGCGCCGCTCAGTTTCGCCGCGCGTTCAAAATCGAGCACCCCGAGCTGTTCGCCGAGGTCCCAATGATTCTTCGCCTCGAAATCAAAGGTGGGTTTGTTGCCCCATTGGCGAACTTCGACATTTTCGTCTTCGCCCTTGCCGTCGGGGGTTCCGTCCGAGGGCATATTGGGGACCGCCATGAGCTGAGCCTTCATGTGCTCTTCGTGCTGGCTCAGTTGGGTCTCGAGGGCTTTCACCTCTCCGCTTAGGGTCTTGAGTTCTTCACGCCGGGCAGCGAAGGCGGCCTTGTCTGGACTCTTCGCTAGTTTGGCCATGTCTTGGTTGGCGGCATTGCGAGCGGCCTGTTTCACTTCGGTCTCTGCCACCAATTTGCGGCGGGCCCCGGAGAGCTCGGCGATGGCGCTCAGGCTTTCGGCAGCGGCGGGACTGCGGCGAAGCAGTTTGGTGCGGACTTCGTCCAGATTGTCGGCGACGTAGCGTGGGTCGAGCATCTTGGTCGCGGTGTAGCGGGTTCCATCCGTCGCGACGAGGGAAGAAGGCCCAGCGGGTTTTTCTGCGGCTATCGGAACATCATGACGCCCACACCGATGCGAAATCGGGGGCCGGAGCGGTTTTGGGACCTTCGAAGGGCCATCATTTGGGTGACCAGCAGGCAGGTGCGCATTTGCGGACCACCGCAGCCCTCCCAGAAGCCGTCGGAGCGACGTTCGCCGTCGGAGTTGAAGTAGACGACCTTGCCATCCGGCAACACACTCAGCCAGGCTTCACCGCCGCTGGGGCCCGTGGCGTTGTGCACACCGAGCTGCCCCAGGAAGCGGTCGTCCCGGGCCATCAATTGCCCGCCGGAGAGCAGGATGGCGACGGGATCGTTGTTGGCATCTGCAACCCTGCCGGCTTCGTCCACGAAGAGAATTTGATCTTCGTCTTCGTAAACAGTTCCGTCGCCCCGAATGATGATGGTCGGGCTGTGAGCCCGTTCCCAATGGGCCGCCAACACCACCAAGCGGGCGCCGCCTTGCTCCCACTGCGGAGGTTTGGATGGTTTGCAGCCCACAACGCCTAGGCTGGCGAGCATGGTTACGGCGGCCAGTGCGGAACGTCGCGGCGAATGTCTCTTTCGCACGGGAGCGGGGGGGGCGCTAGCTTCGAACGGTTTCGAACGGCAGTCGATGGGGTCGCGTGCGGTGTCCATGGCGGCAGTATAGCGGTGACGAGGGGTGCGGTGATTGGCAAACGTCCTGCTCGGCGGGGCCTGAGCGCAGGCTGTGGTCGGCGATGGCGCCTGAACGGCCCCGGCATGGATCGCAACGGACGAAAGTTTTGCCGTGAAGTTGTCCCTGCACCGGCTGGCGTCATATCGCCTTGAGTGAGGAATTCTTGAAGGCAAAGCGATCTGCCCCCACTACCCCGAGCGGTACCGAGTGTTTGCGCACCGATACAGCGGAAGGGGTGCGACTGCCCCTAATGCAAGCAAGGGCTGGCGGTGTGTTGGGGGGTGGGTGTCTATCTGACAAGGAGACTCGGTGCGGGGGATCGCGGAGCGATCTAGAAGTCATGATTCCCAAGCCGGCGCGGCTTACGGGGTTCGGCGTGTGGGCAGCGGAGTTGGGGATCGTTCCTCGCCGTGTGCCCAGGAGAAAGCGGGAGAAAACGCAGATGCAGCTGGCATGTGACGAACGTTCAACGGACGTGAGCGAACTCTTTGAGTTCGATGACGCCTATGACTTGCCCACGGATGTAAGCGAGACGCGGCCTTTCGATGAGGCTTTTGACGCGGCCGAATTTTGCTTCACCATTCCCCCGCCGCCGTCTTTGGAGGGCGTGATGGATCTGGTGAATGTACACTCCCAAGACTGCTACGGCCCGGAGTGGGCGACCCCGGCTCGGGAAGTCTTCGATTCCCACATTCGCGTCAAACAAGCCGAGGATGCCGGGTGCGGTGACTACGAAGAATTCGTCGCAGCCATGGTGCATGTGGTGATGCAGGCCCGCAATCGCGAGCTGGCAGTCGCCTTGCAGGAGATGCTGGCGGGACATCTCGTGGGGGCTGACGTGTTCAACGAAGCCCAGCTCTGGGCTCTGGACCAAGCGGGTATCGGCATGTGTGTCGGCAGCCGCCTGGTGCTGGCCCCCAGTTTTTGCGCGGAGGCGGAGGCGTGGCGGCGCGTGCTCCGGGGAGAGAGTGAAGACTTCGGCTCCTGTCGCCCGATGACTCTTGATGCCTGGGGGAGCGCGTTGCTGGCGGCGCTCTTGGTGGATGTCGATATTCACGAGATCCGCGATGACCTGCGGAAATACGGCGTGGCGGCGTTCGGGATGCTTGCGGCCTAACTGCTGTCCAGTGCACGCAGCCCGCTACCCAGTGGGCTCCTGAGGTCGAATTGTGGGTCCCCGTGGCGACCTAGCCCCGGTTCTCGCGTTTAGGGGATCCGGCTCGACTCGTTAGCCTGGCTGTCTGGTGGCGCTGAGACTGCTACAAGGTGCTCATGCTATCCATTCTGTTTTTGTGTGTTGCCAATTCCGCGCGCAGCCAAATGGCTCACGGTCTCGCGGCGCGGCGTTTCGGCGCGGAAAGCGTCCAGAGCGCCGGTTCGGAGCCGAGTTCGGTCAATCCTCTGGCCATCGAAGCCATGGCGGAGCTGGGCATTGATCTGTCAGCCCATCGCTCAAAATCGGTTCAGAGCATCGCGCCAGAGTCGGTGAGTCTGGTCATCACGCTATGCGCCGAAGAGGTGTGCCCGGTATTCTTGGGCCAAGCCGAGCGCTGGCATTGGCCCTTGCCGGATCCTGCTGGAGCCAGCGGAAGCCAGGAGGCTCAGCTTCAGAGCTTCCGGGACGTGCGAGACGAAATCGCTCGACGATTGGAAGCGGCCGAGTTCTAGGACGGTAGCGCTCACTTGTCCTTGGGCCCCCGCAGCACTCGACCAAAGCAAAACACGAAGAGGCTCAGCACCGTGGTGACTGAACCGAGCATGAAAATCCAACCAGCGGTTGTCATGATGCCTCCTGATCATTTTTGTTTTCAACGGCGTCCCAACGACGCGTGGCGATGTTCACAAACACGACGAAGGCGAGCATCACGACCCCCACGAGCGCAACGCTGTACAGCGGCACCCCGCCCTTCGCCAAGCTAGCTACATAGTCCGGAAGCTTTTCGACACACCACGCGGCGAAGATGATCAGCAGGTACGCGGGCGAGACGTACTTGATGATGAACGGGAACAGCTTGGGCAGCTTCAGCTCCGCGCCCTTTTCGGCTTCCGCTACGCCCTCGTCGACCCCGATCACCCAGCCGAAGAGCAATACTTGAATGGTGGCCAAGACGTAAATGCCGGCAGTGCCAACCCAGAAGTCCAGGGTGTCTAGTGCCGCCAGATTCTTGCTGAAGTAGATGACAAATAGCGAGCCGAGCAGGGTGATGCCGCCCAGACCGAGAACGGACTTCTTATGGTCGATATTCAGGCTTTCTTCCATGAAGGCGATGCCCGGCTGGAGCATGGACAGCGAGCTGGTCACGGCCGCGAGGAACAGCATGAAGAACCAGACGAAGCCGAAAAAATTGCCGCCGGGCATATAGACGAACACGACGGGAAGGGCGTTGAAGCCCAATCCAAAAGTGCCTCCGGTGGCGCCGGCTGCGCCGAGGAAGATGAACGCTGCGGGAATTGTGATCATGCCGCCGAGGCAGACCTCAAAGAAGGCGTTGGTGCTGGTTGCGGTGAGACCTGAGAGGACGACGTCGTCGCTTTTCTTTAGGTAGCTGGCGTAGTTGACGATGACGCCGAAGCCGACGCTCAGGCTGAAAAATATTTGCCCTGCCGCCGCCATCCAGACACCCGGATCGACCAAGCTCTCCATCCACGACACGCCACCCTCGGGGACCTTGGGGTTCCACATGAAACCTAATCCGTTCATGACGTTTTGGTCCGGCAGTTCAGGGTTGGGGGTGCCGAGGGTGAGCACACGGACGAGAACAATCAGCGCACACAGTGCCATCACTGGCATGGCGAACTTGCAGAAGGTCTCAATGCCGGCAGTGAGGCCTCGGTAGATGAGCGCGAAGTTGAGGCAAAATACGAAGATCCAAATGAGGAAGGTGGAGTCCAAGGAACCGTCGGCACCGAAGAATCCGTCGTGGCCGATGCCCACCGTCTCCCCGAAAAAGTCGGAGCTGCGGGCGGCGTACTGCCCGGGATGTTGACCGAGATCCACGCTGCCAGTGATGTAGGCGATGGCGTAGCGTAGACACCAAGCTTCGATCACCACGTAATACATGTAGATCACGATAGGGATCAGTACGCCGAGCACACCGGCGTAACGCCACCCCTTCCGTTTGCCAAGGGCACCGAAGATGGCTGGGCTACTGTGAAAGCCCATTCCGCCGCCCTTTCGCCCCACCGTCCATTCTGTCCAGCAGATGGGAATACCCAACAGCAAGAAAGCGATGAAGTAAGGCACCATGAATGCCCCGCCACCGTTTTGCGCGGCTTGTCCGGGGAACCGTAAAAAGTTGCCAAGGCCGACGGCAGAGCCCGCCACCGCCAGGATGACGCCGATTCGGCTACCCCACGATTCGCCCGCCTGCTGGTTCACCTCATCCGCCACTTGATCGTTCCTCCCACGCGCTTTGCTCAGCGCCGGCCGAGTTAAGTCTACCCCCACCGTGGTGGCAAGGCGCACCGCCTCGATCGCTGGGGTGAATACTAGTCGTGGGAGCGCTTCAAGACCCACTCAAGCTGTTGAGCCGTTCCAGTCCACGAGCGCTTGCGCAGGTGAGCCCATGCATGCATCAGCCGATGACTTCTGGGCGTCGCGGCGTTTGGCCTATTGGCAGGGGCGCAGGATTTTCAAGCCGCCGACATCCACTTCGCACATGGCGGTTTGCTTCGGTTTGGCGGTGGGGTGAGGCGCAGTCGGGCGAGGGCGTTTGGTGGGTTTCGGTCCGACCAAAGTGATGCGAACGGTTTGGTCTTTTTGTGCCAAGACCTTGGCGTGGCCGACCTTATTGCCGAGCTTGGCTTCGAGTTCCAGCTGCTCCTTGGGATCGGCTTCTACCTCGCAGGGCGTGGTGTCGCAGACCTGGAATCCGTTCTTAGAAAGCGTCGCGCCTGGGGGCTCCGTTTCTACGGACAATTTGATGCGGGTGGCTACGGTAGGGGCGGGTTCGATCTTCGGTTCCTTGACTGGGGCCACCACCGGTGGCCCAACGCTGGGAGTTGGCGCTAGCTCGGCGCTCAGTTCGCCGCTGGGGGTAGCCTCCTCGGCAGGAGCGGCGATAGCGAGGGTGTAGACCAAGTAGCTGCCCACGCTGCCCACCAGACCTACGGCGGCCAGAGATCCTAGTACCAAGGACTTGGAGGGGCCTGCCTGGCCCGGCACCGTTCCGCTGGCGTCCAGCGGCGTGTCTGAGCGGGAGATATTCTGAGTGCTGCCGCTTATGGTCTGCGCGTCCACGGCCGCGGTGACCGAATGCGCGCTGAAGTTTGTGGTCGAAGGCACGATGCTGTGGGAGGAACTGAAACGCTCTCGCCCAGACCGCAGATTGAGTCCCTCAGGCGTGTCCAACAGCGCAGCGGCGAACTCGGCCATGTTTTGGAATCGTTCGTCAGGGCTCTTGACCAGAGCCCGCTCCACCACCGCGGTCAGTTCGGCGGAGATCTGAAGATCTGTCTTCATCTGCACCATGGGCGGGGGGGGGTCGTTCAGATGGGCCGCGAGCACGGCCATGAAGGTCTCACCCGTAAACGGCACACAGCAGGTGAGCATCTCGTACAGGATGATGCCGCAGGCGTAGCCATCTACGCGGAGGTCGGCTTTCTTGCCGGCGGCCTGCTCAGGCGCCATGTATTCGGGGGTTCCGAAGATCATCCCGGTTTTTGTTAAACGACGACGCTTCGGTCCTCCGGGGGTTTCGGGCTCTTCGTTGCTCTTGAGTTGAGCGATCCCGAAGTCGACGATCTTGACGATTTCTTCGCCGTCGCCGGTTCGTTGCAGGAAGACATTGTCGGGCTTCATGTCGCGATGCACCACGCCGGCTTCATGAGCCGCCGCGAGGGCACGACAGATTTGCGTGAGGATATGTATGCAGCGCTCGGGTGGTAGTGCTCCTTTCTCGATGAGCTCGTCAGCAACGTCGTTGCCTTTGAGGAACTCCATGGCCAGAAAGGCGGCGCCGTTGTCCAGCTTGCCGAAGTCGAACACGTCGAGCACGTTCGGGTGTTTGATCCTCGAGGCGCTGATGGCCTCTTGTTGGAAGCGAGTGACGATGTCTTCCTTGGCGGTGTATTCGGGGCGCAACACCTTGAGAGCAATCTTCTTTTCGATGGCCTCGTGTTCCGCCAGGTACACTTGACCCATTCCGCCCTCGCCGAGTTGCTTGATGACTCGGTAGCGGGATGCGACCAACTGCCCGATGAGGGGGTCGATTTCTTGGGTATGGGCGTCAGACATGGGGATCGTGGTGGGCGAAGGCTTCGCTAGCATCTCAAGATACTCGCGTCGCTTCACTGCCGCTAGTCCGGGTCGCGCTGGATTTGGCCGGAGCCGGTCAGCCCGGCATTGGGTGGACAGTCGGTTTCGACGCCGCAGGTGTCCGCCTGGCGGTGAAGTTTCACGGGGGGCTCGGTGTGACCGGGTGGCTTTTCCGAGACAGGCCAAGCGGGCCCGGTGGCCAGGGCCGCGAGCTCACGGCTCGGGGCGTTGAATGCTGGCCGGTTTTGCTCGATTTGTTCGGATCATGTCCGGATCCCTCCTCACACGGCGGGTTTCAGCCCGCGATATCCGGCCACTGTCTTGGGTAGGCCATGCTGCTTTTGCTACCCTAAGCGGTCCGATGATTGTTGTTATGGAGGGGGAGGCGCCGGATTCGGCGACGGACGCGGTGATGAGTTTCCTGGTGGGGACCGGCTGTGAGGTCCACCGTTCCAGTGGAGAAAATCACACCATATTGGGGGTGGTTGGCACCGTCGGGGATGATGACGTTGGAGTCATCGAAGAATTTGAGGGGGTCTTGCAAGTCGTGCAAATTACAGAACCTTATCGTCTGGCGTCCCGGCGTTTCCGGCGCCGGTCAACCGTTGTGTCCGGGGAGTGGGGCACCATTGGTGGCAACACTCCGTGGATCGCAGTCGAACCCATCGGGTTGCAGGTTCCTGAGCCCAGCACGGACGGTCCGCCGAGCGCGTCGCTGCCTTACGAGGTCGCCGCCGGGCGCCCTTTTGATGCGGCCGTGACACGGGATCGAATCGCGTTTGAGGCGGTCGGAGCCCTCAGCTGTCTGTCGCTTCACGTCTCTCCGAGCGAAGCGAAATTTCCGACGTTGTTTGTGGCAAGGGATCCAAGCTGGGGCACCGAAGCTTGGCTGGGCTCGGCTGAAAAGGAGCTGCAGCGTGGTGGCAGTGCGGTTGTATTGTTGGAAACCGGTGGTGCTGTGCCCGGTGGAGCCCGCACTCTAGACGTGGCTGCGGTCGCCAATGCCAAACGTCGTACCCATTTGCCGATTGTGGTGGATGTTCCGACGATCGCAGAACGTGTGAGTTTGGTGGAGCCGGTGGCGTGTGCGGCGATCGCGTCGGGCGCTGATGGAGTGATATTGCGCGCCTGGGTCGGCACCGAAGCGGGACGCTCGCGATTTGCCGCCACCTTGAGCTGGGAAGCCGCGATGGATCTGGCTAAGAAGCTGCGCGCCTTGGGCGACGCGCTGAACGCATGATCGATTCGAATCCTCCTCGGAAAATTACCATCGTTGGACTCGGACTGATCGGCGGGTCGATTGCAGCGGGCCTCCGACTTCGGAGTCCCGAGTCGGAAATATGTGGCGTCGATTTTCCGGAGCGATTGAACGCTGAGGGAGCCAAGCGTCACACCCATTCGCAGGTGTCCGTGCGGGACCCGCGCGCGCTTCAGGTGGCGCTGGACGCGTCGGATTTGTGTGTGTTGTGCGCGCCGGTCGGGGTGATTGTGGAGCTCATTCCGCAGGCTCTCCAGGCGGCGGACGCCGTTACTGACTGCGGATCTACCAAACGAAGAATAATGGAATCCGTTGCCGCGTGTTCGCGGGCTTCGAGATTTGTAGCCGGCCACCCCATGGCGGGGGCAGCGGGCGGTAGCCTCGCGGAGGCGCGGGCGGATCTCTTTGAGGGTCGTCGCTGGATTGTTTGCGAACAGCAGTCGGACAAGGACGCCCATGGCAAGGTGTCGTGGTTGATCGAGCAACTGGGAGCCGTGGAGATGTCGATGTCTGCGGACGAGCACGACAAGGCTTTAGCGCTGACCAGCCATACGCCCCAGGTGCTGGCGAGCGTTCTGTTGACTCTTGCCAAGGATCAGGGCGCGTTGGCGACTGGTGGCCCCGCATTTGAACGATGTACCCAGGGAGCCGGTGCCAACGAGGCCATGTGGCGCGATATTTTTTCGAGCAATGCTGACGAGGTGGCCGCAGCTTTGCGAAGTTTCTCCGCGCGACTGTCGGATGTGGCGGACGGCCTCGAGCGGGAGGATCTTGAGCCCGTCTTGGCTCTTCTCGCGGCGGCGGGCATGTCCGAGTCGGACCTGTAGCGAGCCTGACGTTTGCCGACTTCTGCCGTCGGGGCGGTTGGCAAGGTCGTTGCAACACCCTGGGCGGAGCTACCGGGGCTCCCCTCAACCTAGCCCCCCGGTGTGACCGATGATTTTCCCTAAGCTGTCCCAACTTGCCCGACTGATGGCCGTGACCGCGGCCTTGTGCACAGCAACCGGTTGTGGGCTCAATCCCCGCCCCGAAGATCCCAGCGTGGACTCGGAAACGGCAATTGACTACGGCGACAACACGGGGTTGCCGACCGGTAATGGAGGCGCTGCTAGCGAAGCCAATGCAGGCGGCTCCGGGGGCGCACGCGAGCCGATTGCTCTCGCTGACGGAGGCACCGGGTCTGGGCTGCATTGGGGAGCTAGTGATTCCGGTGCCGATGCAAGTGCCGGACAAGATGGAGGAAAAGAGGCTGGGGACGCTCAGACGCTGCCCGATGGATCGTTCGATGCGGTGGTGGATTGATGCGGTCTTGCCTCTGACGATTCGGGCCTACGGCTCTTCTCGCAGCCATTCTGAGCACGGCCTGTGGACTGAACCCTCAGCCCGTGCCTCCCGGAATGGCTGGGAATGGCTGGGAATGGCTGGGAATGGCTTTGCGGACGCCGGGGCTAGCGGCTTCGAAGGAGTCGATGATAGGGTTTCGGACGGCGGCACCGGCCCCCCACCTGAGGATCCTGATACTGCAGGCAGCGGCGACGGGGGGATCGGCTGTCCCGAGCCAGATGGCGGTTGCGGTGACGAGGCGTCGGGTGTTGCGGTGACGAGGCAGGGCCTGACTCAGGCTGACACAACTGTCGCGGACTGTGTCAATATGTGCCAATAGTGCTAAAAATATTCTGTGCGTGCGTTTCCGCGCAACTATACGCGGACCCTCGACCGGCGCAGGTTGGCACGGTGCGGCGCAGGTTGGCACGGTGCCGCACGGCAGTGGGGTAGGTACAATGCTGGGCGATGAGGCATCAGATCGCCTGGCGGCATCACCGATTCTTTCGGCGCCTTGGCTGGCGACTCGGGAGGCGGCGCTGCTAATGAGGGCCCATGTCGCTATCCAGACCGCTTGCCAGACTTGCCATTAAACCGTCGGCGACCCGCAGCCGGCGACTGAGCTCACGGGCTAGGTTCTGGATCACGAGGACGTACGCCTTCAGATCGTGTCGATACAAGGCTTCGAGATCGCGGGCGTGCAGGCACAGAAGCTGCGCTGGAGACAGGACGCGAACGGTGGCAGAGCGCGGCTGGATGTCCAGGACGCTCATTTCGCCGAACCAGTCTCCCGCGCCCAACGTGGCGATTCGGCCGCCGGTGCCCGACGGCGTGGATTTGCGTACCTCGGCTTCTCCGGCAAGTACGAGAAACATTTCGCGACCGTCGTCCCCTTCGACGAATACTTCATCTCCCGTGTCCAGGGAACGGATCGGTAGTCTTTCGATCAGAAACTGCAGGGCCTCATCGTTCACGGCGCCGAACAGGCCCACGTTGCGGAGCTGGGCAACCGTGGGCCGCGCGGTGGACTCTTGGGAATCGTTTTTCTCGGCCACGAAAAGTCCTAGTCCAAGCGTTTTTGGAAGACTACACGCGGCCGAGCGGGACCCGCGTAGTCTTCCACGATGCTCGCGTCCCAGCCTGTCGCCTGATGAAAGGCGCGGGACCCGTCGTTACCGGTGTTGGTGATCGCCTTGAGCAGGGTGCAGCCTTTGGAGCGACACTCTTCTTCGAAGGCTTGGTACAACACTCGGCCCACACCCCGGCGGCGAAAATCTGGATGGATGCCGACGAGGTGCACGTAGCCGGTCTGGGCGTCGGCGGGGCAAATGAAGCCGAACAAGAATCCGACGAGCACACCGTCCACTTCGACCACCCGAGCGAGTGCGCCGAGCTCGTAAAAGAACAAGGGGTGAGCGAGTGAGCTGGTGGGTCCGCCCCACCAGCGATCGATGACCTGGACGATGTGAGCGTAATCCAGCTTGCCTAGGGGGCGTGTAAGCATGATGAGTATCGGACGGTTGTGTCGGGTGTTCGCGCGAAAGTGCCGTCCGCCGCCGGCATAGTACGCTCCCCAAGCAGGGCCCGCCATGTGAATCGCCGGCTGATGTTCGGGGGACCGATTGTGCCGCGTTGGGCAGCTTGGAGGCCTGGGGCAGGCCGTTCGTGGCAGGTGCCCAGCTCGACTCGCGACCGAATCCCTGTTGTCTTCGCTTGAGTTGTTCCGTGCTGGCGCGCGGCGGGGGCTCGTGTAAGCGTGGGGCCATGCTGCGTATCGCCCCCTCGATTTTGAGCGCCGACATGGGAAATCTCACGGCTGAGATCGCGGATGCGGAGGCCGCCGGTGTGGATTGGATTCATCTCGACGTGATGGACGGGCATTTTGTGCCGAACATCACCTTCGGTCCGATGGTCGTGAAAGTGGCCCGTGCGGCCACGAAGCTCCCGCTGGATGTTCACTTGATGATTGAGGAGCCCGAGCGCTATGTGGAAGATTTCGCCAATGCGGGAGCGGACATCATCAGCATTCACGCGGAGGCGGTGACTCATTTGCAACGGGGCCTGGTGCAGATCCGGGAGTTGGGAAAGAAGGCCGGCGTCGTGCTCAATCCGCACACGCCCGAGGACGTGTTGCGTTACGTCATGGACCGCGTAGACCTGATTCTGGTCATGAGCGTGAACCCAGGATTTGGGGGTCAGGCCTTCATTCCCGATGTGTTGCCAAAACTGCGGGCGCTGCGAAGAATGATCGATCAAAGTGGTTACGACATCGAGCTTGAGGTGGACGGTGGAGTTTCCCCGAAGACTGTGCGCGCTGTAGTGGAGGCGGGAGCTAGCGTGGTGGTGGCGGGATCCGCCGTCTATGGCCAAAAGGACCGTGCGGTGGCGGTTCGCGCGTTGCGCGAGGCAGCCGCTGGCTGAAGTCGCGTTGGCGACGCGCCTCGCGGCCGCCGTTCCTGCCTGGCTGGTAGTGCTGGCCGCGTGCGGGGCGCCCTCAGAAGTCTCGGCCCCGGCGGCTCGAGCGACGCAGTCGCCGCAGCCAGAGCGCGATCCAACTCTTGTCGACGACCTCGCGGTTAGCGTTTCAGATCCCCGCCTGGCATCCATGTTGCGCCGCGTGGCAGGCTTGCGCGGCTTGGCATTCCTACGTGGCGTACCGCTTGTGCAGTTGAGCCAGGCCCAGATGATGGGAGAGGCCCGGAGTCAAATGCGGCAGGGTATGCCGGAGGCGCTCATCATGGGACAAGAGGCCTTCCTGGTGGGATTGGGCCTGGTGGAGCGGGACTTCGAGTATCGGCAGGTCGTGTTGTCGCTGCTCGGCGAACATTTAGCGGGACTGTACGATCCCCGTTCGGGAAGTATGAAGTTGCGCCAGGATCTCGACAGAGTGTCTCGGCGCAACACATTGGCGCACGAGCTGGTGCATGCCCTGCAAGATCAGAACTTCGGTTTGGCGCAAATTATGGATTGGCGGGAAGGTCGAGGCGATGCCATCAGTGCTCGGCTTGCGCTGGCAGAAGGCGGTGCGAGTTCGCTCATGTTGGACCACCAGTTGGGCGCCACGCAAGTGATGGCCATGAATCGGGAGCGGCAGTTGGAGCACCTGCAGCTGGTCAGTGAGCCACCGCCTGGGGCGGAGATGCCTGGCATCCTGTGGGGATCCTTGCTCGCGCCCTACCGGGATGGCTTGGCCTTGGTAGCGGAGCTTCGCAGGCGCGGTGGCTGGACGGCGGTGGATGAAGTTTGGGCGCGCCCGCCAGAGACGACGGAGCAGCTGCTTCATTTGGACAAATGGTTGGGGCGGGAGCCCGCGGAAAGTTTGCCGGAGCTTCCGGCGTTTTTCTCTCGGCGCATTTATTGGGATGTAGTGGGCGAACAGGGGTTACGCCTTTGTTTTGAGCAGTGGGATTCCCATGATGTTGCCCGGCGGGCCGCTAGCGGCTGGGGCGGCGATCGGCTGGCGGTATTTCGGGATGGAGAGCGCTGGTTGCTGGCGTGGCATCTTCGCTGGGACGATGGGCCGGCTGCAGCTCGGGGACTGACGGTGTTTCGCGAGGCGCTGCGGCGTAACACTCGGAAGCTCAGATCGTCACCCGTTTCGCAGTCGGCTGCGCACAATGTTGCGTTCGGCCGGGCGGATGGGGTGACGAGTGAATGTGTTGCCCGTGGCACTCTGGGCCCACTCGCAGTGGTGGGGAGTGGCACAGATGTCGCGGTCATCGCCGGACCTTTTTTACGCAACTCGTTGGCTGGGGTGGTCGAAGCCTCTTGCAAACAAGCCATTCGACGCGCCCAAACGATCCTCAGAGAGTGAGCAAATCCCCTGTGTGGAGGGGGTAACAGCTCTAGTCCAAATGCACTCACTGGGGTGACTGTGACCCGGGTGGGAGAGATCCCAATGCGTTGAAAAGACGCAACGCCCACCCCCCCTCTGGACATGGCACGCATCGTGCTTATGTGTAGGACATCGCATTGACCCCTAACTGAGTTCCCCATGCTAAACGCCCCGCCCCTTCACAAAACCAAAGAGATTCGCACTGGTAGGCAGCGTCACGATTCTTGGACGTCCCTTATCGCCGCGACCACAGTGGGTCTCGAATCGCTCGGGTGCGTGACTGTGGGAGTTCGCTTGGCGTGGCCCGGTGACAATTTCAGCTCAGACGAACACGTTCGGTTGATCGTGCAGTCCTACCGGCAGGAAGATTTGGTCGATGGTCTTCCCTCGCGTTATGCCCGCCCCCGCGGCTCGAGCCAACGCGAGGTCACTCGTCGGCAGTTGCTTGCTGGTGTGCAGATGTCCTTGGTTTCTGTCGGCGACAACGCCGATGACGTATCCGGAACCGTTGTGGTGGCGTGGCTAGAAGTTGGCCGGGCAGATTTGGAGTTTGACGGTCTTCGTTCTCGTCCTGACCGCGCCCTTTGCCTCGCTCACCAAGCGGTGGGGGCCAGCTCTCGCGTCTCCGTCGTGTTTGGTGCTGAGCGTGCCGTCGCAGCCTAGAATTTAGATCCCGGCGATCTGGGGTGCGTGCCCTAGGTTGCGGACAGTGGACTCGGCTCTGAGGCGGGCGGGTGGTTTTGGTCGGCAGACTGCAACCGTCGGACGCGGCTCAAATAGTCGCGCTGTTGTTCTTCGTCCAAAGGAGCGCCTCCGAACCTTGCCGTGAGGTATCGCTCGGTCAGTTCGAGTACCTCTTCGGCGTCCGGGTGGTCGGCATCGGCGATGGAGGATGCGTGGCGCCAGGGGGGAATGCCGACAGCCCGCGGGATACCGCGCTTGGCCATCACCAGCTCAAGTTTTTGATACAGAGCGGCGGCCTGGAGGCGGGCCACGGTTTCAGCGTCCGGTGGGTTGTCGTCCTCATCGCGCTTCGTTCGCGTCCGGTAGTAGAGGTACAGGCTTCCCCCTAGCAAGAGCACACCGAACAAGGCGAGGCCGATCCGCTTGGGGGACGGGGTGGCGCCAGAGCGCGAGGAGCTCTTCGGTTGGAAGCCCCGGTACTTGCGAACGATGTCGCGCCAGAGCGACACCTGTTGGTTCAGATCGTATCCGACGACGTGGCGGTCCCAACGTTGACTCAGGGCCTCAAGCATTTCGCGGATCGTGGAGATCGCGCCGGGATGGGCATCGGGTAAGGCGCCAGCAGGCGGCGTCGGATCGAAGCGCACCCAGCCCCGCTTGGGCAATAGTGCCTCGACCCAGGAATGGGCGTCCGCCTGCCGCACGGCGTAGAACTCGCCGAATCGGTTGTAGGTACCGCCCACAAATCCGGTGACGTTGCGTGACGGAATGTCGAGGGTGCGCAGCATCATGGCCATGGCCGTGGAGTAGTACTCGCAGTGACCGCGTTTGGACTCGAAGAGGAAATGCTCGAGCGGGTTGGCACTTGAGCCGGAGGGAGAACTCAAGTCGTAGGTGTAGTCGATGCGAAGCCGGCGTTCGATGGCTCGAGCCGCTTCGAAGGGAGCGAGGCCCTCGGGGGCCCAGCGACGGGCGAGGGCCGCCACCTTGTCCGATAGCTTAGGCGGCAGACCTAGATAGCGGTGGCGGTGGGCCGGCACGGGGTGCAAGGGGCGCCGACCCATGAGATCCGCCTGTTGCACGAAGTATCGGAGCCCTTGCCCATCGCCACCCTCGTAGGAGTAGATCTCCTCGCCGTCGACGAAGATGCCGGGCTCGCGGTGGTCCGGCAGTGCGCTGTCCGGCTGGTGGAGGGTGAAGGTGAGCACTTGCTCCGGCAGGAAGAGGACCTGCGGGGAGATCGGCTCAAGATCGATACGCATCCGATTCTTTTGGGGCTGGCCGACGGGGAAGCCGAGTCGGAAGCTTCCGGCGACTTGGTCGGCGAGTTGGCGGCCGGACTGTGTTCGGCGCCAGGCCCTCCCGTCGTATTCGTCGAATTTGGCTCCCGCGAGGTACAGCCCCAGACGTTGGGGGGCCGGGCTCGGCACAGTTGCTGGAAACACACGCATGACGATGGTCGGATCCGATCGGATAGTGCCCACCCTGCCGAGATTGACCTCTTCGGCGAATCCGACGACCCGTGTGCCCGCGCCGGGGTTGATCAGAAAAAGGGACAGGCCGACCCGGGGGAACAAGACGAACAGCAGGGCTGTGAAAAGGAAGATTGGAATCGAGAGCGAGCAGGTGAACACCAAGAGCTGGCGGCTCACTACGCGGCGACTACGCAGAATTCGTGGCACGTCCACGGGCAGCCCGGTGCGGTCTCGGGCTCCCTGTTGGTAATTGCCCTCGACTTCGCGCCGCAAGTGACTGAGCACGAGGGCGCCGGGCGCCACCACCAGGAAGGCGAGGAAACACGCGCCATAGGCCAAGCCGCCGCCGACAACTGCTCCGGCGATGAGGTGAAGAAGAGCCAGCAGGATGATTTGTTGATCGTGGGCGGCTCCTTCCCGAGTCAGGACCCGGATCACTTGTAGAGCGGCTGCGAACTCGACAGCCGCTTCGAGAATATCCGTGCCGCTCCCCAGGCGAAGCATTTGCACGAGCAGTAAAACTACCGACGTCACCATGGCGAATTGGGTCAGGCGGTTGTCCTTGAGAAAGCGCTCGGGAAGCGTGATGGCCGCCAACATGCCGACAACGATCGGGCCGGCGATCCAGTCGTTGAGCCTGCCAGATGTGAGCAGCGCCATCAGCCCCAGGCTGGCTAGGGCGTCCGTCATCAGACGGTGGATTTGGCCAAACCTCACGAAGCTTGGCTTTCGGGCGCCTTGGCGCCGTCGGAGTGCGGGTTGGGCTCGAGCAATGCCAGGAAGCGCAGGATGGGATCGGCACCCAGGCTTCTTCCTCCGACGGCGCGTTGCCCTTCGGTCGTGTGGATCGTCACCTGATCGCCGCGTCGCACATGGGCGACGGCTCGGGATGCGGTTTCGCGAATGCGATGCTCAAAACGCTCCAGCCACAACGGGTCCGGGCGTTTTTCGTAGGTCGACTCCAGCTTCAGGTTGATTTCGTGGCGGGCTTCCGCGGCGCGTTCCCGCACGATCAATTGCCGGCCGGGGATACTGCGCTTCCAGTAGATGTCTCGTGGGTCGTCCCCATCCCGCATCGCGCGCACGGTCAGAATTTCGTCGCCCGCGCCGCGCCCCAATCTGCCCGTCTCCGTACTTGCCGCGCCAGTTCGCGGTGGGGGCAAGACGACGGCGCTCACTTGCGGGTAGATGACGAGCTCGTCCGACGCTACAATTTCCCGGGACTTCTCGAATAGACCGAAGGGAAATCGCGTGGCCAGTCGGAAGGCAACGTGGCGGTCGAGACCTCGCCGCGTAGGAGTTCGCCGGTAGGCGGCTACTTGGGACGAGTCCGGGCTGATCTTGAGAAAAAAGCATCGCTTGTCGGCGGGCTGCCCTTCCCGTAGATCTTCGATCTCAATGGCGTAGCTGGGGACCTTTTGTTTGCGATTGCTGACTTCGATTTCTACTAGGTGCGGTCGTCCCACCTGCGCTCGTTTCGGTAGGCGTCGAGTGACCACCAGTCCCCGGAGGCTCAGCTCGCTCATCACCCCGGACACGACGATCAGTGCGAGCAGCATCCCCAGAAACAGATAGAGCAGGTTGTTGCCCGTATTGATCGCCGCGAAACCAACTGCCATCGTGATGAACACGAACCACTTGCCTTCGCGCGTGAACTTTAGTTTCCGGGGAAACGTCAGGCTGCGCCGGAAGTGTTTTTGGAGAAAGTTGAGCCTTCCGTGGTGCTGTTCGTCGAGCGGTGCCACGACGCTAGATGGGGACGGGGACTCTTGTAATGATGTCGCGAACCGTGCTCTCGGCTTCCTCGCGAGAGGGCGAATATCCTTCGGTGATGGCGCTCAAGCGCACGCGATGGCTGAGCATCGGGGTGGCCAAATCGTGGATGTCGTCCGCAATGCAATAGTCGCGGCCGTGCAGCAGAGCGCGGGCCCGTGCCGCTTGAGCGAGATTGATCGCTGCTCGGGTGGAAGCGCCTAGGCTAATATTCGAACTGCTGCGGGTGGCGGCGATAAGGGCCTGCAGGTAGGTCGCCAGCGCGCTGTCGAGACGAATGTCGTCGACGTCATTTTGTAGCCGAAGAAAAGTTTCGGGTGTGAACACGGATTCCACGTCGGCCACTCGATCTCGGCTGCCATCGAGGATGAGGCGTGTTTCCACGTCGGAAGAGGGATAACCCAGGCTCAAGCGAACCATAAATCGATCGAGCTGGGATTCCGGCAGTGGAAATGTGCCGGCGAATTCTTGAGGGTTCTGCGTAGCCAGCACGAGAAAGGGAGAAGGCAGTGGCAGCGTCTGACCGTCGATGGACACTTGCCCGTCGTTCATGGCTTCGAGTAAGGCGGACTGCGTGCGCGGGCTGGCGCGGTTGATCTCGTCCGCCAACAACACGTTGGTAAATACGGGGCCGCGTCGAAGGGTGAAGTCCCCCTTCTTTTGATCGAAGACGGAGACGCCCAGCAGATCACTCGGCAGCAGATCGCTGGTGAACTGTACACGGTTCATTTTTGAACCCAGCGCTTTGGCTAAGGCACGCGCGAGTGTCGTTTTCACGACGCCGGGAACGTCTTCGACCAACACGTGGCCTCGGGCGAGCAACGAGATGATTGCTAGTTCGACGGGCTCGGCTTTGCCGTGCAACGCCTTGTGCACACTTTCACGGAGTTCGCTCAGACGTTCGACCCGATCGGGGCGCAGCGCTCGCGCGGTAGACGACGACATCGGAGCTATCGTAGCACGCAGAATCTGGCCAGATTCAAGCTGGATTTATTGAACCTTGAGTCCCCTGCCCGAGGAAGTTCGGCGAGGCTGGAAGGCGGGGGCAGCTGCACGTCTGTGTAGGGTGGGGACATTTCGACTGAAATGCGGGTGGCGGGTCCCAGTCTTTGTAGACTCGTGGCACCAATGCCGAGTCGAGTCGACAGCATCCAGCTGCGGAACGTAAGTCGCTTCTTCGGAGCCACCGCCGCTCTTCGGCGGATCGATCTGACGCTCGTTCCGGGGCAGATCATTTGTGTGGAAGGACCGAACGGTGCGGGAAAAACCACTCTGTTAGCACTGCTTGCCACGGTCCTGCGTCCGACTTCTGGGGTGGTTAGCTATCAGCCCCTGGGAGCCGATCTGCGGCAGATCCGTCGGCACATTGGCTGGTTGGGGCACGATTCCCACTGCTACCGCGAGTTGACTGGGCGCGAGAACGTTGCGTTGGCGGCGAAGCTGCATGGTCTCGATCCCGAGCAGGCATGGTCCGGCGTCTGTGATCGGCTGCGCATGGAACGCTTCGGCGATCAGCCCGTGGGCACCCTGTCCCGGGGCCAACGTCAGCGCATCGCTTTGGGTCGCGCGCTGGTGCATCGCCCCTCTGTGTTGTTGCTAGACGAGCCTCTGACGGGCTTGGATGCGGCGTCCGCCCAACGTTGCGAAGAGGTGATGCTCGCGGAAAATAGCAGCGGCACCATCGTCGTGCTGGTGAGTCACGTAGTGGGTTTGCGAGAGCGCTTGAACGGGCGGCGGGTGTTGATTGAAGAGGGCCGGCTTCGGGATGACGGCTCGTCTATCGCAGTCAGTGGCTGAGCGGAGTGTGAGCGGCGACTCATCCCTGCGAGCGTGTTCGCGCCTTGTAGGATGAAGTTTTATGACTTCGTTGGCGGGGAGTCGTCTCGGGAGTGTTTGGTCATCCAACGAGTCGCTAGATTCGCCAGAGGGCGACTGCCACCACGGCTTAGTTCTATCACCCGCGCTGCTAGGCCCAAGCGCAGCATTTCGTTGGCGTTGGTTCCGGTGGATGCGTCGGGTGCTTCCGGAGCGCTCAACACGACTACATCTGGCACGCGCTTCAGGGCGCGCGTGGTAGCGGCGACGTCGTGCAATGTGCCGAGGGCGTCGCGTCCCACCAGCATCCACAAGCAGGGTTCGAGGGCCTCGGCGAGATCCGCGCACGTGGTGGTGTCGCTCAGGGGGCTGAAGGCGCCACCGGCGGTTTCAATGACGGACCAGCGCGAGTATTGCGATATAAGAGTGGTCACATATGGCAGTGGACAATCATCTTCGTTCGTTACGACCCACTCCACCAGATCGGCGACTTTGATGGTGGTGCCGGCAGCTCGGGCGGCCAGGTGTGGAGACACCGGTTCGCGAAATGAGTGTCGACGCAAGGGCGTTGGCGGTTTCACGTGAAACGAGGCGTCGGCGAGTAGCTGTGCATCGGTGCCCGCGGGGTCGTCCGACACGCCGCTCTCCACCGGTTTGAGTCCGAGCACCGATGCGGCACCGGCTCGTGCCAACTCGCGGACGAAGGTGGTGGAGACATAGGTTTTCCCAACTCCGGTGCCTGTGCCCAAGACAACAACTCGCGCCATGGGCACGGTATCTGGGCCCAACGCAGCGGCGTCAATCGCCGTTCGGTAGGGTCTGCTGGTAGGCGACGATTTCCCTGACCAGCTCTGTTCGCTGAGCATCGGTGGTGTTGGACGAAAGGGTGATGCGGACCCGGGCTGTGCCCGTAGGGACGGTGGGCGCGCGAATGGCCTGAACTCGGAAGCCGGCGGAAAGAAGTCGTTCTGCCAGGCCTTGGGCGGCATCGTTGGTACCGAGTCGGATTGGGAAGATGGGCCCGAAGCGGCGTGTCGACAATTCCACCCCTGCCCCGCTCAAGGCGTCCTCGAACGCAGCGCAAGCCGAGAGCAAACGGCTGCGCTTGTCGACGGCACCGATGACTTCAGCGACAGCCATTCGGGACTGTGCCGTGAGTAAGGGACTTGGGGCAGTCGAGAAGACAAAGCTCCGGGCGCGGTTCCACAGCCAGTTCCGCAGTACAGTCGGGCCTGCGACGAAGGCGCCGTGCGTTCCAACCGCTTTTCCTAGGGTCCCCACTAGAACGTCCGGAGTGAATCCCGCGGCCGCACACAAGCCCCCTCCAGCACTGCCGAACACCCCGAGGGCGTGAGCCTCATCTACATATAGCCCGGCGTCGGCGTCGGCACAGAGCTGCCTGAGCGCGGCCATATCAGGGCCGTCTCCGTCCATGCTGAAGTAACTCTCCGTGAGCACCCATAGCTTTCTCGATGGGGGTGCGGACTTCAGCTTCTGTGCAAGATCATCCAAATCACAGTGGCGATATGTCAGCACCGACGCACGGCTCAGCCGACAGCCATCAATGATAGACGCGTGGTTCAGCTCGTCAGACAGGAAGATGTCGCCTTGCCTTCCGAGGGCACCGAGAGCCCCCAGGTTAGCCGCGTACCCGCTGCTAAATAGCAATGCGGAGTCGGCGCCAACCCATAGGGCCAGTTCCGATTCCAGCGCCAGGTGCTGCTCATGGGTTCCGAATATCAGCCGAGAAGCTCCCGCCCCTGTGGGGATCGAGGGTGTTTCACGTGAAACGGCGCCCCCCGCGAGCCGCAGATAATCGTTCGAGCTGTAGTCGAGCCCCTGGGTGGCAACCCCGGTAGATTCACGCAAGAGCCCCTGCTCTCGCAAATCATCGAGTTCATCCTGCAGATAATCAACGAATCCCACGCCTGCACCCTAGCAGAAGCGTAATCCGCCCCATTGGCGAGATTAACCGCTTCATTCTGGCCTGTCCTCGGCGCCGATACCGGCAGTCACACGGCTGGGAACCTAGCAAACAAGACCGCGTACCAGAGGCGAATTGCGTCGGGGCTGCTGTTTCCGAGGTCCTCGCGGTCTCTGTTGCGCAAAATACACGCCCTCGACCTCCGGCGTTCGAGCGGCCAGCCTGGACGGCGGTGCGGACGAAAGAACCGTACGCCGCCCGAGATTTTCCCGACGACCTGGTCCGTCGTTGGCCGCGTTCGGAACCTGCCGACCTCCATCTCGAAGCCGAGTCCGATAATTTACAAGATGGGCCGGCCGGTTTGCTGGGTTGAACCTCATGTTCACAAAGATTTTCAGCCCCTCAACGGAAGATTTCGTTCCACAGCGCCCAAAATTCGCGGCCCCACGCCCGAACCGCGGTCAGCTTCCGGGCCGACCATGGAAGGCCATCGGGCCGTATCCCGTGATCCGATCCCGGAAGGCATATAAAAACATCAAAGTCTCTTTATTGTTGTCTATAATTACTCATAGTTACGAGCACAAATCGGGGAGGGAAGGTAATATAGAAACTCAACTGTCTTTATGATATATTTACACCGGATCGACGAAATCCGTGCCCGGACCTTGCGGGATAAAAACATTCATGTTTTTATCCCGCGGTGGCCGTTTCCAGAGGGAGATACGACCGGACGGCGAGCCAGGAGCACCGCCGCCGGGATCAGCGGGAACAACTGCTGAGTGCGGGGGCCTTGTTGCTCTCTTCTGAGCGAGAAGCTCCCAGTGTGCGGGAATTGATCGCGATGACCCGCATGGGTCGCAATACTTTTTACGAACACTTCGACGACATCGGGGATTTGGTGGATGCCGTCCAACATTTGGCGCTGTTTCGACTGACGGATCCGTTGCGTTCCCTCACGTCTCGCGCGCCCACGCCGGGCGGTAGAGAGCGTGAATTTTCCGAAACCTGGTACGCGACCGCGGTGGCTCACCGTGAGTTGGTGTTGGCGCTACTGGGTCAATCTAACCCTGCCCGGGAGCGTCTGCGTAAACATCTGAACGCTCTGTTCGCTGATTTGATCGAGGCTGCCATTCGCGACGGCGCACGCTCCGCACCGAGCGAGGCGGTCCAGTTGCACGCTCTGTGTTGCGCAGTAGAAGGCTTGACGTCCTATCAATTGCACAGCTGCCCGCTGGCTCACCCTGACGAGGGAGCGAGGGCGCTAGGGGATTTGCTCAGTCGAATGCTGCGCTAGCGACCTCTAGGGGGCGACAACCGAGCCTCGACGTTCGAAAGCCGTTGGGGGAATTGGCTTGAGTGAAGGGTAGCCTGAGTGCGGGCAGCCTGAGTGAAGGAACCAGCGGCTGCGGCTGGCCCGCTTCGGGCCCCCGCAAGCGACCCCGCGCTAGGAGTCGATGGAGACGCTGGGCGCTGCCGTGGGCCCGTCGAGGCTGATGTCGGAGATGGGAGAGTCGTCCGGGTCATCCGCACCGAGCGCTTGATCGACACGGCCCAAGAGCTCGCGCAACATTTCGCGAGAGCGTGTTTCGGTCGCCGCGAGTTGCTGTTGAGCCTGCTGCGCTTCGTGGGCCAAAGCGAGAGCGACGAGCAGAAGGTTTTGCTCGAAGGCCCGTCCGGGCACTTTGAGCTCCTGCAGTTTCTTGTCGACGATGGCGGCGAGGCCCTGCAGCTCGCCTTGATCCGTGGAGGCCACTATCCGGTAGACTTGTCCACCGACTCGAAGTTCCACAGGAGCCTGATCCATGCGTGAACGCTACCACCTGTCGAGCAGGATGGAAATGAGCTGTTTGAACTTTAAATGTTATGGAGTGTTTTCGCGTAGTTCGTTCCGAAGAAAAATCTCGGCGATGGACCGCCGGGCTCGGTGCATCAAAACGAGGCCCGGAAAAACCTGGCTCCTGCATATTGGAGCGGGGGATCAGTCAGCCCGGGGGCGGAGCCATTCGAAGAGGGCGATGAAGGGCAGGGAGAGCAGGGCGCCGTCCATATGGGCTGCGAGGTATATTGTGCGCTCACCGGCGTCGTTAAACACGCGTTTCACTCCGAGTACGAACCCCGCGGCCACGCTGTATTTGCCGGAAAAATTGTAGGTTCTGCTGCCGAGGTAGAGCTGACCCACGACGGCCGGAGCCCACCCCAAGTCGCCCCAGTGGGCGGCTGGCCCAACACTCACCACGGCAGGGATGGGATCTGTCCACGGCACTAGCAGGCTAGCGCCTCCCCCCACGCTCAGATCGTCGAAGCCGGAGCTCAGAGCAGAGAGGTACGGACCTACGGCGAACTGCTGACTGCTATCCCGGCCGAAAAGAGCTTCCGTTCGGGCGCCGAGCAGAAACTCGTTGTCGCCGTCACGGTCGGTAGCCGATTCGTGGCCGAGGCCAACCAGTAGGCCGGCGCTATACTGCGGATCCGCCGCACAGGGCTTCGCTGCGAGCAGCGTAACGAACAGCGAAGCCATGAACGGAGCTGCCACGAAGCCGTGGCTAGCTAAGGGGGGCGCGCGGCGGAACACGGGCGTCTTTGCGCGCTCAGCTCAAAAGCGCTGCGCTGTCAGCGCGGGTATAGGCAGAGAGAGTCATCGTAGGAGATGTCGCGACAGGTACGGCAGTCTACGTCGGACCCGCTCCCGGCATTGCAGGGCGGGGGATCGCCGCTTTCGGCTTCGCCGCCGCAAAAACGACGCCCGGTGCTGTCTAGGATCATCGCTTCGCTGGGGAAATAGACCGCACAGCCGTAGCAGACAGTGATGGGCCAAGAGTACTCGGCGGACTCGATCTCGGAGCCACCGAGGGTCTCACCAAATACCGTAAAAGTGGCGATGATGTTGATCTGGCCCGGATTGGCATTGATGAACTGGTCCCTGAGCAGTGCGCCAGTTTGCGGTGGAATCACGCGAAACGCCGCCACTCCGTAGGTGGGCTCCGAGGTAACGGTTGGGTCAATGAAGCCGGTAGCTGCCACGGTAAATTCTTCGATCAAGCGCCCCTGTTCGTCGAGCAGATGAACTTCAGCACCCTTGATCACAACTCGATTGCTCTCGGGTCGAAGCATGTCGGAGTTGCCAGTTTCCAACAGTTGGCTCCCGACTTGGACACCAATCCGAAACTGGGTGGTCAGGTTGACGTCCATGAGGCCGCTCAACACAGTCTGGGATTGTGAGTACTCGCAGGCCGACCCGCTGACGGTGACGATCGAGACGCCCCGGATGAAAAGGTCCGTCTTCACCTCAGCACAGCTGGTGGCCGAAATGAGTGAGAGGGCGACGGCGCCAAGAGCCCCAAGTTTTCCAAGCTGCAACTTCATAAGAACCTCAATGTCGTCCCGCGCAGTTCGCGTCCAGGACAACTCTCCCACAAGTCTACCGAGGCTGTGAGCGTTCGCAAAAATTGTGGCGCTAATTAAAGTCGATATCGGGCTTAAAGCTTGGCTATGGCGGCGGCTTCAGCGGCGAGATCGTCCACTGGCAGACTGATAGTTAGGACATCGCCAATGGCTTTGGCGGCGATAAACTTAATAGACTTACCGATGCGTTTCTTATCGTGGGTTAAGAGAGACGTAGCTTTTACGAGCGGCTGTTTCGCGAGATCTGTCGGAAGATCCAGTTGTTGCAGCAGCCGCGTCGTACGCTCACTGAGCTCTGGCGGGGTCAGCCCGAGGCGCACGCCGACCTGCAGAGCGGCGACAAGTCCCAGACTGATAGCTTCGCCATGGGTAAGCTTTCCGTACCCACCGTAGGCTTCCAGGGCATGTCCCAGGGTGTGGCCGAGATTTAGCGTTGCCCGCACCCCGCCTTCCCGGGCATCTAGCCCAACAATGTGAGATTTTACGCGGATGCAGCGGCGAACCAATTCCGTAGTTAGATCCGGGTCCCTCGCGAGCACATCTCTGGGGGATTTTTCCAGCAGCTCGAAAAGCTTCGAATCCCCGATGAGGGCAGTCTTTACGACCTCCGCGAGGGCGCTTTTGAAGCCGCGTGCGCTCTCGGTCTGAAGAAAATCGACGTCGCAAATCACGCCACGGGGCTGCCAGAAGGCGCCCACAGCGTTCTTGCCGGCTCCGAGATCCACCGCTGTCTTGCCGCCGACCGAAGCGTCCACCATGGCGAGCATCGTGGTGGGCAGCCCGATCCAAGGGGTGCCGCGCATCCAACTGGCACTCGCGAAGCCCGTCATGTCCGTGCAGACGCCGCCTCCTAAACCCACAAAAATAGTGCTTCGATCAGCCCCTTGGGATTGCGCGTGTTTCCAGATCTTCTCTACGGCGGCGATGGTTTTGTGTTCTTCCCCAGGCGTGAGGGTGTAGCGGCTGACGGAGAGTCCCGTGCTTTCCATGGCCGTTTGGGTGCCATCGCCGTGCAGAGGGCCGACGTTCGCGTCGGTGACCAAGATGGCGCTTGAGGCAGAGCTCAGCTGCGGCGGCAGGATGGTGGCGACGAGGGATCGCCCTATGTCGACCGCGTAGGAGCTCGATCCGGCGGCGACTCCCATCGGATCGCGTTGCCAAAACTTTCGAATCTCCTCGGCGATTTCCGTGGGATCTCGCCCACCGGTGTTGACTTGGCAATGCGCCTCTTCGTAGGCGGGCGACCGCAGAGTCAGCAGCCGTTCGATTTGTGCCTGGGGGTTTGGCCCCGCCAGCAACGGTCGAGAGCCGTCGGCGCCGGCGCGGGTTATGAGCTCGGACAATTCGGCGTGCAGACAGACCACAACGCCGCGATCCATTGCGGTCAGCCGGATCTCCCGCATCAATAGGGCACCGCCTCCGAGCGCGATGACCTGGGCTATGGGTGTCTCCAACAAGTCGCTGAGTGCCCGGTGTTCGCGATCGCGAAACCCCGCTTCACCCTCGTTATTAAAAATTTCGGGGATACTAGCTCCGGCTGCGGCCTCGATGGCGGCGTCTAGATCGACGAAGGGGGTCCCCGTCTCCTGCGCGATCAGGCGGCCCACGGTGGATTTGCCGGTGGCCATGAAGCCGTTGAGGAGCAGGGGGCGTTTCATTTCGGATGTTTGTCGCAGGCGGGCTGTGGAGGGGTGGTTCGCCGGCTGTTGCCGGCACAATTTCTATAATCCAGTGGGCGCCGAGGCAGGCAGTTTTCGTGGGAACCAGCCCGGGGGGCCTCGACTGGGCGCTGGATCGGGCCGGGTGCGTGGGCTCGCAGTGGTCTGCCCGGATGGGGCAACTCTTGACGTTCCGCACGTAAACCCCCACACCAACAGCAGATGAACCTGCGAATCGAAAAATATCACGGCCTCGGTAACGATTTCATCGTTGTGGAGGCGGACTCGCCCGACGGCTTCGATGCGGCGCGAGTGGCAGGCCTCTGCTCTCGGCATCGGGGTATCGGCGCTGACGGTGTCTTGCTGGTGACCCCCGCCGAGGAGCCGGCAGCGAGAGCGCGAATGATCGTGCTCAATGCCGATGGGTCGCGTCCGGAAATGTGCGGAAACGGCTTGCGCTGTGTGGTGCTGCATTTGGCACGCGCCACAGCCGATATACCGTCGGAGTTCGCGGTGGAGACAGACTCGGGCCTGTTGGCGTGCCGTTTGACCGATTTCAGTACTGGGGCAGCGTCTGCGTCCGTGCGCTTGGAGCTCGGTTGTGCCGAAACCGCGGGCACCTTGGTCTTTCGCGATGCAGGAAAAGAGCTCGATTTTCAGCGTATTTCGACGGGGAATCCCCATGCGATCCGTTTCGCCGAGCGTGAAAGCAAAGAGCGAATCGATCTCTTAGCACCTCAAATCTCGGCGTGTGTCGCGGGTGGTGCGAACATCGAGTTCGCCGTGATCCGAGCCGATGGTGGAATCGACTTGGATGTCTGGGAGCGTGGTGTCGGTCGCACGCAGGCCTGCGGAACGGGAGCCGCCGCTACCGTCGTCGCGGCGGCTCTGGCGGGTCACGTCCCGTTTGGCGCGGATGTGGCGGTGAATCTCCCGGGCGGGCAGCTCAGCGTGCAGGTGGCGGAGGGCAGCTTGGCAATGATTCTCGAGGGTCCCGCGGTTCACGTATATTCCGCTGAAGTGTCAGAATCCTAGGGAAGGCGTGTCGGAACAATAGGCCCGAGGGTTCGAAATTATCGAAAACTCCTGCTTTGTTCGGGCGCTGTGTTACGGCCGGGGCGATGCCCGAGCCGAGCCACGCACGGAAATCCGGCGAACCCAAGCGCCTGGCGGATTCCCGTGCGGAATTCGTTGGCAGTCTTGGTCGTCGCCTGGACGTCGTCACCAATGCACTGAAAAGCCTTGAACAAGAGCCCGACAACATCGGGGCCCGCGACAATCTGCGGAGGCGATTACACGCTATCTGTGCCGCAGCCAGGGTTCTGGGCTTCGAGAAGGCCGGCGACGCCATGGGGGACGCGGCTGCGGTGTTGGCCAATGCCGTCGCCCAGGGCGAGATAAAATTCAATGATATTCAGGATGTAAAGCGATTCCTCGAGCTCGTGCCCTCCCTCGTCTTGGGGGCACCGGTGCAGCTGGGGGGCCCCGCTGATGTGCGGCTGAACTTGGATTCGGGAACCGGGGCCTGGCCGGTGAGCGTGGTGCTCTTCGGCGAGAGCGAGCTGGCGGTGGCCATCGAAGAGGCTCCAGCCGACGGCACGAAGATCGATTGCGCCGCCACCGACGTGGCGGAGGACGCGGATGATTTGGTTCGCATGCGCGCCCCCGACGTAACCGTGATCGACGGCGATTTACGCGGCGCCAAGGAATTGCTGGAACGACTGCGGGACAATCCGTTGATCGAGCCCACGATCATCATCGCCATTGGCTCCTTTGAGCGGCCTGAGGCGGCGGCAGGGGTTGTGCAACTCGGGGCAGCCCAGGTGCTGCCCAAACCGGTGAGTCCCGTCACCCTGCGACGTGCCATCGTCGAAGCGCTGGAGCGTCGGCGTGTCGAACCCATACGGGCCGATCCGATCGGCGATGTGACTATCGATGTGTTGGCCGAGCGCATCATTGAAGAGATCCGTCGCGGGTTGAGCGGGGCGGCGTTGGATAGCGCCCGGGACATCAGCGTGCCCCTCGGGGACGGAACGGATGTATTGGCAGCCGTTTGGTCAGCGGTGGCTCGTGTTCGTGAGTTGGTCACCATGCGCTCGGGCGGATCGGTGCAGTTTGACGCTTCGGGTCCAGAAGGCGCGGTGCCGCTCGCACCGTGGGCAGGTCGCGATACTCGCAGCCGTCAGCCCAAGGCTCGATTGGCTGCCGACGTGAGTCTGGAGGGCCGCACCGTGGTGGTGGTGGATGACGATCCGGCGGTGGTGTGGTTTCTCGGCGACGTCCTGAGGGATGCCGGCGTCACAGTCATCGAAGCTCACGACGGCCAAGAGGCGTTGCGTCTGTGCCGCGAGCATTGGCCGGATCTCGTGTTGAGCGACATCTTGATGCCCAAGCTCGACGGCTTTGCGCTTTGTCGGGAGCTGAAGCGCGATGTGGCGCTGAGTGACGTGCCGGTGATCTTGCTGTCCTGGAAAGAGGACTTACTTCAGCGGGGCCGGGAGTTGGGGGCCGCAGCTGACGGCTACCTGCGTAAAGAAGCCACCGCCTCCAGCGTGACCGCTCGTGTTCGAGAGGTTCTCCAGGCTCGGTCGAGGGTCGAATCGCGGCTGGCGACGGACGTCGAAGTGCGGGGTCGTTTGGATGGAATGACGCCGCGCTTGGTGCTCCAGTTGGTCTGCGATGCGCAACTGAGCGCGCATATCGCGTTCCGGGATGCGGCGTTTCTGTACGAGGTGGAGGTCCGCCTCGGTGAGGTCCGCTGCGCCAGCCGCACGGGCCACAGCGGCTCTACCGAGTATGCCGAAAATGCGTTGGCTCCACTGTTGGGCATGCGAGCTGGCAGGTTCGCCATTCGTCGCAGCTCGCACGAGTGCCGCAAAGAGTTTGATGGCGGGCTCCGCCAGGTGCTCGAGACACCGGTTCTGCGAGCGCGGGCGGCGGCGGCGGCACTTTCGTCAGAGCGCTTGATCGATGTGGGGAGCGTGACCATCGATACCGAAGCGATGGCGCCTTACCTCGACAGTTCGCCAGAGGACATTCAGCGCCTCACGGTTATGCTGAGCCGCGGTGAGTCCCCCGGTGAACTGCTACTGGCCGGACGGGTGACTCCCGGGCTTTTGGATCGCGCCTTGACCGATCTGGTGATTCACGGAACCGTACGCAGCGTGCTGGACCGAGACGGTCGCGATCTGCTGGCGGCGGCGCTGGAAAAACTTCGCGCGGGGGATCCCGAGCTCTTGCCGGCCATCGACACAAGGCTTCCCAGAACGGGCCTCGGCCAGTCTAAAAATACGGCCGCGGAGAACCGTGTCGGGCCCCCCGCTGTGTCGACAGAGCCGCCTGCGGAGGTGCAGCTTACGGCAGATGCCCAGAGTGCGCAGAGTTCTAAGGTGCTTCCCCCGGTCGAGCCCAAACCGGAGAGTCCGGCGGCACCCGTCGCTGTGGTGGCAAAAGATCACGAACCCGAGGTCAACCTTGCTTCTACCGAGATGACGCGTCCCGACGGTGTGGCGGTAGTCGCGCGACCTTCAGCCGCACCAGCTGTCGTGGAGCCCGTGCCCGCGGAGGTTCGCACGGTGGACGCTCAGTCGGCTCCCTTGCCGCCTGCGGTTAGCGGTACACCTGTTATGCCGCCCTCTTCCGCTATTCCGCTAGCGCCGCCCGCGCCGGCAGGTTCCGATGAGCTGCCGGCGAGCCAATTCGCGACAGCGGAGCCCCCGGTGGTTACCGCAGCGACGGGCGGAGTCCCGGAGGTGGAAACAGCGCCCGCCGATACCTTTGGAGAGCGGCTGGAAGCGGAGACGGCAGGGCAGGCTCAAGTTTCTACTGCCAGCGCGGGGGTAGATTCCGAAGCTTCTGTCGACTCGCCCTCAGAGTCTGCGCCGGTTGCGGAGCTGCCCCTAGCCGAGTCAGCCGCGCCGCTCCCAGTTGAGTCAGCCCCTGCGGCGAGTGATGCCGCCGAGGAGCTTCCGCCGGAGACCGCTGAGCCGTCTTCGGCATCCCAGAGCGAGCCGGCGGAAGCTCCCGCTGAAGAAGCGGCTCCCCCTACCGCCCCTCCTGTTGACGACGGCGCTGCCGCTAGCGCTAGCCCTAGCGCGCCGCAGTCAACGGCCGATGACGACTCCGCCGTCGGTGGGAAAAAATTGGTGGCCGTGCGGCGCTCTCCGACCGAACCGACTGGCCCCGCCCCAGCGAAGCCGGCTGAGCCCGTCGCCAACCTGTCCGACGCGGTGCTTGGTTCCATGATGGGCGAGGCGCCTGCGCCTGCG
>SPKZ01010762.1_pt1 | contig 31477 bp, 30 predicted proteins | sample 2456571 | NCBI WGS metagenome assembly SPKZ01 (sample SAMN11192286, study PRJNA482655) | marine metagenome | biome: ENVO:00000447; feature: ENVO:00000244|ENVO:00000211|ENVO:00000569|ENVO:00002023; material: ENVO:00002151; isolation source: ocean water from marine abyssalpelagic zone ... | reverse complement strand
GCGCCACATCGAGATCTCGGTGCACCGCTTGATCGCGAAGACGACGACGATCGCGGCGTACGCGTACAAGCACTCGATCGGCCAGCCCTTCATGTACCCCCAGAACGACCGCAGCTATGTGGGCAACTTGCTCCATATGCTGTTCGGGACCCCGTGTGAGACGTACGAGGCCGACCCGGTGGTCGAGAAGGCGATCGATCTCCTCCTGATCCTCCACGCGGACCACGAGCAGAACTGCTCGACGAGCACCGTCCGCCTGGTGGGCTCGACGCAAGTCAACCTCTTCTCCGCGATCTCCGCGGGCATCAATGCCCTCTGGGGCCCCAGCCACGGTGGGGCGAACCAGGAGGTGATCGAGATGCTCGAGTCGATCCACGAGGAGGGGATGAGCGCGAAACAATTCGTCGAGCGCGCGAAGGCGGGCGACCCGGGCGCGCGCCTCACGGGCTTCGGCCACCGCGTCTACAAGAACTTCGATCCGCGCATGAAGATCATCAAGAAGGCCTGCTTCGACGTCCTCGAGAAGCTCGGTGTCCGCACCAAGCTCCTCGAAATCGCCGTGGAGCTCGAGGAGATGGCCCTCAAGGACGAGTACTTCGTCGAGCGCCGTCTCTACCCCAACGTCGACTTCTACTCGGGCGTCATCTACAGCGCGATCGGCACGCCGCCGACCATGTTCACGCCGTTCTTCGCGCTCGGGCGGCTCCCCGGCTGGATTGCGCATTGGATGGAAATGCATACGGATCCGGACTTCAAGATCGGACGCCCGCGCCAGATCTACACGGGGCCGGCACTGAGTCCGTACGTTCCCATCGCCGATCGCTGAATCGGCGCTCTCCGAGACGACGCTGAGCAAGACTGGACGCTATTACTGGGTCGATGGCCTACTCATGCCACGCGACCAACCGGTGGTCCGAGGCGACGACAGCAGCTACGCCGAAGGACGCGGCTGCTATACGACCGCGCTGATCAACCGCGGTCGCGCGCGCTTCGCCGAACGCCACGCGAGTCGCCTGCAGCGCGACGCGCGTCTGCTTCGGCTCGGCGCTGTCGAGCGCGACACCGTGCTCCGCGCCTTCGAGGAGCTCGGCAAGGCGGCCTTCCCCGACGGCGAGGGAATCATCCGGGTCCAGGCCACGCGCGACGGCGACGGCGAGCTCCACCTCGTGGGCGTGCCGCGCGAGCTCGAGCCCAGCGACGGGCACCCCTGGCTGGCGATCGTCTCGGATCTCCTCCACGAGGGCCCGACGGCCTGGTCGGGCTGCAAGGTCACGAATCGGCTGGTCTTCGCCCTGGGCCGAGACGCCGCGGCAGAGGCGGGCGCCGACGAGGCGATCCTCTTCGACGCCAGCGGCATGCTCGTCGAAGGGTCGCGCAGCTGTCTGTTCGTCGTGGGCCGCGACGGTGCGTTGGGCACGCCACCCCTCAGTCGCGGCGGCGTCGCGAGCATCGCCCGCGAGGTAGTGATGGAGCATATTCCGCAGGTGGAGGCCCGCGACATTACGCTCCCGGACCTGCGGGAGGCAGACGAGATCATCGCCGTCAACGCGGTGCGCGGCGCCCGCCCCATCGGGACACTGGACGGGCGCCCCATCGGCAGCGGGCACCTGCGCTGGGCCGAGCTTCTCGACCGCGCGCTCTCCACCGAATAGCCGAACGCGCGGGCCTACACTCGCACGCTAGACGAGCGGGAGAAAGCATGGACATCGGGGGAATCGCGGCCGTCGTCACGGGCGGTGGCTCGGGGCTCGGCGAGGCCACGGCGCGCGCGCTGGCCATGCGGGGCGCCAGCGTCGCCATCTTCGACCTCGCGCGCTCCCGCGGCTCTGAGATCGCGCAGGAGCTCGGCGACCGCGCGAGCTTCTTCGAGGTCGACGTCACGAGCGCCGAACAGACCGCCGCGGGCATCACCGGCGCCATCGAAGCGTTCGGCCCGCTGCGCGCGCTGGTCAACTGCGCGGGCATCGGATCCGCCACGCGCACGGTCGGCAAGGACGGCACGCCCTTCGACCTCGGCGCGTTCTCGAAGACGATCGAGGTCAACCTCATCGGCACCTTCAACACGATTCGCCTCGCCGCGTCGAAGATGATCGGCAACGAGCCCGGCAGCGACGGCGAGCGCGGCTGCATCGTGAACACGGCCTCCGTCGCCGCCTTCGAGGGCCAGATCGGCCAGGCCGCGTACTCGGCATCGAAGGGCGGCATCGTGGGAATGACGCTGCCGATCGCGCGAGATCTGTCGCGCTACGGTGTGCGCTGCTGCACGATCGCACCGGGACTCTTCAAGACGCCACTGCTCGCGCTGCTTCCGCAGGACGCGGTCGACGCCCTTGGCGCGAGCGTCCCGTTCCCCCAGCGCCTCGGCAATCCCCCGGAGTACGCTGGACTCGCCTGCCACATCCTCGAGAACACGATGCTGAACGGAGAGACCATCCGCCTCGACGGTGCCATCCGCATGCAGCCGCGGTGAGCGCCGACGCTGCGCGGCCGATCCTCGTGTCGGGCGCCACCGGGCTGGTCGGAGGCCGGCTGGTGGCAGCGCTCGGCGAGCGCGGCGAGCGCATTCGCGCGCTGTCGCGCAGGGGCGGGGGCGGGGCGACGCCAGGCGTCGACCCGATGGTGTGGGACGGCGTGACTGCGCCGCGCGAAGCGCTCGCGGGCGCGCGTGCCGTGGTGCACCTCTCGGGGGAGCCGATCTTCGGGGGTCTTCCCACCGCGGTGCGGCGGGCGCGCATGCGCGCCAGCCGGATCGATTCGACGCGAGAGCTCGCCCGCGCCATCGACTCGCTTCCGGACGCTCTGCGCCCCGCCGTGTTCGTGTGTGCATCGGCCGTCGGCTTCTACGGCTCGCGGGGCGAGGAAGTGCTTGCCGAGACGGCGACGCGCGGCAACGGATTCCTCGCGGACCTGTGCGTCGATTGGGAGGCCCCGGTGCGGGCCGTCGCCTCGGCTCGGAGCGTGAGTCTCCGCATCGGCATCGTGCTGGCGCGGGAGGGCGGCGCGCTCCCCATGATGGCGCGGCCATTCCGCTTCGGAGTGGGAGGTCGCCTCGGCGACGGTCGCCAGTGGGTCCCGTGGATCCACATCGACGACCTCGTGTCGCTCATCCTCACAGCGCTCGACGACGACCGCTATTCGGGCCCGATCAACGCCGTCGCTCCGAACCCCGTGCGCAACGCCGAGCTGACCGCGGCGATCGCGGAGGTACTGCGACGGCCGGCGCTCCTGCCCGTGCCCGCCTTTGCCATCCGAGGTGTGCTCGGCGCGCTCTCGGGGGAGCTGCTCGACAGCAAGCGCGTCGTGCCGGAGCGCGCCGCGAAACTCGGCTTCGCGTACGCCCACCCGGAAATCGAGAGTGCACTCGAGCGCGAACTCGGGCACTGAGCCGCGAGCCGGCGCGCGCTTCAGTGCGTGTCGGGTACCGATCCAAAGAGCGCGGGCAGCACGTCCTTGACGGCGGCTTCGACACCCTGGGGTCCGACTTCATAGAAGCCCAGCTCGATCAACGGCTCCGACGTCGTGGCAAAGCGCTCGCGGAAGCCGAGGAAGTTTCGGCGGACGATGGCCTCGGCGGCGTCTCGATTCACGTCGGTCAGGAACAGCACGGCACGCTCGCGAGTCATTCGAAAGATCGCGTCGTCGACGCGCAGGCAGCTATCGAGGTAGTCGATCACTTCGGGGAACAGCAGGTCGCCCTCGCCCGCTGTCAGGCCGACGAACATCGAGGTCATTTCGTGGCGTTCGGCGAGTCCCGTCGCGCGTTGCAACAGCTCGCGCATGCGAAGGGGATCGTCGTTCCGAGGTTCGTTGAGGGGTATGGCAGACATGACTACCGGGTTATCGACGCATGCCACGCGAATCTGAAGAGAACTGATGGTTGCCGCGCCCCTACGCCCCCGCTCGCTCCCCGCGGTCGAAGATCCACACGGCGAACAGCGCGGCCAGCAGCCCGAGCCCTCCCATCATGGCCGCGCAGGTCGCGACGGGAATCTCGTTGACGCCCAGTAGACCGAACCGCATGAGCTCCACGCCGTAGGTGAGTGGATTCGCATACGCGAGCGCTCGCATCCCCGCAGGCAACGTCTCGATGGGGTAAAAGATTCCCGAGAAGAGATACAGCGGCACCGTGACGAGCGCGGCGATCGTGCGAAACGACTCGAGGCGCCGCAGCCGCGATCCGAGCGCGATGCCGATCGCGACGAAGACGGTGGTGACCCCGGCGATGGCGGTGACCAGTGCGGGCAGACTCACGATGCGCAACTCGGTGAACGTACTCATGCAGGCCACCAGCAACAAGACGAGCAGGAGCGACACCGAAATACGCGCGACGAGCTTCCCGAGTACGATGCTCGCCCTCGCGACCGGCGCGATCAGAAGCGCGCGCAGGAAGCCCGTCTGACGGTCCTCGATCAGCGAAAATCCCCCGCCGACGGCGCCAGAGCCCACGAGCAACGCGAGCAATCCCGACGCGAGATGCCCCGCGTAGTCGGTGCCGCTCGGCAGCTTCACGACGTCGTTCAATCCGAAGCCCATGAAGCCGACGAACGCCAGGGGAAAGACCACCTGGCCGACCCAGTACGCACGGTCGCGGCGATAGCGAATCGCCTCGCGTCGGAGGATCGCCAGGGTGTCCGAAATCAGTGTGGTCACGCGGCGCTCTCCGTCCTGGCATCCGTGTCGAGGTGCGTACCCGTGTGGTGCAGGAACACGTGATCGAGGGTCGGCCGGTGGAGCGTCACCTCGCACACGCCGTGGGCGCGTGCGGCCTCGAGGAGCGCCGCGAGACGGCGGGGACCGTCGTTCAAGGTGACGCGCACCGAGCCCGAGGAGCCGTCAGCACCCTCTTCGCGCACCACGTCGATCACGCCATCGACGTTCGACAGCTGGGACTCGATGCCATCGAGTCGCTCGACGTCGAGACACACGACATCCCCACCGAGGGCGCGTTTGAGCTCCTCGGGCGCACCCTGGGCGACGACGCGGCCGCGGTTCACGATGGCGAGGCTCTCGCACAGCCGGTCGGCCTCTTCCATGTAGTGCGTGGTGAGAAAGATGGTGGCTCCGGCCGCTTCACGCAGGTGGCGCAGGTGCTCCCAGACCACGGCGCGCGCCGCCACGTCGAGACCGAGCGTGGGCTCGTCGAGGAAGAGCACGCGGGGTCGATGCAGCAGGCCCCGCCCAATCTCGAGGCGTCGCTTCATGCCACCCGAGAAGCCGCGCGTCACCCGATCGGCGTCGTCCTCGAGACCGATCAGCGCGAGCATCTCGGCGACCCGCGCCCGCCGGTCGGTCAGATGGTAGAGGCGCGCATAGAGGTCGAGGTGCTCGCGCGGCGTCAGCTCTGGATCGAGCGTCGCCTCCTGGAACACCAGACCGACCAGGGGCCGGACGGCGGCGCTCTCGGTGACGACGTCGTGCCCGAGCAGGTGCGCCGTTCCGCCGTCGGGGCGCAGCAGGGTGCTGAGCACGCTCACGGCGGTGGTCTTGCCCGCGCCATTGGGGCCGAGCAGTCCGAAGAAGGCGCCCTCGGGAACGCAGAGGTCGAGCCCGTCGAGCGCCCTCGTGTCCCCAAAGCGCTTCACGAGACCCCGCACCTCGACCGCCGGCGTTGTTGCCGTCATGCCCTTTACCTACGTTTCGTCAGGGGGCCCGCCCGGCCCCAGACCCAGAATCCACGCCCGAAACCGCGCCCACACTCGCGCACCCGGCCCGTGCTCGATCGAAAGGACGCACATGCTAGAAGACGCAGCCACGAGTCGCGATACGGCCTTCCCGAGTCCAGCGTCCGACCCCGTTTCCGACGCGCGATACGCGCTCCGCGTCGGAAACGGCTTCCTCGTGCTCGTCTCCCTGACGTTCGGTTTGATCGTGCTCGGCGCCCTGGTGCGGGCGAACGAGGCCGGCCTCGCTTGTCCCGACTGGCCGCTGTGCTTCGGCCAAGTGATTCCCCAGATCGATGTGCGCGTGGGCTTCGAGTGGACCCACCGGGCGGTGGCCGGGAGCATCAGCCTGATCTTTGGCGCGCTCGCGTGGCTGGCCCTGCGCCGCCCCCACACGCGTCGCGCGAGTGCGCGCCTCGTGGGGATTGGCGCGCTGCTGCTCGTCGTTCAGATCGGGCTCGGCGCGCTCACGGTTTGGCAACTCCTCGCCTCGTGGACGGTCACCTCGCACCTCGTCATCGGAAATACCTACGCGCTGGTTCTGCTGTGGACGGCCTGCGCGCTCCGCGAAGCGGGCGGGCCGCCCATCGATCGCGCGCCCGCGCCGGCACGGGTGCGCGCGTGGGTGACGGTCGCTGCACTGCTCTTGTTCGCTCAGCTCCTGCTCGGCGGGCTCGTTTCGTCGCGCTACGCGGGCATGGTCTGCCCCCGAGTGGCCCACCTGTAACGGGGGGTACTGGTTTCCATCGTTCGAGGGCAACGTCGGGCTCCACCTGCTCCACCGATTGAACGGCTACGCGCTGCTCGCGGTGCTCCTGGTGAGCGCCGGCGTGGGATGGCGCGTCGCCGGGATGCGGGCGGTCACCCTGCTTGCATTCGTCCTCGGCTCGGCCCAACTGCTCGTCGGCATCGCAAACGTCCTGCTCGCGATTCCCGTGGAGGTGACGGCTCTCCACTCGGCTCTCGCCGTGGCGCTGGTGCTGACCGTTTCTCTGACGGTTCGTTCGGTGTGGCGCTCGGCGACCGTGCCCGGGAACCCGGTGGGTGCTACATAGCGGTGGAGCGCCCGCCGGGCGCTCGCTGGCTTCCTTCGAAGCGCCACCGCTTCCGTGGAGAGTCGATGCGCTCGTTTCAGGTCTTCGCCGCGATGTCGTCCGACGATGCGATCCGCATGCTGCGGACGCTCGCCGACAAGATGCCCGCCATGTTCGACCAGGCCGTGGCCGCGGCCAGTGCAGCGATGAAAACACGCCCGGTGTACCTCAAGCGGCAGCCCTTCGAAAAGCGCGCCGTCGCCGTGCGTCGCGCCCTCTCCCGCTTCTCCGCGAACGTGGTCGCCGACGAGCTACTCGCCGTGTACTTCCTCGAGTGCCGCAGAGAGCTCCTGACCGAGTGGCTCGACCTGGTCGGCCTCGAACACGAAGACGGCACGCTTGCCGACGACGAGCCCGCGTCGCCGGCGGACGACGCCCTCGCCAAGGCGATCGCCGCGTATCGCGCGAAGGACGACGACGCCGACCGGGAGATCCTGCTGCGCGCCTTCGCGGCGCAGCAGGCCATCGACTGGCCGGTCCTGGATGCAGCCTTCGATGGTGGTGGCTGAGGCCAGTCGCTCCGCCACGGCCGACCTGGCGGCGGCGAAGCCGGTCCGACTGTCGGCGTGCGTGATCACGCACAACGAAGAAGACCGCATCGCCGACTGCCTCGACTCCCTCGCGTTCTGCGACGAGATCGTCGTAGTCGACTCTCACTCGACGGACCGCACCCGCGAGATCGCGGCGGCTCGCCGCGCTCGGGTCATCGAGCGCGATTGGCCGGGACACGTCGTCCAGAAGAACTTCGCCGTCGCCTCCGCCGCGCACGACTGGGTGCTCTGCCTCGACGCCGACGAACGGGTGTCTCCCGATCTGCAGCAGGAGATCGAGGAGCTTCGGAAGGCGGGATTTCCCGGGCGCCCCGGCTGGCGGATGCCGCGGTCGTCGTCGTACCTCGGCCGCTTCATTCGCCACGGGAGCTGGCACCCCGATCGTCAGCTGCGGCTCTTCGACCGCCGGCGCGGGCGCTTCGCCGGACGCGATCCCCACGACAAGGTCGAGCTCGACACGTCGGCGGGCAGGCTGAGAGCGTCGATCCTCCACCATCCCTACCGGGACATCGACGACCACATCGCCACGATCCAGCGCTACACCACGTTGTCGGCAGCCGACCTCCACGAACGCGGGCGTCGCGCGAACGCGATCGATCTGACGCTGCGCCCGGCCTGGCGGTTCGCACGCTTCTACGTCATCGAGCTCGGGTTTCTCGATGGCTGGCGAGGGCTTCTACTCGCGTCTTTCGCCGGGTTCTACGTGTTTCTCAAGTACGCGAAGCTCTGGATGCTCACGCGCGAGGCAACGCTGCCCACGGAGCCACCGAGCGGCGGCGACACGCGCGCTTCGCTGGTGGAACGTCTCGTCCACTCCGGCTACCGGGCGGGAATGGGGAGTCTGCGAGCGCTCCCCGAGTCGCTCGCGTATCGGCTCGGCGCCGCAGGGGCTCGGGGGCTCTTCGACCTTCGCGTACCCCGCGCGCGCGTGAGCGAGACGAACCTCGGCATCGCGCTCCCGGAGACGACCGCCGCAGAGCGCCGGCACATCGCTCGCGAGAGCTGGGTACACCTCGCGTGGAGCGCAATCGACGTGGCGCGCGCCTCGCGCTTGAGCGACGACGAGCTGCGCGAGCGCTTCGATCTCGTCGGCCGCAAGCACTTCGACGCCGCGGTGGCACTTGGTCGCGGTGTGCTCGTCCTCGCGCCCCACCTCGGCAACTTCCAGCTCGCGCTCATCGCCATGGCGCTCGAAGGCGTGCCGCTCACCGTAGTCGCGCGGCCCCTCGCCAATCGCCTCGTGTCGCGCGACGTGTTCGCCGATCGCGCCCGCACCGGGGCCGAGGTGGTGGGGCACCGCGGCGTCGCATCGGAGCTTTTGCGCGGTCTGCGGAACGGGCGCGGTGTGGTCGTCGTGAACGACCAGTACGCACGGGTCTCGAAGGGAATCCTCGTACCGTTCTTCGGGGTGCGAGCGTCGACCTCCCCTGGACCGGCAACGCTTTCGCTGCGGAGCGGCGCGCCGGTGATGCCCTTCTACACGGTGCGAACCGCACAGGGCCACCACCGCGCGGTCTGTCTTCCCGCGATCGCTCCCGAGCCCTCGGGCGACCGACGCGCCGACATCGAACGCGCCACCGCGAAATACAACGCCATCCTCGAGGAGCTGATCCGAGCGCATCCGGAGCAGTGGATTTGGGGGCACCGGCGTTTTCGCAACAGCCCGGACCTGCCAGACGCCCTATACGGGTAGACGCCAGACTGTATGATGGCCTCGCACTGGAGGCCCCATGCCGGAACCGGCCGCGAAGACGAGCGTTGACACCTACCGCCTCGTCTCTGCGGACAGCCACGTCAACGAACCTCCCGACTTGTTTTCGAAGCGCGTGCCGCCGGGCCTGCTCGACCGCGCTCCTCGTGTCGAGCGCTTCGACGAGGGCGACGCGTGGCTCATCGAGGGCGTCAGCGACCCGATCAACTTCGGGATGAACGCGTGCGCGGGCCTCCCGCCCGAGGAGATGAAGGGCTGGGCGAAATTCGAGGACATCCGCCGAGGCGGATGGGATCCGCTCGCACGCCTGCTGGAAATGGACCGCGACGGTGTCGACGCGGAGGTCCTCTACCCAACACCGCGCCTCGCGAACGCGATCATCGCGAACCCCGATCGCGAGTATCACGTCGCCATGATCCGGGCGTACAACGACTGGCTCAGCGAGTATGTCGAGCGCGCGCCCGCGCGCTTCGCGGGTCTCGCCATCCTGCCGAATCGTGGCGCCGACACTGCGCTGGCGGAAATCGACCGAATGAAGGGCCGTTCCGGAATCCGCGGCTTGATGATGGGCTGCTACCCGAACGGCTCACTCCGACCCGAACCCGAGGACGACGCGGTGTGGGAGCGCCTGCAGGACCTCGGCGTTCCCATCAACATCCACGTCGCGCTGACCCAGAGCATGCCGAGCGCCCACACGGCCAAGCTCCCGGGATGGGGTCGCCTCTTCGACGCGCCGAATCGCATGGTCCAGCTGATCTTCGACGGAGTGTTCGACCGCCATCCCGGCCTGCAGGTCGTGTTCGCAGAGGTCGACTGCGGCTGGGTGCCGTACGTCAAGGAACAAATGGACAACAACTACCAGCGCCTCGAGCCCGTGAGTCACTTCGGCCTCTCGGCACCGCCGAGCGTCTACATCGAGCGCCACTTCCACTTCGCCTTCATCACCGATCCCCTTGGCATCTCCCTGCGAGACCGCATTGGCTGCGAGCGGATTCTCTGGTCGACCGATTACCCGCACATCAGCGCCGACTGGCCGAACTCGCGGCGCACCCTTCAGGCCGCCTTCTCCGGAGTGCCCGAGTCCGAGCAGACGCTCATCCTCGCCGACAATGCGGTGCGCCTCTACGGCTTCGACAGCAAAACCGGGGGGTTCGCGTGAGGGATCTCGCCGGGCGCGTCGCCGTCGTGACGGGCGCCGCAAGGGGGATCGGTCGAGAGATCGCGCGGACATTCGCGGCGGGAGGCGCCGACATTGCACTGTCGGACATCGACGCCGAGCGCCTCGCAGAGGCCCGCACCGAGATCGAGAAGACAGGCGTGCGCGCCGTCTCCGTGGCGGGCGACGTGGGAACGGAATCGCATGCGGCCGAGCTGATCGGGACCGCGACGTCGTCGCTCGGGCGCATCGACACCCTCGTCAACAACGCCGGCGTCTGGATCATCAAGACCGTCGAGGAGACGACACCCGAGGAGTGGGACCGCCAGCACAGCACGAACCTCCGCTCGCTCTACCTGATGTCACGCGCGGCGACGCCGGCTCTGCGCGAGTCCCGGGGCTGCATCGTCAACATCGCGTCGATCGCAGCGTTTCGCTTCACGGTTCCGCACGTCGCATACGCATCGTCGAAGGCCGGTGTGGTCGCGTTCACGCGGGACCTCGCGGTCGAGCTCGCGCCGGATCGCGTGCGAGTGAACGCGGTGGCGCCGGGACCGATCGACACCCAGGGGCTCTTCGACGGCCTGTCCGATGCCGAGCGCGCGAAGGCGTGCGAGCGATTCATGCTCGGCCGAATCGGCGCACCGCGCGACATTGCGACCGCCGTCGCCTTTCTCGCGTCGGACGACGCGTCGTACATCACCGGCGTGACGCTGCCCGTGACCGGTGGGGCGGAGCTCGCGGCGAGACCCCTGCAATAGACAGCAGCTTGCATTCGCCTGGGGCGCGTGAAAGTGTGCCCTCGAACGGAACGAATGGGTGCGCCAGGCGTCGCGCGCCCGTGGAGGGTTCTGGAGATGAAAGACCTCGAATCGAAAGTTGCCGTCATTACCGGGGGTGCGGCCGGCATCGGCCGGGAGATCGCCCTGCGCTTCGGGCAGGAGGGGATGAAGCTCGTCCTCGCGGACGTCGAGGCGACCGTCCTGGAAGCGACGGTCAAGGAGCTCAACGAGCGGTCCATTGATGCGATCGGTGTCGTCACCGACGTAGCGAAGCTCGAATCGGTCGAGGCGCTGCGCGACGCGACGCTCGACGCCTACGGCGCCGTTCACGTGGTCTGCAACAACGCCGGCGTCGGCGGCGGCGGCGGCGGCCACGCGTGGGAGCACGAGATGAACGACTGGCGCTGGGCGTTCGACGTCAACGTGTTGGGCGTCGTGCACGGCATCAACGCCTTCGTGCCCGTCCTGGTGGCGCAGGACGTCGAGGCTCACGTGATCAACACGTCGTCGCACAACGGCGGCTTCTTTCCGCTCCCCTCCACGGCGATCTACGCGGCGACGAAGGCATCGGTCGTGACGATCACGGAGGTCCTCTGGGCCCAGCTGCGCGAGATCGACTCGAAGGTCGGTGCTTCCGTGCTGTTCCCGTCCGGCCGCTCGCCCGGGATCCTCAACACCGGCATCTGGAACTCCGGTCGCAACCGACCCGCCGAGTACGCGCAGCAGAACCCACGCGAGGAGCCGGCCGGTTCGGCTCTCGAGAAGTACAAGAAGGCCATGGAGGCAGCCGGACGCCCGGTCGTCTTCGCCGACCTCAGCGAAATCGCCGACCAGGTCGTGGAGGGAATCCGCGCCGACCAGTTCTGGATCCATCCTCCGTCCGACCTGCACGACGCATCGATCCTCGAGCGCGCCGAGTCGATGGTCGCTCGCGGGACTCCCGACTACATGCTGGCGCGCCTCGACCCGCCACGGACGCCGAAGCAGTAGGCGGGCTCGCGGTCAGGCGTCGACCACGACGGAAAGGGTCTCGGGCCCGAACTCCTGGATGTGGTCCACGCACTCCCACACGAAGCCGTCGGCGAGCCGCAGAGTGCCGGGGGCGAAGCGGTCGAGGGCCTCCTCGAGCACGACCTTTCCCACCATCCGCGTCAGGTGGTTGCCGAGGCAGATGTGTGGGCCAATGCCGAAAGCGAGATTCGGCGTATCGACTGGGCGATCGAGAACGAACTCGCCCGCGTTCTCGTAGAAGGTCTCGTCGCGGTTCGCCGAGGCGATACCGAGCATGACGTGCTCGCCCCGGTGCACCGGGCAGCCGCCGATGTCGCCGTCTTCACGCGCCGTGCGGAACAGGAAGGTCACCGGCGCCTCGAAGCGCAGCGACTCCTCCACCGCGTTCGGGATCAACTCGCGGCTCTCGCGCAGTGCGTTCGCGAAGCCGTCGTCCGTGATCAGCCGGTAGAGGAGATTGCCGAGCATGTAGCTCGCCGAGAGCGAACCGGAGAGGATGTTGACGGTGAGCGTTCGGATATGGTCGGGGGAGATGCACCAGCCGTCGCCGTCTTCGGCCCGGACCATCAGCGCGAGCAGATCGTCCGGCGCGTCGGCGCCGGCCGCCTGTCGTGCGCCGATCAGTGCATCGATCGTTCCGGCCAGCTCGGGAAACGCAGTCGCGATCCCGTCGCCCTTCTCGGTCTTTCCCGTAGCGGGCCAGGTGCTGTGCAGGAGTTCGTTGCACCAGGTCATGACGTCGTCGTGAAGCTCGTCGGGAATTCCGAGAACGCGAGCGGAGATCGAGCCCGGCAGCGGAATCGACAGGTCCCGCATGAGATCTCCACCGCCGGCAGCAGCGATCGCTTCGAAGCGGCGGCGCACCTTCGCGCGGGTCCACGGCTCGACGTCCGCGGCGCGGCGTCGCGTGAACCCCTTCAGCAGGACGCGGCGGATCTTCGGATGGAGCGGCGCGTCGAGCTCTCCGAGGAATCTCTCCTCTTCCGCGACGACGACGCCGGGTGCGCGCATGTCACCCACCGACGAGTAGCGCTTCGCGTCGCGAAAACCGTCGGCGGTGTCGTGGTAGCGCGACGTGAAGACCACCCCGTCTGCGGGGCGACAGACCGGTTTCTCGCGGCGGATCCGGGCCAGCAGCTCGTGATCCTTCGTGCGTGAGGTGTCCATCGCGTCGAAGGCGAAGTCGGCGTCGATCTTGGAATCGGACACGGTGCGTTCAGTCCTCGAGGTGCCGCGGTTCGATGGCGGGACGGGTTTCGTGCGTGAGCTGCGTGATTATCGCAGAAGGCTCGAGTGCTGAGGGACCGCGGACCCTTCGTATTTGGATCCGCGCCCGAACCCGATACCCTTGCCGGTCCGATGGCCGGGATGCGCTGACCCTTGGCTCTAACCACCAGAAAACCGGCGCCGACCCTGCCGGCGCTGCTCCTGCAGTACTTCGGTCTCGGTGCCCTCGTGTTCGCGCTGCCGATTCTCGAAGCGACGGGCAACGCCCCGGAGTTCTTCGTCGCCCACGGGTTGGAGGCGCCGGGCCTGTTCGCCTTCGCGGGCGCCGTTGGGGTGGGGCTCCCCCTCCTGTTGGCGCTGGTCTCATGGGCGAGCTTCCGCGCCGGCGAGCCGTGGGGCGCTCGGGTCCACACGACCTTCATCGGCGGCTTGTTGTTCCTGCTCGCGAGCCAGGGCCTGGCCGATGCCCCGGCGCTTCTGGCGCTTCCCCTCGCGGCTGCACTCGCCGCCGTCGCTGCGTTCTGGCTGCGGGGCCGGAGCTTCTCGCAGAGCCTCCTCTCCGCGCTCGGCATTCCCGGCGTCGCGTGGGTCGGGATGTTCTTCTTCGTGTGGCCCGCCGGCGACATCGTGCGATCGACGCCGGTGGGACCGCAAGCGGCCGGCACGGACGACGGAGTCGCCAGCTCCGGGGCCTCCACGAACATCTTCATCATCGTCTTCGACGAGTTGCCGTTGATCTCCCTGCTCGACGCTGCCGGCGACCTCGACGCGGCGCGCCTTCCCGCGTTCGCCGCGCTCGCCGAGCGGGCGACCTGGTACGCCAACGCCACCACCCCCGCGACCCAGACCCTCCACGCGATCCCCGCGCTGCTCACGGGGCGCCGCGCGGATGCCCCCACGCCAACCGCCGCCGAGTATCCGCGGAATCTCTTCTCCCGACTCGCGGGGAGCCACGATCTCCATGTCTTCGAAGCGGGGACTCGGATGTGCGGGCCGCTGTGCGAGACGCCAGACGTCGACCTGCGAGCGCTCGTCGTGGACGTGGCCGTCATCTTCGCCCACCGGGTATTTCCGGCTGAGCTGCGCGACTCGCTGCCAAGCGTCGATAACCGCTGGAACGACTTCGCTGGGCTGATTGCCCGCGACGACGTGGATCCCGACGGGATCAACTCGGAGTTCATGGAGCACCTGTTTTCGAATCGCTCTGCGAGAGTGCGGGACTTTCTCGAGTCACTGGGGCACTACCGCGAACGGCCGACGCTCCACTACCTCCACGTCGGTCTGCCGCACGCGCCGTACAAGCGGCTGCCATCGGGCCGGGTCCACGCCCGGAAGGCGAGCATTCGAGGCACGGGCCAGAAGGAGCTCCCGTCGGGAATCCGCGTGCGAGACGAACCGGCGGAGGTAACGGCCTATCACCACCAGGCCCATCTGCTGCAGGTCGGCTTCGTCGACACGTTGCTCGACCGGATCGTGCGCGAGCTCGTGCGCCTGCAGCTCTTCGACGCGTCGCTCTTCATCGTCCTGTCGGACCACGGCCGCAGCTTTCGGGTCTCCGAGGGAATGCGGATGCTCACCGACCACAACCGCGCAGACGTGATGTTCGTACCGCTCCTCATCAAGTACCCGGGCCAGCGCGCGGGCCAGATCGACCGAAGCCACGTGAGCCTTCTCGACGTCGCAGCCACCGTCGCAGATGTGCTGGGACGAACCGCGGGATTCGCGCTCGACGGACGCAGCCTGCTCGACCCGCGCCCGCGCGCGGTCGGCGAGACGCTCGAAACCATCGATACCGGCCGGCGGACGTCGACCTCCTACGCCGACCTCGCTTCGCAGCGGGCCGACTCGATCGCGGCGAAGGCGCGCCTGTTCTCGTTCGATCGCGCGAGCCGCTTCGTGCATCGGCGGCTCGAGCACTCGTCGCTGATCGGCGAGCGGATCGAGGAGCACCCGACCGTTTCGGGAGACCTCGCCTACCAGATCGACCAGCGCGCGCTGCTCGCAGGCGTTCGCCTGGACTCCGGGTTCGTCCCCGCCACGATCTCGGGCTCGATCTCGGGTGACATCCCCGAGGACCGCGAGTTCGCGGTGATCCTCAACGGCCGCGTGGCTTCGGTGTTCCGTACCTACGAGCATCAAGACCGCCGCTACTTCGCCTCCCTCTCCCCTGAGGCCTTCTTCCGGGAGGGGCCGAACGACGTCGAGATCGCGGAGATCCGGATAGGTTCCGACGGGAGCGTCGTTCTGTCCCGCTGATCGGGACTTCGGCCGGGCGACGGGGCCGGGGGGTCGCAAGTTCCTCGAACCTTCGAACATCGCGCCCAGCTGGATCCCCATGGACGACCGCTGCGACGCGGTGAACTCCCTCCGCGATCGCTTCTACGCGACCTCGGTGGCGGAACTCGACGCGTAGGGCTGCGCTGGTATTCTCGCCCGGCCGTGACACCGGACGACGCCCTCGAGGAAGTTCTGAGCGCGCTGCGCGCGAGCCTCGCCCAGCGCGTCGCGGTGCCCGCCGGCGACGTCCGCGCCGTGATCGCTCCCTATCGAATCTGCCCCCTCGGCGCGCATATCGATCACCAGGGCGGATCGGTTCTCGGCATGGCGATCGACGCGTACAGCGTGCTGGCGTTCGCGCCGAGCGCGGACGCCGCGTGCGAGCTGTGGAGCCGAAACTTCGACGGCGAGGTCCGCTTCGACTTCCGGGATCCTGGCGAGCCCGGCAGCCGCGACGACGGCTGGGGGCGCTACGTGCGGGCGGCGGCCTGGTCGCTCCGGGCGGAGCTCCCCAACGCTTCGCGCGGACTGTTCGGAGAGATCTGGGGCGCACTCCCGAGCACCGGGTTGTCATCCTCCGCTTCGGTCCTGCTCTGCTACTTGAGCGCCATGGCCGCTGCGAACGACCGATCGCTCGCTCCCACCCGCCTCGTCGAGCTCTCGCGCCGCTGCGAAAACGATTACGTGGGCGTGCAGAGTGGCTTCCTCGACCCGGCCACCATCGCCGCCGCGAAGCGCGGAGAGCTGTTGCGCATCGACACCGCGAATCTCTCGTGGGAATCGGCGGCCGCGGGAACAGCTGCACCGGACGTCCGTTTTCTCGTGGTCTTCTCCGGCCGCGATCGCAACCTCACCGAGACGAACTTCAACGCCCGGGTCGCCGAGACGCGAGCCGCTGCGGCGCGCCTCGGCGAACTCGCGGGCCAGGGTGCCGTCCACGGGCTCGGCGAGCTGTCCGATGACGTCTTCGCAGAACACGCCGGCGCGCTCCCCCCAGGACAGCGACGCCGCGCCGAGCACTTCTTCGGCGAGCGGGCACGCGTGGAGCGCGGCTGGTCTTGTTGGCGCGAGGGCGACACCGATGCCTTCGGGGCCCTCATGTTCGAGTCCTGCCGGAGCTCGATCGAGCGCTACGAGACGGGCTCCCCGGAGCTGATCGAGATCCAGGCGATTCTGGAGAACACCGAGGGCGTCCGCGGTGCCCGTTTCAGCGGCGCGGGCTTCGGTGGCTGTTCGATCGCGCTGGTGCACGCGCGTGACGCCGAGGCAACGCGCGAACGCGTAGCCCGGGCGGTCTCGAAACGGTTCCCGGCGTTCGCGGAGCGCTCCGACGTGCGGATCGTGAGTTCGGAAGACGGGTTGAGACTGCGCTGAGCGGATCGGTGTGGAAAGTCGAACGTCACCGGTAAGGCGCGAATCAATCGGGGTGAGCTCTCCCTCAACGCGATGACGCGACCGCGGCGAGCGCCTCACCGAGCGCCGCGGCGGCGGCGTCGATCTGACCGTCGCACAGATACGGCGCCGGCCCGAGGCGCAAGCAGTCGCCGCGGTGGTCCGTGAGCACGCCGCGCTCGCGCAGAAGGGTCTGGAGCTCGCCAGCGCGAAGTGATCGCAACGCGAGGAAGCCCCCGTACGCGGATCGCGGCTGCGAGCGGTCGCGTGTGCAGAGCTTCGGATCGGCGTCGAGCGCATCGAAGCGCTCCGCGAGCCGCGAGACCTGGTGGAGGCTGACCTCGCGCAACAGTTCGGGTGTGAGTCCGTGAACCGCGAAGAAGTCGAATACCGGCACCGCGCGGTAGTGGCTCGTGGGGTCATACGTGGAGCCCGCGAAGCGATCCGCGCCGCTCGCGTAGAACACCTCGCCGTCGTCGGCCGCGCTCTCGAGCCGTTGGAACTCCGCGAACCACCCGGTGACCACTGGACGCCGATCGCAGTGCGGCGGCAGGCGCAGGAAGCAGTTGCCCTCGCCGAGCTGGCAGTACTTGTATCCGCCACCCGTCACCCACGCGTCTTCGAGGCCGAGCGACGCAACGTCGAACGGAACGACGTTGAGCGCGTGATAGGCGTCGACGAGCAGCTCGGCGCCCTCTCGGCTACACGCGTCCAGCACGCCCGCGAGCCCTTCGACGATGCGGGCGTCCTCGTAGAGCACGCACGACACCACGACGCACGCCGTGCGGGAGTCGACCGCCGCGGCGAGTCGCTCCGACAGAGTCTCGGCGGGATCGCGCGCGATCCGGTCGACGTCGATCCCCACCTCGGCGAGACGCGCGAGCTGTCGGCGCGCACTGTGGAACTCGCCGTCGGTGGTGACGATGCGCGGGCGTTCGCGAAGCGGCAGCGCGGAGAGGAAGCGAACGAGCAGCTCGTGGGTGTTCGCACCGAGGGCGATGCCGCCGCCCGCGTCTCCGAGGAGTCGCGCGTAGCCCGCCCGCACTCGCTCGGCGCAGGCGCTCGCCGCCTCCCACTTGTCGTCGACGAGGCGCGCGGCGGCGTCGATCGCGCGAGTGTGCCCTTCCCACGCACAGTCGGGCCACGCCTGGTGGGAGTGGCCGGTGAACAGGAGCCGGTGAGCGACGTCGAAGCGCGTGTAGTGGCGGGCGATGGCGTTGGGGTCGGTGTACAGCTCGGCGGCGGACGCAACGAGGTTCACAGACGCTCGCGAATCGCCCAGAGGTCGGGGAACACCGGCTCGAACAGGGTCTCGAGCAGGTAGGCCACGCCCGGGGAGCGGCCCGTACCGGGCCGCGTGCCGATGGTGCGCTGCACCATCTTCACGTGGCGATAGCGCCACTCCTGTAGCCCTTCGTCGAGATCGACGAAGCGCTCGCACAGCTGGGTGAGCGTCGTGTCGCGGCGATACAGTCCGAGCAGCAGATCCTGCATGTCGCTGCTCGGGAGCAGCCGCTCGCTGCGATCGCGATCGAGCAGCGACTGCGGGACCGCGTAGCCGAGTGACGCGAGGTAGCCCGCGAGGGCGTCCCAGAGCGTCGCTCCCTCGAGGCGCGCATCGAGGATTCGCCTGGCGTCGCTACCGGGCGCGAACCGATCGAGGGTGCCGACGCGTCGCAGGCCGAGCACGAGTTCGACCTCGCGAAACTGCCGCGACTCGAGGCCGCTGCTCGTCTCGAGGCGATCGCGAAACGACTCGAAGTCGATGGGCGACATCGTTTCGAGCACGTCGATCTGTATCACGAGCACCTTGAGGATCGTGAGGACACGGCGCAGCGTCGCGAGGCTGTGGCCCGTGTCGCCGCGGCCCAGGCAGTCGATCAGGTAGTCGATCTCGTTGAGGATTTGCTTGAACCAGAGCTCGTAGACCTGGTGGGTAACGATGAACAGTGACTCATCGTGCTCATCGGAGAGTGGGCGCTGGAGGTCGAGCAGTTGATCGAGCTTCAGATAGTCGCCGTAGTCCACCGCGCCCCCCGCGCGGAGAGCATCGACCAGCGGATCCCGAATCGCCAGTCCATTTTGTACTCCGGGACCCGGGTCAGCGTGCGGCCGGTTCGGTGCCCGGCGCGGTACCCGCGAGATCCGCGATCTGGCGCTCGTCGAGACCGAGGTCGCGCAGAACGACGGCGTTGTGCTCGCCCAGTCGTGGCGCGCGGCGTTGAATGCGCCACGGCGTCTCCCCGAACTTGTACGGTGCGCCGGGATACACCACTTCGCCCAGCTCCTCGTGATCGACCACCACCGGAAAGCCACGATCCTCGAAGTGGGGATCCGACATGACCTCCTCCGGCGAGTAGATGACGCCGAGCGGGATGCCGCGCTCTTGTCCCTGCGCGAAGAACTCGTAGGCGGGGAGTTTCGAAGCGATCAAGTTCATCGCGTCGCGACCCGCTCCAAAGATCGCCGTGACCTCCTCGTCCTTGCCGATCATCGTGAGGTCGATGAACTCCCTCTGGCCCCCCATCTCGAGCAGGAAGACCTCCGGAAACTCCTCCTCGAGGCCGAGCGCGCGTACCCAGCCCGCCACGGCGGCGAACTCCTTTGGCTGTCGCGGTGGGACTCCCGTATTCGCGTAGCGTCCGTCCCGGCACTGAATCTGGGACTCCATGGTCGCGCCGCTCGACGCGTGGCGGCCGGTCTGTCGCTGCATCGTGTCGCCGGAGACGAGCCACGCATAGCTCCCGGCCTCGGTGGTGACGTTTGCCGCGGCGTGCATGTTGACGTCGATGTGCTGTCCGACGCCCGTGGCGTCGCGGACGAGCAGCGCCGTCAGGCCGGACATCACGGCGAAGTGGCAGCCGGTGTGATAGCCCTGGTTCCCGCCGCCGCGGACGGGCGGAAGCGTGTGATCGTCGTAGCCGCACATCCAGGCGGGACCGCCGCCGGCCAGGATCGTGAGATCGGTGGCAGGCTCGTCGCAGCGCGGACCCGAGCTTCCGAACGGCGTCATCGAGATCGTGATGAGATCGGGCTTCACCTCTTCGAGGTCGCCGGGAGCGAGAGAGAGCGCGGCAAGACGACCCGGATCCTCCGACTCGATGAAGAAATCGGCCGTGGCCACGAGTTTTCGCAGGGCGTCGCGTCCCCGCTCGTCGTCGATGTCCAGGGTGACCCCAAGCTTGCTCGTGTTGTAGTGCCACCAGTTCAGACTGCGCTCCGGATCGACCTCGTCGTTCACAAACGGCGGCAGCCAGCGCCCCGCGGCGCCGCGCGGCGGCTCCACGACGATCACGCAGGCCCCCATGTCGGCGAGGAGCTTTCCCGCGAACGCGATGCGTTCGTGGGCAAGCTCGACCACGCGCAGTCCCGCGAGCGCGGCCGGCGCCGGTTCGATCATCAGATGACGCCCTCATCGCGCAGCGCTTCGAGATCCGAGGCCGACACTCCGAGCAGGCCGCCGAGCACTTCGTCGTTGTGTTCTCCGAGACACGGCGCACCGCGTTCGATCGACCAGTCGGTCTTCGAGAGATGCACGGGCAGACCGTCCACCCGGACTTCGCCCATGGCCGAGTGCTCCACGGTCGGCCAGAGTCCCCACGCCGACGTGTTGGGATCGCCGTCGATGCGCTCGCCGGGACGCTGCACGGCCGTCGCGGGGATGCCGAGCTTGCGAATGCGCTCGGCGAGATCGAACTCTTCGTGCAGGCGGGTAAAGCTCGCGACGAGGGCATCGAGCTCGTCCTCGTGATCGCGGCGCCCCGCGAGCTCTGCCAGGTGCGGAGCCCGTGACCAGTCGCGGTCGATGAGACCGGCAAGCTTCGCCCACTCGTCATCGCTGCGGCACGCGATGGCGATCCAGCGGTCGTCGCCGCGCGACGGATAGATGCCGTGGGGCGCCATGGCCGGCCACTCATTTCGGTTGCTGTTCGGACTGCCGGGGCGCCGCAGCTTCCGCCCATTGACCGTAAAGTCGAGCACGGCGGGGCCGTTCAGACTCGCGCCGGCCTCGGTGCACGACATGTCGACCCACTGGCCCTCGCCGGTTCGGCTCTTGTGTACGAGCGCCATCAGGATCGCGATGGTCATGTAGTAGCCACCGGTGTGGTCCATGTACGAGTAGCCCCAACCGGCGGGAGGCTCGTCGGGCAGGCCCGAGGTGAACGTGAGACCGCTCACCGCCTGGACGATCGGCCCCCACGTCTTCCACTTTCGGTAGGGACCGGTGTGGCCGAAGCCGCAGTTCGAGACGTAGATGATGTCGGGCTTGATCGCTTTCAGCGCCTCATAGCCAAACCCGAGTCGCTCCATCACCCCCGCGGCAAAGTTCTCGCTCACGACGTCGGACACCTTCACCAGCTCGCTCAAGAGCTCCCGCCCGCGCTCGGTGCGGAGGTTCAGCGTGATGCCCTTCTTCTCGACGTTGGTGTTGTTGAACGAGCCGCTGTACTCGATGCCGCGTCGGTCGTCCTTGAAGGGCCCCGTGCCGCGCAGGATGTCCCAGCGTCCCTGGCGCACGGGATCCTCGACGCGGATCACCTCGGCGCCGAAGGCTGCGAGCGTGCGTGTCGCGCCGGCACCCGCGAGCTGACCGGTGAAGTCGCAGATGCGGACGTGCGAGAGCGCTTTCGAGGACAAGAGGGTGTTGCTCTTCGACAGTCGGCTTGGATCTAGCCGGGGAGGCCCATGATCCGGGCGGCCTGCGCCGGCGTCGCGACCGGGCGCCCCACCTTCGCCGCGAGTTCCGCGGCCTCGCGCACGAGTTCCTCGTTGGTCGGCGAGCGGTCGGGGCTGTAGTGCTCCTCGAGACCGACGTGAAGGTGCCCGCCGCGTTCGAGGGCCATGCGCGCAACCGGCGTCTCGATCAGATCGCCGCCCCAGACCGATACCGACCACGGGATCTCCGTGCCCTCGAGCATGTCGAGGTAGGCGGCGAGTGCGTTCTCCGTGGGTGTCAGGCCGAAGGTGACGCCGCGCCCCGTCGCCATGAGTCCCCACTCGCCACCGAAGTAGAACTTCGCCATGGAGCCGGCCGGCAGGCGACCGGCGCGCTCGTAGGTGAGCGTGGTCTGGAGGAAGCCCGGCTCGTAGATCGCCAGGCTCGGCCCGAGGCCGTGATCCGCACAGAAGCCAAACGCCGTGCGAATGTCGTCGTAGCTATTGGAGTAGACACCGCCCACGGGCAGCCCTTCGGCGTCGGGCGAACCGATGTTCGTCGAACCGGGGTCGAGCGCGCAGACGCGAAGCCCCACCTCCTTCTGGATGATCTCGATGTGTTCGAGCGCGGTGGCGGAGCTCTTGGCCGCGGTGAGCGTTGGGTACCACAGCGTGTCGGGCCGCTCTGCCAGGATGCGACGCCACGGAAGCAGGTAGTCGTCCGCCGCGGGCGCACCCTTCAGCGAGATGTCACTGTTGTGCGCGTGGATCAGCGTGGCCCCGGCATCGAGACAGCGGAGCGTATCCGCGACGATCTCGTCGGGGGTGATCGGGACGTTCGGGTTTCGCTCCACCGAGGTCATGCCATTGATGGCAGCTTCGATGACGACGGGCTCGTCGACGCGATGCGACATGGTGTTCTCCGGATTCGTGGGTTCTCAGGATACGCCGGTCGGAAGGCCGATGGGAAGCGGGCTGATCGCGCGACGAGCGAAGCGCGCCGCGAGGCGAGGCCGAACCGGAGACTTTCAGGCGCGCCTGGCCCGTCGAGCACCAGCCGAACTAGACCATCAGCCAGGGCTCCTGCTCCACCACCTCGTGACCGAAGCAGAAGTCGAAGCCGGCGAGCTTGGCAAAGTGGTGGTCGACGTCGGTGTCTCCGATGTGGAGGTAGCGTTCGGCGTCGGGCATCCTCTCGCGGATGTCCGTGAGGTTGTGCTTCAGCGTAATGAAGTCCACCTCGACCTCGTGGGTGTCCCAGAGCAGCTGCTGGTTCGAGATGGGGCGGTCCGAAGCACTCCCGATGATGCAGCCGAGTTGCTTCGCCTTGCGCACCATGTCGGTCGTGACCGTTCCGGGCGGATCGCCGAAGGTCATCGTCCCGTCGATATCGAAGCTCACGAGCACCACTTTGCATCTCCTACGGATTCGCAGCGCTACAGGGTAACAGAGCGGGCGCATTCAGATCGAAGTGCGAGGCAGCCGTCGTATCCGCGACGCGCTCGGGTTCGACCCGCCCGAACTCACACAGCCGGTCGCGGGCGGGTGCGCGCCCGAAGACTCTCGGTGCGGGTCGGCCTCCTATCCGCGTTTCTGCACCGCCTCGATCATCGACTTCGTCTCACCCGCGATGCTGGAAGGAATGTCGTAGCTCGCCGTGTCGCGAACCGTTTCGAAGTTGTCGCGCAGTTGCTCGAGGCTCGGCGGTCCGCCCGCGGGCGCCGTCCAGCCCTCGGTGAGGCCGATGAAGATACGTGCGTAGTGACCCGCTCCCACGTCGAAGATCTCGTGGGTGAGTTCGCACTCCTCCGAACAGAGGTAGGCGACCAGCGGTGTGACGTACTCCGGGGAGAGATCGATGGGAAACTGGGCCATCAGCTCTTCTGTGAGCCGTGTCTTGGCGACCGGCGTGATCACGTTGCTCTTGATGTTGTTCTTCGCGCCCTCGATGGAGAGCACGTTCGACAGGCCCACCAGGCCCATCTTCGCAGCCCCGTAGTTCGTCTGGCCGAAGTTTCCGAATACGCCGGCGCCCGACGCCGCGAACACGATGCGCCCGTAGTTGTTCTCCTTCATCTGGCGAAAAGCGGGCTGCGTGACGAAGAAGGCGCCCTTCAGGTGGACGTCGAGCACCGCCTCGAGGTTCTGCGGTTCGAGCTTTGCGAACGTCTTGTCGCGGAGGATACCCGCGTTGTTCACCACGATGTCGACCCTGCCGAAATTGTCGACAGCCGTCTTCGTGATGTTCTCTCCGCCCTCCGGCGTGGCCACGGAGTCGTAGTTGGAGACGGCCTTGCCACCGGCGTCGCTGATCTCCTTCACCACGGCATCGGCCATGCTCGAGCTTCCGCCGGTGCCGTCGGCCGCACCACCGAGGTCGTTCACCACGACGGCGGCACCGCGCGAGGCCAGCATCAGGGCATAGGTGCGGCCCAGTCCGCCGCCGGCTCCGGTGACGATGGCAACGCGGTCGTCGAATCGAACTTCGCTCACGATCAAACCTCCACACGCGCCGGCCGCCCCGCCGGCCGCGTTCATTCAGAATAGGAATCTTCCGAGTGCGCAGGTGTCGGGGAGATCCCGCGCGTCCCGTCGACCCGGGACCCCGATGACGCGCCCGGGGACGTCGCCGGCGAGCTTAGCTGAACTGCCACGGCCCTTCCCTCGACGCGTCGGAGGAGGATGACCAGCATCCACGACGGCCTGGGAGCCGAGCCGCGAGCGACATCGTTGGCATCGGCGGTGCGCCCGGTACCCTTCGGTGGCGAGCCGCCTCCCGAGTGCTCGCCGCCTTCCGGCCGCGGGTTTTCCGGCGGAAACGTCTGCGACGCATCGGCATCGGAGTTCGCACGAAAGGGAGAGCGCCCATGAGTCCGCCGAACGCCGAAGCCACCCCCGGAGAGGTCAGCGAACCCGGCTCCGCCAGGCTTCCGGTCGGGCGCATCGGCGTCGGCCTCGCCGCGCTCGTAGCGATCGTCGTTCTCGGTCGCAGCGCCGCAGGCGCCATCCAACCGTTCGCCGTGTGGGTCAACGATCTCGGCATGCTGGGACCGCTGGTGTTCATCGGCGCCTACGCGCTGGCCGTGGTCGCGTTCGTTCCGGCGTCGATCTTGAGCCTCGGCGCGGGCGCGATCTTCGGCATCGCGGCGGGCACAGCGTACGTGTTCGTCGCCGCCACACTCGGCGCGTCCGCCGCGTTCGTCATCGCCCGCTACTTCGCCCGCTCGGCGATCGAGCAGAAGCTGGCCGGCAACCCGAAGTACTCCGCCATCGACCGCGCCATGGGAAACGAGGGCCGCAAGATCGTCTTCCTGCTGCGCCTGTCTCCCGCGTTTCCCTTCAATCTTCTCAACTACGGACTCGGCCTGACGAGCGTCCGCTTCGTCGACTACCTCGTCGCGTCGATCGGAATGCTGCCGGCCACCCTCCTCTACGTCTACTCGGGGAAACTGGTGGGGGACGTCGCGAGCCTGGCCGGCGACGCCCCGATCGAGCGCGGCCTCGGGGACTATGCGGTGCTCGGCCTCGGTTTCGTGGCGACGCTGCTCGTCGTCGTCCTCGTCACCCGCACGGCGCGTCGCGCCCTCGCGGAAGCAACGGAGAACTCTTCGACATGACGGCGCTGCCGGAAGTCTCCCCGCTCGACGAATTCAACCGCACGCTGATCCAGAACGTGCACCCGCGGGACTGGAAGAACCCGGTCCCGACGGGTCGCTACAACCTGGTCGTCATCGGCGCCGGGTCCGCCGGACTCATCACCTCGGCCATCGCCGCGGGCCTCGGGGCGAAGGTCGCCCTCGTCGAACGCCACTTCCTCGGCGGCGACTGTCTGAACGTCGGCTGCGTGCCGTCGAAGGGCTTGATTCGCGCGTCGCGTCTCATCGCGGAGTCGCGACGCGCGGCCGAGCTCGGTGTGACCGCGCCGAGCGGCGAACAGATCGATTTCGCGGCCGCCATGCGCCACATGCGACGCGTGCGCGCTCGCATCAGCGCCGAGGATGCGGCCACGCGCTACCGCGACGAGCTCGGCGTCGACGTATACCTCGGCGAAGCGAGCTTCACGGGCGAGGGCAGCGCTGTCGTCGATGGCACCGTGCTGGAGTTCGCGAAGGCCGTGATCGCGAGTGGCGCGCGCGCAGTCGCGCCGCCCATCCCGGGCCTCGCCGAAGCGGGTTTTCTCGACAACGAGACGCTCTTCAACCTCACCGAACGCCCGCGGCGCCTCGGCGTGATCGGCGGCGGTCCCATGGGCTGCGAGATGGCCCAGGCCTTCCGGCGCCTCGGTTCCGAGGTCGTGCTCTTCGACGTGGCCGAGCACATCCTCGTGCGCGAAGACGCCGACGCCGCCGAGATCGTCCAGAAACGCTTCCTCGAGGAGGGCGTCCAGCTCGCTCTGCGCAGCCAGCTCGAGCGCGTCGAGGTGCGCGGCGCCGAGAAGGTCATCCACCTCGAGGACGCCGACGGCAACCGGCGCGAGGTGGGGGTCGACGAGATCCTCGTGGCTGTCGGACGCGCGGCGAACGTCGAAGGACTCGACCTCGAAGCCGCGGGGGTCGCGTACGCCCCTGGCAAAGGCGTCGGGGTCAACGACTACCTGCAGACCAGCAACCCGCGCATCTATGCCGCCGGCGACATCTGCATGGAGTGGAAGTTTACCCACGCGGCGGATGCCGCCGCGAAGATCGTCGTACAAAACGCCCTCTTCTACCGCAGCAAGAAGCTCTCGGACCTCGTGATGCCGTGGTGCACGTACACCGACCCCGAGATCGCCCACGTCGGCCTGTATCCCCACGAAGCCGCCGAACAGGGCCTCGAGATCGACAGCTTCGAGGTACCCCTCGAATCGGTGAACCGCGCCGTTGCCGACGGCGAGGAGGAGGGCTTCGTCAAGATTCACACGAAGCAGGGAACCGACCAGATCCTCGGCGCCACCATCGTGGCCGCCCACGCCGGCGACCTCATCAGCCAGGTCACCCTCGCCATCGTGGGGAAGGTCGGCCTGGGAAAGATCGGGGACGTCATCTTCCCCTACCCCACCCAGGCCGAGGGCATCAAACGAGCGGCGGGTGCGTACACACGGACGCGCCTCACGCCGTTCGCGAAGAGGCTCGTCGATCGCTGGATGGCGTGGCGGAGGTGACGGGGCCCGCGTCAACGTGACGAGAGTGATGCCGAGCTTTCCGGAGCCCCGGGGACATCCGGGCTCTGCGCATCCGGGAGGTCGCTGTTCCAGACGATTTCGTCCCCGACCGCGAACAGACGGCACTCGGAGCGGATCCCGCTGCCCCGGCGCTGCGTCTCGCAGCCCTGCAGTACCACGTAGGCGCGTGCGAGTTGCGCGCGAATCGCGAGGGTGGAGGGCAGCATGGCGTGCGCGTGCTCGAGGGTGTCGAGTCTCTGGGCCGGATCCTGTCCCTTCGCGAGGACGTCATCGCCACCGGGTGGGGGGGGCTTCGCGCACGAGAGTGCGAACGCCAACGCAGTAGTCGATGCGACCAGGAGTGCGAATGGGGTCTGTCTAAATCCGGGCAATTGCAGAACTCGATGTTTCTTCAGTTGCCGCCCACGCGCCGCGCCACCAGGATCGCCTCGACGAGCGCCTCCGGAACATCCGCGGGAACGGGGGCTTCCGGGTCGCTACAGAAGGACTTTCCGAGGCGGACCGTCTCCCGATAGGTGTCGAGATAGGTCTCGCATCGCGGGCACTCGCGCATGTGCTCGCGGAAGATGAGGGTCTGTTCATCGGGGAGCTCGTCTTCGAGGTAACCCATCAGGAAGTCGACAAATTCTCGGCAGTTCATTCGGGGCTCCGTCGCAGGTGCGGCTCGAGGAGCTCGCGGAGCGCAAGCCGCGCCCGGTGCAGGCGCGTCTTTACGGCGTTCGGGGTGATTTCGAGCATCTCCGCGGTCTCCTCGGTGTCGAACTCTTCGATGTCTCGCAGCAGCAGAACGTGACGGTGATTGTCCGGAAGCCGAGCGATGTTCGAGCGGACGATCTCGGCGATCTCCTTGCGCTCGACGAGGTCCAACGGCACGGGCATCCACTCCGAGGCGGGCTTTTCGAGGTGCCCGTCCTCGAGGAAGCCCGGGAGCAGGTCGTCGATCGACTGCTCGGGCTTGCGGCGACGCGTTCGGAGCTTCATGAGCGCCGCGTTCACCGCGATCCGGTGGAGCCACGTCGACAGCTTCGCCTGGCCCTCGAACGCGGGCAGCGCTTTGAAGGCGGAGAGAAAGGCGTCCTGCACGGCGTCCCGCGCATCGTCCTCGCTTGGAAGATAACGGCGCGCGACCGCGAGCAGGCGCCCACCGTGCGTGCGAACCAACTCCTCGAAGGCGGCCTCCTCCCCGCTCCGCATGCGCAGCAGCAGGTCTTCGTCCTGGGGATGCGTCACGGTTTCACGCTACCACACGGTTTGCCGCCGGCGGCATTGACCGCGGCCGTCCGTTGCCGCAGCTTACCGAGCACGGGAGGAGCCCCTTGTCACTACTGCGTTTTCTGGGTCTCACAGACCGCTCCGACACCGGCGGCGAACGCGGCGACACGCAGACCGTCCGCCGCATTTCCGCGAAGCTCGAGCGCCTCGACGCCGACAAGGCGAAGTACCTCGCGGCGTTCGCGTACGTCCTCGCGCGCGTCGCGAACGCCGACCTCGAGATCGACGCCTCCGAGACCGCGGAGATGGAACGCGTCGTGACGACGCTTGCCGAACTGTCTGAAGCAGAAGCCGCGCTCGTCGTCGAGATCGCGAAGTCGCAGGCGCGCCTGCTCGGGGGAACCGAAAACTACGTCGTTACGCGCGAGTTCCGGGAGATGACGACGAAGGAACAGCGAGCCAAACTCCTCGAGTGCCTCTACGCGGTGGCGGCCGCAGACGGCACGATCTCCAGCGTCGAGAGCTCGGAGATCGTCGCGATCGCAGAGGAGCTCGGATTCACGCGCCCCGAGGCGAACTCGCTGCGCAGCGCGTACCGCGACAAGCTCGCAGAGTTTCAGTAGAGCCGAGGCTCGAACCCGCCTGGCCCAGACGCTGGAATCGGACTGCGAGAGAGCGCGCTTACGCTCGGACCAAAAGCAACGTCCGGGGATCGAGCGAGACGTGGAGCGCGCTCAGATCCGGGTTGTCGTGATCCTTCAGTGCGCGCAGCGCCACCGACCCGTTGCCGGGCTCGAGGGCGAGGATCACGCTCAAGAGATCGTCGAGGCGCGAGATCGACGCGGGGATGCCCAACACCTTCTCGTCCTCGTGGGCGCTCGAGAGCCAGATCTCGGCGGCGATCTCCTCGGCGAGTGACTTCACGTCGCTGATGTCGTCGGGCTGGATCGTCTCGAAGTCGAGCCCCTCGACGATCAACACCGACGGCTTGGCGCCGGCCTCGCTCTCGACCTTCACCGCCTCGCGCAGCTTGCTCGGCGACAGCATGTGGTTTGGATAGACGCGGATGCTGCGCAGGCGGTCGATCTCCCGGTGCACGCGCGCCTCTTCCTCGAGGTGCGCCGTCGACGCCAGGTCCTCGAAAACGGTGTCGTAGTACGCGCGTATGTGGGAGACCGTCTCGTCGAGCGACACGTGCAACACGTGGCCCGAGCGAAGCAGCTCGTCGAGGGCGACACCGACGAGAAACGACGTCTTTCCCACGCCGTGGCCCGCGATCACGACGCCCAGATTCCCGGGCCCGAGCCCCCCGTGCAGCCCCTTCTCCAGCAGTCGGAGCGGACTCCGGGCGTTTAGAAACTTCCTGTACACGAGCGAAGCTCCCTGGCGGCCGAAACCTTCGATTTCGGCTCGCGGCGGATGCGCCAGAGAAGCCCGAGGCCCCCATCGCGCATGGTTCTAGTCTTCATCGATTACGAGGCCCTTTCCGTACGCCTCGATGAGGTTCTTCTGCACTTCTGCCGGAACGGACAGGTAGCGGGAGAACTCCATCGTAAACTCGGCTTTGCCCTGTGTCACCGACCGCAGATCGGTCGCGTATCCGAACATTTCAGCGAGCGGAACCTCGGCCTCGAGACGGCAGAAGCCGTTTTCCTCCGTGGTACCGATCACCGTTCCACGCCGCTGCATGACAGTCTTGAGGATCGACCCCTGAAATTCGTTCGGCCCCTCGACTTCGAGCTTCATCACCGGCTCGAGGACGATGGGCTTCGCTTTCTTATACACCTCCCGGAACGCCTTTCGACCGGCAATCTGGAAGGCCATGTCGGACGAGTCGACGGTGTGCGACTGACCGTCGTTGACCACGACCTTGACGCCCGTGATCGGGAATCCGATGAGGGCACCCTTCAGCAGGGCGCTCCGCATGCCCTTCTCGACGGAAGGAATGTACTCCGTGGGGATCGCACCTCCCCGCACCTCGCTCGAGAACTCGAACTCCCCGTCGGACAGCGGCTCGGCCCAACCGGCCACGCGACCGAATTGACCGGAGCCACCGCTCTGCTTCTTGTGGGTGACGTTGAACTCGGCTCGCTGCGAGATGGTCTCGCGGTAGGCAACGAGCGGGGCGCCGGTCGCGACCTCGACGTTGTACTCGCGCTTCATGCGCTCGACGTAGACTTCGAGGTGCAGCTCGCCCATCCCGGCGATCAGCGTCTCGCCGCTCTCCCTGTCGACGCTGGCGTGGAACGTCGGATCTTCGCGGACGAAGCGGCCGAGCGCCTTGCCCATGTTGTCCTCGGATTTCTTGTCGGTCGGCTTCACGGCCAGCGAGATCACGGGCGCGGGAACGTGCATCGAGGTCATCGCGATCTGCACACTCTCGTCGGTGAACGTGTCGCCCGACGCGCAGTCGATGCCGAACATCGCGACGATGTCTCCCGCGTAGGCCTCGCTGAGCTCTTCCATCTGGCTCGCGTGCATGCGGCCGAGGCGGCCCACCTTGTGGCGCTTCTTCGTGCGGCTGTTGATGATGCTGGAGCCTTTGCGGAGCGTGCCCTGGTAGACGCGCAGGTACGTGAGCTGACCGTAGCGGCCGTCTTCGAGCTTGAACACCAGGGCCACGAGCGGCTTGTTGGGATCCGAGGCGAGCACCAACGGCGCCTCGTCGTTCGAGAGGTCGACGCCGGTGTTCTCCACATCGATGGGGCTCGGCAGGTAGGCGATCACCGCATCGAGCAGCCTCTGGACGCCCTTGTTCTTGTACGCAGAGCCGAGGAAGACCGGGGTGAGATCCTGCGACAGCGTGCCCGCGCGGATCGCCTCGTGGACGAGTTCCTCCGTCACGTGATCCTCGAGGATCGCCTCCATCAGGGCGTCTGAGAACATCGAGACGTCGTCGAGCATCTGCTCGCGCGCGGCCTCGGCCTCGTGCTTCATCGCGTCGGGGATCTCCTCCTCGCGGACGTCCTCACCGTTGCTGCCGTCGAAGTAGTAGGCCTTCATCTTGATGAGGTCGACCACGCCTTCGAAGTCGGCCTCGAGGCCAATGGGCAGCTGCATCATCACGGCGTTGTGCTTGAGCTTCTCGCAGAGCTGCTCCGTCACTTTGAGGGGGTTCGCTCCGGAGCGGTCGAGCTTGTTGATGAAGGCGAGACGCGGCACGCGGTAGCGGCGCATCTGACGGTCGACGGTCATCGATTGGCTCTGCACGCCGGCGACGCCGCACAACACGAGAACCGCACCGTCGAGCACGCGCAGCGAACGCTCCACCTCGATGGTGAAGTCGACGTGGCCCGGTGTGTCGATGATGTTGACGTGATTACCCTCCCACTCGCAGTGGGTGGCCGCCGACGCGATGGTGATCCCGCGCTCGCGCTCGAGTTCCATGAAGTCCATCGTCGCGCCCACTTCGTCCTTCCCCCGGACTTCGTGGATGCGGTGGATACGGTTCGTGTAGAAGAGGATTCGCTCGGTCAGGGTCGTCTTGCCCGAATCGATGTGGGCGCTGATTCCGATGTTCCGGATCTTGGCCAGGTCGGTCGTCATCTCTCGCCTCGGCACGTGGGTCGGCGACGGCGAACCGTCGC
>SPKZ01008011.1_pt1 | contig 31510 bp, 23 predicted proteins | sample 2456571 | NCBI WGS metagenome assembly SPKZ01 (sample SAMN11192286, study PRJNA482655) | marine metagenome | biome: ENVO:00000447; feature: ENVO:00000244|ENVO:00000211|ENVO:00000569|ENVO:00002023; material: ENVO:00002151; isolation source: ocean water from marine abyssalpelagic zone ... | reverse complement strand
CTCTCCCAAAACAGAGCGAGTCCACCAGCCGCAAGGTCTGGCAACTGGCCTGGCCAACGATACTGTCGAACCTGCTGTTCACAACGGTGGGCTTTGCCCACATTCGGATTGCCGCTGAGCTGGGCACCTCCGCGGTTGCGGCTGTTACCACAGGTCATCGGGTTTTCTTCCTGATTCAAGCGGTGCTCATGGGCTTGTCGGTGGCCGCCACCGCTACAGTTGCGCGCGCCTGGGGTGCGGAGCAAGTGCGCCAGGCCGAGCGCGCAGCGTGGAGCGCAATGCAGGTGTCGGTGATATTTGCCGCCTTGCTGGCATTACCCACCCTGCTGGTACCCACGGCCATTGCTTCGCTGTTCAGCCTCGATGAGCCGACTACCCTCTCCGCCTCTGGCTTCATCTTCTGGTTGGGCGTGTTCAGTATCTCCTCTGCCGTGAATATGATGCTGTCAACGGCGCTGCGCGCCACGGGCGATGTCATCACGCCCCTGTGGTTCCTGCTGGCCAGTTCCATTCTGAACATCACCTTCGGGGTGATACTTGCACTGGGTTACTCACCTCTGCCTGCCATGGGGGTTTCGGGTATTGCACTGGGTGGCGGCTCCGCCGGATTCACAGTAACGCTGGTCTTCCTTGCTTTCTGGTGGCGAGGCCGCTTCAAACTCCTACCCCTGCGCGAGCTGGCCGTAAATATGCGGCAAGTGAAGGAGCTGATTACAATTGGCGCCCCAGCGATGGTTGAGCAGGCGATTATCCAGCTCTCGTTCCTGGTGTTCTTCGGCATATTGGCGCACTACGGCACCAACGCTTACGCCGCCTACGGTATCGGAATCAGCATTGTGTCCTTCCCGATCGTGATTGGCTTTGGCTTTGGTATTGCGGCCGCCACACTGGTGGGCCAGCAGTTAGGCGCCGGGCGCCCCGAACTGGCCGTCGCCGCAGGGTGGCGCTCGCTGCGCCTGGCGCTACTGGCGATGGTGAGCGGCTCGATTGTGCTGGTGGTCTTTGCCGACCCCCTGGCCCGTTTCATGATCGATGACCCCGAGGTGGTTCATTTCACCAAGGTCTTCCTCTACATGATCGCTGCTGCACAGCCCATGATGGCCTGCGAAATGGCCCTGGCGGGCGCACTGCGCGGCGCGGGCGACACCCGTTTCCCGCTGTTTTCCACCTTCTGCGGCCTGATGCTGGGGCGTCTGATACCCGCCTGGGTCTTCTTTACGCTGGGGCTATCGGTGTATTGGATATTCGCCGTAATGCTATTCGATTACTCACTCAAGGCCATCTTGCTGATTCACCGTTACCGGTCCCACAAATGGTTAGACATCAAGGTGGGAACAGGGGCATAACCCAGCAACGGTATCGACAGCGACAAAAAAAATACTTAAAGTTGGAATCTCAGACTCTGGAGTAAGTTGCGGGCATTGCGGTTAATGCCCCACACCGAAAACGATGGCTTCCAATAAGCAAAATTCAGGCACGGGTGCCTCTTCACCCTTCGACCGTACGGCGCAGCACGACGCCAAGCGTGTCGCCATTCTCTCGCAGGCGGCCAAGCTTTTTAACTCCAAAGGGTCGCGGGCTACCACACTCAAAGACATTGCCGAGAGCCTGGGCCTCACCAAAACCAGCCTCTACTACTACGTTAAAACCAAAGAAGACCTGATCTACCAGTGCTACATGGCAGCGCTGGACCACCACCATGCTGTGCTCGATACCATCGACGAGCAAACGCAGGACCCGGTCGAGCAGGTGTCGCAGTTCATCCGGCATTACTTCGATGCCTGGCTGGCGCCTATCGAGGGCCGCAATGTCCATCGCGCCGCCCTCTTGGAAATCGCCTCGCTGAAGCAGGACCACCGCGAACGTATTGAGGCCAGCTATATAGAAATGTTCAAGCGGCTGCGCGGCTACATACGCTCCGGCAGCACCTCAGGACAGTTTCGAGAGGTTGATGCCATATCAGCAACTCGCGCGTTAATCGGCTCCATGGAATGGGTGTTTTACTGGCTGCACCTTGTTCCTGAAGCGCAGATGCACAGCGTGGCCGACGAAGCACTGAGTATTATCTTCAACGGTCTCTGCCCTGCCGGGGATACTTTCGAGCCGGCTGAGCTGTCCTTCGAGCGGGTGGAGTCGGCAGCGGCTCAGGGTTTTAACCGAGCTGAGCGCAATCGCATGAAGCAGGAAGCGTTCTTCAAAACGGGCACGCGCTTTTTCAACCGCGCCGGCTTCGATGGCGCCTCGCTGGACGACATCGCAGAGCACCTGAACGTCTCCAAAGGGGCGTTCTATTACCACATCAAAAACAAAGAAGACCTGCTGTACAGCTGCTACAGCTACTCCCTGGATATCACCGAAGCCATCTATGATGAAGCGGGCAACAGTAACAGCGACGGACTGCGTAAAACCGAGCGCGCCTGCCGCGGCATTTTCCATGTGCAAAACAGTGATCAGGGACCGCTCATTCGTTACAACACCATCACATCCATCCCCCGGCAACGGCGCCAGGCACTGCTGGAACGCACGGACGCCAGTAACCGGCGCTTTGGCGATTTTCTGCGCCAGGGCATTACCGATGGCAGCGTGAGAGCGGTTAACACAGACATCGCCCAGTTCCTGATTGCCGGTGCCGTAAACGCCGCAATGGATATCAGTCTGTGGCGCCGTGTGGACGACATCGACGCTGCCGCCATCGACTATTTCGATCTTTTCTTTAACGGCCTAACACCCCGCACACCGCTGTAGGCCAACCACGGAGTATTGCTGTGCCAGCTGATCTGGAGAAGCTCCTCACTTATCTGGAAGTGGAGCGCATCGACAAATACCTGTTTGTCGGTAATAGCCCTTCACAACCCAAACGCATTTTCGGCGGGCAGGTGCTCGCCCAATCACTGAATGCGGCAACCCGCTCAGTGGAGAGCGACCGCATCGCGCATTCCATGCATGCCTACTTCATGCGGCCCGGCGATCCGAACAAGCAAATCGTGTTTGAAGTAGATCCCATCCGTGATGGACGCAGCTTCACGACTCGCCGCGTTGTCGCAAAGCAAGACGCCAAGGCGATTTTCAGCACATCGGTGTCGTTTCAGGTGGCCGAGGAGGGGCTACAGCACCAGGCGCAGATGCCCGATGTGCCACCGCCAGAGGACGTGGAGTCTGACGTGGATTTCTGGGCGCGCATGGCGAAGGAAAACCCCGATAAGATAAAGCCGATCACACCGCCTGCGATTGAGCGGCGCAACATCACCCGGCGCGACTACCTGGACCCGCAGCCAGCGGATCCTGTGCAGCATATGTGGTTCAAGGCGCCCGCTGGCCTGGGTGACGAACTCAACCAGCACCAAACCGTGTTGACCTACATATCCGACTTTGGGCTGCTGGGTGCTGCAACCCTACCGCACCCCTATACCGGCATGAGCAGGGATCTGCAGGCGGCGAGCCTGGACCACGCGATCTGGTTTCACCGGCCGTTCCGCGCCGACGAGTACCTGCTCTACACCATGGACAGCACCTGTGCACATGGCGGACGCGGCTTCAGTCGCGGTATGTTCTTTACCCAATCGGGGGAACTTGTGGCCTCCACGGTACAGGAAGCCCTGATCAGGGTGCGCAGCGGCAACAGCTAGCATCACTCCTCTTTATGCGCCGAGTTGCAGAGAGAACGTGCAAGCGCTGTCCGAATACCGCGTTGGGAATCGCTGTTCAGGCAGCGTAACTCGGCAACGGCCAACTCCCTGTGGTGGAACAACCGCTCCAACACGGTGACCGAGACCTCCAATTGCACTGTGCTAACGCCTTTAGTGCTCATGGCCCGCGCTCAATGCACTGGCTGGGCGTGCGGCGCACTCACCCATTGAGTTAGCCGTTTGCAGGCTGCAAGAATAATCTCTCGCGGCCCACCAACTGTCAGCGCACTGCCAAGGCGCTGAACACTGGCCTCTACGAGGGAGTTCACCGCACGGGCATCTTCCAAACCATTGAGCACACCGGCCATTAATACGCAGGCGTCGCTATAGCGCTCTATAGCTCTGTGCTCCAGCACGCCAGCCTGCGTTAGCGCAATATCGGCGGCCTCAAGAGCCGCCCCCGCATGGCGCAGGGCCTGATAGGGCTCACCCTGCTCCTGGTACAGGATCGCTGTGCCGTACGCCCGTTCCCAAACTGAGTCGATAGCGGCCGGTTGCTCGCACAGCCAGGCCCGGTGCCGTGCGCATAAAAAACCCTGGGTCATTACATCACCTCTTATTCTTCCTGCATTAGATGGGACCACATTAATGATAATAATTATCATTTGCAAGTAGTAAGTACAGGAGGACATCTCCCATCCGCAGAAGGGCGCACTCTGCTGCGCGTTCAGGGTTCTCGGCGCACGGAGATCATGGCGATGGATCTGTGGAGCCAGTGCCCCCGCGTAGCTGCAGTCAGCAATCTGTCTCAGAATCACTAAGGCGATGGACCAAAACGCCGACACCTACAGAACGGCTGACAGCATCTCACAGACGTATGGACTGCGCCGTCAAGGTGCAACGCTCAATTCTTCTTTGCTTGCTGCACTAATGAGTATTCACCCTGCAGGTTCTTATAAACGAGAGCATTCCAGACCTCGCCATCGTCGAGTCTGTAAGTAACATCGTAGTTCATACCACTCACCACTTGGGCTCGCACGTCCAATATGCTTTGCAAAGTTGCAGGTGTTTTCAGTTGGCCGATAGCGAAAGCGACCACCTCTTCGACGCGCTCGTCGACTTCAACCGCCTGGTACCCCCCCACAACTCTCTCGGTATCGCGCGCCATTCTCGACTCCTCGTTTAGATGAACAGCTCCACGATAGACGACTCCGCGTACTGCAATATCTTTGAGTCGCATCGAAGGAATCTCGAGCGGATGTTGTTCAAGTATTGTGAAGTTGGCCACCTTCCCCGGCTCCAGTGAGCCGATCTCAGACTCCAAGTTGAGGGCTCTGGCCGCATCAATTGTGATTGCCTTCAGTGCGGCATACACCGATATTCGTTGGTCCTGCGTTAACAAGTTACCCTGTGACGTTGAACGGTTAGCCGCTGTCCAGGCAAGCGTCAACGGCTCAACTGGTGCCATTGAAAAGTCGGAGTGGAAGGACACAGGAATATCGCGGTCCGTCAGGAGTCTCAGCGCCACGAGGTTCTCCGCTCTTTCACGACCGAGGCCATACTCTGCATACTTGTCCGCCAGTGCCCATAGGTAATACGGGTTAACTGACGCCTCCATTCCCAAAGCCGCCATCATCTCGGTCATATCGTCTGTAAAATAGCCCATGTGGTGTAAGGTAAACCGATGATTGTCCCTGGGATTCTCGGACTGCAGCCGCCATACGTTGTCAATGACCATCTGTTGACCGAGATCACCGTTGGCGTGCACGTGAATTTTATAGCCGTTGTCCCAGTACATCTCGACCTGCTCACCGAATAACGGGAGGGGCGTCATCCACTCACCCTCGTGGCCGTCGGTGTACCCATCCTTCATTTGCATGAGTTGCGAGTAAATCGCCCCATCAGCGAATAACTTCACTTGCTTTGGCAGGAATTTTACGTTTTTTGTGTTGTACTCTTCGGTAGTTGAAAGCGTCTCAATGAAGTCCAAGGCTTCCTGATTGCCACCCTTCATGGCGTAAAGCTGCGTGCCGCTGGGTATCAAATAAACGTCATACGGTGGAGTTTTCTTCATTTCCGCCAAAAGGAGAGCCAGTTCTGTTTCAAAATCTGAGCTTGGGAAACCAGGCTCTGCGATGGTCGTAACCCCGTTTTCTTGCAAGAGCTCCGTCATCACGGATAGGCCCTTACGATATTTTTCAGGCTCCAGAAGCACTGGCGCCATCGCTGGAACCAAAGCCAACCAGCCGCCTTCGTAGAAGTGGCCTCGCGCCCAATCAACTTGCGGATTGCCAGCAAAGTCTTCTTCTTTTACCCCCAATGCATGAATCGCCGCATCGTTCAAAAATATCTCGTGAAACGATCGATGTATCACGCCTACGGGTTTATCGCCAGCTATCTCATTGAGGAGGTCTCGCGACAGTGAGCCATGCCACAATTGGTGATAGCCCCAGATGAAGTAAAGCTCATCTGCTGAAGCGTTCCCCTGAATGGATTCGGTAATTCGTTGACGAAACTCTTTTTCACCAGCGACTCCCCTCTTCACTCCGGATGGCAGCTTCCAGTCATACGGCGCAATAATCTCGTTTTGAAGCATCACTGCAGCCAGGGACGGGTGAAGGTGGGGCTCGATAAAGCCAGGCATTAGCGTCGCACCCTCCAAATCGTACTCATCCGCACTGCTGCCTACCCGCTGCCTGGCATCCTTGAGTGTACCAACGAATACGATTTGGCCACTTTCCTCGACAAGAGCTTCTGCAACGTAAGGTGCATCTCCTGTCATCGTAAGTATGTGACCATTGTGGTAGATGGTAGCGTTCGCAGATTCACTCGTTGCACTTTGCTGAACCGCTACCGCGTCACATACGAAGACGGTCAGCATACAGGCAAAGAAAACTGCTATTGGCGTGGTTTTCATATCGCGTACCTCAAACCTTACTTTTACGGATTAGTGAAAATCTCTCGCGAGATAAATAGAATTTTTTAAAACGTGTAGGTTAACTGTGAGTTGCCCAATTACAGTATTAGATAAGCGAGACGGTGAGGGCCGGAAACGGTGTGTTGTCATGGTCCTGACCACAACGATTAGCCCCCGCGTGACCACTTGTATCTGTCTGAATCACGGCTCCCTTTCGCGTAACCCAAAAGTTACACGTGGTGCTTAACGCATTAGCCTATCAGGAGCATCATCGGTCCAGCGACCATGAGTAACACGTTGCCGAATGCATAGGTGCCTGCGTAACCTATAGCGGGCACTGCGCTTTTGGCCTCGGCAGTCACAACACTGAGTGATGCACCACTGGTCATAGCCCCCGTCAACGCTCCCATCAAAATCGCGGGGTTCAGTTTGAGGACACGCGCACCAATAAAGTAAGCAACCAAGATAGGCAGCACAGTAATCGCAATACCGGCGACGATTAACGAAGGTCCGGATGACGCCAACGTCTCTATGAAGCTCCCGCCTGCCTGTAGGCCAACACCGGCCATGAATAGCAACAAACCAAATTCCATTAGCCACCAGCCAGTAGCTTCTGGCAACCTGCCAAAAGTGGGCCTGACACTGTGCATGTAACCGATCACCAACCCAGCTGTGAGCAAGCCGCCCGCATTCCCTAAACCGATTTCAACCCCTGCAATATGAAACGAGACTAGCCCTATCAGTACTCCTGCAGATATACCGAGTGCGAAAGTTAGCATGTCTGTCTCACGAAGATCCGCCTCGATGTGTCCCATAAACTTTCCGAGACTCACCAAATTTTCTCTTTTGCCCACCACATGCAATACATCGCCCTTCTTGAGTTCAAGCTGGGCGTGATGAGGCAACTCAACCCCCTGACGTAAAACCTTGCGCACGATGGCTCGAAACGCCTTGGGAATATCGAGCTCAAATAATGTCTTACCGTATGCTGCAGCGTTTGTTACGACAACCGTGCGGGTCTCTTGAATCTCAGAGATATCCCAATCTAAAGGCACCTCAGGGCCGATCTCTTGCACATCCGTTGAGAACAACTCGCGCGGCGCAATCAGTTCAAGCAAATCACCGTGCTGCAAAAAATCCTGGCTCCCGAGTGTCACCTCTTTACCGTTACGAAGAACGGTAGCAACCGGTAATAGGCTCCCGTATTTTTCCCGTAACTGCTTAACCGGTAAATCTGTAAAAGGAGCGTTCTCGACGCGGTAACGACGCGTGGTGATGTTGATTGGATTGCGGCGATCTGACGGAGAATGTTCAAGAGCGCGGCACTCAGCCTCCAGGTCTATACCGAGCCACCTTGGCAAGTACCTGATGAGAGTGATCAGACCAGTCAAACCGAAAATGTAGGTAATCGCGTAGGCGCTCGCGATATTGCCTATGATATCGTCGGGCAAATAACCGGGCGGCATCGTTATACTCGCGTCGCGAACCGCATCTTGAGCCGCCGCCAGTGTAGGAGAACTTGTCAATCCACCCGCAAGCAACCCGGCGGCAACACCGGGTTGCATATCCAGCATGCGCGATGCACAGAAGGCCACTGTTACCGCGCACAAAGCAACAACGAGCGATACGGCAAAATATTTGAAACCGTCAGCCTTGAGAGCGCTAAAAAAACGAGGGCCAGCTTGATAGCCCACCGAGAAAATGAAGAGTGCGAAACCGAGTGCTTGGTCTGCTTTCGAAATCCTAAGCCCCTCATGGCCGAAAACGATACCGGCGAACAAAACCCCGGCAACCGGGCCTAGAGTGAATCCGGCAACATTGATGCGACCTATCACATAACCCAAAAAAAGCAGGGTAAAAAGCAAAAGAACAGGTTGCGCACGCAGGAATTCAATCAAGACGTCAAACACAGCACCCACACCTTCCTTCCATGCACAGTGACTGCAATAGCTGATAGCCTCTATGAACTAATGTGCACTGCAACGGTGGCACAAACGCCCGGAGGTTGCTCAGTACAAACCATCCGGGCTCTTATTGGTCACTGACGAGGCTTGTTGATGAACTCGTCCACCACATTCGACATATCGAATGTTTTACCACCTTGAACAGGGGGGTACTCCGCTAAGGTTTGCAAATGCTGCCCCATGAGCTCTCCCATTGGCTGCATCAGCCAAGAGACTTTCTGCAGAAGATGACCGAAGGAATCCGAGCTATCGTAAGATTCATAGGGGTCCATACGGATGTTGAACACCAAGGGCACCGTCCTTGGAATGACGTTAGCGTAATAGTCCTCTTTCGTTGAAAAATGAAACTTCCAAGGCCCCATACGGACAGCGGTTAACTTACTTTCGTAATAGTGAAAGATATGGTCACGACTTGAGCCGGCCTGTTCGCCCATCCAGTAGTTCAGGTTATTAATGCCATCTATATATTGCTTCTTCTCTTTCATAACTTTTTCGGCAACGTCTGGAACGCCAGCAGCAGCAGATAAAGTGGTGAACAAGTCCTGATGGGCCTGAATACCGGATAATTTTGTTCCGGCGGGTATTTCGCCAGGCCAGCGGACCATAAGTGGCACACGGACACCGCCTTCGTACGTCGTCATTTTCTCACCACGGAATGGCGTAGTAGCCCCATGAGGCCAAGAAGAGTGTTCTGGGCCATTATCGGTTGAATAGACAACGATCGTATCGTCACTCAATCCGTGTTGATCCAACCAGTCCAAAACGATCCCAATGTCGTGATCGTGCTGCATCATGCCTGCACCGTGGTAATCAGCCTCACTGGTTATCGTTTCCACTTTCTCGAGCCAGCCATTGTCAATGCGTGTGTAAAGGTGCATTCGACTTGTATTGAGCCAAACAAAGAAAGGTTCCTCTGCTTCTTTAGCGTCATTCATAAATCGCAAGGCTTTGGGAATGACCTCTCCAGCATCGAAATTTTTCATCCTCTCCTGTGTTAGAGGGCCAGTATCCTCAATCGTCTGCTTCCCGACGCGACCGAATCTTGGGTGCTTTGTTGAGTCAGATTTAGTTGACGCGAACGAGTGGATAACACCACGCGTTCCAAATTTCGCCTCATAGCTCTCTAAGTCGCCGGAGTAGGCTTTCGCGAAATTCTGGTAATCGCGTTGTTCTGATTCTTCTTGCGTATTTAAGTGGTACAAATTGCCGAAGAATTCGTCGAAGCCATGCACCGTTGGTAAATGTTCATTACGATCACCGAGATGATTCTTGCCAAAGTGCCCGGTTCGGTAACCTTGTGCCTTCATCACTTCAGCCAGTGAAGGCGATTCTTTCTGCAAACCCAACGCATCGCCGGGCTGCCCTACCGTTGTCATCCCAGATCGTATGGGATACTGACCTGTGATAAAGGCAGCTCGTCCGGCTGTGCAAGAGGGCTGAGCGTAATGATCGGTGAAAAGAACACCTTCGTCGGCGATCCTATCAATGTTGGGAGTGCGGTATCCCATGACGCCGTGATTGTATGAGCTTAGATTTGACCAACCTATATCGTCACCCCATATGACCAGGATATTAGGCGATTTCCCTTGTGCAAATGTAGCAACGCCCATTAGAGCGATCATCGTCAATACTCGAGTTCCAGCCTGAAAATTCATACGCAATCCTTACCTATGATTTTGGTTTCTTGTTCAAAGCCACGAAAGTTTGCCCACTGGAGTGAGCTTGACCTCAAGTTTAGTCTATCTTCTTCATTATGCTGGCATAATTGTTACATTTACGGCACTCTAACAACGCTGTCGCATCGACGTGCATTTCACAATGTCGCACGCTTGGGTCATGTTAACGTCCGGCATACTTCCCTATTGCCCATCGAGAAGAAAATAATCGAAGAGCATAGCTGCTGAGTCTCCTCAGCGCACCCGCTGTCGTGCTTGAACGTGTCTGTTCATATGCGAATGGTCAAACGATGTTGAGCCAGTTGCCCTGGGTGCTGTCGGCCTCATCTTGGGCAACGTGGCAGGCCGCGTACTCGGCCTCATTGGGGGGCGAGCAATATGGCCAACCTCCGGATGGACGGCAGGACGCGTGTGGTGATGTATGTTCGATCGATTTTCAGGGAGTGTACTGATGCCATGTCCCGGCAGCACCATCGGTCGTGTATGCGCCTTATTGGCAGGCAACACCGCCGGTGGCCTGGTCGGTTTAACTCCGCGATCTGGTTGAGGCGCCCTACCGTCATCTAGTCGACTCGGGTGAAGTTGATCAACCGGCTTCCACGCTTTGTCATGTCGCAATTGCCAGTTATCCCCATCATGCCGTGCAACCCTTCCGATTTGATCTGCATATACGTTGTTCTTTTTGCCTTTCACAGGACGCGTGACCTTGAGGTCTTTATGTATTGCCGTTTGATCTAGCACGCGTCGCTTGTTTACCTCATTCCGATAAAGATTGGCATGGCGGTATGGTCGTGCCTTACTTTCAGTTGAGAGCGTTTGATGCCTAAAGTTCGATGACCTGCCGATATGAATATCGCCGGTGTTGACCGTAATTTGGTTGTGCCTGTAGCCACCGCCATAAAAACCGGAACAACATCGACCGGGATGGTACCCTCGGCGCCAACCTCCTGACCAAGTCACTCCGGCTCGGTAGAAGGGTGCGCCCCAACTCACACCATAGTTCCAGCCAAACCATGGGTTATATCCAACATGAAACCCCCAGGACGGCGTGCGCGGGTAATAGACACGACCGATATAAGGTGGGTAGTACCAGCCAGTGCCATAAACAGGCGCGCCATAGTAGTTGAATGACCACAGATAACCCGGTGTATATCCCACGTATACGATTTCGGGAGTAGAGTGGTAGACGTGTACGTGAGTGGTGTTGTACACGGGCGCTGACGCTGGTATCGAAGCAATCTCTTTCTCTGGCACGGAATCGGCAACTTCCCACGGGCCTTCAGCGCTCTTAGCGACAAACCAAACCCCATTATCAGCAACATAGAAGCGTCCGTTTATGCGCAAGACTTGCGCGCCAGTGTTTACAGCGTATGAGACTGACGTACCACTAATGGTTTTAAACTCGGGCACACCATCGTACTCCACGCTAAGCGTCGCCTCATCGCGCCGGATTGCTGCGGTTTGAGGAATTTGGTTATCGACAATCGCCTCATGTGACTCTGGAGTGCCTGCTACGGAATGGCGAACGCCGCCAATATCTGAACCCGGTGGAATGAGTTGAAAGCTGTCCGGAAGCTTATCGCTTCTCACAAAAACCCAAGGGCCTCGAGTACTCTGCGATCTAAACCAACGGCCCGAAAGCTGAAGATAAACATTCTCCGTATCTAAATCACGTATCCAAGGTGTTTCAGTGTTTTGGACGTAGAGCAATTTTCCACCATCTAAACTCGTCCATTTCGGTGAACCAGAGCTAACAACAAGCTCTGTGGGTTCAGTAGCAGTAACGATAGCCGGAACATCAACGTTCCTATCTGCGCCTTCCTCTGTCGGGAGACTAACCATACTCACTAAATCCGGTGGCACGCTGTCGGCAGGGGCCCAGGGTCCAAGTGGATCGGCTGACCGATACCAAGTCGATCCGTTGGTCAAGTAAACCTTTCCATTGCCATTGTCCCTGACGACAACCATCGCTGTGTTTACGGCTCGTTCATAATTTGAGTCTGAGACCGCTGCAAATCGCGGCACACCATCAAAGAGCAATAGCACGGAGATCTCTTCACGAAAGACGATTTTGGGTGGTGTATTGTTTATGGACTCGAGACTCTCATGTGCTTTTTGATTCGCGGCTAAACTGGCGGTGATATCCGACAGCCTCATTTGCATCACAGTGCCCGCGAAAGCATTCTCCACTGCACGTGACAAACTTTGTTCTTCTGTGTCTTTGGAATCGGGCCAGGCAGCACGATCTAATCGAATATCAGTTAACGAAGCGAGATCAGCGGTACGATCTGTGGTGAGACGCGCCGAGAACCAGCCCACGCCAAATGTTGGCGAGTCGGTATCGCTGCTCGTGATAGAGAGCGCGGAACGTCCGGTAATGAGACTGCCCTCAATTGAATCAGGCTGGGGCTGATAAATCGTTATCGTGCTACCGTTGGCCTCAATCTCCTGAGGCCATTCCGTCGCCTGCGCACAAGCAGAGACACCAAGAAAGAATATCGCTTTCACTGCAATCGAAAAGAAGCTTTGACTGACTCGCGCTGAAAAAAATGGCATCTCGCCTCCATACGGGTCCCCCAAAACAGACTATAGACCACATTCCTCCAGTGCGAGTGATTGAGTAGGCCCACTTTGTTTGGGATCATGTAAACTCGCCGAGTGAAGTACGCTGAGAATACTCTCCGGCGATTTTCTAAGGTGATTTCTTCTCTTGCTTACTGTGACGGCTCCAAGGTTCACTGGCAGCCATCGACGTTGAGACACAGGAAGGATTATGATGTCAGAGCTGAAAGTCACAGAATTTCGCCGGCGCTGGCAGCGCAGGCTGATTCAGGTCATTGCAATAATCGTTGCTCTCAGCAGCGCGGAGCTTAGGTCTTCAGAGGGGATGGAAAAGCGGATTTGGTTAGATAGCGCAAAAGTGGATTGCGTCGGGGTCGGGCCTCAACAATGTTACCGAATTCGGGAGAGTCAAAGTGATGAATGGGAATACTTCTACCAGGAGATAGAAGGGTTCGATTTCGAACCGGGAAACATCTATAAGCTTCTCGTACGCATCACAAAGCGTGATGCTGACCCACTACCTGCGGATGCATCCTCACTGATCTACAGCTTGGTAACAGTTATCAGTAAAGAGGCAGATCCTCTGCTACCTCTTAATGACATTTGGTCTGTTTACGAATTCGCACAGGCGCCCAAGAAGCCAAAACGCGCTGGTTCTCTCAATCTCGAGATCAACATTCGAACAATGCAGATGTTTGGCAATGATGGCTGCAATGCATTACGCGCTCAGATAGAGAAATTGGAGGGGGACGAGTTGCGCTTCGGCCCGCTAATATCCACCAAGAAATTCTGTGCCGATATGAGTGACGCAGATAGATATCAAAAAGCCTTGTCTGCAGCCGCATACTTTGAACGAAACCAAAACAAGCTTCAACTGATGGACAATCAAAGACGCCCTCTACTTGACTTCAAGAAAGTCGACTGAGCCTATCGGTTTTCATACACTATGCCGCCGCTCAGCCTTTTATGAGAGCGGCGCCTGCAACTCTGACGTGTAAGGCAATGACCAGCGACGGAGAGACGAACTAGTCGAGTGATGACCAGCGACGATCAGGGTACAGCTCTACGACAGGTGCATTGAGCCACTCCTCACGATAAGCACGCCGTGCGAGGTACTGCAGCAGGGGTTCATCGTCTAGCTGTTGGGCCGCAATGGCCTGGTCCAGTGCAGACAAAGAACTGGATAAATCGGCGACTTTCACACCCAACAGCTCGGCAATTTCTTCGCATTCGATAGCATCCACAGCCCGACCGAACCGAGTGCGGCGCTCAGCGCAGCGCGTGAGTCGAGCCGCGTCCAGTATTCGCGATGCCGCGAAGCCCTCCTCCATCCGGGGCAAAACATCGTCCACAATGCTACGCACGGCGAAGTTCAATAAAGGATCACTCTCTGCTATAGGTCCGGGCATTTCAGGACGAGCGACTTCAATGCCCATAGCATCAGCTATGCCCTCACACGTCGCTCGATCGGATACATACCGGTAGCATAGATACCACGCGAGTGACTGGCCCTCTGGTGGATGCGCGCAGACAGCATGAGTTGGAATCGCCCCACGAATATTCTGTTGCACGCGATAGTATTGGGCTGAGGCCTGCCGATAAGGAAGACCAGATTCTTCCTCATAGAGTTGAAACAACCCATCTAAACCACCGCTGGGATTCCAAAATTCTCGCACGCAGATATTGCCGAGGTCTTCCATAGGATCACCCCAGTGACCCCATTCCCAGTCAACAATCACGCTGACTCGGTCATCAACGAACATAAAATTTACAGGGCCGGTGTCGCCCTGAACGAGAGATAGCCGGGACACGCTGTCGGGCGCAAAGCGCTGTAACCATTGCACGCCGTAGCTCAGCAAAGGGCTGGTGTAGCTCGATAAGAACCGTCGGTATTGGTGAAGCAGTGCGTCCAAATCAGCGAGTGCGCAGTCCCGAGGCGTTTGGGGGCGAGCACCGAGTATGTCATCGAGACCCAAGGCATCGATATCAAGTAGGTGGAGGCGAGCGATAATACGAATAAAATCCTCCATAACCGCGCGCTGTTGTGCCTTGTCGTCCAGCTTATCGACATCCGCACACCCCGAATCACGGGAAAATAGTGCTGCATGCAACTCCTCGTTCCAACCGTGCAGCTGTGGCACCGGGATGTCAGTATTCATAAGTGCTTCACAAATCCGGGCTTCTCTCCGTAGCGATACGCTGGAGTCTGCCACTGGATTGCGATCCAAACGAAGAAATCCCTCGAAAACGGTGCCGTCACTTGCCGTGACATCCACCACCCACGCCTCCCTCCGGGCCACGTGCCGCTCGAGGCGGGTGATATTACCTCCCGCTATGGACTCCACCCACCCACTCAAGCCGGCGGGAAGATTATGAAAGCTATTACTCATATCGGGAGAACACCATAGAGATTAATATCTCGGTCAGAAATTTCATGTGACACCAAAGATGAAGTACTTCGCTGCCGGCCGAACCGTCAGTCACTGTACCATCGGCACTTAAATGACTGTGCCAAGCTATTGAACTGTTGCGATGCACTGCCGCGGCATCAACCTACGCTGATCCATGGACATGGTCGAATGAGCCAGATTAAATATCTGCTCGAAGCATTATCGTGTGCTTCGTTCATACACAGTAGCGCAAATTACAAAGCTACATGCTGAAATTGCGGACAGCACAACGAACCAATTTGCGATATCTTTCTTGGGGTCGAAGGCCAAAATAGCTGCCAAGAAAGTAGCCGAGAAGCCACCAAGAAAAGCTGAAAGTAGAATATGTTGTTCCGTGATACCGAGGAGTTGTTCGTTACTCACCACTTACCCCTGATTTCAGAAGTTCTGTTCCCGTATAAACGCTATACATATTGGTAAAGCCAGATAACATAGAAGGGCTCCGTGATTGAATACTCTGCCTTCTAGACAAAATTAAACGTGCCTACACTTTAGTGAAATGACTGCCAGTAGGCGAAAGTGGTTATGCCCCCTTACACCTCGTTGAGGTCAATCTGGCGCAGTGGGCCTTCGGCTGTCAGATCATCCTCGGTGAGTGCTCGTGCGCACAGAGAGCCGCTTAATTCACCACCGTCTTCATAGACTGACCCAACGCTACCAACTCAAGGCTATCGCCTTCAAGGCGCAGATGTGTGATGGAGCCGTTGTCTGGCCAGAAATGCAGTGTGGCTTGCTCGCTCAACACCGCACCCACAATCGCATTAATCACCAAGAAGTGCGTAAAGAACACGGCATCACTGGCCTGTTCCTGCATCAAGTCCAACGCCGACAGACGCCAAGCCAGTAGCGATTGGGGCTGCTGTGACCACCGCTGCTTCATGAATGCGCGCAACCAGTCCTGGCGCTGCGCCATGGAAACCGGGGAAGGAACCTCGCGAATTCGGTCATCAATCAACGGAGCCTGGTCCAGCGCTGACGCCAAGGGCTGCGCCGTCTCCTGTGCTCGGGCCAAGGGGCTGCTGTACAGACGCGTGCCGCCTGTCAGCACAGTCAGTAACTGGTCACTGGCCTGGGAGGCCTGCTTATGCCCGAGTGCGCTCAGGCCGGGATCGGGGTGCTCGCCCCAGGAGGCAGCGGCTTCGCCATGCCTGACGAGGTAGAGATTCATTAGCGGTAGCTGATCAACTGTTCACCCAGCTGGGTGCCCAACACCTGCAGGAAGGATGCGTCGTTGAAGTTGGAGAGAGATACCTTACTGCCGCTGTAAAACAACTGACTGATAGAGCAGTTATACACCGGCTCATAGAAACGATAGGTGTGCTCACCCCCGAGGCCCAACACCATGGCAACAATCGTCGCGATAGTGCCGCCGGAAGTGAAAATAGCCACGGTCTTGCCACTACCCTGGGTGCTGATCACGTCGCGCAGCGCATCGCGCACGCCGCCCGAGTAGTCCGCCCAGCTTTGGATTGCGGGTTCGTCGCACTCGGGTGATACCCAGTAGTTAAACACCGCATCGATCACCTTCTGGTAATCCTTGCTGGATTTGAGGTTATCCAGCAGCGTTTGAAACTCAGGATTCTTAGCTAGCACGTGCGGCACCAGATATTTCAAGTGCTCGTCATTGCGGACCTCATTGAAACGCGGGTCGACATGATGAGGCACGTCACCAGGCTGGCTCGCCAACACCCCCTGGGCAGTTTCGCGCTGTCGTAACAGATCGCCGCTGTAGGCCGCATCGAACTGGATGGCCTGGTCGCGGAAAAAGTGTCCGGCGACTTCGGCCTGGCGCACGCCCAGTTCAGAGAGCTTGTCGTAATCGTCGGCACCAAAGGATGCCTGCCCGTGTCGTACTAGGTAAATCGTGGCCATCAGGCTCTCCCGGCAGTGAGGCTGGTGTCTCGCTCAAAACGTAGCTTGCGACGATAGGGGAAGAAGTCGTCTACGAAACCGTTGCGAATCTTGTCCTGGATATCTCGCCAGAACGACGCCTGGTAGATATCACTGTGAATAGCGTCGAACACTTTCCGTGCCCGCTGGTTCCCCGAGAAGAACAAACGAAACTCTTCGGGGAAGATGTCATTGGGAGCCACGTTGTACCAGGGCTGACTCGCCATCTCTTCGTACTCGTTGCGCGGCTCGGGAATCTCGCGGAAGTTACAGTCCAGCAACGGCACGATCTCATCGTAGTCGTAAAACACCACGCGTCCGTGCCGCGTCACACCGAAATTCTTCAGGAGCATGTCGCCAGGAAAAATGTTAGCGGCGGCCAGCTGTTTTATTGCATTGCCGTACTCGTCCATAACGGCAGCCACCTGCTCATCGGTGGCATTCTGCAGGTACAGGTTGAGCGGTGTCATGCGGCGTTCCACGTACACGTGCTTGATGATCAGGGCCTTGCCACGCTCCTCCAGCTTGGACGGTGCCACCCGGCGCAGCTCTTCCATCAATTCGTCGGAGAAACGATCACGCGCAAACGCCAGGTTCTTGAACTCCTGGGTGTCGGCCATACGCCCTACCCTGTCCCACCGTTTCACCAGCGAGTACTTGTCCTTCACCTGTTCCTCGGTCATGTCCTTGGGCGGTGTGAAGCGGTCTTTGATGATTTTGAAAACGAATTCGTACGACGGCAGCGTAAACACACTCATCACCATGCCTTTAATGCCGGGAGCGATGATGAACTCATCGGTAGTGCTGGTGATGTGGCGGTAGGCGCAGCGGTGATAGTAGGTCTTGCCGTGCTTGTTATAGCCCATCGCACTGTATATTTCGGAGATAGGCTTCGCAGGCATTAGTGTTTGCAAGAACAGCACATACTGCGAGGGGATACTGGCATCCACCAAAAAATACGACCGGGTGAAACTGAAGATCACACTGCAGCGGTCCGAGCCGAACAGCACAGTATCCACAAACACCTGGCCCTGTTCGTTATGCAGAATGGGCAGCACCACCGGCAGCGTGTCACCGCCTGAGACCAACCGCCCAACAATATAGGCCGCTTTGTTACGGAAGAAGTGGTGCTCCAGCACCTGAAGTTCCACGCCCGCCCTGTCGAGGTTGAAACCGGGGCGAACAACACGCTCAATCACATCGATGATGTTGGCGACATCGCGCTCGACATCCTCGTAGGGCAGATTCATCGCATAGGTATTCAGCAGTTCGGTGAACATCTGAGCCATGCCCTGCTCGGGCCGGAAGGTGCGGTAGACCTTGCTGATATCCGAGGGCGGCATATCCCCAAGCGGTGAAAACACAAACGCATAATCATTGCGGATGTTGCGATGCTTGAACACGGCACAAAAGATTGAGTTGAAGAAGGTCTCAGCAATCTCAAAATTATTATGCCCGCGAATTAACTGGGAATAGAGATCCCGCACCGTCCGCCAGAAGAGCAGATCGTTAATCTGCTCGCCGGCGATCAGCTCGAGAAAAGGCAGCGTGTGCGTGGTTTTGTGCTTGTACAGATCGATGCGATCGCGCGAGACCTGCTGCATGCCCTGCCAGTCGGCGTTTTCAAAACGCGACTTGGCTGCCAGCGTGATGTTCTGGAAATCAGCAAAGTAAGACTCGAAGCCATTGAGAATGGTTCGAGCGAATCGTTCCTGAATATCCAAGGAAGCTCCCTGGCTTGAGACAGCCTTACAGTGAGGGGTTACCGAAACTGCGACGCAACTTCCGCATGCCGCCGATCCAGCGGTCGTAATCGGCTGTTTTGCGCTCGCGGTATTGTTGCACTTCGGCGTGAGGCAGGATGAGGAAACGCTCATCGGCGATGCCCTCAACAACCGCCTGCGCAACGTCCTGCGGCGTGATAACGCCATCGACGCCGGCGGTACCGCCATCTTCCACACCGCCAATCATGCGCGTAGCCACCGCCTGGGGACACAGGCATGACACTTTAACGCCATCGTCGCCATGGGTAATGGCCAGCGCCTCAGCGAAGCCCACGGCTGCGTGCTTGGTCGTGGAGTAGGCGGCGTCGCCCACCTGGTTTAACAGACCTGCGGCGGAGGCGGTATTCATGAAATACCCGTCGCCTCGCGTAATCATACCGGGCAGACAAGCGCGCGCGGCCCATACGTGCGACATCACGTGGATGTCCCACATCGTCTGCCACACATCATTGCTAGCAGAAGTGGCGTACCAGGGCTCACCATCACCGGCGATGATGCCAGCGTTGCTGCAGAACAGATCGATGCGACCGTGATCAGCCTCTACCTGCTCCACCATGGCCTTGATCTGCGCTTCATCACGCACATCAACACCGTAGCCATCACCGTCTAACGTGGCAGCAACGGCTTTGGCGTTATCGGCCTCGAGATCGACAACGATAACTTTGCTGGCACCCTCAGCGTGAAAGCGCTCGCACAGTGCCTTGCCGATGCCATTGGCGCCGCCGGTGACAACGCAGACCTGACCCGCAATCTGCATCAGAGCATTTCCTTAGCGAACAGCTCCAGCACCTCGGTATCGTGCACGCCCAGCAGCATAGAACCTACTTCGCCACGCTTGCCGGCTTCCTTCCACGCACTCAGGCGCTCGACAATACGCTCGCGCGGGCCAACCAGAGCCACTTCGTCCAGCAGAGCATTGGGCACCTTGGCCTCGGCTTCTGCCTTCTGGCCGCTTAGGTACAGATCCTGAATCTGGTCTGCGGCATCGCCATACCCCATGCGGGTGGCGTAGTCGTGGTAGAAGTTCTTGCCCTTGGCGCCCATGCCACCGATATACAGCGCCAGCCAGGGGCGCAGGGAATCGTAGGCAGCATCAAGGTCGTCGTTCATGGCCACCGATACGAACGGCGCCACGTCGAAGTCTTTCAGGCTCTTGCCGTTACCGGCTTTATCGAAGCCTTCCTGAATGTGCTCACCCAGTACGGCGTAGTTGTCCGGGTTCATCCACACAGGGAAAACACCGTCGGCCACTTCACCCGCGCAGCGCAGGCCGGCAGGGGTAATGGACGCGGTGTAAATGGGGATCTCGGTGTTAGCCGCCAAAATGGACTTCAAGGGCTTGCCCAGTCCTGTGGTGCCTTCGCCCTTGTTCGGCATCTGGTACACCTTACCATCGAACTCCACGGCGCCTTCGCGCGCAAAAATCTTGCGCATGATCTGGATGTACTCACGGGTACGGGTCACTGGCTTCCCATAGGGAACGCCGTGCCACCCCTCAACCACCTGCGGGCCCGAGGCACCCAGGCCGGCAATGAAGCGTCCGCCTGAAAGCTGGTCCAGTGACATGGCCGTCATGGCACACATCGCCGGCGTTCGCGCGGGCATCTGCATAATCGCAGTACCCACACGCATTTTTTCAGTGTTCGCCAGCACCCAGGAGGCGGCTGTAACGGCATCGTTACCATAGGCCTCTGCCGTCCACACCGAGTCATAACCCATGGACTCCGCCGTTTTGATCAAATCCAGCGGAATGTGGATGTGTTTGCCCGAATAGCCGAGCAGAAAGCCTAATTTCATGCCGTGTCTCCCTTGCGGTTAGCTGGCGTAGCGCAGTTCGTTGAACTTGCCCTGGTGGAAGTCACCGTTGCCGAAGGTCGTGTTGATCATCATCAAACGCTTGGCAAAGTGGCCGATATCCAGCTCATCAGTGATGCCCATACCACCGTGCATCTGGATGGCTTCACCGTAGATGTGTTTGCCCGCCTTGTCGATCATGACCTTCAGCGCGTGGATTTCACTATCAGTACCATCATCTTCATCTTTCAGCGAACAGACCGCACGGTAGAGCATCGACTTGCTCTGCTCGTACGACATAAAGGTATCAACCATGCGGTGCTGCAGTGCCTGGAAGCTACCAATCGCCGTGCCGAACTGCTCACGCGTTTTAGTGTATTCCAGAGTCTTGGTGTTCAGCTGGCTCATGATACCCAGCGCCTCAGCGCCCAGGTACACAATCACGCGCTGCACCAGGTCTTCTATCAGGGGTAGTGCTTTGCCCAGCTCACCGACCAGTGCCGTGGCGGGCACGCTGATGTTGTTGAACGTAACGTTCGCAACCAGTTGGCCATCCATCATACGGTAGGTGATCTTCTCGGCAGCCTCTGCAGGCACCAGGAACAGGCTCACACCGTCGGCGTCGGACTGCTCACCGGAGGTGCGCGCGGACACAATCAGCTGATCGGCATTGGCACCATTGAAAACCACGACCTTCTCGCCATTAATCACGTAGTTGTCACCATCCGCAGTCGCGGTGGTTTTCACATCGGCCAGCTCGAAGCGGCTTTGACGCTCCAGGTAAGCGAACGACCCTTGCAGGCTGCCATCGATGATTTGCGGAATCAGGCTTTCCTTCTGGGCGTCTGAACCGCCATCCTGCAACAATCCACCAAACATCAGGACCGTGGCCAGGTAAGGCTCGACTACCAGTCCTTTGCCCAGCTCTTCCATCACGACCATGACGTCGACCGGGCCACCGCCAAAACCGCCGTACTCTTCGGCAAACGGTACCGACAGCCAACCCAGCTCCGCAAACGTCTGCCACTTTTCGGCACTCATGCCCTGCTCGGAGTCGGCAATGGCACGGCGTGTGTCGAAGTCGTAATCGTCCTGCACAAAGCGCGCAACCGAGTCGCGCAGCATGCCCTGCTCTTCAGAGAAATCGAAATTCATTGTTACTTCCTTAAAACCTTACTCTAGACCCAGGACCGCTTTGGCGATCACGTTTCGCTGTACTTCGTTGGAGCCGCCATAGATCGTTGCTGCGCGGCCATACATGTAGCTTTGACGGGCGCTGCTGCCGAAATCATGGCCGATCTGGTCGGTGCTCAAATCCGTGGGCAGAACGCCCTGATAGTAAGCCGCCACTTCCATGGTTAGCTCCTGCACCGCCTGCTGCATCTCGGTGCCTTTGATCTTCAGCAACGAGGACTCGGGACCGGGGGCACCGCCTGACGCTACCGATGCGAGTACGCGCAGCTCGGTGAACTCCAGTGCCATCAGCTCGATCTCTATATCCGACACACGCTGTTGGAAAATCGGGTCGTCCATCAGGGCACGGCCACCGTTCACTTCCTCGCGGGCGTACTTCTTCACGTTCTCGAGGTTGCGCTTGGTGTCGGGCACGCCGGCAATACCGGTACGCTCATGCGCCAGCAGCGCCTTGGCGTAGGTCCAGCCTTTATTCTCTTCGCCAATCAGGTTGGCTTTGGGTACACGAACGTTGTTGAACTCCACCTCGTTCAGGCTGTGATGGTTATCAATCGAGATGATGGGGTTGACCTTGATGCCCTCGGTCTTCATGTCGATCAGCAAGAAGCTGATGCCCTGCTGACGCTTGCCCTCATTACTGGTGCGCACCAGGCAGAAGATCCAGTCCGCGTACTGCGCGTAGGAGGTCCAAATCTTGGCGCCATTGATGATGTAATCATCACCGTCGGTCTCGGCCTTGGTCTTCAGCGAGGCCAGGTCGGAACCGGCACCCGGCTCGGAGTAGCCCTGGCACCACCAGTCATCGCTCTTAAGGATGCCGGGCAGGAAACGTTCTTTCTGCTCGTCATTACCGAAGGCGTAGATTACGGGTCCGACCATGGTGAGACCGAAAGGAATCACGTCACGCACGCCGGCTGCGGTGCGCTCCTGCTCATAGATGAACTTCTGGGTTGTGGTCCAACCGGTACCACCGTACTCCTTGGGCCAGCTCGGCGCGATCCAACCCTGCTTGTAGAGACGCTTTTGCCAGTCAATGACGGCGTCCTTGAAGGTGTCGAGATTGGCCATTCTGGCCTGCAGTTCCTCGTCGTAGGCTTCCGCGAAGAAGGCTCTTACTTCATCGCGAAACGCCAGATCTTCGGGGGAAAATGATGTATCCACGGTACAGTCTCCTGAAGGATTTGACTTTTGGGTATGTTTTTTAGAAATCGGGCATGTACCCTAGCGAAATAGGGCGACCAAAACAAGGATTATGCGCTGTCGGCAGCGCCCTCTTCCCTTGGTATTGATACGGCGGAACCGGGACTTAGGCGTCTAGCGCCCAACAAGAATAGACGAGATTTTGAGGGGTGCGCGGTCACACACCCCGGACAGATTCAGTACAGCAGGCTGAACAGCTTGCGCTGGTACTCGGCAGCGAGAGGGTCACCCTTGCCAATACTGGCAATGGTATCGAGCAGCAGCTTCTTGGTGGCGCCATTATCGTGGTCGGTATCGGCCTTCAGCACGGTATACAGGTTCTCCAACGCATCGCGGTACTGTCCGGCCGTGGTGTACTGCACCGCCAATTTCACACGTGAGTCAGCGTCATCCGGATCAGTCGCCACCGCCGCCTCCAGCGCTGCCATCTCCGGGGATTTGGCCGCCTCGCGCTTCAGCTGCAACTGCGCAGATAGCTGCTCGAACGCGGCATCCTGATCCGCCAGGCCCACCGTAGCGAGCACTGCCTCGGCATCGTCCAGGCGCATAGCCTCGATCAGCGCGTGTACGTAGGCAATCATGACATCGTGTTGCTGGCCGGATTCCTCGTAGGCCTGGCGAAGGAGTGCAACGGCCGCTGCGAAATCCCCCTGCTCCAGGGCTTCACTGGCCTGCTGCAGCAACGGGTCCCAAGGCGCGGGCAGGTACTTTTGCAGCAGCTCCCGCACGGCCGTTTCGGGTTGGGCACCCATAAAGCCGTCTACCGGTTGGCCATTGTGAATCACCATCACCGTTGGCAGGCTGCGCACACCAAACTGCTGGGCAATCATCTGCTGGGTATCGGCGTTCACCTTCGCAAGGAGAAATGCACCGTCATATTCAGTGGTGATCTTCTCGAGAAGCGGCATCAACGTTTTACAGGGCTCACACCAGTCGGCCCAGAAATCCACCACCACGGGGCGCTTGTGCGATTCCTCAATCAGCAGTGCCTGTGCGTTGGTTTCGTCAATGTCGACAATATGTTCGTTCATCGCCAATCCTAAATGTGCTGCGCTGTTAGTGAGGGCACTACAGCCCCAATACGTCCTGCATATCGTAAAGGCCAGGATTCTGGGTACCGACCCAACCGGCGGCGCGCACGGCGCCGCGCGCAAAGGACATGCGACTACTGGCCTTGTGTGTGATCTCTACGCGTTCGCCATCGGCGGCGAACATCACCGTGTGATCGCCCACGATATCGCCGGCGCGCACTGTCGCAAAACCGATGGTGTCGCGGTCTCGAGCGCCCGTTTGGCCCTCGCGGCCATACACAGCAACGTCCTTCAGGTTGCGACCTAAGGCATCGGCAACCACTTCGCCCATGCTCAAAGCCGTACCCGAGGGGGCGTCAATCTTGTGGCGGTGGTGCGCCTCGACAATTTCGATGTCGACTTCATCGCCCAGCACCTGTGCGGCGGTTTCCAGCAGTTTGAAACACAGGTTCACACCGGTGCTGAAATTGGAGGCCTTACAAATGGCGATATCTGTCGCTGCGGCATCAATCTGTGCCTGCTCCTCGGACGTGAAGCCCGTGGTGCCAATGACCATGGCGGTTTTGGCGGCACGGCATGCGGCCAGGTTGGCGAGGGTTGCTGCAGGTACGCTGAAATCAATCAGCACATCAATATCGCCGATCACGGTGTCCAGGGCACCGGCAACTGCCACGCCATTGCGGCCAAGGCCTGCCAGCTCACCCGCATCGGCACCCACCAGGCTGCTGTCAGGACGTTCCAGTGCGGCCGCCAGCTCAACGCCTTCGGCATTGCCAAGGGCTTCAACCAGGGTCCGTCCCATCCGGCCCGCAGCACCGGTGATACCTACTCGTAGTGTCATGAAGTCATGTCATCAAAAAAGTTCTTCACACCCTCAAACCAGCTGCTCTGCCGGGGGCTGTGGGACTTGCCGCCCTCACCCAGGGTGTCTGCAAATTCTTCCAGCAGCTCTTTCTGGCGCTTGCTCAAATTGACCGGTGTCTCAACCACAACCCGGCACAGCAAGTCGCCGACGCTGCCGCCACGCACGGGCTTCACACCCTTGCCGCGAAGCCTAAAGAGCTTACCTGTCTGGGTTTCAGAAGGCACTTTCAATTTCACGCGACCATCCAGCGTGGGCACTTCCAGCTCACCGCCCAGCGCAGCATCAACGTAGGTGATGGGCACTTCGCAGTAGAGGTGTTTGCCATCGCGCTCGAAAATGGGGTGTTGCTTCACAGAGATCTGAACGAACAGGTCACCGGAAGGTCCGCCATCTGCACCGGCCTCGCCTTCGCCACCCAAACGGATACGGTCGCCCGTATCCACACCGGGGGGTACTTTCACCGACAGGGTCTTGGTTTTCTCGACACGGCCTTCACCGTGGCAATCGTCACAGGGATCAGAAATGATGGTGCCGCGACCGTGACAATTGGGACAGGTTTGCTGCACCTGGAAAAAGCCCTGCTGCATACGCACCTGGCCAACACCGCCACAGGTACCACAGGTCGTGGGCTTGGAACCCGGCTTGGCGCCCGAACCGTCACAGGTTTCGCAGTGGACAAGCGTCGGCACACGAATCTCCACAGTGGTGCCTTTAACGGCATTTTCCAATGACACTTCCAGGGTGTAGCGAAGGTCAGCGCCACGCTGCGGGCCACCGGGGCCTCGGCCGCCACCGCCGAAGATGTCGCCGAATACGTCGCCGAAAATATCGCTGAAGCTGCCGCCACCGAAGCCGGCGCCACCACCCATTTGCGGGTCTACACCCGCATGGCCGTACTGGTTGTAGGCCTGGCGTTTCTCGGCGTCGCTGAGAATCTCATAGGCCTCGCTGGCCTCTTTGAATTTCTCATCGGCATCGGGATCGTCGGGGTTACGGTCCGGGTGGTACTTCATCGCTACCCGGCGGTAAGCCTTTTTGATCTCTTTCTCGTCGGCGTTTTTATCAACGCCCAGCACTTCGTAGTAATCGCGTTTCGACATAAATCAGTCAGGCTCTCTGTGGCCCCGTTTTAAACAACGACGCGGGCACTGATGTCCCGCGTAGTCTGGTTTGCGTGAATTCCTACCCGCCGATGGAGGCATCAGCGGGTGGAATGCGGCCCGAATCAGGCCTGCTTCTTGTCGTCCTTCACTTCCTCGAACTCAGCGTCGACAGCATCGTCTGCAGGCTGGGCATCGGCAGCATCCGCTGCCTGCTCTGCGCCGGCTTCGCCAGCCGCAGCCTGTGCCTGGTACATCTTCTGCGCCACAGGGCCGGTCGCTTCAGTCAGCTTGTTAGCCGCTGCATCGATCGCGTCTTTGTCGTCGCCTTTCACAGCTTCTTCCGCTTCGGAAATCGCCGCTTCAATCGCTGCTTTCTCGTCGTCCGTGGCGTGCTCGCCCGCTTCCTCGAGGGTCTTCTTCGCTGCGTGCACCAGGCCATCGGCCGTATTGCGTGCAGTGATAAGCTCCTCGAACTTGGCATCGGCGTCAGCATTGGCCTCGGCATCAGACACCATCTGATCGATCTCTTCATCCGACAGACCGCCAGAAGCAGTAATGCGGATAGACTGCTCTTTACCAGTCGCCTTGTCCTTAGCGGACACGTTCAGGATGCCGTTGGCGTCGAGGTCAAACGTTACCTCGATCTGCGGCATACCGCGCGGCGAGGGCGGGATGTCAGCCAGGTCGAAACGACCCAGTGACTTGTTACCCGTGGCCTGCTTACGCTCACCCTGAACCACGTGAATAGTCACGGCAGTCTGGTTGTCCTCCGCGGTTGAGAAGATCTGCGACTTCTTGGTCGGAATCGTGGTGTTCTTCTCGATCAGCGGAGTCGCAACACCGCCCATGGTTTCGATACCCAGGGTCAGAGGCGTTACGTCCAACAACAGTACGTCTTTCACGTCACCGGCCAGTACCGCCCCCTGAATAGAGGCGCCCATGGCAACCGCTTCGTCGGGGTTCACGTCCTTACGCGGCTCTTTGCCAAAGTAATCGGCAACGGCAGCCTGCACCATTGGCATGCGTGTCTGGCCACCGACCAGAATCACATCGTCGATTTCAGACGGGTTCAGGCCCGCGTCCTGCAGTGCAACCTTCACCGGCTCCATGGAGCGGGTCACCAGATCTTCTACCAGCGACTCCAGCTTGGAGCGCGACAGCTTGACCACCAGGTGCTTGGGACCCGTTGCATCAGCCGTGATGTAAGGCAGGTTCACTTCTGTCTGCTGCGAGCTGGACAGCTCGATCTTGGCCTTTTCTGCCGCCTCTTTCAGACGCTGCAGTGCCAGCGGATCGTTGTGCAGGTCGATGCCGCTCTCTTTCTTGAATTCGTCTGCCAGGTACTCGATCAGGCGCAGGTCGAAGTCTTCACCACCGAGGAAGGTGTCACCGTTGGTGGAAAGCACTTCAAACTGGTGCTCACCATCGACCTCGGCAATTTCAATGATGGAGATATCGAAGGTACCGCCACCCAGGTCATAAACAGCAACGGTGTGGTCACCCTTGCCTTTGTCCATGCCATAGGCCAATGCCGCCGCTGTGGGCTCATTGATGATGCGCTTCACTTCCAGACCCGCAATCTTGCCGGCGTCCTTGGTCGCCTGACGCTGTGAGTCGTTGAAGTACGCAGGCACGGTAATCACCGCCTCGGTGACAGACTCGCCCAGGAATTCCTCAGCCGTCTTCTTCATCTTGCGCAGCACTTCCGCAGAGACCTGCGGGGGCGCCATTTTCTCGTCTTTCGCAGACACCCAGGCGTCGCCGTTGTCCGCTTCCACGATCGAGTAAGGGACCATGCTGATGTCTTTCTGGACAACGCCGTCCTTGAACTTACGGCCAATCAGGCGCTTTACCGCGAACAGGGTGTTCGTGGGGTTAGTGACTGCCTGACGCTTGGCGCTCTGGCCAACCAGAATTTCGCCGTCGTCGGTGTAAGCAACAATTGAGGGTGTGGTGCGATCGCCCTCGGCGTTTTCAATAACGCGGGGTGCATCGCCGTCCAGAACGGATACACAGCTGTTGGTGGTACCCAGGTCAATACCAATAATCTTTCCCATGATTCTCTCCTCTTGCGGGCAGTAAATGCCTGCCCTCACAAATATGATGTTCTCTATATGGGCCTGAATCGGCCGATTTCAAGGGCCCTTAGCCCGCAGATTTGCTCACCATCACCATGGCCGGGCGTATCAGCCGACCATTCAGGCTGTAACCCTTCTGCACCACCGCAATCACGGAATTGGGCTCCACATCCGGGTTCTCCACCATGCTCATGGCCTGGTGCAGTTGAGGGTCAAAAGGCTCGCCCTCGGGGTTGATCTGCTCGATGTTGTTCTTGCCAAGTACGTCCAGGAAGCTCTTCAGCGTCAGCTCGACGCCCTCAACGATGGGCTTCACCGCCTCGTCTTCGGTGGCCGCTTCCAACGCACGCTCCAGGTTGTCAACGATGGGCAGCAGATCGCCACTGAATCGCTCCAGGGCAAACTTGCGGGCTTTCTCGACATCCTGCTCGGCACGGCGCTTCACATTTTGCGCGTCGGCCTGGGCACGCAGCGCATTGTCGCGCGCAGTTTCAACATCGGCCTGCAACTGCTCAATAGTCTCTTCCGGGGTGGGTTCAGCAGCCTCAGTCGTGGCCTCTTCACCTTCCGCGGCGACGGCTTCCTCAGCCGCTGCAGTGGTCTCTACGGTGTCCTGTACCGTTTCTTCAACGGCTTCCGTTTGCTTCTGATCCTGATCAGCCATGCTGTCTGTGCTCCGTATCATGGCGGTAAATGGGTAATCACTGTGTGATGAGAGCCACATGGGGGCCAGAAGGGCCCAATTCAAGGCCCCGAGGGGAAAATTTGCCGGTTTTTTGGGGGTTGTGGGGTTATTTGGCCAGGGCAGAACTGAGCATGCGGGCGGTGACATCCACAATGGGAATCACGCGCTCGTAGGCCATGCGGGTGGGCCCTATGACTCCCAGCACACCCAGGGTGCGCATGCCATCACTGTAGGGCGCAGTGACCACGCTGTAGTCGCCAAAGACCTCGTACCCGGCCTCTTCACCAATAAAGATCTGGATACCGTCGGCGCGGGAGCAGCGCTCCAGCAAGTGCAGGATGTCTTTCTTTTGCTCGAAGGCGTCAAACAACTCTCGCAGCTTGAGCACTTCCTCGGCCGTGGCGCCATCAAGTAGCCGGGACTCGCCGGCCATCACGTACTGCTCGTCACTGTCATCCGCATCCAGCGCACGGTTGGCCAGATCCAGCGCATCGCTCAGGTAATTATCAATGCGGCTGCGTGCCTGTTGCATCTCACTCACCAGCCCCGCCTTAACGGCGGTGAGCTCATGCCCGGCGAAGCGCTGGTTCACCATCAGGGCAGCGGCGCGCAGCTGCTCTTCGGTGAAGGGCCGATCCGTATGGATGATGCGGTTTTGTACCTCACGCTCGTTGATGACCAGGATCACCAGCACCCTGTTACCCGATAGCGGCAGAAACTCCACCTGCCGCAACTGGTTGGACTCCACTTTGGGCACGGTAACGATGCCCGCCTGGGCAGTGATCGTGGACAACAGCGATGAAGCCGACTGCACCAGCTCACCCGCCGTTTTATCGGGGTTGAGTTCCAGGCGCAGGTTAGACAGTGAGTGGTCGTCCAGGGGTTGTACCTGCAGCAAAGAATCGACGAACAGGCGATAGCCCGCAGACGTGGGTACCCGACCCGCCGATGTGTGAGGCGAGTGCAGGAAACCGCGCTCCTCAAGGTCGGACATCACGTTGCGGATGGTGGCGGCGCTGACGGGCAGGCCCGCCTCCTCACGCAGGGTCGAGGAGCCCACTGGCTGGCCGTCCCGAATATGCCGCTCGACCAGCACCTTCAGCAGGGTCTGTGCGCGTTCGGACAGTTCGGTTTCAGCCATGAGTCACTCTTGGTAAGGATTAACACGGTTTTATCACAGTCTGGCCGCGAAAAAAAAGAGCTCAGTCCCTATGCTGGCAATTGATGTTTATGGCGGTCTAAATCTGGGTTATAACAGCGGCAACGCTTACAGACCCACGCCCATGCTCTCGTTTATCAGCATCAGTAATTTCACCATCGTCGAGTCACTGGAGATGGACTTTCACAGCGGCATGACGGTGATCACCGGTGAAACCGGCGCGGGCAAGTCCATCATGCTGGATGCCCTGGGACTTTGCCTGGGCGATCGCGCTGATCCCAAGAGTATTCGCCCCGGCGCCGAGCGCGCGGACATCCACGCCAGTTTCGATATCGCTGACATTCCTGCGGCGCAGGCTTGGCTGGCAGAGCGGGAGTTACTGGCGGGTGATGAGTGCCTGCTGCGACGTGTGATCACTCGCGAGGGCCGCTCACGCGCCTACATCAACGGCAACCCGGCCACCCTGCAGGACTGCAAGGCACTGGGCGAACACCTGATCGACATACACAGCCAACACGCCCACCAATCGCTGCTGCGAAAATCCGTGCAACGCTCATTGCTGGACGAGTTCGCCGGCAAGCAGGCATTGGCGACACGGGTTGAACAAGCGGCTTCAGACTGGCTGCGTGCACAACACGAGCTCAACGCACTGATCGCAGCACGTGATGAGCAAAGCAGCCGCGCCCAATTGCTGAACTACCAGGCGCAGGAGCTGGATGAACTGGCGCTGGGCGAGAATGAGCTGCTGGCGCTTGAGCAGGAACAAAAACGATTGGTGAATGCCGAGGATGTGTTGCGCGCTGCCCACGAGGCGCTAACGCTGACCGAGGCACAGGCCGCCGGCGCACGCCAGGCCTTCCAGCTACTGCAGGGCGACGGCCACGCAGGAAAGACCGTAGAGAACGCGTGGGAATTGCTGGATTCTGCAGCGATTCAGCTCTCAGAAGCACACAGTGAAGTACAGGCCTACATCGATTCCGTGTCAGTGGACCCGGCGCGGCTGGCTGAGGTCGAGAAACGGCTGGAACAGATTTATGACGTCGCCCGCAAGCACCGGGTAATGCCTGAACAGTTACCGCAGCAGTATGCGGATCTCAGCGCAGAGTTGGCCACACTGAGCGGTGGCGACGAACGCATTGCCGAGCTAACCGAGCAGGCAGCGCAATGGTTGGCACAATACCGCAAGGACGCCGCAATGCTGACCAAAGAGCGCGGCAAGGCGGCGCGCAGGCTGCAAAAAGCAGCCGCGGAACTGCTGGCCTCGCTCTCTATGGCCCAGTGTACGTTAACGATCGACCTGCCCCCCCGCGGTGGTGAAGACCCGCACCCCCAGGGCCAGGAAGACATCAACTTTTTGATCAGCACCAACCCGGGCGCCGAGCCTCAACCCTTGGGCAAAATTGCCTCCGGCGGCGAACTATCGCGCATTAGCCTTGCCATACAGGTCGTTACTGCCAACACAGGCACGGTGCCCTCGATGGTTTTCGACGAAGTGGATGTGGGAATCGGCGGTGGTGTTGCCGAGGTGGTCG
>SPKZ01014652.1_pt1 | contig 31540 bp, 33 predicted proteins | sample 2456571 | NCBI WGS metagenome assembly SPKZ01 (sample SAMN11192286, study PRJNA482655) | marine metagenome | biome: ENVO:00000447; feature: ENVO:00000244|ENVO:00000211|ENVO:00000569|ENVO:00002023; material: ENVO:00002151; isolation source: ocean water from marine abyssalpelagic zone ... | reverse complement strand
TGGTACACCACCTGATAGAATATCAGGAAGAGGCGGTACAAGTTTTGATGAACCAATTATTTACGCAAATACGGAGTATAATCCTGATTGTGTAATTTATTTTACTGATGGAGAAGCTCCGCCTCCACCAAAATGTAAATGTCCTTTAATGTGGATAATTAGTAAGAATCAAGGAGTAGAAGCTGAAGATATGAGTGATTTTCAAGGAATGAAGGTTAAGATGAATTTTTAATAACAATTTAATAACAATAAAAATAATAAAAAATGTCAAAAAAACAAGGTAAATCAATCGCTTACGAGTACCACGGAACAATATTAACTGCAGATAGAATTATGTTCTTTTTAGAACATGTTTTTAATTCTAATTTAACAACAGTTGAAAGAAATGATCAAGGTAAAAAAGTTCCTATTTGTATTTGGGGTAAACATGGTATTGGTAAAACAGCATTACCAGAACAACTTGCTGAAAACTTAGGAATTGGATTTGAAAAAATATCTCCTGCTCAATTTGAAGAAATGGGTGATTTATTAGGTATGCCAAGTACAGGTATTTGGGTAATTAAAGATGATCAGAGTAAGTTAGTTGATAAAGATAATGTTGATTCATATATTAATGCAGGTTGGTCTAAAGATAATTCACGTCCAAGTCAAACAATTACAGCTGCTCCACAATGGGTTCCAAATGTAGATTTAGGATCTCCTGAAAAAGGAATATTTGTAATTGATGATTTCAATAGAGCAGGTAAACGTATCATTAATGGTATTATGGATTTATTGCAAAATGGTGGACTTGCTACTTGGAAATTACCTGAAGGATGGAGTATAATGTTAACAGCTAATCCAGGAGGAGGAGATTATCAGGTAACAGAATTGGATGGAGCCCAAATGACTCGTATGACTCATATTTCAATGGAATTTGAAGAAAAAGCTTGGGCTAGATGGGCATTATCTAATGATATTGATGAAAGAGTAGTAAATTTTGTATTATCTCATCCTGAATTAATAAGAGATGGAGAATTAACTACACCAAGGTCAATTGAACATTTTGCTAATAACATTAGAAACATTAAAAATCTAAAAGAAAATATAGATATGGTAATGGTTCTTAGTAATGGTAGTCTTGATCCTAATGCTGCAGTTGTATTTACAACATTTATAAATGATAATCTTACTACATTGAAAAGTCCTAAAGAAATACTTGAAGTTAAAGACTTTGAGAAGACAATTGAAAAAGGGTTTATTGAAAAATTTTCTAAAGGTGCTGCACCAAGAGTTGATGTATTATCAGTATTAAGTACACGTATAATCTTTTATTGTACTGATACCTTAAATGGTAAATTAACTAAATTACAAGAGAAAAATCTTAAAGCTTATATTAATATCAAATCAATTCCTAATGATATTAGATTAAATATGGCGCAAGAATTAATTCAAGGAAAATTAAAAAGAATTATGGCTGACCCTGAAATCGGCAAATTGTTATTAAATAGAATGTAAAATGCATTCACATAATTATTTTATAATGGGTAGATTAATTTCTACCCATTATTTTAAATAAAAATAAAATGAAAAATGAATTAGATAAACATATAGGATTTATAATTAATAATACTACTTATGATTTAATAATAATTCCTAATAATTATATTGAATTAATGATTATTGCTAATAAAAATAAAAACTTATTTTCTCATGGAAAAAGTATATTAAATACAATATTATTAAATAAAGATGATATGATATATATAGATGATGAGGATTTATTTAAAAAAATTACACAATTAATGAAAACTGATAATAAAGAATTAGTTGAATTAATGCTTAATACAATTAAAGAATTTGAAAATGAAAATGAAAAAAATAAAAGAATCGAAAGATTTAAACAGCTTATTAAATGATTATTGGATTGTTTATGTAGAAAATTGTTTTTTTATTAAACCAGGTATAAATTTATCAGCTATTGATGACTTATTAAATTCTTGGAAGAAATTAGTTAAACTTAAACTTATATTATTTGTTGATAAAAAAAATGAAGATAATCTTATAAAATTAAGTCTCTTAAAAGAAAATAATTATGAATTAGCACATCAATTATTAAAAGGGCAAATTCCTAATTATCAAAAAGATACTAATAATTTTATGAAAAAATTACATGAACTATATGAAAAATAAATATGATGAAATCACATTATTAAATTCTGCTAATATGCCAAGTGATGGACTATATAATAAAAAAACAATTTCAAAAAATCAATTTATTGAAATTATAAAAAATGCAAAAATAATTAATTCAAGTATTGGTTATGAATCAGTTGGAAAATTAATTAAGAAACTAACTGGTATTGATGTAAATGTGAATAGAAATATAACTTACATTAATAATAATACTACTATTGTAGGATTAACTTTAAGTTATAGAGTTAAACCTAAAAACAAAGGTTATACAGAACCTACTGATGATGATTATATTTATTTTCTAGCAGAATATAAACAAACTAATAATGAAAACAATAAATAAAATACCAAAAACATTAAAATTAATTAAGGAAAATTTTAAAAAATATTACAAAGATTATGATTATGAACATGATATTATAATAGATGAAACCGATAACTATTATGTTGAACTTATTTCAATGAAAAGTAAATATTGGTATATTAATCTTGCTCAATTTTTAAAAAATAAAGAATTTGAATTTTTATCAGCTAGTAATAGTAGCGGGTGGTATAATAATCCATGTAGTAAGAATACATTAGTAATAAAATACTGGAAAGATACTAATAAAGTACAGGTTAAAGTTAATTCTTTAGAAATTAGACATAATAAAGGCCAAAAATTAATATATACTAAACATAAAAATCATTTATTTTCTTTAACTGAAAAAGGTTGTTATACTGTTATAAATAATATCATATATAAACTTAGTATTAATACAGTTGCAAAATTTTATGATAATTTTAAATATAATAATTGTTTACTTACTGAATTACATCCTGAAGTTATAAAATTTGATAATCTTACTTATTTACCATCAAAATTTAAAAACTTTAAAAGTCCTGAAGCTATAGTAAAACATATTGATCCTGAAAATAAAGGAAAATTACATTCAATAAATAATTTAATTTCTTTGCATCATTTTCTTTATAAGGAAGATTTTAATGAGGTATTAAAGTATTCTAATAGAATGGTTGCGCATAAATCAACTTTTAATAATAATAGATATAGAAGTATTCTTAATAAAAAAAATAATTTAGATTTTAAAGATTTAAGTTTAAAGGAAGTTATAATTCTTTATTACATGACAAGATACCCTTCCGTACGTATTTACAAAGAAAATTATACACCTGTATATCAAATAGTTGATTTATTTAATGTTAGTAAAAAAACAAAGTTAATAGTTCCTAAAAAAATAGAAAAATATTTGTTTAATAGATTAAAAGATAAAAGAGAAAAAATAAATAAAAATTTTAAAAGAAATTTATGTTGTAATATCAATGGTTATAAAAAATTAATAAATAGTTTATTTAAACCTTCTTTTAAATTTACATGGGAGTTATTGGATAATAATAAGAAAGTAATAGATGCATTCAATGAGGCTCATACAAATGCTAATTTCTTTGGGAAATCTTGCTATATTAAAATATATTATAAAAGAAACGTTATTATTTTTAACGTGAAAGATTTTAGCATGCATGTAAAATTACCTGAAGATACAATTTTATCTATAAATAGAAATTCTGAACGTAAAGTCAAAATAAAACGTGATATAATATCATTTATAGATCAGGATATATCAGAAAAATTATATATAAAATCAAATGGAAAATTTGGTCATGAAAAAAATTCTTACATGTTTATTAATTATTGGAATCGTGATTTTCCTTTTTAATATTAAATTATTAGTTAGAATATACAAATTGAATAAGTATAAAGCAGATATTCTGCTATTTTTAACTAAATATTTTAATAAATATGAGACCAAAAATTTATAGGTATCAACACAATGAAAAAAGATATTATGCTGAAGGTTATGATGAAGCTAATGTTAGGTTAACTCTTGAAAATTATTTACAGATAGTTCCAGGTTCATTAAAGTCTGGAGCTAAACCTGATTTTAATACAGAGTTAAAATTAATATGGGATAAACGCAATACAACACACGTATTATCTTTAACAAAAGAACAAACAACAAGTAAAATACAATTACAAACATTTAGAAAAAAACAACATTGTATTTATGAGTTAAGATTATTATTAAAAGAAGATAAAACATTTTTAAATGGACATCAAGGTAATGTAATTGCAAATGAAGATAATGAAGTTAAATTTTTAAACTGTAAATACATAAAAAATGATGGTACTGAAATAGGAGATACAATATGTTATAGTTTTCAAGGAAGTACTGATCCTGATATGACAAGTAGAATTTATAGATTTAAAAGTTTAACTAATGCTTACAAATATGTAAGAAATGAATTATTTAAATATAATATTCAAGATGAAAATTTTAATAAAAATATTACTAATTTAGAAATATGTGATAGTTTTATTAGTGGATTTGGTAGTGCTGATTTATATTTAAATAATAATAATATTATGGTTAAAATGCCAGCAAAAAAATATAATAATAAAGAATTTAATATAAGATAAATGAAAAAGAAACATAATATAACATGGTTTGATTTAGAAACTACAGGATTAAATATTAATACTATTGGATTAGTATCAATATATGCTATTAATTATAAATTAAAACGTGAAATAGATACTTTAATTAATCCAGAAATAGATATACCAAAAGAAGCTTCTGAAGTACACGGTATATATAAAAAACATATTAAGAATAAACCAACATTCAAGGATATATCGACATCTATTAAAGAAACTTTTTCTTTAAGTAAATATATTGGAGGATATAATATATGTAGATATGATGTTCCATTATTAATGTCATTATATCATCGTAATAATATTAATTTCAATATAAAAAATATTGAATTTATTGATGTATTTTATATTATAAAAAATGTAATAGAAGAAGAGGATTTAAATAAGCTTCCTAGTCGTTCTTTAGAGAATGTATATAAACTTATAACAGGTAAGAAATTAGATGCTCATAAGGCAAAATACGATGTTTTAGCATGTGTTGAAATACTTGATGAAATGGAAAAATTTGGTTTACCTTGGAGGGATTATATATTAACTTATGAAGACCTGAAAGGCTCTACTATTTCAAATCCTAATTTTAAAATGAAAACCGGTAAACATACGGGTAAAACTATTGATGAATTAATCAAAAATGAAAATAGATATCTAAAATGGATGACTAATAATAATAGATTAATATTATCACCGGAATTAACTAAACTAATAAAATGAATAATTATAAATTAACAGATTTGCAACAAGCCTGTCTTTTATTAATTAGAACAGGCAGAGATGATGAGTTACATAAAAATTGGAATAAACAAATTGATAGTTTAATGAAATTATATCTAATCCAATATAAACCTAATACTGAAAATGAATTAATGTTAACTATTAAAGGTCAAGATTGTCTTGCTAATAGTATAATGATTAAATATCCTCTTCATGTTAAAGGTAATATGGGTAGTTATAATAATGTAATTAAAACTATGAGTGATACTGCATTAGATGCATTAATATGTGCAATGATAAATGAAAAAGTATTTAATAATATTAATAAAAAGACTGCACGTGTATTAGGACAACATTTATTAGATATTAATTTTTATAAAAAATGGGGTTCAATTCTAATAAATAAATGGTTAAAACAATGTAATTCATCAATGCTTTTCTTTTCAAACATGGACGATAAAAAAACATGGAGAAAAATGAAGGAAAAGAAGTAAGAATAAATATTAAATTAAAAAAGAATTCTATTATAAATATTTATACTAATTATCAAGAGGAAATAAAATATGAAGGTAAAGCTATTTTACTTGAAAAAGTAAGTGATGGAGATTCATTTTATTTACATAATGAAAGGGTAGAACCTAAAGATAAAAAAGAGTATAATGAAAAAGATAATATTATAATAAATAAATATAATAGAATTATTATTTTCTTTAAAGGTGTAATTTCTAAAAAACCAACAAGATATTGTAGACGTTTATACAATGAATTAATTAAACAAAGAAAAGATAATATAGATGATTTTCTTAAAATGAAAAAAGTACTTAAAAGATATCGTAAAAAACATAATAGTTCAATACAAAAAATAGGTACATTATTAAGAGAATTTGATGATTATTATATAATTAGATTTATTCAACAAGATAGACAAAAATGGCAACATAGTATATTTTCTTATGAAAAATGGAAAGTTAAATTTATTGAAGACTATACAGGTTGGAAAGTAGATTGGACTACAATACGTAAAATAAGAATATTAAAATGTGTTAATCCAACAGAAAGTATGCGAAGATCTGAATTAGTAGAGTATACTACTTATGATGGTATGTCATCACGACAATATGATAGAATATTGGATATTAAGAAATACAATAAAAAGAAAAAAAAAGAAAGAGAAAAAAATGAATCTACTTTCATTGATGACAGTGAAATGGAGGATCTTATATTAACTAAATTAAATAAAAAAAGTAATGAAAAAAAAGACTAAAGTAAATTTTACTAATGTTCACACAACTAAGTATAGTGTAACTCAAAAAGAATTATTCAACACTGTTGAACAATTAAATGTAGGTGATTATATTAAAATTGAGTATAATAAAATACCTAGTGTTGATGATGAGCGTAAGTTAACACTTAAAGCAATGAAACAGCTTAATAAAATGTCGGTAAGTGATTTTTCTAAAGGAAAACATAAGAAAGTTATTGCTCATGCTTTAGATCATCATAAAGGTGGTTTAAAAGTAGAATATTACAAAAGAGCTGATGATTATCGTAATGAATCAGGTTATTTATTGTTCCAAGATGATGATAACAATTGGAAAAGTGTAGATGTTAGAAATGTAATTAGCATTACAGGTGCAGATGGTGTAAAAAGAACACGTAGTGCACAATAGAAAAGTTTGGGTATATGATATTGAAACTTTTGGTAATGTATTTTCTTGTATTTATTATAATGTAGATACCTTAGAAAGACGTGATTTTGTTGTTTGTAAATGGAAAGATGAACTAGATGAATTTGTAAAATTTACAACAAGTGATGAAATTAAAGGGATGGTCGGATTCAATAATATTGGATTTGACTATCCTGTCATTCATCGAATATTAGTTAAACCTCATTTGTTTAAAGATAAATCTGGTGAAGAAAAAGCACGTATAATAAAAGGATTTGCAAATAAAGTTATAGCAGCAGAATATAGTAATATATCTGATAAAAATACTAGAATACCACAACTTGATTTATATAAGATTAATCATTTTGATAATATAGCAAAAAGATGTGGTTTAAAATGGTGTGAATTTGCATTAAGATGGAATAATATTCAAGACTTACCTTTTGAACATGATCATGAATTAACAGAAGAAGAAGTTGAAGGTATAATGGAATATAATTTTAATGATGTATTAGCTACTTATCAATTATATTTAGATTGTCAAGGTAAAATAGAACTAAGAAAGAAAATATCTAAAAGTTATAATTTAAAATTATTAAATGCTAACGACCCAGAAATAGGAAGTGAAATATTTGCTAAGATTATTTGTAAGAAAAGAGGTATAACATGGAATCAATTACGTAATCAAAGAACACATAGAGATGAAATTAAATTAAGTGAATGTATATTTGATTATATTAAATTTGAATCTAAGAAATTTAATAAACTTCTTACTTTTCTTAAAAATAAAGTTATTACAGAAACTAAAGGTGTTTTTGATAATCTTACGGTTAATCATAAAGGTCTTGAGTATGTATATGGTACTGGCGGATTACATGCCGCTTGTAAACCAGGAGTATATGAAGTAGATGATGAGTATGAATTATGGGACTGGGATGTCAGCAGCTACTATCCTAATCTTGCAATAAAAAATAAAATATATCCTGAACATTTAGGAGAAGTATTTTGTGAGATTTATGAAGAAATTTATAATGCAAGGAAAGACGCTAAGAAAAGTGGAGATAAAATAACAGATGCAGGATTAAAACTTGCCTTAAATGGTACTTACGGTAAATCTAATAGTCGATATAGTTATCTTTACGATCCAAAATTTACAATGTCAATCACAATCAATGGACAATTATTACTAACAATGTTAGCAGAGAAATTTGCAAATATATCAACTGTATTACAGGCTAATACTGATGGTATTGTGATAAGAATTCATAAGAGTAAATTAAAAGAAATGCATAAGATTGTAAAATGGTGGGAAGAATTAACTAAATTAGAATTAGAAGATTCTCATTATTCTAAATTAGTATCAAGGGATGTAAATAATTATATGGCTATTTATACTAATGGTAAAGTAAAATATAAAGGAGCTTTTCAAATTGATAAAGAAATGAAAGGAGAACTTCAATATCATAAAGACCATTCTAAACGTATAGTTTCAATAGCTGTAAGTTTATATTTTACTGATGGAATTCCAGTTAAAGATACTATCTTAAATCATTTTAATTGTGGGGACTATTATAACGGTAAAGTTAAAAATTATGGTATATTTGATTACTGTTCAGCTAAGAAAACTATTGGTGGTTTAAAGGGTAAACCTAAAATGATTATTAGAGGAATTAATAACGGTAAAATATTTGAAAAGCAATTACAAAAAACAAATCGTTATTACGTATCTAACAAAGGATTTCACTTTATTAAGAAATACAATAATGGAAGTGAATCTCAAATAGAAGCTCATCCACAATCAGGTAGAGGTTATAAGATTACTGTATTCAATAAATATGAAAAACAAGAAAAATATAATGTAGATTTTTCTTATTATATAAGAGAAGCAGATAAATTAATTAATTCAATAATTACTTTGAATTATAGTTTATTTTAACTATATTGGTAAGGATATGTTTTATACAATCCTTACCATTTTAATATACCTAATATACTTTAAAATTAAAAATTTTATAAATTAAAATGAAACAAACAAAAACGTATCATGAAGTAGTGCAAAAATTAAGAGAATTTTTTTTGAGTAAAAACTACGTAGAAGTTCCAACACAATCTAGACTAAGTATATTAGCAGCTTGTGAAAATCCTTTTTCTATTTCAACTTTTGAATATGATGGAGTAGTATGGGCATTACCACAAACTGGTCAGATGTGGCTTGAATATGAACTATTAAAGAATCCTGAATGGGATGGAGTATTTTGTATATCTACTTCATATAGAAATGAAGAAGCACCTATTCCAGGTAGACATGAAAAAATCTTTCCAATGTTTGAATTTGAGTCTAAAGGATCCTTTAAGGACCTAATTGATTTAAATAAAGAATTATGTAATTATTTAGGATTTGATAAGGCTATAGATGTAGATTATGATGCTATTTGTGAAGAATATGGAAATATAAACACAATTGAAGATGAACATGAATTTAAACTATGGAAAGAAAAAGGAACAAATATATTCCTGAGTAAATTTCCAGAAAGAACATCACCGTTTTGGAATATGAAATATAATGGTGATGGTACATTTAATAAATGTGATACTATATTATACGGACAAGAAACTATTGGAGCAGCAGAACGTTCTTGTGATGCTGATGAAATGAGAAAATTCTTCTATAGTATTATGGATGGAGCTTATAGTCAGAAAATATTTGATTTGTTTGGAAAAGATAGAGTAGAAAAAGAATTAGAAGACTTCTTATCTTTAGATTTCTTTCCGAGATTTGGTGCAGGTATTGGTCTAACTAGATTAGCAAGAGCTTGGGAATTAAATAAACAAAAAGAATTGGTATAAAAAACAACTAATAAAATATAACTAATTAAATATGACGAATTGGCAAAATTAATTTGTACAAAAGAATTCCTCAATAATTTAATAAAAGAGTCTATCATTGAACCACAAGGTAATAATAAATTTGTAATATATACAAAAGCAAATTTAAAAGGGGAATCATACCCTATTACAATATCTTGTAGTCATGATGTATCTCCTGAAGATGTTACTGTTGATGAAATAATAGATAATTCTATTTATTAATTAGATCAATGGTATAACTTAATTAGGATAGAATTTCCTACTAATGCAGGGGCTCATTTAAATACTCATGGTAGAAATTTGAGGACAGGTAATAAAACTAAAATTAAAAAACGAATTCAAGCTTTAATAGATGAATCATATAATTTAACAGCAGTTCTTAATGCTATTAAATATGAAGTATGGTTTAGAAAAAAGGGTTCAATTATAAATGATAATAAATTAGAATTCATGCAAGGTTTAGAGGCATGGTTAAATAATACATCTAATGTAGAGGCAATGATTGAACGCAGTATTAGTTCTAATGAATATAAACTAACAATGAATATAAATGACAAACAAGGAACTAAAAGAAAAATTAAACTCTCTTAAAGAGGATAAAGATAGACCTTCATTTTTACCACGTATATTAACTCAAGCTCAAGCAATAATGCAAAATAAAGAGTATATACGTAAACGTGCCAATGGGGAAATAGTTTTTCTTGATACTTGTTATCCTAAATTAAATAAAGCTTTAATGCTTGAACCTAATACGATATTAACTATAAGTGGGTTAAGTGGTGGAGGTAAATCTACACTTTCCAAAAGAATATCAAATAGCATGCATGAAAATTTAATTGCTAAAGGTAAAACAAGTATAGGGTTAAGTTTTAATTTTGAAATGTTAGCTCAAAAAACTATAGGTAGAGAAATAGCAAATAGAGGTAAAATATCATTACAAGAATTATATTCAAGTGAACATCCTTTGGCTGCTTCTAAGATGGAAATGATATTTAAGAAATACCATAGTAAATTATTTAACTATCCTTTGTTATATGTTGAAGAACCTCAAAATCATAATGTTATAGGTGATACAATATATTATTATTGGAAGAAATTATGTAAAAAAGAAGATTATTTAATTATTGAAATTGATCATGCTGTAATCATTAAAGGTGATAATCAAAAAAGTAAGGTTGATAATTTAATGGAAACATTAAATGATATGAAAAAAAGAATATCTTATGAAGGGGGTAATGTATTTTTTATAGTATTATCTCAAATGAATAGAGATATTAAACGAGTAGAAAGAATACAAGTTCCTAACATGCATTATCCAATTGCTAGTGATTTAATGGCATCATCAAGTATAGAGTTCTTTAGCGATTATATTATGTTTACACATATGCCCGCTAAATTGAATTTACATGCTTATACAGATCATAACTTTCCAATAAGGTTAGATGATAAAGGTGATGAAATTGAGTTCATATATTGGCATATTGTAAAGAATAGAGAGGGTATTCCTGATCAAATATTACCTATGTTAAATAACTTAAAATATTTTGATTTTACAGAAATAGAATTAGATGATTTTAAAGATTATTGTCAACAATTTAAGAACAAAGGCATGTGTGTAAAAAGATAACTAATATTATTAATATTATTAAAATATATTAATGACTAAAAAAAATAATGAATTATCTGTAATGATGGATACTGAAGCTATGTTTCAGAAAGCTCAATGGATGATTGATAGAAAAATAATACCATCGGGTATTAAAAAAGTTGAAGATGTTGTAACTATTATAAATAAAGGATACCAATTAGAAATGGATCCGTTAACTGCGTTAAATTCAATGCATTTAATACAAGGTAATGTTGCAATTAAATCATCAGTTATACCAGGTCTTTTAGCAAAGGCAGGAATTGGTGTTGAATTAATAAAAGATTATGAACCTGTAATGAAAAAAATACCTGCTTATCTTAGAGGTGAAGATGGTAAAATATTACCTGCTGATAAAGATGGTACTTTTAAATATTATAAAAATCCTGATGGAAGTATTGCTTATAAAGACGAACAAGTCAAAGTTAATGGTAATCCTGAATATGTAACAACTATTCGTTTTCATAGATTTTATAAAGATATGAATAAAACAATAGCATCTGATTACTCATTTTATTGGAGTGATGCTGTATCTGCACAATGGAATAAAAAAGATAATTGGAAAAAATTACCTCGTTTTATGATGTATGCAAGATGTGTTGTTCGTGGAGCTCGTGGAGTTGCATCAGATGTAATCGGTGGACTATATGATACTCATGAAGTAGTTGAATTTAGTAAAGCTGAATTTACCATCGACTCTAAAACTAATGATGCTATACCAACATATAAATAAACTAACAATTGAATAATTTAAATTAAATTTAATAATGGATTTAAGTAGAGTAAAAACAAAAGAAAAACTAATTATTAAACAAGAAGATAAATATCCTAATATGCCTGTATTAACTATAATTCCTTATGTAAAAGGAAAAAGGCATGTTATTAAATTAAACCGTAAGGCTATTGATTTATTAGGTGTTAAAGATGATAATAATAGACTTATTATGTTTGAACAGTATAACATATCAACAACAGATGAAACTGAATATGATTCTGTTATTGGTGTTGTAAATGAATCTACTGTTAAAGCAGATAAGCAATATAAATCTTATGAAATACATTTACCAACAAGATGTGTAAAATCTAAACAAATACATAATAGTATATGTCAATTATTTGAAATAAATGAATTAGAACAACATGAATTTCAAATTAACTATATTGATGGAATAACGGAAGCATTTACATTATCTTACATTGAATCTTCAAATGAAGATGATAATATTGTTGTTGAAATAGATTTTAATAAAGGCGAAAATGTCATTATTGAACAACAACAATAAAAGATTACAAACTAATATAACTAATATTGTTCAATATATAAACATATATATTTTACATGAAATCAACTAATAGAACTAAAAAGTTTTCAGAAAGAACCCAATTAAATTTTAAAGCTACATTTACAGGAAATGTATTTGCAACACCCATTATATTTAATCCGAATGCAGATGATTTGCGTCGTATTAAAAATATACCTGAAGAGTATGACATAAAAGAACCTGATTATAATCGTGTTATTCAAGATAAAGAATATCGAACTGTATCTTTATTGCTTAAATTTGATCCAAATAAAGCAATGAAATTAAAAACACCAAAATATGGAGGTGAAACATTTGTTAAATATGATATTTATATTTCAGATAGACCTGTAGTAGGTGGTAAATCAGGAAAAACTCAAGTAATTGATTGTCATAATCAAAATGGTTGGCTTAAACTTAACGGTAAAAAATCAATTAAAGATCAATTAACTACAGCTCAAGCAGATGATAGTCCGTATCATCCAGGAGATCCTATGCGTAAAATGGACCCTGAAACAGTTCGTATAGCTCGTCAAGGTGAAGTAGCATTATATGATTTAGTATTTAAAATGAGTATTCTTGATAAACATCGTATTAATAATGATGAACCTGAAAAGTCAACAAGACTTGATGATTTTAGATTAGGTGAAAATCCAACTAAAGTAATTGAGAATATCTTTAATGGTGATTATACAGCGTTAAATATGTTAATGGCTGATAATCCTCAAGATTTCGAGGGTAAGGAATTCTTTGTTAAAAATGATAAAAATAATCAACTTGGTATTTTCCTTGGTGTTCGTCCAAATCAAGATGGAGATAAAATCTATCAAGATGTATTAGCTCCTTTTACTGTATTTCCTGTAGGAATAGAAGCAACATTTAGACCTACAGATCGTAATTATGATTATACTGATACTATGTTTAATGGTGTTAAATTAACTAAAACAAAGCTTAATAAAAAAGCAGTTGAATATTTAACACATGAAGAATATCCATGGAAATCATTTTGGAATAATTCCTTTGATTTTCAAGAGGTAACTGTTGATGATTTACCACAAAATCAAACAGAAACAGAATCAGTTATTACTGATGATGAGGTTCCGTTTTAATATTATTTAATTTTATTTAATAATAAACAGGCTATTAATTTTAATAGTCTGTTTATATTTTATAACCTAATGCATATTATTAATAAAATATATTAAAATGATCAATGATTTTAAAAGAAAATATTCTGTCAAAGATAACAGAAAAAGATATAATGGAATTTTATTGGGGAGAACAATTAAAAGATAATAAACCAATTTATAGAAATCCTATGCGACATGATAATAAAGGAAAATGTTATTTTAAATGGCATAGAAATAAATATATGTTTGTTGATAGAGCAAAAGGATTAGATGCAAATTTTGATTGTTTTCAATATATTATGTGGTCTCATAGTTGTAATTTTTATGAAACTTTAAATATTATACATGAAGATTTATTATCAAATACTAAATTTAATTTAACTAAACCTAAAAAGCAAAGATCAAGTTCTCCAAAATTAAAAAATAAAAATGTTAATTTTAAAATTAAATTAAGAAATTGGAATGAACATGATAAATCTTATTGGAACCAATTTGAAATAAAACTTAATACTGTAAATAAAATAGCAAAACCTGTTAGTTCTTATAAATCAGATTCTAATTCTTTTATATTTACAACTAAATATAAATATATAATAGAAGATCCATGTTATGTATATCAATTTGAATCTAGGGTTAAATTATATCAACCTTATTCTGATTTTAACAAATGGAGGTCAAATACTACAACAAATAATATATTTGGTTATAAAGAATTACCTCATTTTGATGATGTTTTATTTATTGCTAGTGGAGGTAAAGATATGTTATGTTTATGGGAAATGGGATTTAATGCTATAGCTCCTCAAAGTGAAAGTAATAAATTATCAGAAGCCGTAATAGATGATATTAAATGTAGATTTAAAAATATATATTTTATATATGATAATGATCCAACAGGTATTGAAATGTCAAATAAATTTGCCAATGAATATAATGTCAACAATATAATTATTCCAAATGTAAATGATTGTAAAGATATTGCTGAATTATGTAAAAAAATTGGATTAAATGATACAAAACAAATTATAAATAATAAACTTAAAAAGTAAAAAAATGGAAGATAATAAACAACCAGAAATTACACCAGAACAATTAGCTGCTATAGATGCACAAATGAATAGAGAATTTGCAATAATACGTGTAAGAGCTGCTGCTATTGAATTAAAAAGAAGTAAACATGAATCATTAACTAAACTATTGGATGCAGGTGGATTAAGTGATGAATTAACTAAAAAAATGAAAACAGAATGTACTAAATTAGCAGAAGGTATATTAAATATAGCCACATAAAGATTATAAAATATATTAACTATATTTAATAAATGAATAAAAGTCAAAAGTTATTATCAGATATTGTTGTTTATACAAAATACGCAAAATATAATCCCCAATTAAAACGACGTGAAACTTGGGAAGAAATTGTAATACGGTATGAAACAATGATGAAGAAAAAATATCCTCAATTGCATGATGAAATTGAAAATAATATTAAATTGATATATAAAAAAGAAGTTTTACCTTCTATGAGAATGTGTCAATTTAGTGGAATTGCAATTGAGAAAAATGAAGCACGTGGGTATAATTGTTCTTATTTACCTGTTAATGATTATAGAGCATTTTCAGAAACAATGTTTTTATTGTTATCAGGTTGTGGTGTTGGTTACTCTGTACAAAAACATCATATTGAACAATTACCTGAAATTATTAGACCTACTAAAGAAAGAAAATACCTAGTATCAGATGATATTACAGGTTGGGCTGATTCAATTAAAATTCTTTTAAAATCTTATTTAGGATATACTAAATCAAAACCAAGATTTAATTTTTCTGACATTAGACCTAAAGGTGCAAGGTTAGTAACAGCAGGAGGTAAAGCTCCTGGACCAGAACCATTACGTAGATGTTTACATGAAATTGAATTAATACTTGAAAGAAAACAAAATGGAGATAAATTAACTACTTTAGAATGTCATGATATTCAATGTCATATTGCTGATTCAGTATTAGCAGGAGGAATAAGAAGAAGTGCAATGATTAGTTTATTTAGTGCAGATGATGAAGAAATGATATCTTGTAAATCAGGTAAATGGTATGAGCTTAATAGTCAAAGAGGTAGAGCTAATAATTCTGTTAATTTATTAAGACATAAGGCAAGTAAAACATTCTTTAATAAAATTTGGAAACAAATTGAATCATCAGGTTTTGGAGAACCAGGTATTTATTGGAATCGAGATAAAGAATGGGGAACCAATCCGTGCTGTGAAATTGCATTACGACCACATACTTTTTGTAATTTATGTGAAGTTAGTGGTGCTAATATTACATCAATTGATGATTTTAAAAAAAGAGTTAAATGCGCAGCTTTCTTTGGTACATTACAAGCAGGTTTTACTGATTTTCATTATCTTAGAGATGTATGGAAACGTAATACAGAAAAAGATGCTTTAATTGGTGTAGGTATTACAGGTATATGTAATGGTGATTTATTAAATCTTATAAATAAAGAAGGTTCTTTATTACCTGATTCAACTAAAATAGTTAAAAAAGAAAATAAAAGAATTGCTAAAATTATAGGTATTAATAAAGCAGCAAGAACAACAACAATAAAACCTTCGGGTTCAACAAGTTGTGTATTAGGAACAAGTTCCGGGATACATGCTTGGCATTCTAAATATTATATTCGTAATGTGCAATGTAGTACTGGAGATGATTTACATACATTTTTTACAAAATATCACCCTGAATTAATAAAAACTATGGAACGAGATTCTGCTTCAGCTATTATACATACACCTCAAATAGCTCCAGATATGGCTATTTTACGTGAAAATGAAACAGCCATAGAAATGATTGAAAGAGTAAATTCATTTAATTTAAACTGGGTTAAAGAAGGTTATAATAGTGGTCAAAATCATAATAATGTTAGTGCTACTATTAGCATCAAAGAAGATGAGTGGGAAGATGTAGGTGAATGGATGTGGAATAATAAAAATAATTATAATGGATTATCTGTTCTTCCTTATGATGGAGGTCAATATAAAGATACTCCATTTCAAGAATGTACTAAAGAAGAATATGAAAGATTAGTTAAAATAATTGAATTTAATCCAATTGATTTAACAAAAATCATTGAAGAAGAAGATAAAACTAATCTTAACGATCAAGTAGCATGTGCAGGTGGTGCATGTGAAATTAATTTTTAGAAAATTATAAAAATAAAAATAATTAGAAATTTATAAATAGACTGATGTAAAAATATATCAGTCTATTTTAATTAAAAAAAAGTATTATGAAACTTAAAAGATTATATAAAAAAACACAATCTAATAAAGTAGCTTATTTAGATCTTTACACTCGTAAAGAAACAGGTAAAGATACATGTGTAATGTATGCTAAAACAGGAATGATAGGAAGTACTAAATTTTCTGTTAGTTCTGTTAAAGTAACTACAGGTAAAAATATTGGACGTAAAAATGAAACTACTCCTCAACAACAAGCAGAAAAGGAATTGACAAGTAAGTGGAATTTAATGTTTGCAAAAGGTTATAAAGATACAGTAACATATGTTGATGAATCAACAAATAACACTTTTAAAGACAAATCTATAATGCCAATGTTATTAAATAAATATAAACCTAAAAAAGATAATTTTAAATCAGGTTATATTCAATTTAAAAAAGATGGATGTAGATGTATTGCTGAAAAACACAATGGTGTTATACGACTTAAATCTCGTGAAGGTAAAATATTTAATATACCTCATATTTTAGAAAGTATAACTAAAATGATGAATACTCAATTAGATCAAACATTTGATGGTGAATTATATTTACATGGTGTTCCATTGCAAGAAATTGGTAGTATGGTTAAAAGAGATGACCCAAATAATAAATTAGAATATCATATTTATGATATAGCTATACCAAATCTTACTTTTACTCAAAGACGTAATCTATTGCTTGCTTTAGATACAACAGATTTTCCAAACATTGTAATTGATTATGGTAAAACTGTTCAAAAAGAAGAAGATATTACATCATTTCATAAAAATGCATTAGATTTAGGTTATGAAGGAAGTGTATTCTGTGATCCTAATTCAAAATATGGTTTTGGATTTAGAACATCAGGTAAAACTAAACTTAAACCTAGAGTAACTGATGAATTTGAATGTATTGACCATTATTGGAATAAAGGTAAAATGGAAAAACAATCTACTTTAATATGTAGAACAAAAGAAGGTAAAGTTTTTCATGTTAAACTTAAAGGAACAAGTAAGCAACGTGAAGAATGGGCTAGTAATTTTGAAACAGATGTAAAAGGTAAAATGATAACTGTTGAATATCGTAAATTATCTAATGATAAAAAACCATTAGAAGCAGTTGGAATTGCAATACGAGATTATGAATAAACAAAATAATAAAATTAATTATATATTTGATTCTAAAGAGGAAGAGTATTTTTATACTTGGTTATTAGAATTATATAATATAGGTTATATTGATTGGATTTATCCAAATAAAAAAACTTATCGTGTAATTAATGAAACATTATCAACTAGGATGGCTAAACTCAAAACTAAAGATAAATATAAATTATTTATTTTAACAAAGAAAAGAGAATATACGCCAGATTTTATATTTAAGTTTAATCCTAAAGCATATAAAATATTTTATCATAATAGTAGGGGTGGTTATGAAAACCGCCCTTATTATTATTGTAATAATAATAGAGGTATTATTTATGTAGATGTTAAAGGTGGTTTTAATGGAAATAGAAAAAGTGATATGATATTTCCAGATAGACAATCAGCTATGGCTGAAAAATTTAATATTTATATACAAAAAGTAATACCTTACGCTTTAGGTAAAAAATATATTAATAAAGAAACACTATTTAAAAAAACATTTACTCCTCAGATTATGATTAATACTGAGGTATATGTAAATGATCGTAAGAATAAATGGAAAAAAGGTGATTCTAAACTTAAATATAAAGTAACTAAATTAAATGAATATTTATGTTAACTACAAGATTGTGGATAGACGGTAGTTCATTAGCTTTTATACACGGTAACAAAAAGAATTATAAAGAAACTATTTACAATCATATAAAACCATTGACTGAAAGATTTCATACAGATGATTTTAATATTATTTTAGAAGATAGTAAAACTAATTTTAGAAATAAAGTATCAATAAGTTCAGTGTATAAAGGTCAACGTAGAACTAAGAAAAAGAAGAAAGCAATAGCTACTTATTTACCATATTTAAAAAATTGTTTTCGTGAAATAAAAAACACATATGATCCAATAACATATTTAAATGTTGAAAATGATGATGCTATTGCAATATTAGCAAGTAGAATATCAAACTCTGTTATGATAGCAAATGATAGAGATTATTTAGCAGTACCTGGAATATATTATAATATAAAAACTAATAAAACTACTGTTATACAATATCCAGGTAAGATTGAATTGATTAAAAATAAAATACATGCAACTGGTTATTATCAAATTTATTTTCAATTATTAAAAGGTTCACCAAAAGAAAACTATAAAGGTGTGGAAGGTATAGGTGAAAAAACAGCATTTAACATATTATTAAAATGTGGTACTGAACAAGAAATGAAACAAGTCTGTACTCAATTATTTATTGATAGGTATGGTTTAAAAAAAGGTATTAAAAAGCTCGAAGAAGGATTCAGATTGAGTTGGATCATTACACATAATGAGAGCTTAGTAACACCGAAACCAACAAAGTTTTCAAAAATAAAAATTTGAAATTAATGACAATAAATACAGACATTTCGAACCCTAATCTAACTAAGTTTGCTAAATATATGTTTTATATTGAGCAAGGAATGTATTTTCCTTTAGCTCTACAAGAAGCATTTCAAAAACTAGAACCAACATTAAGTGAAACATTTGAACCAATAAATATATACATTGATGATGAAAACTCTAAAGATTATTCAATAAGAGAAGAATTATTATCTGATAATCCATTTTATTTATATTTAATATGTTGTGATACACGTAATCCAAGATTTAAAGCACAACTAAATATAATTAAAGGTTATGATGGATTTATTGATTGTTATCAATATGAAAATAAAACATCTAATAAAGCAATTATAAGATATAAAGTATTCATTAAAAATAGAATACGTAAAATGATTGAATCAAAATATAGTGAAATGTATCAAGAACAAGAATATCGTTCAATTAGTAATAATAAAACGATACAAAATATATACTCTCATTATAGTTATGTTAATTCAACGACAGTATTTGATAAATCATTTCATGTATTATTAAGAAGCGATGAATATTTACAACAATTAATAGATGAATTAAAATTAACTGATAGTAAAACTATTAAAATATTATCAGAAAATGAATTTGATAGTAAATATTCTATTAATAATGAAACAATTAAATTTAAAAATAAAATAAGTAACGATGAATATAAAAATTGATAATGATGAATTTAAACTTATATTAGGTGAATATATTAATACTGAAGAAGGAAGTGGAGTTATAATAGGTTTTGAAGAAGTATATGAAAATATTATTATTAATAATAATGGTAATAGAACTCCTGTACATACTAGTAAAATAATAAGTATTGGTAAATCTGAAAATTCTGATAAATTTTTAAATTTTATATTAGCTACTAAAGATGAACCAGCACAAAAAGAATTTGTTAAAGATGGTCGGGTTAAACCCCGGTTATCTTTACTTCCACAATTAGCATTAATTGAAATAGCAAAAGTATTTACTTATGGCGCTGATAAATATGATGAATATAATTTCTCACAAGGAGCAAAGAATACAACATATATTGATGCATCATTAAGACATATAAATAAATATTTATGTAATAATAATGTTGATGATGAAAGTAATTTACTTCATTTAGCACATGCTATTTCTAATCTTATGATGGTATTAGATAATGATTTACTTAATAAAAGTATAGAAAATAGAAATAAATATTATGAATAATAGTGTAGAATTAATTGGTTATTATGGTTCTGATGAAATGATAGCATGTTCAGCGTGGACTTCAACCAATAGAAAATTAACAGATGAAAAAAGAAAACGTATTCCAAAGCTAATTAATATGTTATGGAGTAATGGACATGAAACTCCTTTTGAAAAAGGTATAGTTCATTTTTTAGTTGACACAGATATAGCAACACATATACATTTACTTAAACATAGAATTAGTTCTTTAAATGCAGAATCAGCAAGATATAAAGAACTTAAAGAAGATAAATTTTATATCCCAAATGATTGGGATAACAATATATCTAATCAAGCTATATATTTTAAAGATCAAGAAGCTTTAGATCAAGGAAATAAGGGACATTATATACTATTTAAAAAAAATAAATCGTGGTCTGATATGTTAAAAGAGTATACTGAATTAGGTAATACACTTTATCATGCTTGCATTGAGGATTTAACGCCTAGTTTAGGTAGAAAGCGAGCAAAAGAATCAGCACGATTTTTCAAAACATATAATTCTCAAATACAAGCAGATGTATCATTTAATATGAGGAGTTTTGCTAATTTTTTAAAACTTAGAAACAGTGAGCATGCACAATTAGAAATTAGAGAAGTAGCAGTTGAAATGTTAAAGTTAGTTGAAAATATAGATAATAATCCTTTTAAATATACATTAAAATCTTTTAAAGAAAAAAATAATGAAAAATAATATAAACGAAACATTAACATTTGATGATAAATCAATAGTATTTATTGATAATAAAACAAAAGGTCATAAAACATTACAAAAAATATTAACTAAGAAATCAATTACATGGACTTCAATTCCAGACGAAGATGTTACTCATATTGTATGTACGAGACATCAATGTGATAAATTTTATCCACTAACAGTAAAATATGCAATAAATCCTGACTGGAAGACAGTACCAAAATATATTCAAGATAAATTTGATTGTGTTACTTCAGGTTGTATATTAATAGATACTATAACAGGGTATAATTCTTATAATCGTTGGTATGGTTCTAAATTTAATAGACGAGAATTTATTGGTTATATTGATGATAATGGTGGAAAAACAACTAATAAATTCATAATAGATAAATCATTTAATTGTTTTGCAGGTAAAAAAATATATTCATATAATGAATTTAAAAGATGTTTTGAAAATAAAAATAGAAGTAAAATAGAAGATACCGAAGATTCAGTTATTTCTTTATTGACATCAAAAGATGATGTTAATATTAAACTCGCTGTTACATTAATAGAACAATATAAAATGGATGAAAGATGGGTTCCATGGTTAAAATTAAATCAACATATTAAAGAAGTAAGATTATTATTAAGAAAATTAGGTTTATCTTATCCGGGAACTTATAATAAAAGAAATTATATTAAAGATGATATACATTATCATATTTCAATGTTAAATGTTCCTAAAGGATATGAAATAGATTTTATTAAAGCCTTATATCAAAATGAATAAATATAAACAAAAATTATCTCCTGAATGGTTTGATTCAGATCAATTAATATATTTAGAAGGAAGTTTTCCTGCAAATTGTACTAAAAAACAATTAAAAAGTAAACTTACTAAGTTAAAAATTAATTGGACAACAACATTCTCAGATAAAATAACTAAAATAATTACAACAAAACGTGAACGTACATTTAAATATAGTGTATGTTTTTCTCATAAAGATAGAAGACTTCAAAATTTATATATGAATATAGGTTATGAGAATTGCTATCATCCTTGTGATATATTATTAATGGTTAAAAATTTACATGCAAAAAATATGGGTCAAAATTCTAATAAAATATTAACTTTTCTTAAATCTTCAGATTCCGTTAATATAGATTTAGCTGTTACATTGATAGGTGAACATATGTTAGAATCTAATTGGATTCCTTGGTTATTATTAAATAAAGGCAATGAAAATGTTAGAGAGTTACTTAAATCTAATAATATAAATTTAGGTAGATGGCATACATATAATACAGAGTGGAATTTTTATGATGCAAGTAGAGATTTAATAAATAGACTGAATGTACCAGAAGAATATATCGTAGAATTTATGTCAGAATTCTATGAAAAAGTTAAAAACAAATATAAATGGAAGTAAAAATAAAATTTAAAAGATTACACCCTTTAGCTCAAATACCAAAGAGAGCAACACAGTTAGCTGGAGGATGGGATGTAATTGTAACAGAATTAATTAAAAAAAGTCCCAATAAAATATATTGTAAATTAGGATTTGCATTAAAGATACCAAAAGGGTATAAATTAAACATAGTTCCTAGATCAAGTTTTACTAAATATAATTGGGTAATGAATAATAGCCCTGGATTAGGAGATGCTGATTATTTGAATGAATATCAAATTAGATTTACAGCTATACCTACAGGTGTTGACATGAATAGAACAAATCTTCATACTAATGAACGACCAATATTAACATATGATGAATTTCCTTATGGAATTGGTAATAGAATAGGTCAAATATATTTATCTAAAGTTGAAGATACTGATTTTATAGAAGTAGAAGAATTTGAAGAATCAACTTCTGATAGAATTGGTGGTTTTGGAAGTACAGGAAAATAAAAATAACTAATATTATCTCATTAAATAATTATCATGAGATATTGTAAACGAACTAAAGAAATAATACATAGTTCATATAAATCAGCAACTATTAACGAAATACAAGACATTATTAAATTAAATAGTCTTAGAAAGCGTTCTAATGCTAATTTAAAGAAGTATATTAATAAGTTAATAGAAAGAGATCAAATGCGAGAATTCAGGCGTAAAAAGCTAGAAATATGGGCTTTAGCTAATCCTGTTAGATATAGAGCAAGAACACTGGTTAATGGTGCGAAAGCAAGAGCGAAAAAGAAAGGGATTGATTTCAATTTAACTATTGATTGGGTTGAAGAAAAATTAAATAATGGTATATGTGAAGTATCAGGTACTCCATTTTATATAAAACCTTATTCAGCTAAATCAATAATACCAATAAAAATACACCCTCATAGTCCTAGCTTAGATCAAATAGAACCAAGTGGGGGATATACAATAGATAATGTACAAATTGTATGTGATCAAGTTAATAAGTTTAAAGGTGATAGGCATATAACATCAATGATTATCATTGCTAAAAACCTATTAAATGAATATGAACGTCGAAATACACCTATTATTAAAATCAAATAATATGTAAAACGTTGTTGTTTCGACACTAATATGGTAAAGTGTTATATTTGTTGAGTTAATTTAAGCATTAAAAATTAATAAAATACAATGATAACACTTTACTTTTTTTAATATATAAATAATACAAAATGGCAATAATTAAAGGTATGAAAACAGCTGATATGGGGAGCATAACTCCTTATAGTGAAGATATTGATAAATTAGCATCTGGAATACTGGCAAGAGAAGGAAGAGCTGAAGAAACAAGAAATGCTATTGCTGATGCAAGAAATCAGATGTTATTGAAAGAAACAAGAGATAATAGTGAGGATATGGCATTAGCTCAAAAGTTAGAACAGGGTTTTACATCAGATGTTGATGCAATGTTAGATAAAGCAGATGCCGATTACTCCATGATAAGTAAAGGTGATTTACAACGATTAGCTGGTGATTACATGGGTAAGACAGAGTGGAGAGCATTAACTAATGCTAAGATACAAACTGATATTTATAATGATGAAAAACGTAAGTTAGAAGCAGCGGGTGGATCAGCAACAATATTTGGAAAAGATCCAAATAAGGTATCTTTATATGATAAAGAAGGAAATATAAATCACTTAACAGGTACATTTGAAGTTCAAAAAACATTAGATCATAGTCAAGCAGCTAAAGATTTATTTGATAGTTTAGGTCATAAACTAAAGAAAGAAAGTGGATATGATGAAGTTAGGGATGGAAAAGATTTTATTAAATTTTATAATTCATGGATAGAAACCAATAAAGATAATCGTGATAATGTTGATGAAATTATACGTGGTGGAATAGATGGATTTTTAACAGATCCAGAAGGACTTCAATATTATCGTATTCATTATGAAAGTCAAAGAGATTTAAATATTGATCATGAAACCGCTGATAAATATGCAAGAGAAAAAGTTGTAGCATTAGTAAGAACATATGGTAAAAGTGAATATATTTATGAAGATACAAGAGTAGATAAACGTAATGATATTAATACGGGTAAAGGCACCGGGAGTAATCCTAGAAAACCAGGTTCAATAGAAGCTGAACCAATAGGTGAGACTCATTCAACAACTACGGCTACAGTATCTTATCATAGTTTTAATTCTCCTGAAGGACAAGATGCTATTGACGTTCTTTTAAATAATACAGAAGAAACTAATTTTGAACAAATAGGTCAAGGTACCGCAGCTAAAAAAATATCTGATATTACAAACAATAATACTTTAATAGAAGTATTAGGTGCTGTACACCCCGTTAATGATGCTGCTGGGGAAGGATCTGGAGGGGATGGTGTTATTTATAAACCTGGAACATTATTTAAATTAGGACAGAGACAAGGAGAAAAAAATCCGACTGTTTTTTCTATTAATACAATTCAAAATATTAATGGCGCAATAGAAATAATAGATAATGAAATAACATTAAAGAATAGAGATATTCAAGATGATCCTAATAATGAGACTTTTAAAACAGATTTAAAGAACTTAGAAAATAAAAAATTTAAACAACAATTACGTTTAGCTAATAAAGAAAATTATAAAAGTTTAGATTTTGAAACATTGAAAGGTTATACTAGTGAAAATATATCAGATTTAGTTGGAGATGATTTATTTACAACTACTGATATGCGTAAATTATTAGAAGAAGATGAAAATATCCTAAAAAATGCAAATATATTAAGTAAACAAGTATATAAATCAATTCTTAATTCAGAAAATACAAATAGTAATTGGAAATCAGGTGCTATAACAACATATCAAACAGAACACAAAGACGGTGATATTAACATAAATATTAATTCTGTTCTTACAAAATTACAAGAAAAATATAAAACAGATTTAGAAAGCTTATATAATGAAGATGATGAAGGAAATAAAACATTAAAAAGTAGTTCTAGTAAAGGTGAAGAAAAATTAATAGAAGCTAAAATATTTAAAATAGCACAAAAAATACGACTTGCTAAAGAATTTTTAAATAAAAATGATGGAGTAATTGAAAATATTAAAACTACTTTTAACAAAAACTTTACTAGCAATAAAAATTTAAGAGTAGTTTTAGATCAATTAGCAATGAATGCCGGCTTAACTGAAGATCAAATAGGCAAAGGATTACATTTAAAGTTACCCCAGTATTTAAATAGTAAAGGAAAACCAATTAAGACATATAGTGGAAAACATGAATTAGCTACTGTAAGAGCAGAAAAAGCTTCAGGTATAAATTGGATAGATCCTCTTAAAGGTAATGTATATGATCTATTTGAATCTACAAAAGAAAATATTAAAGAAGATTTTGATAAACTTAATATAGCGAGAAAAGAAAGAAAACAACGATTAAAAGAAAGAAGTAAAAAAAAGATTATAATAGGTGATGTTGGAAATACTAGATTCTCAACTGTAAATCGTTTAGAAGCTAGACTTGGCAAAGATGTTACTAAAGATGAAGCTTTAGGAACGCTTCAACAAATTAAAGATGCTCATCTTATATTTAGAAATAATATTATAAATGGTAGATATACAGAAGAAAATCTTAAAGAGACAGACTGGTATAAAAAATATATAGAAGAAAAAGGTTATACATTAAATAATATGCATAATATGGATGGTCTTATTTTTAATGGTTATATGCAGGAATTAAATAGAGAGCTTTTAAAAAAAGAATTTGAAAAAAAGAAAATATATAATAAACCTTTAGGTTCAAATGCTAAAGATTTAATAACAGTATTATTTAATAAACAAGTTTGGCATTCAGGGGGAAGGATGGTGAATGGTCCTATTGGGATCGGTGTATCTTATTATGATCCAAATTCTAGAACATATTCATTAAAACCAGAAGTAACCGAAAAACTATATAAAAACAAAAAGAAAGAATTACAAATAATGTATGGTTCTAATACAAAATTAAAAACATATTTTAAATCAGTAGACGAATTATCACAACAAATTAATAGGACAACTGAATATTATGTATTTGAAAAAGGTGGAGATGGTAAAAGTAAAAGTAAATATGATCAAATTAAAAGAAGTATAGTAGTAGGTTATAACAATCAAAAAATAAGAAGAGTTATATATGATAACTCAGATGGTAGTACAATGAAAGAAGCTCTTAATAAACAAGACATTCAAAAGCAGATTGATGCCGATTATGCTATTAGCTATCCAAATGAGGATGCATCTCGCATGCCTCGAGATGAATATAAAAAAGAGTGGCTTGAAAAAAAATTAACAGGTATAAGATTAGATTATACTAATCCAGGGGGACCTATGTTTGTTGCACAATTTGAATACGGTGATGGAACAACTTCAAAAACTTTTGAAATGAATACTACTACTATAGATGAAAAAACTGCTACAGAATATTTTGGAATTTCAGGATTACAGATGAAATATACTAATTATTTAAGTAAAGGTTTAATTAAAAATAATGGTTTATGGGCTGACTTACCAACCATTGGTGGAGGAGTTCCAATTAGAATGCATCAAGCTCTTACTAATTTTACTGGTAGTGGTGGAGACGGTGATCAAATTATAAGAGGTAATTTCTATGTTATGAGTGATAAAAGTAAAATGTACGAAGATAAAGATGAAGGAAGTCCTAAATATGGAATGGATGCTACAGGTGTTTACTATCATCAATTTGAAACTATGAATGAAGTTTTTACATATGTAAAAAATAAAAGTTCAGAAAAAATGAAACATATAAATAAATTATTAAAACAAAAAGCAGCATTAGAAAATATAAAATATTCTAATCAAACAATTTCAGAAATACTTGGTGTTCCTGCAGGTAAAGATTATCATCCATATGAAGAATCATGGGGTAGTAAATCTGCTGCAATAGAAGGTATAGATGCTGCACTTCAATATTTTTATACAGGAATAGATCCAACTAAAACTAATATTGCTACTGGAACTACTGGAACTACTGGAACTACTGGAACTACTGCAAATAAGCTACCTGAAAGTTTTCAGCTACCGGGCTCTTAGATGAAATAATTACTACGATTTCCGGCGTAGTCCAAAAAACACAAAAAGAAGACGGTGAATATAATTACTCAATTAATAGAAACGTATTTGATGAATTAAGTAAAGACGATCAAGCACAAATAGGATTCCGATCTAATCCTAATTTAATAAATAAACATAAATGGTTTCGGACAAGCACAGGAGATATATATGCTGTTAATCCAGATGTTTTAAAGGAAATACAAGAAATTCCAATGGTTACCAATAAGGGTACACGTGCTAAAATGAGATTTACTCCTGCAATAGGAAATCTTGTTCAGGACATGAGTGATATATTACAAGGGTTGTTAAGCGCAAAAGAAAGTTATGAACAACCAACATCAAAGATGCCACAATTATCTACTGTAGAACCTTATTTAAATGATTTTGCTACAGGAAGTTATGATTATATAAATCCAAAAGATTTATCTATGTTTGATGGTTTAACAGTTCATGATAAAGCAGTAATTACAAGTGGTTTAAGATCAATACAAGATAATACAAGAGCATATAGAACTAATTTAACTTCTATGATAGATAGTCCACATATGACAGGTAATTCAGTTGATATACGTACCAGAGATGGACAAGACGGTAAAGCAGGTAGAGCATTATGGGAATTCTTTAAAACTGAATCAGGAGAAGCCTTTTTAAGAAAAAATAATGTAAGTGCATATTTTCATGATGCAGGTACAGGTTATCATATTGATATAACAAAAGCTAGACGTGATAGACCTGCAGGTAAAGTGTATGAGAAAAATAAAAAAGGAAAAATAATAACCTATTCTCCTGGGCAAGCGCAAGCTTCTAAAAACACTAGTGCAACTACTAGCAGTGACCAATATGTTCAAACATATTATCCAATAATTAAAAATGTAATTAAAAATACTGGGCTTAATATAGATGCTGGTGCCGTATTAACTCAATTAGCTTTAGAAAGTAATTGGGGAAAAAGTGGGCTAACAAGCAACCACAATAATTTTGGTGGAATTAAAGCTTATGGAAATCAACCTCATACAATACAATATACAAGAGAATATTTTAAAAGTGCTGCAGACGCTCAAAAATGGGCAGCAAAAAGGAAAGAAAATATATTAACAGCAACAAATAACGTTGAATGTAAAGATTGTGGACCTACTGGTAAAGAGAAAAACGGTCAACTTGAATATAAAGTAAGAGCACCTTTTAGAACATATGCAACTCCTGAAGAAGGTATTGCAGCTGTAATAAAGTTAATTTCTAATAAAAGATATTCTCAATATGGAACTACAGAAAGTATGGGAGATCCCAATAAATATTTTACTGCTGTTAAAGCAGGAGGATATGCTACTTCCCCTGGTTATGTTGCGAAGAATATGTCACTATATAATAAGAATATATTACCTTTATTAGAAAAATATTTTCCAAAGTAAATAACATACCACGTTACCATATAATAAAATAAATATAATCACCATATACTATAAATATATAATATAATATGAATCCAGAAGAAATGGAGGCTTATTTGAAAAGTCTAGATAATGAAGCAACATCTGAAAAATTACAAGAATCAATGGCAGAAGATATTAAATATGCCAATGAGTGGGATTACTATCAGAAACAACAAAGATATATAAGTCCTTATTTAAATCCTACTGCAGATATTGATATTGATTATGATATGATGACAGAAGCAGAAAGATTGGGTGCTGATTATACTGTTGGTTCTGAATATAATGCTGATAATCTTTGGGAGAAGCAAGGAACAATGGAACAATTAGGAAATGCAGGAGCAAGATTTTTCTTTAATACTTTAACTGATACAGCAGCTGGATTTGCATCAATGGCAGATTTACCCGGATATGTTGATCCAAGTAAAGGATGGTTTAAAGGTGTTGCAGATTGGGCTGCGGAACAAAAAGAAAAAACAAATGAGTGGGCACCTATTTATCAGAAAAAAGATGCTGGAATGTATGGTCCTGGATGGTCATCATGGTGGATTGAAAATGCAGGAAGTCTTGCTTCTAGTGCAGTTTCATTTGGATTACAAGGCGGGGGTGCAGGGGCTTTTATAAATAGGGGTGCACAAGCACTTAAATGGTTAAATACTTTAAAAAAAGCAGAAAAAGTAAAACGACACGGTAAAGTAATTGGTACAGGTGAAAAGATAGCAAGATCGGGTAGATCTGGTACAACAATAGGAAAAGGATTAAAAGCTGAAGATATGGCAAAAAATGTTGCTGTATCAACAATGTTAAACCAATCTGCTGCTATAATGAGTGCAACAGAATCATATAATAGCGTATATAACGATGCTATTGAAATGGGTTATAGTGATGAATATGCAACACAACTTGCAGCTCAAACAGCGTCAAATATTGTTAATGCAAGTAGAGCCAATATTGCATTAAATTTAACAATGTCTAGTAGATTCTTAAATGGTTCTAAAAATATAAAAGGATTTAAACGTGACGCATTTTTACCTTCTTTTAAAAAAAGAAAGTTTGGTGCAGGGTTAACAGAAGGTGCTCAAGAACTTGTTGAAGAAAATATAGAAATGATTGCCCAAGAACAAGCTGAAGCAGAGGCTCACAGAGCAATGGGAACAGGTGAAATGGCAAGATCTAAAGGTCTTATATTTGGTGATGAATTTTATTTAACAGGTAATATATATGGTGATGCTAGTTATAAAGACATTGTAGAAACTTCTGTATTAGGTTTCTTAGGTGGACCAGCTCATGTTGGTATGGTAACAGCAGGTAAATCTTTAGGTACAACTGGTTCACGATTGGATAAAGCAACTTTTGGTGCGGCAAGTAGAATATTTGGTCATAAGGTTGAAAAAACACATAAAGAAAACATCTATTACCCTGATGGTTCACTTAAGTTTAGAGCTGGTGAAGTAATGGTTGAAATGGAAGATGTAATGGTTGAAAATGAAGAAGGTGAATTAGTTAATGAATATGTAGAATCAGAAGTTGAAAAAGATAAAGATGGTAAGTTTGTAAGAGAAAAAAGACAAACGGAAAAATTAGATGAAAAAGGAAATGTAATAGTACAATATGAAGATGGTCTGGTATCTGCAAATAAAAAAGTTGATGATGAATATGACAAAATAAATAAACCAATTGAGGCATGGCAGAAAAGTGTTGAAGATAGTGCAGGTATTATTGCAAGTGCAAAATATCAAGCTGCATTAGAAGAAAATATAGCAGATATTAATGATTTTATTGAAACTAGAGACCATAAGAAAAAAGATAAAATCATTGATAACATGGCTAGAATTGATATGGCTAATTCAGGCACAATTGATTTTGATACACAGGAATC
>SPKZ01004641.1_pt1 | contig 31586 bp, 28 predicted proteins | sample 2456571 | NCBI WGS metagenome assembly SPKZ01 (sample SAMN11192286, study PRJNA482655) | marine metagenome | biome: ENVO:00000447; feature: ENVO:00000244|ENVO:00000211|ENVO:00000569|ENVO:00002023; material: ENVO:00002151; isolation source: ocean water from marine abyssalpelagic zone ... | reverse complement strand
AATGCATAAAGCAAAGACAAAAATAAACAACGTCGATAGGCAATGTCGATTTGTTCTTGCGTTAGCGACTCGTCATAGCCAATTTGCAGGGTGCCGATATCATGTTCGTTGTTGTCGTAAAGCTGTGCGGCAATATGGTAGATGTTTGAATCTCCATCACCGAATTTATAATCTTCAATGAAAGTACTCCTACCTTCAATGTTACCGACCAACTCAATTACCTCGTTCTTGTCATCCAATATCCGTAAAAAAAGCGTTTGCCCAGTTAAAATTGCGTTATCGAGTGCCTGCGTATTGATGCGACTGGTTAGGTTTTTGCCACCACTAATGTTAGCGGCTAAGTTGGCAGCATCGGCGCGCACGTAATCGATAAATTGAGACTGATAACCATCCTCTACAACGGCGCCCAACCCAAAATATAAAATGTTGATAAAAAATAAATGTATTGTCATCACAATAATCACCATTTTGGTGGTTAAGTCTGATAATAATCGCCACATTCTCACTAGTGTTCCCTCCAAAGAACTTGCACTATTTTGAGTTTGTCTTCTTCCAATATGTCGTGGCGCCACATCACGCTAACATGCGACTCTTGTGCTGTAAGTTGCTGTTTTAATTTAGATAGAGAGTGTTGTGACGATACACTAGTCGATCCTGTACGAAATGTTTTTGACATTAATCGTCGTTCGTAATTCTTTGCTGACATGCTGATAATGTTTTGCAAAAAGATTTGGTACGACAGTTGGTCACTTAAATTTCTGATCGCTTGAATCTTTGTTGAGTTTTTTATCATGGAATAACCCAAAAATAATTTCTTTATTTCGAGTTTTGAAAAAGTCTGATAGTGAGCTGTATTACTGCTAACTAAAACAAGCTCTTTGGCCGCGACATTATTGCTCGCAAAAGTAGCTGCAATAAGAATCATTAATTTTATCTTCATGGTAGCACCGCATTCCAGCTTAGCGACCAAAGCCCACTGCGTTCTCCGGTAATAACGCGACTTAAATATTCGATCTTAAATGCGTGCTTACTGCTTGCGTCAAAACGCAACCCTAACATGGCCGTTTGATCGGGCAGGCCCGAGAGCAATGATAAATATGGGTTATCTTTTTCCCCAAAACTCGATTCTAGTCGAGCAAACGGGATCCAATGGTGATTAAGGTGATATTCGGCTTGCAGGTAAGCGGCGCTAAAACTGCCATTATTTTCGGTAGCGTTGAGATCAATAGCGTTGGAGAAATGATATAGCTCACTAATCACTCTTAATTTGTTAAATTGATAATTGGCAAAAATACCTACGACATCTAGTTCAACATTATCCTTACCATTTTCTGAAATTTGATGATGTTGACCGATGATGGCTATGTTGTAACGACCTATAAAAGCACCAAACTGATTTTCTTCTAAAGCGTCGGGCAAATAAGCCAAGCGCGCCGAGTAGCCCAAGTTGTGGCGCTTAGCTTTCCAGTCTAGTACGTCTAAATCGTGTAGTGTGGAGAATACATCGTCGACGTGTCTGTGGCTGGAACCTGATAAATTGATCAGCGAGGTATAACCCACAGAAAGCGTGTAATGCCAACCTGCATTGTTTCTTTCCAGTTCACCTTCCAGTAAACCACCTGTCGCATGGCTAGGCACTATACCGCCTGAGCCACCTAGCGCTACTAGTGAAGGGCGAGAAATAGACGTTTGCAAAAATTTCCCATGGTGATACTCGGTATGCCAATACCCAAACGGATTATGATATCGTCCAACCCAGAGCCGCGATGAATCGGTAATATTAAGGCCTAATTGTAAGCGCTCAAAATGCTGAACCTTGTCAGAAACATAGGCCTCAGCCAATACTAAGGGGCCGCCAAAGTCGGCAGAGACAAATAAATCAATAGCCATACTGACGTTACCACCGGAAAACGGTTTAGGTTTATCAGATATTGTTAGTTCAGGAAAAATCAATGCATTAACTTCAGCCTCAGCTGTTTGACAACATAGAGCGGTCAGAAAAACGGCATGAATAAACTGCATTGATTTTGTATAGCTTGGCATAAAACGTCTCGGAGTTAGTCAGGAGGAAGATATACTTCTATTACAAGTGTAGAAGAGTTATGTGGTAATGCTTGACTATAGTACGGCTAATTGACGCGGCAATTAACAAACCTTAGTAAATGAAACGTGTCCTTTGGCATCAATGTAGTACTTCATTCTCATATCCTCTCCAGTTATTGAATTTTTTTCGTAGAAAATACGGCAACAATACTAATAACCATAATACTAATTATAACTATTTGCATATGTCATATTTCGGATGTACTATCCTCTCCCCCAAAAATAGCACTTTTATACTATAAATATTTAAAATGTAACCATTCTTCATTAAATGGGCGTTAAGTACATAGACAGGAACGCAAATGAAACTTAAACTTAAACATCGAATCATGCTGGCATTTCTTGCCATTAGTCTACTGCCACTAACCTGCTTGGGTTTGTGGTCGCTATATTCATCTTCGAACGCATTGGAACTAACAGCGTACCAAAAGCTTGAAGCTGTGCGTGAAATTAAAAAACAGCAAATACAACAGTATTTTTTTGATAGACAAAAAGAGCTCAGCATGTTGGTTCAATCAACTCAGCGGATAAGTCATCAGCAAGATCTCAAAGAACTGTCTCACACTAATCATGATTATTTCTCCAGCTTTATATCGACTTATGGTTATTACGATTTATTTTTAATCTCTCCACAAGGCGACGTTTTTTATACAGTCACTAAAGAATCAGATTATCAAACAAATTTGATTTCGGGCGTTTATCGCTCAAGCGGACTGGCTAAATTATTCATTAAAACGACTACTTCAATGGATAGTCAAATTCAAGATTTTAGCCCGTATGAACCTAGTCAAGGCGCGCCGGCAGGATTCATTGCTGCTCCGTTAGTTATCAATAACCAACTGGTAGCTGTTATTGCACTGCAATTATCTATCGATACCATCGACTTGGTGATGCAAGAGCGTCACGGTATGGGGGAAACGGGGGAAAGTTATCTTGTGGGTGGTGACTTTAAAATGCGCTCATCTTCTTTTCTAGACCCTATTGGTCATTCTGTGGTCGCTAGTTTTGCCGGAACTATTGAACGAAACGGTGTCGATACCGAAGCTGTTAGACTGGCATTGCGAGGCGAAACTAACGCGAAAATAATTAAGGATTATAACGGAAATAATGTGTTGTCCGCATTTACGCCACTAGCTATTGACGGTGTCAACTGGGTATTACTTAGTGAAATTGACGAGATTGAAGCCCTTGCTCCTGTGTTTGAAATGCAAAAAATGTTGATGTTAATTACCTTGGTGACTGGTCTAATTGTGATTTATATTGCCTATTTATTAAGTCGAAATATTACTCACCCTATTGGTGGCGAACCAGAGGCAATGGCCGCCTTGGCGGAAACTATTGCCGCAGGCGATTTGACCCATCAATTTGAGGAAGCGGATCAATCTAGCGGTATATTGTTGTCGATGCGAAAAATGTCGATTAATTTAAATAACCTGATCAAGCGAATCAGTGACGTAACGCTAGAGCTCGCGTCTGCAGCCTCACAAAGCAGCGTGACGGCAGAACAATCGAATGTCAGCTTGCAAGAACAACAAGTAAATATCGAGAGTGTATCTAGCGCAATGCACGAAATGACGATGACTATCCATGAAGTCTCAACTAATGCAGCCGAGGTGGCCATCGCTACCGACGATATGACAAAAGCGTCTCTTGTTGCCAAAAGTCATGTGCAACAAACGATAGACTCGGTTAATACGCTTGCTCAAGAAATATCAAGCGCCAATAAAAGCATCGAAACGGTAAACAATAAGTCTCAGCAAATCGGTACCATCCTTGAGGTTATTAGAAGTATTGCCGATCAAACTAATCTTTTGGCGCTAAACGCGGCTATCGAAGCCGCACGAGCAGGGGATCAAGGACGAGGTTTCGCAGTGGTTGCCGATGAGGTAAGGCAATTAGCACACAAAACTCAACTATCAACAACGGATATTGAAGAGATGATTAGTCACTTGCAAACAGGTGTAAGCGATGTTGTTCACGTAATGGAGCGCAACAGTCGCACAGCGAAGGAGACTATCGTTCATGCTCAAGAGACCGCGGATTCAATAGCGCTTACGTATCAATCTATCGAAAAAATAAGCGCCAATGCACAGCATATTGCAACGGCGGCACAGCAGCAATCGCAAGCGTCAGAAGAGATTAGTCAGTCACTAGTTAGCATAAATGATGTAGCTAAACAAAATGCAATTGGTGTAACAGAAATTTCGAGCTCTAGTATTCATCTTAGTAATTTAGGTCATGATTTGAAATCTTTGACCAGTCAATTTTCAACGAACTAAATTGATTGCCTGATGCTAAGTCAGTTGGCCTCAGGTAATCTTTTCTACGTTGAAAAACTTTATAACCAGTCGGTGAGTTTTACACCAAAACCAATGCGTTGCGAAGAAACATTATAATAAATTAAACCGTCGCCATAACCATTAAAGTATTGAATATAGCCACGTAAATGTTTTGTTAATGGGAACGAATAACCAATTTCAATCGCGCCTTTATTGTCGCTGCGCAAATTGTTGCGTAGCGTCACTTCAATGTTATGGCTGTCGGACAACAACCAAACAGCACCCACTTCGCCATAACCCATATATCTCTCGATATTAGGATTGTCATCGCCTTTTAGTGAGGTTAGTGTTTCTTTTTTATCTTCGGGCAAGCGCCACCACGCCTTAACATTCCACACTATGTTGTCTTGCTGAAAGACCATAGTACCAATAATACGATTCCAGCTGCGTGATAAGGTACCTGAATTTCCGTTCGATTGATGGTTAAATGACAAAGAGCTGTATATAACGGGAATACCAAATAAAGGCCAGGTTTTGGTGTAACTTAACATCATCTCTGGCTCGTAATTGGTCTCTCTGAAAGGGGCTGACAACGCGGCATTATAAGCTTGCCACCAACTAACCGCAGTGAATGCAAATTGAAAATTCAGTCCATCATAAAAGATGTCTTGCGCCGCAATATACTTTAATGATATTTGATATTTTGCTTCAACATTGTCAAATTTACGTCCGTATAACACCTCTTCGTAAGGTTGCTCGCTCACCTTTGAATAACTGAATGGTAAGATGTAATTGGGTTTGTGGGGTAATATCGCAAACGGATTGTTCGCGGCTTCTCTCTCTAATATAAAGCGTCTTTCGCCGGCATTTTTACTACGTACTTGGCAACGTTTGTTTAACTCGGCGACAGTTTGTTGCGGCGGCGCAGTTTTTATCGCTGCGGCTAGGCATCCATCGACGATGTTTTGTTGATTTTTTACAGCGAGATCGTCTGATATAACCTCAGCCTTTGAGGACAGGGAAATCAAACTTGCCATGAGACAAAGCAAAGCAGAAAAGATTGATAGATTAGTGTTACCTATAGTCGTATTTTCTCTAGCCATTTTTATTTCGCTTTCCGTAGATTACATATATTTTACCAGGCTATTTTGCCATGAAATGGAGGGATATTGAATATGATGAGCAAAATATAGCTAAGCATTAATCCAGCGCTAGCTTTTTAATGCTGGTGGTATCATAAAAATGAAATTGAATCGGACAATTTTTGCTAATGAGTTTGCGCCAAACCGATATTATTTCAAAAGAACTGTCGCGTGGCCAAAATTGTTGCACCGCATTTAGATAGTCGATCACAGGAGCTGATTTCCCGCGCCCGTACAGTTCTCTAATGATGGTGATGTCGGGGCCAAAACTTTTTAGCACCGGAGAACCCGATGTTTTTGTTGAGGCCATAAGTAGTCTAATTGTTTTCTCTAGGTCATTTTCTGCCAGTGCCAACCACGCTTTGGCTATGTTAGTAGGGTGTATTATGTCGCCGCTCTCAAATGTTGGCATTTGTGTCGACTGGACTGATACGCGTTGATATGACGTAACGCTACTTGTGGTGTATCAAATCGAGCGCTAGCAATGGTAGTGCTAAACAAATAAGACTTTTTAGCAATATAACTTAAATTCTCAAATGGCACTTTAAAAGCTGACTTTTCTTTCTCGTAACTTTCGCGATCTAACTTTTCATAAAAAGCTATGCGTTTAGCGACATAGGAAATATATTGGGGGTCAGAGCAGCCATTATACTGAGTGGCGTATACGGGTAAGGAGTGGCTAAGCAGCAAGAAAATGGCGCAAGTTAATATGAATAATTGACGTTGGTTGTTCAATGTTTTCCCCTTCAAATACCGACAGCTGATTAGGTAGCCTATTAAGCGTAGTCGGAATTTAGTGGGTATCAACAACCCTTATTTGGCGGGGTAATGCTTATAGCAAAATCACTCACGCTTTAGTGTTTTTTCTTTTGTATCTTAATAATTAGCTATGTCTTGGGTAAGGCTAATGCTTGTTCACTTAGTAAAATCCCGTTGAGATCGGCGTATATATATTGTCCTGATTTTATCGTTTGTCCCGCGAAGTTTAGAGTCTCATTGAGGTTGCCTTTGCCTAGTTTTTCGGTTTTCATGGGATGGCACCCTAGTGCTTGCACACCAATGTTAATGGTTGTAATAGTAGCCGCATCACGGATTGCGCCAAAAATAATTAAACCCGCCCAGCCGTTATCACTAGCTTTTTGCGCCAGTAAATCACCTAATAGCGCCTTGTTTAATGAGCCTTCACCATCCACCACAATAACTCGGTCATGACCGGGTTCATTGACTAGGTTTTTGACCAATGAGTTGTCTTCAAAACACTTAACGGTGACGACTTCACCGTAAAATATTGTCCGAGCGCCAAATGAACGAAAAATTGGTTGCAGCACGCGCACTTGCTCAGGATATAAATCACAAAGGTCAGGGGTTAAATCAAGCATATAATTCCTTCAATAAATATCGTTTATCAGTGTTATATTTATCATCCCCTTAGGTTCTACCACAACAACATAGGCTTATAGCCAATATATTTATGCATGATAATGGACAGTGATTGTTATTGGACTACTATTTAAGCTATTGTACTTGGTCAGAAAATAGTTTTTCTGGTGGCAACTATTAAGGAAAATAGAGTGGACAATCATTTATTAAACGGCGTATTAATGGGCTCGATAGCGTTAAGTGGTGCGGTCAGCGCTAACGAAATTGAGCAAGACTTACTGTTGTCAGACGTTATCAATGCTACGCCTTTAAAGCGAGTTGCCCCAAGATATCCAATAAAAGCAGCAAGACGAGGTCAAGAAGGCTGGGTGGTGATGAGTTTTGTCGTTGGTAAAGATGGCAAGGTAACGTCACCAATTGTTGAGAGCTCATCCAATGGTCATGTCTTTGATCGAGAAGCACGTCGAGCAGTAAAACAGTGGGTTTATCAACCCAGCACCGCTAACGGCAAAGCAATTGAGGTATGCCACAATACCATCCGCTTTGATTTTACAATGCCTAAAGAGAAGGTAGGTGTTCGAAGACGATTTGCATCAGCATACAAGAAAGTTAGTCATGATTTGAAAGAAAAGCAATATGATTTAGCCAAAGAAAAGCTTGATAAATTAAGGTCTAAAAATACTTGGAACTTGTATGAGGATGCGAATCTGGATAAGTTAAGTGTCAGCTATTATAGCGCGATAGATGACGATATTAATGAGCTGAAACACCTAAAAAGACTTAATGGCGCTAACACCTCATATTTTAGCTCAAATCAGCAGATGAACTCACTAGCGCGAGCCTACCAACTGCAAGTTAAATTTAAAGACTATATGTCTGCGATGTATTCTTTCAAAAAAATTGAGAAGTTAGACTCGGATAGCGTTCTACTCTCGCAGTTGAAAAAAATTAACAGTAGCATTAAAAACCATATCGCTACTGGTGCGAATTATACTGTCAATGGCAGTGTGGGTGAATACGGTGTTTGGCCTCACCAACTCGCCCGTAATTCATTTGGTTTTGTGAATGACATTAGCCAATTAGACAAAGTTGAAGTACGCTGCAAAAAGCAACGAATAACCTATAGCATCGCTAAAGACACCATTTGGGACATCCCTAAATCATGGGGTGCTTGCACCTTGTATATTCATGGCAAGCAAGGAGCACCTATCTCGTTGGTTGAAATAAACCGCACACAGGCAACAGTAGCAAAGCTGTAAACGTCTTAATACCCAAGTGACTGACATGGGTATGACAGCAACCACAGCCCTGTGGTTGTTGCGTACTATCCTATTAGAACATCTAATATTTTTAGTCTGCTATGACACTTTGTTACAGCTTGCCAAACTCTTGTTACGTTAACGTCATGAAAATTATTATAAGCTAGCTTTGTATTTCGTTAAGCAGTGTATAATACCAATCCACATTAAAGACTGCCCACTTATGCGGGGTAAAACAGTTGAATACATCGTTGCTCTCAATCCCAATAGCCAGCTATTGTTCAATCGAGCGCCTAGTCTTCATCAGTTTTACCTATGCATAACAACACTCTTCATCAAGGATTGGTATAAACTGCGATCAATCATTTTGGAAAACTTTATGAAACTAACTAATAACATTAAATTAATATTTGGCGGCGCGGCCGTATTAGCCACTTTATCGACATCTGCATTTGCCGAAGATATCTCATATTCATTACGTAATAGCAGCAGTAACATTAACCAAGATGGCGGTTATTTAGAGCTGGGCATTGGCACTGTTTTTTCGAATAGTGCACATTTGACCGAAACCAAAGATTGGTATGCATCGGGTCACTTGGTGCTGAACGGGCGTTACCAATGGAAAGGATTATTCATTGAAGCCTATGGCGCGAGTCAAGATCCGTTAACCATTGGTTATAATGCGATTAATTATAAAAACTGGTCATTTGATATTGTTTCTGGGCCGAAAAACCTTGGGGTTAGCGGTGATTTAGATGACCGGTTCGTAGGGCTTGATGAGCGTAATTTAGACTTTATGGTGGGCGGTCGTTTAACTGGTTATTACGACGGTGCGATCGTGCAATTTCGTGTGCAAAAAGATGTGACCAATAAACATGGCGGCATCAATGCAACGGCATTATATGGTAAAAGCTGGCAGTTAAAAAACTGGAATGTGCATGGCTTAGTTGGTTTGGCGTATAACAGCAGTAAAGTGAATGATTATTACCTTGGTGTTAATTCACAAGAAGCGGCGCGTACTAATTTTAGTGAATATAAAGGCAAAGACTCGGTGGTATTTACCTCAGAAATTGGCGTGACTTATCCGGTAAGCGAAAGTTGGGTATTTAGAGCCACTGCAAAATATGCGCATCAGCCAAAAGCTATTGACAATAGTCCGCTGTGGGCCAAAACACAAAACAACGAAGTCTCGCTAATTAGCAGCATCAGCTACGTATTTTAGACTGGCATAAGGAATATCACATGTTTAGTGATAATTGGTTAAGACAAAAATCTAGTCAATCTTATGGCGGCCTATTGATGGTCGCGCTGATGGCGATGCCGACACTAACACAAGCCGAAGAGCTGGCAGTAAGCAATAAGATATTAATGGTGACACCTGAGCAGTGTATTGCGCTGCATAAAGGGCAGCAATGTTACTTAGACGTTACCTTTCGTTGGCAGTTAAGCGTTCGCGATAATGTTTGTTTAATCGATGTGGACGCAAAAAAGCTGATTCACTGTTGGCAACAGCAATCGAGTGGTGAAATCAGTTTTGAATTCCAATCCGGCAAAAGTAAAAGCTATGTGTTACGTTTGCAACAAAATGAAGCCGTTATTGATACGGCTCGTATTAACGTGGCGTGGGTGTACAGCTCAAGCCGCCGAGCTAAAGCGAGTTGGAGATTATTTTAATGCCAAATGAAGATGCCAAACATATCTTGCTAGTGGAAGATGACGTGTCGTTGGCACAATGGTTTTGTGATTACTTATCGGAGCAGGGGTATTTAGTTACCCTTGCCAACCGTGGTGACGTGGCTGTATTGTTGATTAAAGAAGACAATCCAGATTTAGTGGTATTGGATATTATGCTGCCAGTGAAAGACGGGTTTGCAGTATGCGAGGAAGTTCGCGAGTTTTACCAAGGGCCAATATTAATGATGACCGCGCGGGATCAAGAAACGGACGAGATTCATGGTCTGGAGCTGGGTGCAGACGACTATCTAACTAAACCCGTTAAACCTAAAGTATTGCTAGCGCGAATTAAGGCGTTATTACGACGCCAAATAAATACCGAGAAACCAGTGAATAACATCATGACGTTTGGAACATTGGTATTGGATAAGCAATCTCGAACAACACATTTGCAAGATGAAATGGTGGTGCTGTCGTCTAATGAGTTCGATGCACTCATGGTGCTAGCGAATAACGCAGGCAGCATCGTTAGCAGGGCGCAGTTAGTCACAGAGCTGCGTGGCATTGAATATGACGGTTTTGATCGTTCAGCGGATATGCTCATTTCACGTTTGCGTAAAAAACTGGGTGACGATCCAAGCAATCCAGTGCGCATTAAAACGGTTTGGGGTAAAGGATACTTGTTTGCCAAAGATGCATGGGCGTAACCAGTGAATAAATTATCATTGTCATTAATGAGCTTAATTTTGCTCGCCATGATTGGCTTGGGTTGGGGTTTAGATGGCTTATTTAGTAAATATACCCAACAGCAAAAAAAGGATGATTTGGCTCCCTATCGTCAACTTGGTTTGTCATTAGCAAAAACCTTAGCACAACATAATAATAGCGGAGAGTTCATCAACAATTGGCGTGAGGTTAATGCCTTGCCTTTATCTATATTCCCGCTGGTGGATTTTCCTATGCCGCCTGAATTGAGACAAGCATTTCACGCAGGCGAGCCACTCGTCTTGGAGTCACAAGACAGCTTTTCGATGTCTTTTCTCATGCCGAAAAAACAGCAAGTATTAATGCTGATGTTGCCGCCATTACCCAATGATGATCGTGACGGCACATTGCGTATCATACTAACCACGTCATTTTATCTCGGTATATTGTTCATTATATTGTTGTGGTTATACCCGTTGCTCAAGCACTTGCGTCTATTGCGACTCAGCGCTAAAGCGTTTGGTGAAGGTAATTTAGGGCAACGCGTTAAAATCAGTAAAAACTCTTATCTTGTTGATATAGAAAATGAATTCAACAACATGGCGCAGCGTATTGAAACCTTGGTCACCGACAATAAATTGTTAGGCAATGCGGTTTCTCATGATTTACGCACCCCTCTAGCCAGATTACGTTTTGGCATTGAAGCGCTTGAAGAAACTAAAAGCGATAAAATGCGCGAGAAATATCAGCAGCACATGAGTCGTGACATTGATGAAATGGAGAATTTAGTTAGTGTCTTACTGAGTTACGCACGATTAGAGCAAGCGATGATTGCCATAGAACCTCGCCCGATAACATTGGCGGCGTTAATTGATGATGCGGTATTAAACCTTGGCACACACACCAAAAAAATCAGCTGGCATGATAGTAATAATAAGGCGAAGGTGAATGGAGATATTACTTATCTTGCCATGTTAATTAATAATCTACTGAAAAATGCAGGCCAGTACAGCCATGAAAATATAGCCATAAGCATTGAGAAAAACACCGAGAAACTCAGCTTAGTGATTGAGGATGACGGCCCTGGTATTGCGGTCGACAAACGCGAAGAATTACTTAAACCCTTTATTCGCGGCAATGGCCAAGAGCAGCCTCAAGGTTATGGCATGGGACTAGCTATCGTGGCTAGGATAGCCGCATGGCATAAGGCGACTATTGAGATTGGAGACTCAAGTAAACTCGGCGGCGCGAAAATGACTATATCTTTTAAACAAGGTACTCAATAGATTACCGTTTTTGAAATCTTTACGTTAATATCTATTCTTACAGTCAGTGAACTACTTCACATAAGATAAATAAGGATATTGCATAATGATTTCAAAACCCAAGGGTGGACAATTCCACGTCGGCAATGGACGCCTTAGCGGGTATATCGCGGTTACTTTAGCGTTGTTGTCGTTTCTCGGTGTCTTGGCGTTTCATTTTCCGCAATATTTAACCACGCCGCAATTGCGCCAATCTTATGATGTTGATGTCATTCGCCAGGTGATGTTTATTGCGTTAGTGATTTCCGGCAGTTTAGGTTTGTGGAACATGATCCGCAACGTCAACAAACGAGCGGCATTTATCGCATGGAGTTTTATTGCTATCACCATCGCCCTTGGTGGCAATCGCGTTGACGTTGGTGATTTTCCCGATCACACACCCTACATCGGCCTTGATTGGTTCATTCTTGATTTATTGGGCTCAACTCTAATATTTGTGATGATCGAAAAGATATTCCCGTTTCGTAAACAAGCAATATTAAGAGACAAATGGCAGACCGATCTACAACATTTTCTAATTAATCATTTAGTCATTGGTTTTACGTTGCTGGCAGCTAATCAGTTTGTTAGCCAAACATTTGGCTGGGCAGTAAGTGATACCATTCAACAATGGGTTGGTGCTATGCCTTGGTGGTTGCAGCTGTGCTTAGTCTTGCTGTGTGCCGACTTAGTGCAATACGCTGTACATCGCGCTTACCATGAGGTGCCTTTTTTATGGCGCTTCCATAGTGTGCATCACAGCGTAGAAAGCATGGATTGGTTGGCAGGATCGCGCCAGCATATCTTCGAACTCATCTTAACCAGATGTTTCGTATTAACACCCATTTTTGTACTGGGTTTCGACAAATCAATTATCGACGCCTACATCATTATTGTGGGATTTCAGGCGGTATTTAATCACGCCAACGTTAATATCAACATCGGTTGGTTGCGTTATGTCGTTGTCACGCCTCAGTTCCACCACTGGCACCATGCGTCTGATCGCGCCGCGATAGATCGTAACTACGCCGCTCACTTTTCTTTCATCGATTACCTGTTTAGAACCGCGGTTACCGGTGAAAATAAATGGCCAGAACAATACGGCATTGTCGGCGGTGGCATGCCCAATGGCTGGCTGAAACAACAGTTTTACCCGCTGAGTAAAGAGAAAAAGTAATAGCGGGTTAGTAAACTCCGGCAATATGGTTAATGCACCCTTAGCTTAAACTCTTCTTTATAGCGGCGTGACAGACTTAATAATTTACCGTTATTAAGTCGCACCTCACTATCGCCGCTGCTTAGCGAAGTAATATGCTCCACTTCATTTAAATTAATGGCGATTGATCGGTGGATACGGCAAAAACCTTGCGCCGATATTTTACTGATGAGACTTGCTAAGGTGGTGCGCATCGGATAAATACGGCCCTTAATATGTAAATTCACGTAATTTCCCGACGACTCTAGCCATTCAATGTCAGCGACTTTGATGATAAATTCCTTACCCAATTTCTTGACTAATAACCGTTCGATAATCGCCGGTGCTAGGGTGTCCTCATTCTCCGTAATAGTATTAGCCTCACCCTGCAACTGGCCTAAGATGTATTGATAGCACTTTATCATCATGATAAAAAAGATAAATGACCACAGATCTTTGCGATACTCATAACCCAATTCAAACAAGATATCGCCAAAGTCATAATTGCCAGACATCATCCAGAAAACAACTTCCCTCAAGCCAACCATGATCGAGACATGTGATATACAAAATACTAACGAGGCGAGAAAATAGACCCATAATGTGGTTTTTAATGCATGCCATCTTATTGGGTATTTACGCAGTAAATAACTAATGGCAGGTAGCAGAATCATCGTACTAATCGCGCTCGAATATTCTGCCACGAAGGGTTCCCAAAAACTAAAGGGTAACTGCGCGCCATTACGCTTTGCTTCCATTATTTCAGAGGTCGCACCTATGGTGCTATTGATAAAAAAATAGATAAAAAGAAAAGCGAATTCGTAAGCTAATTGATATTTTTGAAAGCGTTGCATTTGGCTCATATTTTTGTATGTTGCGGTCATCGAGTTACCATCTATCCCCAGATGCCACCGCTTATCCCTAAGTATTGTATATCAAGCGTTTAGCGCTTAACTTTGCTCAGTATCTTGTCATGATTAGTCATCAATTAACAATGCATCGTACAAATCAATGACACAATTATTATCAATATCACAAGGTAATTGGCTCAAAGCAATGCTGCTAGAAGCCAAACGGTCTTTTATTCCCGACTCCGAAGAAAGACAGTTAAGGCGATACGATCTTGATTGGCTGCGGGTCTTGGTCTTTTCACTGCTTATCTTGTTTCACATTGGCATGTTGTATGTAGATGGTTGGGGTTATCACATCAAAAGTGAATACTTATCGCAAGAACTTGCCAATGTCATGTTGCTAGTATCGCCGTGGCGTATGGCATGTTTGTGGTTAGTGTCAGGCATTGCTATTCGTTTTGTGCTGATTAAAGTGACGATGTGGCGCTATGTTAGTGTGCGGTCGGTGCGATTATTGGTGCCGCTATTTTTCGCTATCTTAGTCATTATTCCGCCACAGCTTTATTATCAAATGAGCTTTGGAGGTAACTTATCAATGAGTTATTGGCAGTTTTATCAAGCATTCTGGCAAGCAGATCATGAAATATTTACTAACTATCAAGCGGGGATCTGGCCACATATCGACGTTAATCATCTTTGGTATTTAAGAGCGTTATGGCTCTATTCAATGTTGATAATCCCGCTATTACCGTTATTAAACTCAAAGCGCGTGCAGTCGATTGTGAATTGGTGTGTATCGAGACATGGCTTCATTGCAATTTTGCTAGCGGTATTACCTCTTTTCCTTATTCAGGTGCTTAACAGCGGCGACTCAGAAATGACAAGAAAGCAACTAGGTTTCACCTGTTTAATTTATGGTTATATAATTGGTTTTAATCCAATTTTCTGGCAACGTTTAATGAAAAATATTGGTACGTTGTTAATTTCGTTTTGCGTTTGCTATATAACATTAATCGTATTTTATAATATGGTCTGGCTAACGAGCGATGAGCATACACCGCGTTGGTTACTTAGCGTTGGCAGCTTAATTCTTAGCGTTAACCGAATCTTAGGTGTGTTAACCGTATTGGCTTTGGCGTCGAAATACCTTAATAAAAACAGCAAGACGCTGGCATATTTTAGTGAAGCGGTTTATCCCTATTACATAGTGCATCAAACCATCATTATTATTGTTGGTTATGAGTTATCAGGCTTGTCGTTAGGGCCCGTTATTGAGCCACTGTTAGTGATATTGATTACCTTTGTCGGCTGTTTTTTAAGTTTTGAGATCATCAAGCGCGTCTCGATACTACGACCATTATTTGGCTTAAAACTCACTGGAAATTACGGCGCGGCGTTCAAGCGGCTGCAATATTTAATCGCCGCTGCTATCACCACACCCTTGGCGTTATCCATTATGTTTTGATCGCAGCGGTTTAACATTAACTAAGCGATTGCTTTAAGTGCAATCGATGTTGTTTGCCAATGGGGAAACGCCTACCATCTTTGAGGTAAACCCCATTGTCTTCGGTGTAGTCGACATAGGCTTTGTTGATGATGGCTGATTTATGCACCCGAATAAAATCATTCGACGGCAATATGTCTGTAAAAGCGGTTAGGGTATTAGGCGTTAACAAGCAATTGCTTTGGCGCCAAACTTTAACGTAATTGCCATAAGCTTCCAAACAGCTAATCTCACTTAACGCGACTCTGATCTGCTTGCGGTCAACCTTAATTAATATGTGATCCTGACTTGGATCTGAAGGCGCTTGCACGTTAGTTTGATGCTCAATGTCGATCACTTGTTGTTGTTGCGGTTTTTGTTTTAGGCTAACGCGAGCAAATGCTTTGTTGGTCGCCAATAAAAAGCGCTCAAACAAAAATGGCTTGAGCAAATAGTCGGTGACGTCCAATTCATAACCTTGTAATGCATATTCTTGATAGGCTGAGGTGATAATAACCTCTGGCTTATGTGGCAAAATATTCAATAATTCGATGCCAGTAAGGATCGGCATTTGAATATCTAAAAAGATTAAGTCAATCGGCTGTGTGTTTAATAAGGTTAGTGCCTCGGTGGCGCTATAATATTGACCAACGATTTTAATAAATGGAACGTCTTGAGCGAATGTTAAAATCACATCATGAGCCAATGGCTCGTCATCAATAATCAAGGTGCGTAATATCATTGGCACTCCAATGTTAGGTCAACACGATAGCAATTGCTTTGCTGTTCAATGTTTAACTGATGTTTGTTCGGATAAATTAGCGCTAAGCGGCGCTGTAAATTACTTAAGCCTATGCCTACATCGCTGGGGTTATATGCTTCATTTATTGAATTGCTGCAAGAAAAAGTCAGAGTATCAGCTTCAACGCTAAGTTTAACGTTCAGCCAAGCGTCTTTGGTGCTTGGCTCTATGCCGTGCTTAAAAGCATTCTCTAATAAAATGACTAATAATAACGGCGCAATCATCATGTTATGCCCAGCACCGAGTCTCGGTGATAACTCAACCTCAAATACGCATTTATTACTAACCCGAACTTGTTGCAGGTCGAGATAATCTTGTAAGTATTGAATCTCTTCGGTTAATTGAACCTTGTTTTGTCCGCCACGATACACGACAAAACGTAATAAATTAGACAATTGCTGAACAAATTTGGGGGCTCGCTTCGAGTTAGTTAAGCACAGGGCATATAAATTATTGAGGGTATTAAAGAGAAAATGAGGATTAATCTGCTGTTGCAGCCATAAAAGTTCGGTTTGAATATTCTGCTTTTCGAGTTCGGCCAATTGTTGGTTTTTATTGGCCCATTCCAACGCCAATATCACCGGTAAACTCATCAACATGACCGCCAACGCAAAACTGGCATTCTCCCAATCGAGAGGATTGTTATTTTCGCTAACAATCATTGTATGTTCGGCGCTATTCATTGGTAGCCATAAAATGATTTGCGCCGCCACAGGGTAACTCAGTAAAACAAAAATGAGCATTAACCAAAGGTAATGAAAGATGCCGTGATTAGCCATGACTCTATTAACCAAAAGATGACGGTTTATAATATAGTATATAAATACAATGCTATAGGTGATTAATATTTGCAGGAAATACGATAAGAAAGTAAAGAGATGAGAAAAAACATAAGGCAAGTCGATATATAATCCATCAATCGTAGTTGCCATTGGCTCATTGTATGGCGTAAATACAGCCGCCCAAAATAAACTTAAAATAACGGTGAATGCAAGTAGGCTATGATCTAAGGTAATGTTGATTTTAAGGCGTTTTTTTTGTCGACCACGCAACCAGTTATTCGAGAGTAATAATGCTTCAATTATCCAAATGAAAACAAATGTCTCTACTTTGATTGCCGTTAATACTGCCATGTCAGGTAGGGTATTTTGCAACACAAATAGTAGTACTGGATAAGCAGCAAAAACTAAGCACCAGCCACTAATTCGTAATGTGCTTGTCACATTTTGGCTAGCAGCTTTAAACAGCAATACAGGAAACATAACAATGAGTAACTGCATTAGTTGCCACCCAAAACCAAGCCAACTGGCGTAACCTTGTAGGTTGGTGGTAATTAATGCAGACGCCCATAGCGCGATGGTAAATGGCCACACTTGCCAGTTGATTAATTTATTGAGTGTGTTTAATTGCTCTGTCACTAATAGACCCTGAAAAATGTTCAACTCCTTAATGCAGTTGGTATTATAGGTATCATCTTGAAGATATTCTGCATAATTGTCACTCAAAGAATGACTAAGCGTCCATAAGTCATGATCAAAATGGTAAAACGAGTACTCTCCACACAAAAGCATTATTGGCCTGTTAATCATTGCTAATTAAACGTTGGTCATTACGCCATATAGATCTCAATGTAGCCATGTTTTACTCGTTTGCAATTGACGCACACAAGGGCAATCAACATGCTAATAATACGTAATCTAAACAAAACATATGACAATGGCGTAAAGGCACTGGTCGACATTAACTTAACCATTAACAAAGGCATGTTTGGTTTGCTCGGCCCTAATGGTGCAGGTAAATCATCGCTAATGCGTACGTTGGCGACACTGCAAAGTCCAGACAGTGGTGAGGTCTTATTTAATGGTCACAACATTTTACAAGACCCACAACATTTACGGCAAAGTCTGGGCTATTTACCGCAAGAGTTTGGTGTGTATCCTAAAGTGTCGGCCATTGATTTGCTTAATCATTTTGCGATTTTAAAAGGGCTTATCGACAAAAAAAGCCGTGCGGAGCAGGTTGACGCTTTATTGCAGCAAACCAATCTTTATCAGCACCGTAAAAAATCGGTCAGTAGTTTTTCTGGCGGCATGAAGCAACGATTTGGCATTGCACAGGCATTGCTGGGCAGTCCAAGATTGATTATTGTTGATGAGCCAACCGCAGGATTAGACCCTCAAGAGCGGAATCGCTTTCACAATGTGCTAGCGGATATTAGCGAAAATACCATCGTCATTTTATCGACCCATATCGTGGACGATATCAAAAACTTATGCCCCAACATGGCGATTATGGCCTCAGGTTCTATCGTCAAACAAGGTGCACCACAGGAATTACTCAGCGAACTCAATGGTAATATTTGGCGAAAACATGTGGATAAGCAAGAGATTGCAATTTATCAGCAACAATTTCAAGTCATTAGCCAACGATTGATGGCAGGTAAAGCACAATTACACGTTATGTCTGAAAACTGTCCTGCGCCTGGCTTTGAATTGGTGCAAGCAGATTTAGAAGACTTATATTTCTCAGTACTTAAAAGCGATGCGGCTTAAGGGGTATTGTATGTTGTTGTCTTTACTTAAATTTGAGTGGCAGTACCACATTCGCCAACCTATTTTCATGCTTAGTTTATTAGTTTGCACCTTTTTAGGTAGCTTTTTAATTCACAACCAACCGCTAGATAGCGGTATTAACATGGCGGGTTCATATTATTTAACGCACAGCATTTGCACGCTAGCATTAATGATAATGCCTTTCTTAATTGGTGCATTTACAGCCAATGCCATTGTTAGGGATCGTAATGCTGACATCGCACAACTTATTTTCAGTACCGCTATCAGCAAGTTCCACTATTTGTTTTCCCGATGGTTGGGGCTGATTATTATGTGCAGTCTGATCTTTGTGGCAGCGACCATTGGTATAGTGATTGGGCTGGTAATGGACAATGCATCATCGATAGATTTACTGTTAACGACGTGGCGAATTATGTGGGCGAGTGCTATTTTAATTTTGCCAGCCATTATTTTGTTGAGCAGTTTGTTATTTGCCGTGGGATTATTTAGCAATCATAATATCGTTGTCTACATTGGCGCGGTAATGGTCTTTTTACTGTATCAATTATTTTTAATTTATTCTGGCTCGCCGTTAATGGGCGGTGTTGTCGTTGAGGATAAATTACTCCAGCAATTGTTTGCCAGTATTGATCCATATGGCGGCACATCGTTTTTTGAGCAAGTGAAATACTGGAGTCCGGCGCAGCGTAATCAACAGACTTTTGAGCTAAATGGCATGTTGCTTTACAACCGTCTTGGTATATTGGCGTTGTCTGCTGCTATTTTTATCGCTTGTTATTACAAGTTTGAATTTAAACTGCCCACGTCGAAAATGTCTGCTAAAAAATTAAAGCGTGATGACGATAACTCGCCAAACCCCGACATCGCTTACCAAGCCGTGCCCTCCCAATTAGGGTTAAAATCTGCGTGGCTAGCGTTTGCCTCACAAACTAAATTAGAATATTTTGGTAGCATTAAAACGAAGGTTTTTGCCACAACGGTACTGTTTTTAACATTTGTTTTGATCACTGAAATACTCGCCGGCTTTACTCGTCTTGAAAGTCTTGGCGTCACGCCAATTATTTCTACCGCTGAGGCCTTATGGCGTTTTCAATATGATGTGTTACCTAACTTCGTTAACCTATTTGTCGTATTTTTTGCCGCTGAAATGGCATGGCGTGATGATGATATTAACGCCGCCAGTTTTACCCATGCTAGTCCTGTTGCCAATATTAGTCTGTTTTTTGCCAAATTTATGGCCTTACTGCTGCTGCCGTTAACCTTCATTACCGTTGCTATTAGCGTTGCCGCTGGTCTGCAATTAATCTATGGCAGTATCGTAGAGTGGCCGGTTTATTTATCATTATATTATTACTTAGGCCTGCCGATGATTTGTATTGCGGCGTTGTGTTTGTTTATACACAGCATTAGCGCGAACAAATTTATAGGCATGGCCTGTTCGTTGGTTATTGTAATAGCGACTACCATGCCGTTGGGGCAACAATTGGGTCTTGAACATGGCATGTTTAAATATTCGACCAGTCCTGTCATGCAATATTCCGACATCAACGGTTTCGGCGCAATGAGCGACGCGTTTAATGGTTATATAAAATATTGGCTGAGCCTAGCGAGCCTGATGGTCTTGATGGGTTATGGTTTGTATCGACGTTCAATAGCAACGCCGCTAAGTCAGCGACTGCGATTTGCAACTAAGCAATGGGGAAAGCGAGGCATGGCTATATTATTAACGATGACATTAGCGACCTTATATTTTGGCCATGACGTATATAACCAAACCAACAACATTGGCCATTACCTATCAAGTAAAGAGCACACGGCGAGACAAGTGGCATATGAGCAGAAGTACGCACATTATCAAACGCTAAAAAGCCCCAAGATCATTAAGGTGAAAACTAATATGGCGTTGTATCCAGCTGAGCGAAGATATCAAATGAGCGCGCAATATACTTTGTTAAACCCCCATGATAGCGCCCTTAGTGAGATTCTGATTAGTATCGATATCGACGTTAGCGTGACCAATATTAACATTGACGGCGCAACCTTGGTTCGACATGACAGGGTGCACGGGCAATACACCTTTGCGCTAGATACGCCAATGCTGCCCGCCACGCAGTTAAAAATGAGTTTTGACGCGTCCCAAATACAAAACGGCTATTTGGGATTACAACGTGACAATGTCATTACTGACGGTTTTAGTTACGTGCAAACGCTACGTTATATGCCGTATTTCGGATACAACAAACACCGTCAACTGACATCACCAGCGTTACGCTTATTACATGGCTTGCCAGCATTGCCGAAGGCGTTATCTTTAGAGCAGGATATAGCGAAGCATGATGGTGATTTCTCATCGGATTACGATTGGCTAACATTTGAAACGACGGTATCTACCGCGGATGATGAAATAGCCATTGCGCCGGGGAAACTGTTAAAGCAATGGCAAGCGCAAGGACGTAATTACTTCCACTATAAAACAAGTAAATCAATTAGAAACGTCATTAGCTATTTGTCGGGTCGCTATAAAATAGCGCGTGAAAAGGTTGACGGCATTGTCTTGGAGGTTTATTACTTGGCGGCGCATCAAAGTACCGTTAGTCGAACACTTGCGGGGATGAGTGCGACAATAAAATATGCCAATCAACATTTTGGTCGTTATGGCGCAGCACAATTACGCTTATTAGAAGTACCAAGAAGTTTAAGGATGTCGGGTTATGCTATGCCGCAAACTATTTTGATCTCGGAGTCGCTGGGCTTTAGAGCCGACTTAACTAATGATGACGCTTTTGATCAAGTATTTAGACGCACAGCACATGAAGTGGCGCATCAGTGGTGGGGACATGGTTTAGACAGCGCTCACACAGAGGGAGGGGTCGTATTGGTAGAAACCTTGGCAAAATACACCGAATTAATGGTATTGGAAGCGCGTTATGGCAAACAATATGTCAGGCGTTTACTTAAGTATGAACATCGCCGTTATTTTAGCGGGCGTGGTTATACCGATGAGCATGAGTTGCCTCTCTATCGTGCGAGTGCCAGTCATTTGGTTTACAGCAAAGGAGGCGTTGCCATGTATGCACTCAAAGAAGAGTTAGGACAAGATGCAATCAATACGGCGTTATCTTATTTAATGAAAACGCATGATTACCCGCAAACGCCGGCGACAACCTTAGATTTTATCGATGCGTTAAAAAGTGCCACCACTATTGATAAACACGCGATTATTGATCGCTGGTTAACGCAGATTATTATCGATGACTTTGCAGTGACCTCGGCCAGTTATCAGCCACTAAATGACGGCAAGTACAAGGTTGATGTTTGCTTTAAAGCCAAACAAATACAAGAAGATGGCCTTGGGAATAGCCATGAAATAACCACTGATGTTAGTGCATGGCTTGGTGTTTTTAGCAAACATCCAAATAATTTGACTAACAGAGCATCAAGCCGCGCCGTATTAAAATTAGCAAAGGTTGTTGTACACACTAATGAAAACTGCCTAAATTGGACTGTTGCAAAGCAGCCTAGTCATGTTGCTATTGACCCTTTTTATCAGGCAATGGATCAACAGCGTGACAACAATGTCAGAAAAATAAAGTTAGCTAAAATTACCCCTCACGCCTTGTGATGTCTTTTGTTAGTACTTGATGGCTCAGCAGCAACTCATTGATTAACGCGTGATGTTGTTGCTGGGCACTGAGTTTTAGTGCCCTAACAAAATCTATCGAGGTCGCGGGCGCTTTAGTCGCAGCATGTTTTGATCATAAAGACGTTAACGCGGCAATGATAACATCGTCGCCAACGGTTTCTTGCAACTGGGCAAAGACCAAGGTGACTCGTGGATTGATGTCATGCTCAAGTGTGGCATCTACTAATAGGATGGGCGATTGCAAGTTATTGCGATTGCGCACCGCATAACGTTTCTTTTCAAAGGCGACTAACGCCAACATGGCATCGCGACCATAATGTTTTTCAGTTAATACCAGCTTGATATATTTTATTCTCATAGTTACATTTATATCTATCAATGCGTTTGCAGAGATAACAAATATCTCTAGCAATGAAGTTTGTTTATTAGAGACAGGTGATTGTAATTAAACATTAATTATCAAGACAAGCAACCGTGAACTAAGTATCAATAATCTAATGGAACCATTTTTCCTTTCGAAAGCTAATAATCAAATTTTTGATTGCGGTGGCAATGTACTAAGGCGCACATCGCATGCTAATATTTTTGAGGAAGATGGCACCAAAAGAAAATCGAGCATGCAAGCGATATTGCTGACTGTGGCATTACCGCTGACTCTAAATTTTATTGGGTGGCATACGAACATATAGTTAATCAACGTTGGCAGGCTAGGTTATTGATCTTTAATCATAAAGGGAATAACGTTTTTAACGCCACATCAAAATTTGATAATAGTGTTAGTTTTAAACTGGGCAGCATTGATTACAGTGTTTATATACCGAGCATCCCGTAACGATGATAATTAGATCAGATGAAAATTAAATAATCACCTCTAAATTACTCTGCTCTTGCCTGATACCTACACAGCATTTGCCTAATTGGAACTCACTAGCTATTCTTTGTTAAATATTATGCAATGGATGCAGTGCCTTATGACCGATAATAGCAATAAAACCTATACTAATTTACCGCCATATTTTGGCCCGCTCAGTCTAGCGCCTTTTGGCGCTGTGCCACCTGGGGTGAAGTGCTGGGAAAACTTCCTAACAAAAGAGATGTGTCGCTACATCATTAATTACGCCGACTCTCGCCCCGCCAAAGATTTATTCATTATCGATCACAACAATAAGGTGCAAGCTTCAAAAGGTCGAATTGGTCAATCCATTGAGATCGACGGATTAGAGCAGCCAATTTTAGATATTTTTTATGAAGTGAATCGTCGAATAGCCCAACAATATCGCAAACCGATAGAGTGGTTTGAGCGACCATATATCTTGCGTTATGAAAGTGGCGGACATTATGAAACTCATAATGATGCGTTCATTTGGGATGAAAGCTCACAGCAGTATATTCAGGCCAATGATCGGGATGTGTCGTCTTTACTTTATCTTAATGAAGAATTTACTGGCGGCTGTTTAAATTTCACTTCTTTCAATAAAAAACTACAACCAAAAACGGGCATGTTAGTCACCTTTCCTTCAGGTCATAACTACCCCCATGCCGCTGAATCTGTTGAGTCTGGCGTTAGATATGCGATTGTTTGCTGGAGCGCTCAAGTCGGCTCAAACCGCGTATTAAACGGGCCACCAAAACATGCAATACTGTGTGATTGATGCTATTCACAGCAACATGTTTAACGAAGAGATACAGGCAATGAAAACAGTGGTAGTACTGGGTGGTTATGGCAATTTTGGCAAGCGAATAGTCGAGAACCTCGCAACGATTGCAGGCATTACGATTATTATCGCTGGTAGAAATGTAGGTAAAGCGAGAGCACTAATCAGTGCTCTGAATGAAACTAGCGTTGCTACTTTACAACCACTTAAGATTGATATTTTGGACAGTGGCTTTACCGAGCAACTAAGGTCAATCTCCCCTTATCTCGTCATACACACCAGCGGGCCTTTTCAAGGCCAAGACTACAGAGTGCCCAATGCATGCATTGATGTCGGCGCACATTACATTGATTTAGCGGATGATCGCCAGTTTGTTTGTGACATTATTAAACTGAATGATAAGGCAAAGCAAAAGGGGCTGCTAATTGCCAGTGGAGCAAGCTCAGTACCCGGACTATCATCGGCTGTTGTTGACCATTACAAGCACCAATTTAGTAATATTGAAGCAATAGATATTGCCATTGCACCCGGCAACAAAGCTGAACGTGGATTAGCTACTGTGGCCGCGATACTTTCATATACTGGGCATGCGCTTGATGTATTTAAAGAGGGTCGTTGGCAACATGTTTATGGCTGGATGGACAGCCAAATAAAAGACTTTGGCGGTATTGTCGGAAAACGCCACTTAGCCAATGTTGATGTGCCAGATTTGGCCTTGTTTCCAGAGCGCTACCAAGTATCGCAACGGGTAAGTTTTCAAGCGGGACTCGAATTGCCATTGTTGCATCGAATGATGGTCGCGATGGCGTATTTTTCAAAAATTGGATTAGTCAAAAGTTGGGCACCATTAGCTAAAATCATTGTCAAGACCAGCAATATATTTCTGCCATTTGGCACTGACCAAGGCGCGATGGAAGTATTGATAACGGGAAAAAATAAAGAGCACAGCGAACAACAAATCAAGTGGACGCTTTATGCACCTGACGGAAACGGCCCCTACATTCCCATTTTATCGACCATTATTCTAGCAAGGCAGTTATTAGAAAACCGTGTAAACGACAGCGGGGCAAAACCATGCATGCAATTATTAACGCTACAAGATTTTGAACCCTACTTCCCAGCGCTAGGTATCTACTTTGAAAAACAAATATCGGTAACATGATGGAATATTATTTACATCTAAAATTAATCCATATTTTGGCCGCTGTGGTTGTTACAGGTACTGGTGCTGGCATTGCATTTTTTATGTTTATGGCTTACCGCTCTAACAACCCACAGGTCATTTACATCACCACCGGACACGTTATTTTAGGCGATTGGCTATTTACAACGCCAGCAGTCATCACCCAAATAGGCAGCGGAATTTTGTTAATGAACATGCAAGGTTATGCGTTTACTTCTCCTTGGTTTTATTGGGTCTGCGGCTTGCTTATTGTGATCGCAAGTTGTTGGTTACCTGTATTGCGCATTCAATATCGACTGCGTGAATTGGCCAAAGTGTCGGTGGAGTTAAATGAAGTCAGCCCTGAATTTAAGTCGTTAATGAAAACTTGGACAATATTAGGTATTCCAGCGTTTAGCGCTATCATCGCCATATTCTGGTTGATGGTTTTTAAACCATTTTCTGTTATATAAAAAAGGGGGCGTTGTGGAAGGGATTAGTCAACGGTCATTACAAAAAACTGCTGTTTACGCCTTAGCTTTTTTATGGATATTTACCGGTTTAACCTCCATTTTTTTCTCACCTGAAATTGGTTATCAAATATTGGCTAGCGCCAGCATTAATGGCTTATTGGCCGATGTCTTTGTTTATGCTGGCGGCGGACTCGATATAGCTCTTGGGTTATGGCTCTTAAGCTCCGTAAAAAGAGCGGAATGTTGCGCGGCACAAATTGCACTAATAGTGCTCTATACTGTCTTGTTAACCTTTATTGAACCTAATTTTTGGTTACATCCATTCGGTCCTATCACCAAAAATATTCCGATTATTGTATTAATATTTATTGTGCTCAATAAAAGCGAAAGATTAGAATGACTGACAAACCCATACCAAAAATACTAATACCACTGCCTTGTTGTGGCTTTGACCCAGCTGAAGTTGCCATTCCTTGGTTGTTATTGTCGAGGGCGGGATTTGACGTTGTTTTTACAACGCCCAATGGCGATCAATCCTCGCCAGATATATGGATGCTTAAAGGCATTGAATTGGGCATATTCAAACCTGTATTACAAACAAGGCGAGACGCGGTAGAGGCGTGTATAGAGATGCAATCTTGTCTGTCATTTATGACACCTTTGAAATATGATGATGTGAACGAACATGATTTTGATGCGCTTTTATTACCGGGTGGTCATGATAAAGGTGTTAAAGAGTATTTGGAATCGACCACGCTGCAAGCACTTGTTGTTGATTTTTTACGACTAACAAGCCCGTTGGCGCTATTTGTCATGGCGTGGTATTAGCGGCGAGAAGTATTGATCCTCAAACAAATAAATCGGTGATTCATGAATACAAAACAACCGCGTTACTAAAACCGCAAGAGCGGCTTGCCTATCACCTAACTCGACTATGGTTAGGTGATTATTATCTTACCTATCCTGAGATTACCGTTGAAGAGGAGGTGAGATCCACTTTGGTTCAACAAGACAATTTTATAAAAGGACTCGCACCATTGTTTAGAGATACTCACGACAAACTGACAAGAGGCTTTGTTGTCAAAGACCGAAATTATTTGTCAGCAAGATGGCCGGGCGATGTGTACAAGTTTTCGTTAGCATTTATTGATATGGTAAATAGTGGCAAGGAGCTGCATAAAAAATTAGTCATTGAATACGAAATAAGAGAGTCATATGAAAGCCAGTAAATTGATCTTATTGGGTCTAGCTGTATTTTTTTTAAATGCAGCGGCTCAAGCGTTTGCCATTAAGCAAACTAAGCTGCATGGTGATGATAGCGCCGCCAAAGACTTCTTTGGTTACAACGTCGCATTGTCAAAAGACACTGCTGTTGTAGGCGCCTATAAAGTTGATGATAAAGTTCGCGGTGACAATGTAGGCGCGGCTTATGTGTATATACGTTCAGGAAATTCGTGGCTGCAACAGACTAAGTTGACTGCTAGTGATGGCGCCGCCGACGACACCTTTGGCGGTAAAGTCGCGATTGCTGGCGATACAATAATCGTTGGCGTGATTAGAGATGACGATGTTATTAACGGCAAAGATTCAGGCTCTGCTTACGTATTCACTCGCACGGGCAGTAGTTGGAGCCAACAAGCCAAACTCATTGCCAGTGATGCAGCCACGGGCGATTCACTGGGTTGGAGTATTGCACTCTCGGATGATATAGCGGTCATTGGCGCACCTTATGATGACGATAAAGGAAATAATTCAGGCTCTGTTTATGTCTTTAAACGGACTGGCGGCACTTGGACACAACAAGGAAAGCTTACCGCCAGTGATGGCACTGAGGGCGATTTATTTGGCATTAGCATCGCGATGTCTGGCAATACCATCATCGTTGGCGCCGATTTAAATGAAGAAAAAGGGCATAAAGCAGGTGCTGCGTACGTATTTACTCGCCGAGGTAATAGTTGGACTGAGCAAGCGAAACTAACAGCAAGTGACGGTGCGCCGGGCGATATATTTGGCGTAAGAGTCGCATTAGACGGCGATACCGCTTTGATATCTGCTCGTAGAGACGACGATAAAATTATGGGTGTTAATGCTGGTTCTGCTTATATTTTTACACGCAGCGGCACTACTTGGAGCCAACAAGTCAAACTCACCGCGCCCGATGGCGCAGCAGATGACAGATTTGGCCGCAGTGTTGCATTACAAGGCGATACCGCGTTAATAGGCGCAATGTTTCAGGACGACAAAGGTAAGAACTCAGGTTCAGCTTATGTATTCACACGAACGGGTAAAGCGTGGAATTTAAAGAACCAATTAACCGCCGATGACGGCGCGGCTGGAGATGTATTTGGCTGGAACGTAGCATTGTTTGGCAAGACGGCATTAATATCAGCGAACCGAGATGACGACAAAGGTAAAGACGCCGGTGCGGCTTATATTATTGATATAAAGTAGCGTTACTGACTGCTGGTCATCGGCTGTCGATCATAATAATGTCGAGTGCTTGCTGCGCTTTTTTAAGATCGACCAGATCGATAGCTTCGATCATTTCGCATTCGTCGTTAATCATTTCTTGCACGTGAGACGGGTAATACTTGCAATCGTCTGGGCGATCATAATAAATATCACAGGTGTATCTCACCACTGATTTTACGTCGGTAGTTTTACGCAAAAAAGGGCATAGTTCAAACAATTTACCGCTGTTAGGATCTGCCCAAATTTCACCGTCGCGAACGTATTCAGCAATATCAGGATTAAACAATTCCCACATTTCAATTTCGGCTTGAGATGCCGACAAAGCGCCGTTACTGTACTTGATGCAACATTTACCACAAGAGTTACACGATTTCATCATTAGACCTCTACACTGCAATATAACCACGAAGCCGATAGTACCATATCAACCTCAGTTACTTGGCTCTCTTGATTAAAGTTGTATTAGCACTTTCTAGTGAAAGAAAATTATGCAATTAACAGTTAAGTTCTGCTTAGTATTGATTTTTTCAATATTAACCATTGGTTACGTTAGCGGTGACTCGTCTGTCGGGCGACCCTGGCGCGCCCGCGAATGATACGCCAATTGTCTTATTGCCTAACTATCCACTTGCTGACTACGAATTATTATTTATTGACAATAGTCATCACTCACGCAACGACCTTTCCACTCTTGTCTCAACACTGTTCAATATTGGTGCCAAATCCTCCGTGTTTTAACTAACCGACGTATTCAACTGCTAGCTAGCCATTATTTCCATTAGCACCTTCTTATTCGACTTGTTTATTGAATATCAATTGTCTTTTTACTTATATCTAAACAACGGTCAATAAAGTAAAACACACGTTTAATAAAGTTGACTTAGCAGTTTAATGTAATGATAATGCAAACGATTTTCATTAACTAATTGTTGTGTGGACATATCTGATGTTCAACGTTGCTTAAACAGGAAGAGAAATGCTAGTAAAAACAAAAGTAGCTAGTGGTATCGCATTAGCGATTTCACTCAATCTTATTACAGTGCCAGCTAATGCTGAACAAAAAGATACCGAAACCATCGTAGTGACTGGCGAAAAAATTGGCCGCTCGATACAGCAAACGCAAACGAGTATTGATGTATTAACCGAAGAAGAACTACAGCGCGCTGGTATCATTGATATGGCTGATGTTTTCAAGCATGTGGCCAATGTCACACAACTTTCTGAAGGCAGTAATCGCACGTCTTTCTCTATCCGCGGAATGAATGTATTCGGAGAGGCAACATCTAGCTCAGGCGCCATGACTGCAAGTGTTTATGTTGACGGTGCGTCGGTTGGCCAACTAGCAACGCGATATGCATTGCCAGCGATGTGGGATATGGCACAGGTTGAATTTTTACGTGGACCGCAGTCGACCATTCAAGGCCGTAATTCGATGTTCGGTTCAATCATCCTTAATAGTAATGATCCTGCTTATCACCACGAAGGTAAGCTTCAGCTAAGCTTAGGTTCTAATAATAATCGTCGTATTTCAGGTGTTTACAATATGCCTATTATTGACGACCAATTAGCTGTGCGAGTTGCAATAGACCGCGATGAAAGTGATGGCTACATAACTAATAGCACCCGCAATGAAGATGATTACGCAGGGTATCAGCGTAATAATGTTCGACTTAAAGTATTGTATGAACCTGAAGCTATTGATGATCTGTCATTTTTGTTTACTTGGAACAACGCAGACAATAAATTAAAAGATTCGGCCATGGTGCCAATGGAGTTGCTGGAAAAATTCCAAGCGACCAGTGATTATGCGGCGAAATACGATATTAAAGCCGACAGCGGCGCCTTAAACATCAACTATAAACTGAGCGATGCATGGTCATTAACCGCCGTATCAGCTTTTAGTGATGGAGCCTTTGACCGTCAAGATGATTACGATAGTTCAGCTATGCCAGGCAATACGGTTGTGCAACATGATAATGAACAAGCGTTTAGTCAAGAGCTGAGATTGTTTTATCAAGAGGATAATATCTCGGCCATTGTTGGTGTTTTTTACGCGAATGTCGATTTAGATACCCATTATGATATCGTGAGCATCGCACCAAAAGTATTATTTAAAGAGAAGATTATTGGCGGGGCGATGTATGCGGGCCAGCTTGATTTGACGCAGGCTACTGGATTTTATCAGCAGGTATTCCCTAGCAGTCTTAACGTTGCGGTGAATAATAAAAGCACCACTAGCATTGATAATAGCGCTATTTTTGGCGAAATAGACTGGCGGATAAACCAGCAATGGGAAGTGGTTGTTGGCGCGCGTTTAGATCGTGAAAATCAAAGCCGCACAGTCTATTCAAAAATGAGTTCACCAGACACCCATGCCCATCCATTAGTGCAGGGATTGTTATCAGCCTTAAAAATTGAAGGCACAGTTGATACGCCGCAACACACCAAATATAGTGCATTTTTACCAAAATTCTCAACCATTTATCACATCAATGAGCAGCAAACGATTAGCGCTAATGTTCAACGTAGTTACCGCGCAGGTGGTGTCTCGGTTAACCCATTAAATAGTGATGTTATTACTTTTGATCCTGAGTTTGCCTGGAACTATGAAATCGCTCATCGTGGTAGTTGGTTAGGCGGTGATTTGTCAACGCGCACTAATGTATATTTAAGCAAGTTAACGGATCAGCAAGTTAACGTTAAGCTAGATAGCACTGGGCTTAATAATGCCAACATAAACGCGGGTAAGTCTGAATTATATGGCATTGAGTTCTCTCTAAATTACAATATTTCTAATGACTTAGCTGTCTATACCAATGTTGGTTATGCGTATACGGAATTTACTGAATTTAAAGATACAGTGACGGTTAATGGCAAAGAAAAGCCAATTAAAAACTTAACTGGCAAAGGCTTCCGTCGCTCTCCTGCTTGGAATGCTGTGGCTGGTTTCGCCTATGACTTCGCAGATGGTTGGTATGTTAATGCCGATATTAGTTACCGTGATAACGCTTGGGCCGATAGCGCCAATACCATGAAGCTTGAGAGTTACGCGCTGGTTAATGCAAAAATGGGTTACCGCTCAGACAGTGACTGGCAATTATCACTATCGGTTAAAAACTTAACGGACAAACTCTATGTCAGTAATGTTTTTAATACCAATGGAGCTATCCCATTGATGCAAGATAACTATACGGTAGGAGCTCAACGCACCGTATTATTAAACTTACAATATGAGTTTTAATTAGAAATTGTAAGTAAGGCAGCTAGAGTACTAGCTGCCTTTTTCTCGTCGATGCTGGTTTTTGTCCGGTAATGAGTCGCCCTTTGACAATCGCATTTTCTTGGCCCGCTTTTCCGCTATCAAATATTCGAGATTTGGCAGCTTAATATCTATAAATACCAACTTAATTTAAATCTTCTTTTTCGCGTTT
>SPKZ01013974.1_pt1 | contig 31660 bp, 24 predicted proteins | sample 2456571 | NCBI WGS metagenome assembly SPKZ01 (sample SAMN11192286, study PRJNA482655) | marine metagenome | biome: ENVO:00000447; feature: ENVO:00000244|ENVO:00000211|ENVO:00000569|ENVO:00002023; material: ENVO:00002151; isolation source: ocean water from marine abyssalpelagic zone ... | reverse complement strand
TAAGGCATTGATTGAAGAGAATGGTTACTCTCCTTGTCGAAATCAATAACGTAGCATAAAGCGTTTCTAAACCAGCCCTTTGGGGATCTTGAAGTATCATGGGTATAACTAATACCACTATTAATTACCATGTTGCCCAGTAATGAGTGTTCCTTTGGTTGTAGTGCAAGCAGGTGTTGCCCAAACATTATCAAAAGTAATCCCTTGTTCGGCTAGTTTAGTAATTATTGGTGTATTAGGAATATCAGATGAATAACTATATTGTGCTGATGCATCAAGCCCTTGAACGTCAGCAATAATGAATAAGAGGTTAGGCTTTTTTGGTCCAACAACATCTTCTGCCGGTGGTATTACCTCAATGATTTCATTATCATCTTTAGCGTTATCGCTTGAACCGCCACAAGCTGAAAGTATAAAATAATTATTATCGATAAGTATTTATTCATAGTGCTTAACCGCCTTAATCACAGCCATTTAGACGTCTAGGCGTAAAAGTGCTAGAAAAGTCACTTTGAAAAGAGTAGAATCTGCCGATTATTATTGTATTACTATCAATGTTTACATTTTAGCGTAGGTTTTTTTATAGCTTTAATAAATTAAGCTATTATATAAACCCTAAAGATAAATGCTAAAGTGTAATCTGCTGAGGATTTATGTCTACACACCTTTTCACTTCAGAGTCTGTTTCTGAAGGTCACCCAGACAAAATAGCCGATCAAATTTCTGATGCGGTTTTAGATGCCATTATTGCCAAAGATAAGTTTGCCCGTGTAGCTTGTGAAACCATGGTAAAAACAGGCGTGGCTATTATTTCAGGCGAAGTGAGTACTAATGCTTGGGTTGATTTAGAAAAGATCACGCGTAATGTTATTAGTGACATTGGTTACACATCTTCCGAAGTAGGCTTTGATGGTGCTACTTGTGGCATTATGAATTTAATTGGTCAACAATCACCTGAAATAGCCCAAGGTGTTGATCGCGCTAAACCTGAAGATCAAGGTGCTGGCGATCAAGGTTTGATGTTTGGTTATGCCACTAACGAAACTGAAACCTTAATGCCTGCTCCTTTATATTACGCTCACCGTTTAGTTGAGCGTCAAGCTGAAGCGCGTAAATCAGGTATTTTACCTTGGTTGCGCCCTGATGCTAAATCACAAGTTACCTTTATTTATGAAAACAATAAACCTATCGCCATTGATACCGTTGTACTGTCAACTCAACATAATCCTGATATTAAGCAAGAAGATTTAGTTGATGCAGTAATGGAAAACATTATTAAACATGTATTGCCGGCAGAGTTATTAACTGAAAACACTAAATACCATATTAACCCAACGGGTCGTTTTGTTATTGGTGGCCCTGTAGGTGATTGCGGTTTAACTGGTCGTAAAATTATTGTTGATACATACGGCGGCATGGCTCGTCATGGTGGCGGGGCCTTTTCAGGTAAAGATCCATCAAAAGTAGACCGAAGCGCTGCTTATGCTGGCCGCTATGTTGCCAAAAACATTGTTGCTGCAGGTCTTGCTGATAGATGTGAAATCCAAATATCATATGCGATTGGTGTTGCTGAGCCAACCTCAATTTCAATTGATACCTTTGGCACAGGTAAAATCAGTGAAGAAAAACTAGTTGAGATAGTACGTGATCATTTCGACTTACGCCCTTATGGCATTACCAAAATGTTAGACTTATTACACCCTATGTACCAACAAACCGCTGCATATGGCCACTTTGGTCGTGAACCCTTTGAAATGACCGTTGGTGATGATACGTTTACCGCCTTTAGTTGGGAAAAAACTGACAAGGCCAATGATTTGCGTAAAGCAGCAGGAATCTAAAGTGAATGGTGAGTTGTGAAAAAAATATAGTTCACATCAAGCATTCGCTAAAAAACCAGCATTATTGCTGGTTTTTTCATTTATAAGTAAAAAAATAGTTAAGCTCCCCCATTGTTTTTTAACACCTTAACCCCTATCTCCTTACTAATAAAATACAATTCATTAGGTTACCTAGCCACACTATGTCCAAAACAAGAATTTATCAAATTACCGATTTTATTGTTAACAACACGGTGAAATTATCTGACGATGCTTTTGGTCATATGGTGAGAGTTTTACGCTTAAGTGAAGGTGATATAGTCACCTTGTTTAATGGTCGTAAGCCTAATGGCAAAGAAGCATTTCAATACACAGCTAAATTAGTGGATGTTAAAAAGAAACATGCCAGTGTTGAAATAATCAGTCAAGAAGCAGTAAATAACGAATCGCCATTGAATATCCATTTAGGCCAAGGGATTTCACGTGGTGATCGTATGGACTTTACCTTACAAAAATCAGTCGAACTTGGGGTAAATAAAATTACGCCATTATTTACTGAGCGCTGCGGGGTAAAATTATCAAGTGAACGTTTGGCAAAAAAATGCGAACAATGGCAAAAAATAGTGATCAGTGCCTGTGAACAAAGTGGCCGCTGTATTGTTCCCTTAGTCGCCGAGCCTATGCTTTTACAAGACTGGATAAATGAGCAAACAACCGCTTTAAAGCTTAATTTACATCCTAAAGCTGCCTATTCCATTATGACATTACCGATGGAAAAGCCAGCCAACGAACTAAGTATTAGATTATTAATCGGCCCAGAAGGCGGATTAACAGATGATGAAATAAGCCAAGCAAACCAAGCTGACTTTCAAGATATTTTGCTTGGCCCTAGAGTGTTAAGAACAGAAACGGCCGCGCTTACCGCAATTACCGCATTACAATGTCGCTTTGGCGATTTAAAATAACTTATTAATAGGATAAAAAATGACAACGACAGCTCCCATAAAACTCGGTATCGTAATGGACCCTATTTCTAAGGTTAAAGTCGCTAAAGACTCTTCCATGGCAATGATGCTTGAAGCCCAAAAGCGTGGCTATGAAATTTATTACATGGAGATGCAAGACTTATATCTTGATCAAGGCCAAGCAAGAGCAAGTACACAAAGAGTAAAAGTATTTGATGATGCCAATCATTGGTATGAGTTATCCGATCAACAAGACATCCCTTTAAGTGAGCTTGACGCTATTTTAATGCGTAAAGATCCACCTTTTGATACCGAGTACATTTATGCAACCTATATGCTTGAGCGCGCTGAAATTGAAGGTACATTAATCGTCAACAAACCACAAAGCTTGCGAGACTGTAATGAAAAACTATTTACCGCTTGGTTTCCTGACTTAACGCCACGTACTTTAGTTACCCGCAGTGACAAACAAATTCGAGCTTTTCATCAAGAACTTAAAGATATTATCATCAAGCCACTTGATGGCATGGGTGGCTCATCAATATTTCGCATTAAAGAAGATGACGCCAACGTTGGGGTAATCATTGAAACATTAACAGACTATGGTCAACAATACGCCATGGTACAAGAGTATATGCCGGAAATTGTTGATGGTGACAAACGTATTTTAATTGTTAATGGTGAGCCAATGCCTTACTGCTTAGCGCGCATTCCTGCCCAAGGGGAAACACGTGGTAATTTAGCCGCAGGTGGCCGAGGCGTTGCCAGACCATTAAGCCCAAGTGATAAACTCATTGCTGAAACTATCGCCCCTGAGCTAAAAAAGCGTGGCTTATACTTTGTTGGCTTAGATGTTATTGGCGATAAAGTGACGGAAATAAATGTTACTAGCCCAACTTGTATACGTGAAATAGAAGCCGCTTACCCTATTAATATTAGTGGTAAATTGATGGATGCTATTGAAGAAAACATTAGAAAAAAATAGCAAGTTTCGAGTTTCAATCAAAGTGTACTTTGGCCGTTATCGTTTATAGAGGTAGAAATGGATAGTTTAGAAAATCAATTTTTAATTGCCATGCCATCACTGGCTGGCGACTATTTTAATAAAACCGTCACCTATATTTGTGAACACAACGATGAGGGTGCCATGGGCTTAATTATTAACATGCCAGTTAATATTACCCTGCACAATTTATTAAAACAAATTGCAGAAAATGATCCTCAACAGGTCAGTGATAACAAAACCACAGTAGAGCCAAAAACAAAACCGCTAGCAGAGCAGAGCATATTCTGCTCTGCTAGCTTAGAGCAACTAGTACTTTCTGGTGGCCCTATTTCCCAAGATCGTGGTTTTGTCTTGCATCGTACCCAATCTGGTTGGAACAGCTCTATAGCACTGAATGACGACATCATGATCACCACTTCTAAAGATATTTTACTCGCTCTAGGCACAGAAAAAGAACCTGAGCAGTTTATGGTTACCTTAGGTTACGCTGGCTGGGGGCCGGGTCAACTGGAAACAGAATTACAAGCGAACTCTTGGCTAACGATTGATGCCGATAGTGATATTTTATTTAATACCCCAATTGAACAGCGTTGGCAAAAAGCGACCGAGAAACTCGGTATTGATATTGCGCATTTATCCTCGGATATAGGGCATGCGTAACAGCAGTTATGAGTAGCTAGTTACGACTAACGAAGTAGCGAAGTAGCGAAGTAGCGAAGTAGCGAAGCTCAGTAACAAATAATTAGCAACCGGAAAAACTTTAGGTAAATACAGTGGCAAAAAAAAGCAATCCCATTGGTCAACGCACAGTTATCGGCTTTGACTTTGGTAAAAAATATATTGGCGTAGCAGTTGGTCAAGAAATGGCTGGCAGCGCCTCCCCTCTGGGTTCAATTAAAGCCAAGGACGGCATTCCAAACTGGGATTCATTAGCAAGTTATTTACAAGAGTGGCAACCTGATTTTATTATTGTTGGCCTACCGCTTAATATGGACGGCAGTGAACAGCAGCTGACCTTAGATGCGAAAAAATTTGGTCAACGTATCGCTGGACGTTTTGGCTTAAAAGTTGAATTTCAAGATGAAAGACTAACCACTGCCGATGCCAAAGAGCAATTATTTTCCCGTGGTGGCTATAAAAATTTAACAAAAGACAATATCGATGCCGAATCAGCACGACTAATTATTGAAAGTTTTTTTGAACAAAGCTACGGTTAATAACTACAGTTAATAATAAAAGAGTTTCTGTGTATTCATTATGAATATCATTACTATCATAATACCGCTAATTTTAGTTGGCCTACTCGGTTTTATTTGTACAAAAAGTCGTTGGCTAAGCCGAGAGCAACTTAATACGTTAAGTAAGTTTACTTTCTCAATTAGCATTCCTGCCTTTTTATTTTATCAAATGGCGAAAGCTGATTTAAGCCGTCAAGTTAGCCCACAGTTATTCGCTGCCTTTTATTTACCCGTATTAACGTGCTACTTAATTGCTTGGCTAATAAATTATTATTTTTATGGTCATAAAATCAATAATAAAACCGAACAGTTCGCTGATAAAAACAGTGCAGCTTCTGCGGTTTTTGCCTTAAGTGCAAGTTATTCAAATACCATTATTGTTGGCTTACCGGTTTTATTAGCCGCCATTGGTGAACAAGTTATTGGTATTGTTTTTCTGATAGTTACCTTTCATAGCGCTATGTTATTTGCCTTAACCGCGGCTTTAGCAGCAAAGAGTACTAATACTGATAAAGAAAATTCAAAAGAAAAAAACAAATACCTCTATTGGCTTAGTTTTATTAAGCATACCTTAAATAACCCGCTTATTATCAGCATACTGTCAGGCTTATTGGTTAATGTATCAGGCATATCTTTACCTATGTTTTTACAAGAAAGTTTGGCGTTAATCGGGCAACCTGCGATTACCTTAGCCTTGTTTATTTTAGGAGGGTCATTAGCCTTTTATCACGTACGCCAAGAGGTAAGGTTCATCAGCATAGCTTGTGTTAGTAAATTAGTTTTATTGCCAAGTTTAGTGTTTTTAACAACGCATTATGTGTTCAGCCTGCAGCCACTCACTATTACCGTATTGGTCATATTAAGTGCCTGCCCTACGGGGGTAAATGCCTATTTAATTGCCGCAACCCATCAACAACATCAGCAAACTGTCGCGGGCACTGTGGTAATAAGCACCCTACTTAGCACAATAACAATCCCTTTATGGTTGAGTTTTATATTGTAGAAATCGCTTCTCTAGTAAGCTTTATTGTTTGTGAATAGGTCTAATCATTGATTTACACTCATTGGCGATAGCGATGGCTACCGTATATAAAATCCTAATAGCTACTTACCCATTAGAATTTTATGGCAAGTTGGTGCAGAGCTGACGGTTTATTCAAATCGTTTAGCACGCTCGGCTCTAGAGACCAAAGTAATCTAGAAATAGGTAACTTTAGCCATAAAAGCGGTCAACAACCAAAAGAGATAGATAACCCTTTGATAATATATTTTATCTAAGGTTGTTAACAGTGTTGAATTAAATAATACCACTCACTCAAGGTTAACATTTAAATTGAATAATTAAAGATTCTTGAGCTGATAACTTATCAATAAGTTCTGAAGATAAGAAACTAGATTCTAGGCTACTTTCTTCACATGATATTGCTATTTCATTTATACGCGCAATATTTTGATTTGCTTGCTCCGAAACAACTGATTGCTCTTCTATAGCTGTAGCTATCTGAGCTGTGGCATCAGATATCAAGGATACTTCATTGTGGATACTATTAAGCGCCTTGCCGGCTTCATTTGATAATGAAACACAACTGGCCGATAACTCACTACCTTTATTCATCGCAACTACAGCATTATCAGAATCTGATTGTAACTTAGTCAATAGATTTCTAATTTCTTCTGTAGATTGCTGAGTTCTCATCGCAAGAGCTCTAACTTCTTCAGCAACAACGGCGAAACCTCTTCCTTGCTCACCAGCTCTTGCTGCTTCAATCGCTGCATTTAAGGCAAGTAAATTTGTTTGATCAGCAATACTGCTAATTTCAGACAATACTGTGCTGATAGATTTACTACCCTCAGACAATTTAGTGATCATACTATCAACTTCAGTTAACTGAACCGACAGGGTATTTATGGCATTAACAGAAGTAATAATTGTTTCCTGTCCTGATTTAGTCAAGTCTTGACCTTGCTTTGCTGATTGAGCTGTATCAGTTATTGTTCTAGCTAAGTCTTGAATTGTCGCAGACATTTCTTTCATGGCCGTGACAACTTGCTCAGTTTCATTTTTTTGAACATTTAATTGTTGTGAAACTTGCTCACTTTGCTCTGACGCTGCTACAGCATTTTTACTTACTTGAATTGATACATCGGTTACTCTACCAACAACAGCGTTTATTTCAGCTTTACGCATTGCTAATGCTAGTTGAACCGTGCCGATAGCATCATTATTACCAGAATAAAGGTAACTCATTAAGGGATTTGAAAAAGTATCTTTTGCTTCAGTTAACACTCGTTGATATTTTTTCCTCCATCTTAGCGAAAGTACTGAGGAGCAAATACCAATAAATAAAAAAGGAATGGTAAATAGCAAGTTTAGCTCAGAAAAGACCGTTAAGGCTAGACTTGCTAATGTGAACAAGAATAATACCGATTGAAACCAAAGTGTTTGGTCAATTTGATATTTTATTCTTACTGGGGTTTCACCTTTATTCAATTTCGCATATAAATCATCTGCGCGCTTTTGAACATGGGTATCTAGTTTTGTTCGTATAGATTGATATTCTATATTTTTACCTGATTCATCTTTAATTGGAGTAACGTATGCATTAACCCAGTAATAATCGCCATTTTTACATCGGTTTTTTACTGGACCCATCCATGATTTACCTTGTTGCACAAAAGACCATAAATCTTTAAAGGCTAATTTAGGCATTTCAGGGTGTCGAACGATGTTATGTGGTTGGCCTTTTAATTCCTCGTTTGTGTAACCTGCAATTGCGCAAAACTCAGGGTTTACATATTTTATGTGGCCTTTTAAATCAGTGGTTGAAAGTAATACCTCTGATTTGCCAAAAAGTTGTTCTTTAGATGAAATGTTCGATTTCATACTGCCTATCCTTCAAAAAAATTATCATTAATATATCCATTTAAAAATATCCCTATTAATGTAATGTACATTACATCCGTTAATTACTATCTGATTTATATCAATAATTATTATAAAAGTACCGCTATCTATAGTTGTTTTTTTACGAAATCGATATAAAGTTAACTATATCGTATTATTTAAATCTGATGGTCAATAACTTACTTCTGATAGTTTAGGGTTATCAGAAGTAAACAAGCTATTAAACCTAATAATTTGAAAATAAGTTCTTTATGTCCGCGTTAATTGTCAATCGACAACCACTTCCCTGTGCACTTAGTTAACATAATCAATTATTATTTTATGGCTGTATTTCACTCATAGTGGGCATTTCGTAATAATTTAAAGCAATAACTGAGGCGTGAATAATTTTAAGATGGCTTGCAATAGCCATTTTTATTTATAACGAGCTTATAAAGTTTTATAATCAAAAATTAAATATAAATTTCGGCAGTAACTTCAACATTAATAAGAGCTTAATATGTACCCTTTAACGTATACAGAACCAGTTTTTCGCCCTCCTAGTGAATGGAAAAGCTTAATATTACAAGTTACTAACGGTTGTTCATGGAATCGCTGTTCTTTTTGCGAAATGTATTCAGCTGAAAATAAAAAATTTAAACCAAAAAAAATAGCCTTGATTGAGCAAGAGATTATTTCAATAGTTAAATCAGGCTTACCCGTTGGTCGCGTTTTTCTCGCTGATGGTGATGCTATGATGTTGCCATTTAATCGGTTAAAGGAAATATTACAATTAATTAAACAGTACTTACCTCAAGTCACCCGAGTTTCTAGTTATTGCTTACCAAGGAATTTAACCAATAAAACCATTGAGCAATTAGCTGAACTACAAGCCTTGGGCTTAAAGCTAATGTATGTCGGCTGTGAAAGTGGCGACGACGAGGTGCTTGAATTAATAGACAAAGGTGAAACATACAATAGCTCATTAATTGCCCTAAAAAAAATAAAGCAAGCTGGCATGAAAAGTTCAGTGATGATATTAAATGGCTTAGGTGGGCCTGAATTATCAAAACAGCACGCGATAAACTCAGCTCGGTTAATGAATGAAGCGCAACCTGACTACTTATCGACATTAGTGGTAAGTTTTCCTTTAGGTGAAGAACGTTTTGCTAAGGCCTTCACTGAACGTCAACACCAACCATTTCGTCTGTTAACTCAGTTAGAGTTGTTTCAGGAAATGAAATTATTGTTATCGGAATTAGAATTAGAGAAAACTGTTTTTAGATCTGATCATGCTTCAAATTATTTAGTATTGAAGGGGATTTTAGGCAAAGATAAAGCAAAGCTCGTTAATACGGTTCAAATGGCACTAGAGCAATCGGACACTATTCCTATTCGGCAAGAATGGCAAAGAGGTCTGTAAATATTCAATGCTTAGGAGTATTTTTCACAGTCCCTACGTTGACATTAATTTTCAGGAATAAAGGGCTTTTAGCTTAGCCCGTCGAGCCGCGCTCATTGTTTATTTCGACTACTTTATCGTCTTTTACTGTAGCACCGAAATTAAAGTTAAGTGAGCCTGAGCTTACTGTTGTAATGCCACGTACAAATAATTTGTCACATTGAGGCCATTATATTTTAAAGAGCCGCACTTTAGCTTATACACAATCGCATATGGTGGTGCCTATTAAAAATCAAGTGAAAGAGCTAATCAATCAACTTAGCGTAGGATTTTCTAGCTAGTGTGTTAACTAGCAAAATGACAATAGTTACCACCTTGCTATTCACTCTCACCTGCTGATTGGCAAGCGAAAACATTAGGTGTTCTCACAAATTTTAAAAAACCGTTTATACTTAACAAATAAGTGGCTTCATTAAAAACGTGAGTTATAGCAGGTGGTATGATTATGAAAGCACCATTGCCTATTATTAATATTAAAGCGCAAGGCAACCATCATGCAATATTTTTACTGCTAGTTGGTTGGTCACTCTTATTACTAACCTTATTAATTAGCCAGTATTATTGGCAAACATTAAGGCTGGTATTAATGTTTATTTCTTTAGTCGCCTTAGTGGTGATTATTACCGGTGTGACAAAGCATTTACAGCCGCAGTTTAGTTATCTTATCACGCCGAAAAAACTGAAATATCAACACATATACGGTAACTGGCACCTTACTTGGCAACAAATTCAGGCCATAAACCCAATTAAAGAAGTATGCGGACTCACCACAATAGATCTTCCCTATATAGGTATTCGTTTAGTGAATTTAGAAGCACTAGCGCAACAAATATCACCTCGATTAGCCAACCGGTTGATACATGAACAGCAACCTTTACTCGATTTTGCTTTTGTACAAAGATTATTATCATTAGAACAAATACAGCTTGATTTTACGCCATTTACTTTGCACTCTGGTGCCAGTATTTCAGGACCTATTGGCTCATTCCTACATCATTGTCAAAGTCTACAATCCGCATTGGGATACCACCTTTATCTTCCTGAAACGAGTATGGATAGAGAGCTAAATGACTTCCATCAACTATTAAAGCAGTGCCAGCATGCAGCACAATATTATAATGATGACTTAACAAGCGGGAATATGCTCAACCATTAAATCAATAAAACACCTTACTTTCGGAGATAAATGCTTACGACTGGGGTAAATCGCATAAACATTGATAATGGGCGCAGGGTAATCAGTAAAAAGTATTTCTAACGATTTATCTTTAAGTTCCTGCTCCATAACAAACTCAGGTAAACGGCAAATTCCATGACCAGCCTTAACCATAGCCAACTCCATTTGTGCACTATTACAGAGTAATTTAGCCGAAACCTCAACTTGAATATCATCACCATGATGGTCAACATAGTGCCAACGTTTAGGGGTTTTTAAGTTGCTGTAACAAAGACATTGGTGTTCAACTAATTGCTCTGGCTTATTCGGCTTACCAAAACGCTGTAAATAATCATGAGAGGCTACGGTATAGCTTTTACAACTATATATTTTACGACAGATTAAGCTTGATTCTTCCAATTGTTCTGTCGCCCTGATCACTAAATCAAAGCCATCTTGAATAAGATCAACACGACGATCATTTAAATCAAGTTGCAGTTCAACGTCAGGATAGCGCTGGATAAACTCTGATAAAATGGCTTGTAAATATCCTTGAGCAAAAGCAACAGGACAGCTTATTTTTAGTATTCCTTTAGGCTGAACATGACTTTGGCTGAGTAAGCCTAAAGCATCCTCAGCATCTAATACTAGTTGCTGACATTGCTCAAAATAAATTTTCCCCTCTGGCGTTAAACTAAGCGAACGCGTAGTGCGATTTAACAAGCGTACTGCTAGTCTTGCTTCGAGTTTGTTAATGGTTTTACTGATATAAGAGCCCGAATGCCCAGTCACCTCAGCAGCCTTAAAAAAGCTGCCACATTTAACCACTTGGGTAAAAATGATGATGCCATCAAATAACTTACTATTTTTACTATTATGTGTCATATGGAAATAAACAAATTCTTTTTACTATATTAAACACTATAAGCTTGTAATATATACTAGCATCATTAACCTATATGTCTATTTAAAGGAACACCCTGATGAAATTATTAGCTTTTGCTGCAAGCAGCAGCTCAAAATCAATTAATAAGCAACTTGCTACTTATGCCGCATCTTTGGTTAAACACAGTGATGGTGTTGAAGTAGAAATTCTAGATATTAACGACTACGAAATGCCGTTGTTTAGCCAAGATAAAGAAGCTGTTTTAGGTCAGCCGCAACAGGCAAAAGATTTTTTCGCTAAACTAGGCCAAGCAGATGCCATTATTATCTCTTTTGCCGAGCATAACGGCTCTTATACTGCCGCCTATAAAAACCTTTTTGATTGGACTTCTCGTATCGAGCAAAAACTTTTCCAAAATAAGCCCATGGTATTATTAGCCACATCGCCAGGCCCTGGTGGCGCAGGCTCAGTATTAGCCGCAGCAACAGGATCAGCTCCTTATTTTGCTGGTGATGTTAAAGGGAGCCTCTCTATTCCGAGCTTTTTTGATAATTTTGATAGTGAAAAACAAGTATTAACGAACCCTGAGTTAGTTGATAAGTTACAAAGTGCGTTGTCAAAGTTATACCCATAAGTAATTTAAGCTCATGATAAAATTGAGAATATAAATAGCAATATAACTATTTACTTTTAAGAATAACGTTATCAATATATTCTTTATGGCTAGGTATACGCTTTAATGATTCAGTAATCGTTCCGCGCATTCTAGCCATATGCCCTAACATTTCATCTAATGGCATATGATCAACCATTGGGTGATAACTATCAGGCTTAATACCTTGGCCATGTAACACTGAAACCCAACTGATCTCATTAAAAAGTTCGCTATTCTCTCTAAATATACGGCCATTAGCTTGGTATAACTTCATTTTATCTGACAATGTTTGCGGTATTTCCATATTACGGCAGTAATTCCAAAAGTCACTGTCATCACGCTGAGTTGCTTTATAATGCAAGATAATAAAATCTCTAATACGGGTTATGTCAAAATCGGTATGGGCATTGTAAGCATCAATATCAGTTTGATGAAAATTTTTATCCGGAAACAAACTAAACAAACGTAATATGGCTGATTGGATCAAATGTAGGCCAGTCGACTCTAGTGGCTCAACAAAACCAGCAGATAAACCGATTGCCACGCAATTTTTATTCCAAGCTTTACGCCTTTTTCCCGTGGTCCAACGCAGAAAGTTAGGCTCACCTATGGCTTTGGTTTTCATGTTTTTTTGTAAAAGATGTACGGCTTCATCATCAGATATATAACTATCTGCATATACATAGCCGTTGCCTGTTCTAGATTGCAACGGGATATGCCATTGCCAACCAACCGCTTGCGCCGTAGCTTTGGTATAGGGGTTAAGTGTTGCTGCCTTTTCACTTGCTTGAGCAACAGCGCGATTACAAGGTAACCAATGACTCCAATCTTCAAAACCGGTATGCATGGCTTGCTCTATTAACAAACCTTTAAAACCTGAACAGTCTATATACAAATCAGCGCCATGTTCTTCGCCATTATCCAGTGTTAATTTATCGATAAAACCATCTTTTTTTAACGTTACCTTGGTAACTTTTGCATCGACTCGCTCAACACCTTTTGCCAGTGAATACTTGCGTAAGTATTGTGCATACAAGGTGGCATCAAAATGAAAAGCATAATTCATCGTTGATAAAGGCGAGTTAGCTACATTTAGTGGTCGGGTAAAGCGATCATTTTTTGCCGCTGTACCCTCAAGACAATAGGATAATAAATCTGAGTTTTCGCCATATTGTAAACTTTTTAGCCAGTATTGATAAAATTGAATACCTTCCATGTTAATACCATAACCACCAAAAGGATGCATATAACTATGATCGGTTTTTTTCCAATTGATAAACTCAATGCCTAGCTTAAATGTACCGTTAGTAGCGTTGAGAAAATCATTTTCCTCAATACCAAGCATCTGATTAAATTCTCGAATTTGAGGGATTGTCGCTTCACCAACAGAAACAGTACCGATATCACTCGACTCAATTAACGTAATAGCGCAGTTAGTGGTTTTGATAACTTTTGCTAATGCCGCTGCAGTCATCCAACCAGCAGTACCACCACCAACAATAATAATTTTTTTGATACTTGCTTTACTCATTGAGTTATTTTTATTCATAATTATCTTAATAAATTTTTTATTATATCAATTGCCATAAACACAAAAAAACGGCTAGTAAAACTAGCCGCTTGCGTTGTGATTCATTTAACTTAAATCAGATTAGATGATTAAACCTAAAATCTATAATCTAATTTCAAGGTATATGCACGACCACGAGGATCCGCAACACGAGGATCATACGCTGCACCTGGTGAATAATCATTCTGATGGGCAGTAAATGATGGGTCTTGGTCTAGTAAATTTTTAACACCAAAAACAACAGATACATCTTCAAAACCATTAAACGCAACAGCATAATTATAAGTAGTATAACTTGATACCACAGGGTTCCAGTTTGGCGGAGCAATTAAACCTGATTCAATTCCCGGTGGTACTTCGTCTAAATAACTATCACGATATATTTGAGTCAGCGTATGGGCCCAATCGCCTTTTATGTAATTGACCATTAAAGTATACTTCCACTCTAATGGAATGTTACCACGTGAATGTGTGCCAACCTCGTCATCACCGTAAGGGATATTATCATCAAGTTTCTTTTTATCTTCAATTAAATAGCTACCATTAAAGTTAACATTCCATTGGCCACCCGCTAAATCACCATTCAATAATACACCAACTTCTATACCACTAGTTGTACGTTCACCGGCATTGATATAACGATTGTCTACCGCAATAATATTACCATCAGGACCACGGAAGAAGTTAGCTGAATATAAGTCATAGTTTTCAATTAAGCGGTCTAAACCAGGCGTTTGAATAGTGCCTTCTTTAATAATTTCCCACCAATCAACATTTAAACTAACGTTATCCATTGGCGCCCAAACAAAACCTAAACTACTTTGCTTAGATTCTTCTGGCGCTAAATCTTCTTTACCACCATAAATCATAATAGGGTTAATAGGCTCACATTGAGCATTACCAGGTTGAACAATACCCCCTTCACAATGCGCCGGATCAGCAAGATCTAGACCTGTATATGGTTCTTCAGATATACCGTTATATAACTGGTTAAATGATGGCGCTCTAAAACCTGTGCTATAACCACCTCTAAATAATAAGCCTTCCATAGGGGTGTATTTAATACCTATTTTCGGATTGGTTGTACCACCAAACCCTTCATAATCATCATAACGAACAGCAAGGTTAACTTCTAATTGATCAAAAACAGGTAATAATGCTTCAACAAATACCGCTTTAATATCACGAGAGACACTAGCTAAGGCATTACCGTCATCAAAAGGTGCGCCATAAATTACTGGACGTTCCTCTGATGCACGTGCATCACCGTTAAATTTATATTCTTCACGGCGTAAATCAATACCTGTTGCGATAGCAATTGTGCCACCAGGTAATTCAAAGCCGGTATCACCGGTAATAGAGAAATCTATTTGGGTCATGGTGCTTTCACCGCCATATAAGACAACACCGCGAGCAGAAGCTGCCTCTAAACCGTCCATTGCTGCTTGTGTTTGTGTTTCACCTGGCAATAAGAATGGATTTAACGTACCGCTACCAAATAAAGCCGCTAAGCCTTCAGTATAATGATAACCGCCGCCAAGCTCAGATTTAGATTCACTTGAAGCACGCGAAACACCCCACTGATAATCCCAATCAATTAATACTGTACCTTCACCACCAATTAAGAAACGCGAAGCAGTAGTTGTGGTTTCAATTTCACGAGAGCCACAGTCCATACAGCGCCAACGGAATGAAATCGGCGCGCCAATATTCAATTGATCCGCACCATAATAATCAGACAAGGTATCAACAATATAGTCATACGATGAACCCGACTCTGGGTACCAATTGCCATAGAAATTCCATGGTGTCATTTGGTTAGGCTCAAAAACTTTATTAACTACTACTTCAGAAGCGACAATTTCTGCAAATATCTCGTGATCTTCGGCCAGTTTATAAGTGCCTCGGGTAACAAAATCAATTTTTTCAACAGGTTGTTGCAATACCGCAGCACGGGGATAATCCCATGCACAACTATTAGTTTCATTAGGACGATTCCATAATGCGCCGGTATCATCATCCATATTTTCAAAAGCATCACAACCAGGTTGACCTGGTAATGCCATTAAGTTTGGTACGGTATTATTTAAACCAGTAATAGGGTCTACTAAGCCATCACCAATTAAGTTATAGCGGATATGATCTGGATTATTACCGTTAGCACCACGATCATTAAATGAACCATAAGGCGTACCACGCGTATCAGGTGATAAACCACGATCAGGCTGAAAAGTATTGGTAAAATCTCGTTGATTACCACGTAATGATTTATTTTCACTCACTGACAATGTGGCCATGATGTTGTAGCCATCTTTATTTAAATCACCGGTACCAGCTAATAGGCTCATACGGAAAATATCACCACCACCCGCTTCAGTGACATCGGCAAAAGCGGAAACTTCTGCGCCTTGGTAGTTCTTTTTAAGAATAAAATTAATAACACCACCAATGGCATCAGTACCATAAATGGCAGAAGCACCGTCCCGCAATACTTCGACACGCTCAATAGCAGCCATTGGAATTGAATTTAAATCAACAGAGCGTCCTTTCATACCATGAGTCGCAACACGGCGACCATTTAAAAGAACTAACGTAGAGCCTGGGCCTTGACCACGTAAATCGGCACTAGATGCACCATTATTACCACGTTCAGAGCCACCGACAATACTAGCATTACTGGCTAAGTTTAATGCACCGTTACCGGAAATATTCAATTGTAATAATAATTGCTCTGCTGACGAAATACCTTGGGCTACTAAGTCTGCTTGAGAAAAAATGGTTAAAGGCAATGAACCTTCTAGCGCAGTTCTTTTAATATTAGATCCGGTAACCTGTATACGTTCAATTTCATCTTCTTGTGCTATTTCTTCATTTACTGCTGCGGCAAAGCCTGAAGAGCAAATACCGGCCAATGCTAAGCAAAGGGCGATTTTACTTCTTTTCATTTTTTTGTTTGTATTAGTGATCATGCTTGAAACTCCGACATTATATAATAATATTTTTTGTAATATCCATTAATCAATGAGTGAATTCCCTTTAACTTTCAACGATGTAATATTTAAAAACACTCTAAAAACCAATGGAAAATATTTTTTATTGTACATTAAAGATAGAAACGATATTTTTTATTCCTTCATCAGTTTACCGTAATTAAAGCAATTACTTTTGCAAATCAACCACAATGATTACGCAAATAACTCGCAATAAATATGCAAATTTTACGCAAAAGATAAAGGTGTAATAAGAGCAAAGTGGGGGTTGAAATTATAGCAAAATTTAGGGGGATATTAAGTTGCAAACTTGTTTTTTTTCATCGAGTTATGGGCAAGTAAACAAGCGCCATCAAGTGCGTCACCTTTAGGGCTAATTAAAAAACGCTTAGTAGCGGCTGACAACAACTGTTGCGTAAAGGGCGCAAGTCCTCCCAGTAAGGCTACTGGCAGTGTAGTATCTGCGCGAGTAGCAGTAATAAGCGCTTCAACACTGGCGACATGATTAGCAATGATTTTTTTCGCCACCGGACAACTATCTTGGTGTTTAGTCACCAAGGGCGATAATTGAGCAAAATCAACAGGTTTTGCGCTGGCCAACCAAGCAGTAATATCTTGACGTGTGATCGCAAAGCTAGCTATCTTTGAGTTATCTACCTTTGTGCCATCTTTAGCATTAATAAAAGCCGCAACCGCTTGCGTTAATTGGCTATTAGCAAAACCAAAATGTTGAAATTCCTCCACTAAAGCCTGAACACTATGATAGCCCAATTTAGCGCCACCACCTTCATCATCAATGAGAAAACCCCAACCGCCAACTAGCTGCGATGTTAACTCACCTTGTGCATTAAATTGTAAGCGCATACCGACCGAGCCAGTGCCTAAAGCAACCACAGCGACTTCGCCGCCATTATTTGCCCCAAAAGCAGATGTACTCGCATCACTATATATTTCTATGGCAGCAAAACAATGAGCAAATAATTTTTTCAGTTTAGCAACCGCTAAACGATTACTTGTCCCCGCTAAGCCAAATACAGCAAGCACTTCATGTAATTGGCAACCAGCTTGCCCAACAACATCATTAATTAAGGTGTTTAACACACTCTCCACAGCCGAAAAATCACTGCTTAATGATGATGGACCTGAAGTAGCCTGCCATTGCTTTTGCGTAGTTAAGTTGATCAAGCGCGCAATAGTTTTACTACCGCCGCCATCAATCCCTAAAATATAATTTACTTTTTCCCGAGCTTGTTTTTTATCTGCCAGCGCCATTAGGCATGTACTTCAAGTTTATTAGCATTATTAAAATTACATGGTTTATCAACAGTATTTCGCGTACCTAGCAAACACACTAGGGTAGAAATAAAGGTCGCAATGCATAGCTTCCAGGTAAAGGCTAAATCAAAAACTAACTCGGCAGGTAAATACAATGTTTGAATATAAGGCTGGAATAACAAAGTAATAACAAAGCCGGTAATTAAGGCGGCTGTTACCGAGCGTTCACTGCCTCGTTTGGTAAATAGCGCAGTGAAATAAACCCCAAGTAAACCACTATATGAAAACAACATCACACTCAAGGCGAAAGCCAATAATGGTGTATCGGTATGCTGCTGCCAATAAAAACACAATACCGCCATTGCCGCTAAAGCAACAGCAACAATAATCATGCTAACTTGACCTGCCTTAACATAGTGACTATCAGCAAGTTGCAAACCCTTATTGATAGTGAAAGGACGATACAAATCTTGCACCAATACCGATGACATTGAGCTTAAACCTGAATTCAGCGTAGATAAGGCTGCGGCAATAATACCTATGGTTACCAAACCACGCACACCGGCCGGAATTTGATTAAGCACATACGACATAAATACCGTGACTTTGGCGCCATCAAATGAGGTCATTGCGGTTACAGCACCCTCGCCCATTAAGTCGGGACGTTGATAAAAAATAAATAACAATAAACCGATAACCAAAAACAACAACATTACCGGAATAACCATCACCACTGACAGTAACATTGCCTTACTACCTTCTTTAGCCGTTTTACAGGTTAACACTCTTTGGGTCATGTCTTGATCTAAACCAAAAGCAGCAATATTAAGTAATAAAAACCCGGTAATAGATGACCAAAAACTAAACATGCCCGCGCTACTAAAATCTAAATCGAAATTAAATAATGTTAGTTTTGAGCTTTGAATAAAGCCTGTTGTGGTAACGCTTGGCTCTTGCAACGCAGCAATAATCGTTGAAAAATCAGCCGGGATAGCAATAACTAAAAAGTAAATAACAAATACCGCAGCGCTGACATAAACCACCGCTTGAATAACATCACTGTAAATAACCGAGCGTACGCCGCCAAATACAGAAAATAACAAACCAATAACCGTAATTATTACGGTTGAGTAAATAATACTTTGGGCGGCAATATCTCCGAATAAAATCATCGCCACCGCAATAGCCGCCATATACAAACGGGCGCCACTGGCGAATACTCGACCAAATAAATACATAATACCGGCATGTTTTTTGGCCCTTGGTCCTATTTGCTGTTCAAGTAGTTCATAAACAGTAAAAACCTTGTATTGGTAAAATTTAGGAATGAGGTAAACGGCGACAAAAAATGCCGCAATAAAAGCACCAATATTAGTCGCCAGATAAGATAAATCACCACGGTAGCCCATATCGGGACCACCAAGAAAAGTTGCTGCTGATTGCGACGTAGCCAAGACAGAAATTGACACCATCCACATAGGCATAGCATTACCGCCAAGAAAGTAATCGGCACTACTGGTTGATTTTTTACGATTTACCCACCAGCCTGACAGTAATAAAATGGCGCCATAAGCGACAAACACCAACCAGTCTAAACTTGTATATTCTGCGCTCATAAAAAACCTTTATTCACTTAACAAAGTATATAATTACCTTGTAGAATATATTATTCCTTATGTTATGTATATGTGGAATTGATAACAGGCGGTTTTGTAGTTTGGATTTATGTTGATAAAGCAGAACTCTAATCGATTTTTCATGGCTGACTGAGCGCCACAAAAGCTTATGGCAACATTGTTGCCATACATTGTTAATTTATACTTACCCAAGATCATATTGGAATGACGATGTAGTCTGTTTTGCAGAAAGACAATGCGACCCATCAATATTCAAAGAACGAACTTAGCTAAAACCAGCTTTCACTGGCTTTAGAATGAATGATACGCTAAAAACAAGCCAAACTTCATAATAGCTACTATTGCAGTGGTCTCATTATTTTTTCACCACTTTCGGTCAAATCAAGATGGTTAGATAAACAGCCGCCAAAATTTGCTAATCTACCAGAGCTATCCTCCTTACCATCAGCTTTACTTGATGATGAGGCTTCCGCTAAAATTGTTCTGCAATATGCTCATAGGTATATTGAAATTATGCAGAAAAAAAACACAAAATAATAAATTACTTTTTAAGTATTCAACAAATCACTCGGTAAAATCACCCAACTCATCTTGTGATGCTGTATGCAATCGCTCAGCTAAGTATTAAAGCTCAACCAAGCCATCAATGCTTTCAATACCTAAACCGGGTGCGTCACTTAAGCTAATATTGGCAAGGTTAAAGTTAACCCCGCCATGTACCGGATCGTATTGTCCAAGTGCTGGGCCATCAAGGTCAATTTTAGTTATCACTGTTGATTTTGCCGCGGCTAAATGCGCTGCCGCAGCCACGCCTATACTACCTTCAAGCATACAACCTATCATACAATCAACCTGATAAGTTTGGCAGATATCGGCAATTTTAATGGCGTTGGATAAGCCGCCTGTTTTCATCAATTTAATATTGATAATATCTGCCGCGCCCGTGGTAATGAGTTCAATCACTTCTTTAGGGCCAAAAGCACTTTCGTCTGCCATTATTGGCGTTAAAATTCGCTCAGTGACATATCGCATACCGGCTAGATCATCCGCTCTAACGGGTTGTTCAATTAACTCTAGCTCAACCCCTGCTGCGTCCAGTTTTTGCATCGCAAATACCGTTTGTTTTGCTGTCCAGCCTTGGTTCACATCCAAACGAATGAGTGCTTTGCCTTTTACTGCTTGATAGATGTTTTTCACTCGTTCAATGTCTTGGTGAATATCATTACCAATTTTAATTTTTAAGATATCAAAACCTTGGGCTAATGCCTTTTGACTGTCGCTGAGCATTTTATCGATGTTATCAATACTAATGGTAATATCAGTTTTCAGTTGACTACAGCCACCACCCAATAGTTTGTACAAGGGCGCTTGGTATAATTTGCCCCATAAATCATAAAGTGCAATTTCAACGGCCGCTTTAGCGCTAGTGTTTTTAATAATTGCCGACTGCACAATATTCGTTGTCTCGCCAATATCGGCAATATCTCGACCGATTAATGCTGGCTTAATTACCGTGTCTATCGCCGCCATTATTGAGCCATGAGTATCACCGGTGATCACCGGAGTAGCAGGTGCTGCGCCATAGCCTAGCTCACCGCTGTCGGTTTCAATAATCACTACTAAATCGTCAATGTGGGTCACACTACGAAGCGCTGTTTTAAAAGGAGTCACTAAAGGTACGGTTAATTTGGCAAAACGAATGTTAGTTATTTTCATCTAGTTATCTTTATCATAGTTATTTAGCTCTAATACGCTTAATGTTAGTAATATTATTGACATAATCTTTTAAAGGTAATAATGGCGTAACAGAGACACCATTTAGCGTACCACGGTATACTTCACCCCGCTCATCAATATAGCTCAAACCTTTAACATCATGAATAACATAAGGCTTTGAATTTTCCTCACCTAAATACATCATTACATGGCCTGGAATATAAATAAGATCGCCCACCTGCATATGCTTAATCGCTTGCAACTTATCCGCTTTGGCTGTGTCTTTGCCAAAGAAATGATTTTGACCATAATCACCTTTTGCTTGTTGCCCTGAGTTTCTTGGCATCAACAAGCCGAAACTTTTATAGATTTCACCAATAAAACCAGTGCAGTCTCGAGCATTATAATCATGTCCCCAGCCGTAACGCTCTCCTAAAAACTTAAAAGATTGGCTCACTAAATTTTGCTTAGTAAAAGGTAAGTAACCGACACGTACATCTTGACCACGGGGTATTGGCACAAGTTTTAACGCTAATTTACCTTCGATATTTCTCACTGGTAATTTAACAATATAATTGGCAAATGGGTTTTGGCCATATAGCGCATTACCATATTCACTACGTTTAGCTAAAGGTAAGCGTATGCCCATATCCAGTTGAATATTAGACAACTCTGCATGATTTGGCACATGGTTAGTAAAAACTTTACTGCCGGTGACGATAATGAAGTTCTCATCATTTTTAAACGCAGCAATCTCAGCTTTATTACCAATTGCCACATCTTCTTTTGGCATCCAAGCAAGGTAATTATAGGCTTGTACTAAATACCATTCTTGGTCTTTACTGACATGTAAAATAGCGACGGCATCACCCGGAAATAGACCACTTTCTTGAAAACGATCTAAATCTCTATCTTTGCCCCACTTAAAAACTCGATCTAAGGTTGGAAAGGTACGCAACATTGAGCGTTTTACCACTAAACCAAAGGTTACTGGATTTTCAGCTTTAATGGCATTTTGGTTAGTACTTTCAATATAAGCGGCATAATCGTGTTGATCAAGCTGTTCGCCATTGTCATAAAAGCGTTTATGAGTTGAAGGCTTACTAATACTACCTATTTTTTCTAATAACTGAACTTTACTTAAAGTATCGGCCATGGCTAGTGGCTCAACAATATAAGGATTATTTTGCACTAAACTTTGATTAAATTGAGTAATGCTAGTTTGACTCATCAAAGGAGTATTATCTTCTGCTAATTTATCTAGCCAATGGCTGGGCGATAATTGTATTTCACTCATCCCAATCACGTCTGTACTGTAGTCAGGTACTTGGGCAAATGCATTTGAATTTGCGTTTAACATCGATGCCGATAATACCGAGACTTTAAACAAGGCTAATAAATTATTTGTTTTCATCATTTTTCCTGTTTCTTTTATCAGTAGCAGTTTTTCAACAACTTTTTATACAGTTTGTTCTACGCTTATCACGCGACTTTTTATACGTTTTACCTACTAAGTTTTTATATAGGGATACTCACTACAAAAGCGATAACACTTTACCGACTAACAAACCGCCGCCCGTACCAACAATGTAGCCAAGTAAGGCCATTAATACCCCTACTGGTATTAATGCGCGAGAATAAGCGGCGGCCAGTATAGGCGCTGAAGCCACACCACCAATATTGGCCAACGAAGCAATACCGCAAGTAAATAAGTCAAACTTAAATAATTTAGCAGCAATAACCATTAACACCCCATGAATAGCCAAAATAACTAAGCCCATTAATATGTACATTGGCGCTTCTGTTAGCTCGGCAAAATTTGCCCTAGAAGCAATAAGAGCAACAATTAAATACAACATTATGTTAGATATTTCGGTTGCACCAAATAGTTTACTTAAGGGGGTCATCGCACATAACACCCCGATAATGGTTACCATTAACACCGTCCACGTGGTGGTGGTGAAAAATGTAGATGTTGGCAGTATTTGCGCAAAATATTGGGTTAGTGCCGATACCGCTAGTGCCAAACCAAGTAAAAATAATAAAGAAGAACTTTGATCACCTTTAACTTCCTGCTTTTGCTCACTTAGCTTAGCGCTAATTTCATCCAGCTTATCGCTGTTGGTACCAATCCAACGATCAAAGCGCTTTGAATAAGGCACCAGTGACAGTAATAACATCACCCAAATAGCATAATCTATCGAGTCTATGAGTAAGGTATAGCCCATAGAATTATCGGGAACATTTAAGGCTAATTGAATAGCGGCCATATTGCCGGTTCCTCCCATCCAACTACCACTCAGCGCCGCGAAGGTTTTCCAACTGTCTACTGCCAACATAGGTAAAAACAAGGCATAAGCAACCACAAAAGCAATACCAATAGTGATTGAAGCGGTAAGAAAGGCAAAAATAATTTTAGCGCCTAGTTTCTTTATTTGTCTTAAATCGGCATTAAGCAACATTAAAAAAATCATCGCAGGTAGGATATTGATTTTAACGGCTTTATAGGCGCTATTAATTTCATCTGTTTGCTGCCAAACGCCAAAAGTAGACATCAACATTACCGAGAAATATAAAATGACAATAGCCGGTAATAACTCAAATATTTTTAACTTGCTTTTTGATTCAAAAAACTTTAACGCGCCTGCTGTTGCTAACAAAATGGCAAGATAAGGAAAGGCACTGATGATCATATAATTGCGGCTCTTTTAACGTTATTACCAGCAAAGTAACATTGCCAGTGTCAGATTAAAATAAATATTTCATAAAAATATTATATGTTGCGGTATTTTATTCTAAAGATACCTTGGTTAAATAATATTTCTAAGACGTTATTATTTTAGGGTGATAGGTAACACGCCTTTTGCTTGCTGCTTAGCGAATAAAATATCGGTAAGTGCCGCTAAACTTGGCGCAACAAACTTAGCAGTTTGTTCATCATAATAAGTATTACCGTCAAAGGTTGCCAACAACCAGTCACTGTACTGGCTATATTCTGCTAATTTTGTCGGTAACTTTAACGAAACAAACACCGTCGTTATTCCATGTTTTTTAGCATATTTTAGAATTTTTAATGCTTTAGCACTGTCATTAGGTCCTTGTTCTACCTTAATATTGCCATGTGCTAAATCTTCAAATCCGCCTAATTCTACCGCCGTTTTTTGACTATCACAGGCAACAATAACCACATCACTATGGTTTAATTGGCTGAACAAAGTTCTTTCATCATAATGAAGTAAACTTGAGTAAGTTATTTGCTTAGCGACACTTCCCTCAACTTCACTTGCCTGAGCTAAATAGCTCACCATCGCTTTAGACTGCTCTGGTTTGGGGAATACCACATGTACTTTATTGCTCCCCTTTAGGTTAATAACATTTTTGGTTTTACTGATTTCAACAATAGCATGTTGCGCCAGTGACATTTCAATTGCTTTATGCTGTTCATTGCCCAAGATCTGTTTCGCTTTACTGATGTTAACAACTAATTGCTCGTCAGAAACAATATCGCTAACCAAGGCTTGCTTAGCCTTGGTTATTCTTGCCACTGAAAGGGCTATTTCATCAGCCATCGATTGCTGCTCTTCAACGCGATCGGCTAAGTCTTTAATAAATATTTTGAAGCGATTAATGTCTTCCTTGGTTCTTATTTTCATCGGCATCATAGCGATATCTGCGCCGGCATCAAAGGTGGCTAATACCGCTTCAATCGGGGTAAAAAAACGACTAATACCCGCCATATCTAACGCATCGGTGATGATTAATCCTTGAAAACCCATCTCTTCTCTTAAGAGCTTGGTTAATATTTTTTTAGATAAGGTGGCCGGTTTGATCATCGACTGACCAAACTTATTAACTACTTCAGATGAATCTAAAGCGGGGTATTGAATATGCGCAGTCATAATCATTTTCACATCCGTTTTTTTAAGCGCTTGGCTAAAAGGATATAAATCAACACGTTTGGCTAACGACAAATTATGTAATACGGTAGGTAAGCCGGTGTGACTATCAACATTAGTGTCGCCATGACCAGGGAAGTGTTTAAGAGTAGCGATAACTCCCATCGATTCTATGCCTTCAAGCATAGCGATACCTAAATCAGCAACGATTTGTGGGTTTTCACTAAAAGAGCGGACATTAATCACCGGATTATCTAGGTTTACATTAACATCAACATCAGGGCCGTGATTAACATTGATACCTAAAGCCTTCAACTCGGCGCCAAGCACTTTACCCACTTCGCGGGCATATTTATCCCCCTGACGCGCATAAGTTGCGCCAATTGACATATTACCAGTAAATGAGGTGCTAATATCACGTGGTATACGCACGACACGACCGCCCTCTTGGTCAGTGGAAATTAACAATGGTTGCGCCACACGTGACTTTAACGCTGCATTTTGTAGATCTCGTGTTAAGGTAACTGTTTGCGCAACCGATTCAATATTCTGGGCAAATAAAATGATACTACCTAATGAGGTATCAGTAATTAACTGCGCCAATTCTTTAGGTAACTTGGTCATTGGCTGTTTACATTGAAAACCGTCAACTTCAGCTTCTGCTGCACTTATATCTGGGCAATAAAAACGTAGATCTAACATGATTTTTTGCGCTAACTGGTTTTCAAGGATAATACGTTCAGCTGTTAAGGGGTTTGTTACGCAGCCTTGCATCGCAATAAGGTAAGAAACAAAAAGTATTAAGCCACTTACTTTTAATATATTTACCGAGAAAAATGTTTTGTTAGATTTAAGATGTAAAAGCATAGGTGATGACAAATTTAATATTAATTTCAAATCTCACTATGACAAAGTTTTTTGCACTCAACAGGGCAAAAAAACACATTTATCTCATCTTTTTTATGCAAATTTTGCACAATTTATTAAATTAAGAAAAATAGCGCTTGTCTTTTACCGATAAACTAACGATATTCAATGGCTCAAAGTAGTTAGAGAGTCGGATAGTGAATAGTAAAATTTTAGTCGTTGATGATGACGCACATATCAGAGAAGTAATTACCTTTAGTTTAACTCGGGCGAATTTTGACGTTATAGAAGCACAAGACGGTAAACAAGCATTAGTGCAATTCAAAAACCAAAAACCTGATTTAATCATCCTTGATATTGGTATGCCTGAATTAGAAGGCACCGATGTTTGTAAAATCATTCGCCATGAATCACAGGTTCCGCTGATATTTTTATCGGCACGAGATGAAGAAATCGATCGAATTCTTGGCTTAGAGCTTGGTGCAGATGACTACATCACCAAACCTTTTAGCTCACGTGAATTAGTCGCCCGAGTAAAAACCATTTTGCGCCGTGCTAATATCACCCAAAGTGATTCAGCTTCATCTAGTGAAATAAGCCATGGTTTATTATTTATCAATAGTGATACCCGTGAGGTGAAATGGCATAATAAACCGTTAGAATTAACGGCCACCGAATTTCAAATGTTAATGACCATGGCAAAGCGCCCTGGGCATGTTTTTAGCCGAGAGTTATTAATGGACGGTAGTTATTCCCACAATATTTCGGTCAGCGATCGCACCATAGATAGTCATTTACGACGAATTCGTAACAAGTTTAAAGGCGCTGGTGGCGAGCCCATTGATACCGTACATGGGGTTGGTTACCGGATTAACCTTTGTAAAGAGTTACTCGCATAACAATGAAGATACGGCTGCGACTTAGTTATATATTTATCTTAATTAATTCAATAATTTTATCTTTGCCCGTTGTTGGCATTGCCATGATGAAGTTATACGATAGTACCTTAATTAGACAAACTGAAAATTCGTTGATCACTCAAGCAGTAATGCTAGCCAGTATTTATACCAAAGAACTACAGAACAATTATCCCGATTTAGCCATGCCTACTTATGGTAAAGCGTTACCTAAAGAGTACTGGCCCAAAGATGATCCTATCATGGGAAAGTGGCGACCCGTATCGGCAACCTTAGATCTTATTAACAGTCCAGTATTGCCAAAAGAACCGCCAGCACAAGCAACCAATACTATTGTTGACCCCATTGCTTGGCAATTAGGAAAAAGCTTAGATACCTTATTAAAAGAAGTACAATTAACCACCTTGTCAGGAATGCGTATCCTTGATATTAACGGCATAATTGTCTCCTCAACCGGTGAGATTAAAAATAAAAGTTTACTTAATAGAGCAGAAGTTGTTAGCGCGTTAACAGGTGAAAGTAGCCGAGTGATTAGAAAAGCAGCTCAACAAAAAGACGATCATTTTTTCTCGCCAATAAGCCGCACATCAGATATTCGTATTCACGTCAGTTACCCTATTATCCTTGAGCAACGAATTATTGGCGCTATACTATTAATCCGCACGCCAGCAAACATTTATCAACATATTTACCAAAATATTGAGCTATTTGTTACCTATATTATTTTATTAATAATGATTGTTTTAGCTATTTCTCTGTTTATGGCTTATGCCATTACTAGACCAATAAAAGCGTTAGTAGTACAAGCTAAAAAAGCAACCGCAACTGATGGTGCAGATAACCAATTAACGGTACTTGAGCACCCCGTTACCGCAGAATTTGAACTGCTATCAAAAGCCTTGGTTAAAATGTCTAATAAACAAATTCAACGGGCAGAGCAAATTAAAAACTTTGCTTCTTATGTCTCTCATGAATTTAAAACGCCCATTACCGCCATTAAAGGGGCGACAGAAATTTTACAAGATCATATGAACGAGCTATCCGAACAAGAGCAACGACAGTTCCTTAATAATGTTGCGGTAAACACCAAGCGTATGGAGTTGTTAATGCGCCAATTAACCGAGCTAGCGAAAGCTGATATTCAAAAAATTCCGAGCACACCGTGTAATTTAGTTAAGATCATTGAGCAGCAAATAGCGCTCTATCAAAGTACTTTTGTCACTATTTTATTTGAACAACCCGCGAACAAAGTGCCTGTTTATATGAATAAGGAATTACTCACCAGTATCATTAGTAATTTATTTGAAAACGTCGCCCAGCATGGCGGTGAGTGTATTGTCATTGAGGTCATAAAAAAAAACCAGCAATATGTCTTAACCTTTAGCGATAATGGTAAAGGAATATCTGAGCAAAATGCCAAGCGTATTTTTGAGCCTTTTTTTACCACGGCTAAACAAAGTGGTGGTACAGGGCTAGGCTTAGCTATTATTAGTACGTTATTAACCGCGCATCATGGCGAGATCCATTTACGCAAAAGTAAACCAGTGGAAAAAGAAGCTAACTCAAACCAACAAGGCTGTCATTTTGAACTGAGTTTTCCTATTTTAGGCTAACTAACCTTAACGAATATAAACGAACCTTAACGAATATAAACTATAGAAAAATATTATCGCTATTTATATTGAATAGCACAGGGGATTAGAATAGATTATTCACACTTTAACAGTTCACTATATAAATAAAGACTAAGCACATGACAATTCAAAAACACTTTCCGTATATTAACAGCAAAATGTTTGCTGAAAACGTGGCAATTAGCGATATAGCGAAACAAGTAGGCACCCCTTTTTACTGTTATTCAAATACCGCTATAAGCCAAAATTTTCAAGACTATCAGCAAGCATTTAGTGAACAAGAAACGTTAATTTGCTATGCCGTCAAAGCCAATGGTAACCAAGCAGTATTATCTACTTTAGCAAAATTAGGCTCTGGTGCTGATGTGGTTTCTGAAGGAGAAATTCGCCGCGCTATTGCAGCAGGCATCCCGGCAAACAAAATAGTCTATTCAGGGGTTGCTAAAATTGCATCTGAAATAGAATACGCCTTAAAACAAGGCATTTTTCAATTTAATGTTGAATCAGAGCCAGAACTAGAGCTGATCAGCCAAGTTGCCACGCGCTTAAACACAACCGCTGCCGTTGCTTTTCGTATAAACCCTGATGTTTGTGCCAACACTCATGCAAAAATATCGACCGGTAAAGCTGAAAACAAGTTTGGTGTGCCAATTAGTAAAGCTCGCTTAGCTTATAAACAAGCGGCTTCGTTCCCTAATATAAAAGTGCAAGGGGTTGATGTTCATATTGGCTCACAACTCACCCAACTTGCCCCCTTTGAAGAAGCTTATAAACGTATTGCTCAATTAGTGACGGATCTTAGAGCCGATGGCCATGAAATTAAGGTGATTGATATTGGTGGTGGTTTAGGTATTACTTACCGTGATGAAGTGATCCCAAGTAAACAGGAATACGCCGCGGTAGCCAAAGCTCAATTAGGCCATTTAGGCTGTAAAATTATCGTTGAACCCGGTCGTTCTTTATTAGGCAATGCTGGTATTTTAGTCTCAAGTGTGGTTTTTATTAAAACCGGTGAAGAACGTCAATTTTTAATACTTGATGCCGGCATGAACGATTTAATTCGCCCAAGCATGTACGATGCTCATCACGAAATACTGGCGGTAAATGCCACTAATACAACGAAAATAACTTATGATGTGGTCGGCCCTGTTTGTGAAACCGGTGATACTTTTTCTAAAAACCGCCAAGTAAATGAATCTAAATCAGGTGATTTAATTGCCATCATGAGTTGTGGAGCATACGGCGCAGTAATGGCGTCTACTTATAACACCAGAATGTTAGCGCCAGAAGTAATGGTCAAAGATAATAAATTTGCTGTTGTTAGAGCCCGTCCTACCTACGAAGAAGTTATTAATACTGATTCAGTGCCAAGTTGGCTTTAAATAAATTATCAGTTTCGAATAAGAAAAGTAACGAGCAAAAAATATTACCGGATAACGAAGCCATCATGCGTTCACCTGATGTCTTCGTCACACGCTACTAGTAACTCACAGCTAAAAACTAAAATACACAACATACATCATCTAACATGGAGGTAACCACCCAAACATTTTTGTAACCAACGCGCGTTAACTGCTCAGCGCCAAAGGTAGCTCTTGCACCGGTAGCACAATGAATAAAAATAGCTAAGTTTTCATCGGGGTGCATCTGTAGCATTTTCATTTCTAACAAACCTCGAGGAATGTTGATGGTATTCTCAGCCGATTTTTCAGCAAATTCAGCCGGCTCTCTCACATCAATAACAAGGCCATTTTCAGCTTTACATTTAATAGCAGCTTCTGCTGCAGTGATTGTTTTAAGTGACTTTCTCGCTTGGGCGATCACTTCAGGTATCGTTTTTAACATAGCTATTCCTTAATTATTCTCGTTAATAGTGATGGCTATTGCCAATTGAAGTAAATTAATACGCTCTACTTTAAGGCTTTTAAATTCACTACTGTTTAATGCATTATTTTCTAATTTATCTTTTTCTTATTTAGTTTTTACTTGTTTAGCTTTTTCTTACTTAAGGTATATTAGTCTTTACTAAATTAAAGTTCAATAGTAGACTTAAATAAAGTTAATGCTCATTTTGGCACTTATATGACCAGCGATAAAACCAAACTACTCGAAAATGCTCAATACGTTTCTGCAATATTAAAACAATTAGCCAACCCTTACCGTTTAATCATTTTATGCTCTTTAGCACAACGAGAACATACTGTTGGCGATTTAAATGAACAGGTAGAGCTATCACAATCGGCACTGTCCCAACATTTAGCTAAGCTCAGGGAGAGCGAAATAGTAGCCACCAGACGTGAATCACAAACCATTTACTATCGGATTGCCAATCCAAAAATAAAGTACTTATTAGAAATATTACAGCAACAATTTTGTGAAGATATTTAATACCAATTGCAGTAATGAATGAGTCAATTCATTACTGAAATTAATGGTATAAGCCATTACCCTTAAATAAAATTGCTTGCTCACCATTGCGGTAATTATTCATCAATCTCACTTTAAAGGACTGCGAACTGATTATGCAGGCTTCAACTAATTTTACTGCAAAACTGATCAGCACAGTTTTAACAAGTAAGCTGCCATTTTTTATTTTAGTCTTGTCCGTGTTAGCAGGCGCGATGGCACTAAATTACACACCACGCGAAGAAGAGCCACAAATAGTGGTTCCTATGATTGATGTAATCGTTAACGCAGCAGGCGTTAATGTACAACAAGTAGAACGTTTAGTGACCACTCCCTTAGAGAAACTACTGGCACAAATACCTGGTGTTGAACATGTTTACTCCGTTACTAATAACAGCCAAACCGTCGTAACCCTAAGGTTTTACGTGGGCGAAAATCGTGAAAAAGCCTTACTTAATACCTACAACAAACTGCACTCGAATACCGATAAAATCCCCGCCATTGTCACTAATTGGCGGGTACAGCCAGTAGAAGTTGATGATGTGCCTATTATAATGCTTGGTTTATGGAGCAGTGATAGCGCGACAGTAGATGACTATGACTTACGGCGCTTAGCCGAAGAAGTTTCAACATTTTTACAAGCCATAGATAATACCAGTGAAGTGAAGATTGTCGGTGGT
>SPKZ01004480.1_pt1 | contig 31713 bp, 28 predicted proteins | sample 2456571 | NCBI WGS metagenome assembly SPKZ01 (sample SAMN11192286, study PRJNA482655) | marine metagenome | biome: ENVO:00000447; feature: ENVO:00000244|ENVO:00000211|ENVO:00000569|ENVO:00002023; material: ENVO:00002151; isolation source: ocean water from marine abyssalpelagic zone ... | reverse complement strand
GCCATACTCCGGAGGCGCGGCCCGGCCCGATTAAAACCCGCAGCTCGAAGGCAGGCGCGAACCAGTCGGCGAGCAAAACCTGAGCGCAACGCCTCTAGCCTCAACCCCGAGTCCGATGGCCCAGACCCGCCCGCGGTCGCCACACGCGCCTGGGGAACTTCCCCTTCAGTGAGCAGCTCCGAATCCCCCCTGCCCGTCAGCGGGACGGACCTATCTGCGGTGGGCTTTGGGGAGGCGCTCGAGTCCAACGGGACGGTCAGCTCAACGGATCCTGACGCTGATTGGCCGCCATGCGAGTCCCCAGCCACCGCCGCCCGTACGCCGATGGTCCAGCCGCGTTCCACAGGCGACAGCCCGTCCGATTCGGCGTTGGCCGGCAGCGTCCAGCACATTCCCAATAACAAATAAAAAAGAGCCCAACAGGGAGAGCTCAGGGAGGAGTGAGTCATGTTTCGGCTTCGGAGCCCAGCCCTCCTCAGTTGTCAGAAATCGCCCTGACAAATTCTGTCCATCGGTCGCGCCCGAGCGGTTCCCGGGACGGTCAGTATCCGTCGGAGCTCGCCCACTGGATCTGAGCTCGCTCCACCAGTTCTGCACTGACCTGCACGCCAATGGGCAGCTCTAACTCGGCTTCTGGCTCTGTGTTCAATCGAGCAGCTACCGCCAGGGGCGCAAAACCAGAGCCGTATCGCCAGCCAACACAGCATCGCGCGACCGCACCGGGGACTATTTCTGCCACGTCCAACATCGAAACAGATGCTACCAAGGGCAGATCGCACAGGCTTTGCGTTGCGCCCTCCCAAGACGGCGAGGTCAGACTGAGGCGCAGCACGAGCTGGCCCTCGGGGTGGCAGCTCTGTGCGCCTTGCAGACTGCGCCGACTCACTTCCCAATATGCCAAGAGGCGATCGCCGGCGATCGCCGTCACCATGCCACTCACCTCAATCGAGGCATCGATGTCGACAGGAGATCCGACAGCCGCGTCGCCGACAGCGCGCATCGTCAATGCTCCGCGACTGGACTCGACGGCAGACAATTCTTCCGCTTGAGAGCTTTGCTTTGCTGGTGCGCCGTTCACACGAGCTGCAGCGGACGGGTCTGGCGTTACCACCTCCTGCAGGGACCGCGCGGAATCCGGCGTCGCCTCAACGGGACTCCCCCGCATCTCCGGCGAGGGATCAACAGGAGGAGCTGTTGTTACGGCGGCGGCGCGCGCCGCGATGCTCACGCTGTTTTCCCGAGCGCGCCCCGTGGTCGATGTCTTTTTCGAGGGGGCGTCGCCACTCGACTTGCGTTTTCGAGATTCAGCGCGTTTCGTCTTGATACGTTCTTTTAGCGCGCTGGCCGCTGCGTGCTCCGGCTCGGCGGCGAGGATCTCATCGAGAGTGCGCAGCGCCTTGCCTGTGTGTCCTTGAGCTGCGTAAATATCCGCAAGAGTCACCGTCGGCACTGCGCACGGTGGTTCCGGGGGGGCGTTCAAGCGAGTCTCACCACGAATCAACTTCGCGGCATCGGGCAAGTTGAGACCTTGCTCCACGACGCTGGCTAGGAGCGAACGAGCCGTGCCAAACCAGCCCGACTGGGGCTGGGGAGGTGCCGGCGGGGGGGCGTTCAACCGGACCAGCTCCGCCACGAGTTCTTCCCGGGTCATGACGCCCGGTCGGGAGACACCCATGGCGCGCGCCTCCGCCATCAGCTCGTCGCGCGAAAGCTCGCGAAACGCGTCGGCGTCACTGCGGGGCGACATAACTCCTAATACCACGCCCCGGAGGCGGACGGGTCCGGCTCTCGGTCCCGTAGAAGTTCACGGGCTTGCTCGATATCTTTCGCGATTTGCGACTTCAGCTCCGGCAAACCTGAGAATTTTTGTTCAGCACGAAGGCGCGCCACCAGATGCACCCGTAGCTTCTTGTCGTAGAGATCGCCGGCGAAATCGAGCAAGTGCACTTCTGTGCTCTGTCCTGCGCCCACTGTGGGACGCACCCCGATGTTCATCACGCCGACCGCTAACCGAGTTCCTGCTCCGGTCATGTCGTCACAGCGATCCACCGCCACCGCGTACACTCCGTCGGGAGGGATGGCCTCGATGACGTCACTCAGATTCGCTGTGGGAACGCCGATCGTTCTGCCTCGTTGGTCGCCTTGGACGACAACGCCCGACACAGAATGGGGACGCCCCAACAATTGCTCGACCAATTCCACGTCGCCCTTCAGGAGCCTCGCTCGGATGCGGCTGCTAGAGTACTCGCCCTCGGAGTCGCCCTCGAGTTGATGAGTTTTGGCAGTAAATCCGCACCGCTCGCCCAGGCCAGCCAGAGTTTCAAAATCACCGCTGCGCCGGTTCCCGAAGCGGAAATTTTCGCCCACCATCACGAGCCCCGCTCCCAAGGCGTCAACCAACAGGGACTGCACAAATTCGGCCGGCGACTTGCGAGCCAAATCCAACGTAAACGGGTGCACTACGATGCACAGCTCGTCGTCCAGGCGGCACAGCAGTTCCACCTTCCGCTCGAGCGCCGTTAGACAGGATACGGAACCGCGACCGAGCACTTCTGCTGGATGTGGGGCGAATGTGAGCACCAATGGCTTGAGATTCCGTTCACGGCCCTCAGCTATCGCCTGCCGAATGACGGCTGCGTGACCCCGGTGCACGCCGTCAAAATTGCCAATGGTCACCACAGAGCTCCCAGCGGGGGCACGGAGCGCACTAGCGTCTGAGATGCAGCGGGAGGACACGGGACGCCGTGTTTACTACACGACGGGTGCCCAGGCCACACCTCAGAGGAGGTGAAATCCGGTGATCCGGGGCTGAACGCGGCGAATTGGCCCAGCGGGGCTGGCATCGCCCCGGAACGGTTCGCCACCCCGCCCCCCGGTAGCTCGAATCGCCCGGCGTCCCGCGGTACTGCTTGCCGCACCCCGGGACGGCGCGTATTCGTCGTAGTCGATGACTCCGGATATCGCGCTCCAGCAACTTCGGGACGGTGAACTCCGGGGCCTGTACCTTGTGGTCGGCGAGGAACATCAACTCCGCGAACAGGTCGTCGCTACCATCAAGGCTTCTTGTCTGGAAGGGGGCATCGCCGGGCTGAACGAGGACCAATTCGACGCGGCGGAGTCCGGCGTCGAGGACGTGCTAGCGGCCGCTCGCACCACACCCATGATGGCGTCCCGCCGATACGTGTCTGTCCGTTCCTTAGATCGCTGGGAGGGCAAGACCGACGGGAACTCGAAAAATAAAGTGAGCACAGCGCCACTCGATCAAGTGCTCGACTACGCGAACGATCCTGTCCCATCCACCGTATTGGTGCTGACCGCGAGCAAGCTGGATCCCCGACGGCGCCTGTTCAAGGCTGCGAAAAAACAAGGCTGGCTCGTCAGCTGCGAGCCGTTGAGCGACCAGGCGCTGCGGAATTGGTTGGAGGGCGCGGTCAAACAACGGGGAGTCAGCCTCGGCCCCGGAGTAGCGCACCTGCTCGCGGAAACGACGGGCCCTAGCTTGTCCAACGTGGAAGACGCGTTGGAACGGCTGTCACTCTACGTCGGCGATGGTGGTGTCATCACCGAAGATGTGACAGCGGAGTGCCTGTCATTGATTCGCCCCGCCACCGTCTGGGAGCTGCTCTCGGCCATCGGCGATCGCGACGTCGGACGAACGCTGTCCATCTTGCCCAAGGTCTACGAGGCGCAGGATCGCGGGCTGCGATTGCTCGGAGTTCTCGCGTGGTCGACCCGCCAACTCATCCGCTTTGAAGCAGCGCTTGCCGAGGGCATGAGCCCCCCGGACGCCGCCAAGGCCGCTAAGGCGCCGCCTTTTAAGGCTCGGGATCTTGCGGCCCAAGTGAAACGCATCTCCCGGCTGGAACTCGAAAGCTGGCTGGCGACCCTGGCCCGCGTCGATCTCGAGCTCAAAGGTGGCTCCAAACGGCCCCCCCTGGCTATTCTCGAATACGCGCTTATCGATATGTGCCGCGCTGGGACGAGACGCCGCCAAGCCGCCCCCAACCGTCCTGGACGCCGGGCATGACACAAAAAACTGCCCCGGGATGGGAAAACATGCCTTTTTCCATGGCTTTAGCTGACGTCCCCTTGATCTAGCTGACCGAAGACGCAATATGCCCCCGCGCGTCCCTGTGCTCGACCATGACCGAAAAACCAAAATCCTCCGAGTCCACCGCAGGCGGTCTGGAAGAACTGGCGTCCGCACCGTTGCCAACGGCGTTTGGTGAATTTCAGCTTCGGGTGTTTCGTTGGAACGATCCCGACGCCCACCCCGGCTTGAGCGACGAACACATCGCCCTCGTGCGTGGCGACGTTGCGGGAAAAACAGGCATCGCGGTCCGCGTCCATTCCGAGTGTTTGACCTCGGAGGTCTTTAGCTCTCTGCGCTGCGACTGCCGAGAGCAATTACTATTCGCCCAAGACACCATCGCCGATCGCGGAGAAGGGGTGATCCTCTACCTTCGTCAAGAGGGTCGCGGCATCGGACTCGCCAACAAGATCCGCGCCTACGCCCTGCAGGATGCCGGCGCCGATACCATCGAGGCCAACCGCCTACTTCACTTACCGGATGACGCTCGCCAATATGACGTCGCAGCAGCGATGCTCCAGGAGCTCGGTGTCAAATCCATCCGCTTGATGACGAACAACCCTTCGAAGATATCCGAGCTGGAAGAGTTGGGAATTGACGTCATCGAACGGCTGCCCATCCACATCCCGGCGAACCCCCACTCCGCCGCCTACTTGGAAACCAAGCGACGTCGCTTTCAACATGAGCTACCCAGTCACACGCTCAACCCAAAAGTCAGCGACCCCGAAAAAAACTGAGCCCCCAGACGGCAGTCACGGTTCGGGTGCAACTCCACGAAAGCCAGCTCAGCTATCAGACTTAGCTGCTTCTGCTTTTTTCTTGTCGGCTGCCCCTTTGAGACGAGACTTGAGTCTTGAGGCATAGCCCAATTTGTTGTCCTGCTTAACACGACTGATCGCCAGTGCGTCCGCTGGGACGTCTGTGGTGACGGTGGCTCCGGTCGCCACATAGGCACCGTCCCCAATCGTCAGGGGCGCTACCAATTGTGAGTCGCTCCCAATGAAAGCGTCCTTTCCGATGATGGTCTTCGACTTGCTGAAGCCGTCGTAGTTGCAAAAAATCGTACCGGCACCGATGTTGGCACGCTCTCCCACATCGCCGTCCCCGAGATAGGCGAGGTGATTCGCTTTCGCGCCCTTGTGCAGTTTCGTTTTCTTGGTCTCAACGAAGTTGCCAACGTGGGCGTCCTCCCCGATGTCACTGCCGGGGCGCAAATGTGCGAAGGGGCCGATTTGTGCCCCGAGTCCAACCGAACTCTCGGTAATGACCGAGTACGGTTTAACATAGGCGTTCTCCGCGATGGTCGAGTCCGTCACCACGGTGCCCACGTCCAGCACGGCACCGCTCGCGATATGGGTCCTGCCTCGCAGGCACACACCCGGCCCCAAGGTGGCCCCGGTTTCGACCGTCACGGTGTCGTCCACCCGGGCTGAGCTGGCGACCCGAGCCCCAGCCAGCGCCAATTCTCGAGCAGACCGGGCGTAGAGCTGCTCTTCACAAGCCACCAATTGGAATTGGTCGTTCACGCCCTGCATCGCCGTGATCGCCCCGGAGACCGCCACGACGTGGCGCCCGGAGACCCGGGTGAGGGAGACAATGTCCGTCAGGTAATACTCCGACTGAGCGTTCGATGAATCGATCTTGCTGAGACTCTCACGGAAGGCGGCAGCTTCCACTAGGTACACGCCCGCGTTGATCTCAGTCGTCGCGCGCTGGGCTTCGCTCTTCAAATCTCGGTCTTCACGGATCTCAGTGACGTGGCCGTCGGCATCCCGCAACACGCGACCGTAGCCGGAGGGATCGTCGAGATCGCAGCTCATGAACGCTACGCGCACGTCGTCCGCGTTGGCGGCCTCCACCAGCGGAGTCAAGTCCGTCGCCCGAAGCAGAGGCGTGTCCCCACAGAGCGTCAACACGCCGCCTTCGATATCGCCAAGCGCTTCGAGCCCGACGCGCGCCGCGTCTCCGGTGCCTCGCGGTGGATCTTGAATGGTCGTCGTCACTATTCCCGCCGCAAATGTTTCCGTGAGGTAGGCACTGACGAGCTCTTCGTTTCCGGGGCTCAAGACAACCACGACCTTTTTCGCCCCAGCATCAATGGCGGCCTGAACCGAATAGTGAAGCAAAGGGCGCCCAGCGATAGGATGCATCACCTTGCTCAGCGAACTCTTCATTCGCTTGCCTTGACCCGCCGCTAATACAATCGCAGTTAACATCGTGTTCCTTCGTTCCCGCGGATTCGGCTTCGCGCCAGCCGAGTCACTCTCTGACCGCGGCCCTTATAACGCCATTTCCCTAGGGGTCGAGAGAATCTACAACGAACGCCTACCCAGCGCGCGCTAGCCCAGAACCTCCATCAGCCAGCACCCACAGCGGAGGCCGGCTGTGATTCTACTGAGCTGGGGAAGCCGTGGCGACGGAAGGTCGAGGCAAGGCGGACGCGTCGGGAACGCGCACCGGGGGAAGAGGACGCGCGGGCACGGGCACGCGCCTGGCGCTCTTGACTCGCCCCTTTTTAGTATACACCACGACCGGCTCCCCTTCGCTGAGCTGACGGCGCCTGGAATGGCGATTAATGCGCTCCATCATACCGGAGCTCATGCCATAGCGACGCCCAATTTTCGTCAGCGTGTCTTTTGCCCGAGCGGAAACAGTGAGTCGCTCACGACCCCGCAGGCCTTCGAAGTGGTCAAAAAACGTTTTGGTGCCAGCTATCAACACCCGGGAGTCGGCTGGAGTGGAGTATCGGACACCGGAAAGGTCACGCCCTTTCGGCACGAAAATTTGTAGGACCATCTTCGCTTGCAGCCCGGCCGTCTTGTCCAGGGAGTTGTAGGTCAACACCTCCGCCTCAGACACACCAAACGCCCCCGCGATCTGCGGTAGGCTATCGCCCGATAGCACCTGATAAAATACCCGATCGCGGCCGGGATACTGAAAACGCTGGGCAGGCACCACAATGGGAGCCGAAGGCGCGGGTGCAACGGATCCCGACTTCGGCACCATCAGTATTGTACCCTTAGCCATTCGCTCCGAACTCCCCAGGCGGTTCAGCCGCCTCAGAGCTTTCGCGCTAGTGCGAGCTCGTCCTGCGATGCTCGCGATCGTGTCTCCAAAGCGCGCCGTGAGCACGTTGAACTTCTTGCGCTTCGAACGTTTCGCCAGTGCCCGGGTCGCTTGCTGACCGCTACCGCGAGGGACGTGTACACGCCAGCGCTTCTTACCCCGACTCCCCGACGACGGCGGCGTGCGTCCCGCTAGGTACTGAGGGTTCAGCGCGGCGATGGCTTCCGGCGCCACGCCCGACGCCCGAGCGACGTCAGCCAACGGCACACCTGGGTTTGCGTACACCACGTCGAAACTCACCGCTGCGTCTGGCTTGATCTTGTGCAAGCCAAACGCCTTTTTGTTGTTCATCACGACGGCGATGGCGAGAATCTTGGGAACATAGAGCGTGGTTTCCCAAGGGATCCCCGCTTCGAACCTACCCAATCGCCAGAAGTCGTTCGTGTTGAACTTGCGTACGGAGCGAGTGAGCCCGTTGTGACCCATATTGTACGCTGCCATCGCGAGGTCCCAGTTGCCGAAGCGCCGATGCAAATCGCTGAGGTAGCGAGCCGCAGCAACCGTCGCGCGTTGGGGATTGAGACGTTCGTCCACCCAGCGGTCCACTGTCAGTCCGTACATCCGCCCTGAGTCCGGCATGAACTGCCATAAACCTGCGGCGCCGGCCGGCGATCGGATATTCGGATTATGCCCGCTCTCGATCAAGCTCAGCCACACCAAATCCGATGGCAGTCCGTGCCTCGCGAACTCCGCCTTCAGCGCCGCCGTGTAGCGCCCGATTTTGCGTGCCCAAATACTCCCGATAGCGCGCCCACGCTTGGTGTCGCGATAGAAGCGCAGATACTTGATGACCCGTTCGTCCATCCGGACGGGGATGTTCGGCATGCTCAAGCTGCGCAGCCATTCCTCTTCCAACGCACGAGGCTCCGCCGCCTGATTTCCAGCCTGGGGAACCGCCTTAGGACCGCCGGGGAAATCCCACGACCAACCCGGACGCACGCCTTCGATGGCCTTGGGAAACAGTACCCGCTCAGCGTCTTCCAGCGCCTGGAGTTCAGGATCTGAAACTTTTCCGGCCAGCTCCTCGTCCGTAGCGCCTTGGGCGACTAGCCGGCGAGCTGCCCCATCTGGAGATCCGGCTGTCATGCCCTCCGGGAGAGTCGACTTCGGAGCGTTGGGCGCTCGCCCCACGCGGTGCGACTTTGCGGCTGTTGAGCTCCCCGCCGGGGCCGGCGATGCGGGCAGTAGGCGACGCTCTGCTGAAACAGCCCGCGAGCCAGAACCCGGTCCTGGCCCGACCTCGGCAGTCGCCAATTGGGGAACCAGCCCGACGATCAATGCGGTCAACCCCGCACAAAAAACACGACTTCTGCGTGAGCGCATCGGTTCACACGTAGCGACAGAACCCGATCCGGTCAAATTACCGGCGGCACTCAGGCTTCAGAGCCTATAATTTGCTAACTAACTGCGCGATTCGCTCGGCAATCTTCGGCAGCGGCACGCTCTCACTCACGACCCCGGCACGCACCGCCGCCCTCGGCATCCCATAGACGACGGCCGTTTCTTCGCTTTCAGCGATTACGCTGCCCCCCGCCGCGAGTATGGCCCTCGCGCCCTCAACTCCGTCATCCCCCATTCCGGTCAGAATGATCCCGATAGCCCGAGCGCCGAAAACCTCCGCCGCGCTCGTCAACAGGCGGTCCCCGCTGGGGATGTATCGGTCCGTACGCAGCGGTGCCGACAAGCGCAGGCGGTGCGGTGGACTGGAGTGGTACGCCAGTTCCATGCACTGACGACCGGGGCAAATGAACACTCGGTGGGCCTGAACGTGGTCGGCACCCGCAGCTTCAGTGACGTGAAGCTCGCAGTAGCGGTTCAGCCGCTCCGCGAAGGTAGCCGTAAACTTTTCTGGCATGTGCTGGGCAACGACCACCGAGTAAGAGGCGTTCGGCTTGAGCTCCGCCAAGATCTCTGTGAGCGCTGTGGGACCACCGGTCGATGAGGCGATTGCCACGATAACGCGAGGTGCGCTCGCGGGTTTCTCGTAAGGCCTCGGCGCCAAGCTCCGGTGGGGCGCCGAGCGGGAAAGCAGCGCTGTACTGCGCATACTCCGAACCAACATCACCTTCTGGATCAGCAAGTCCTTGATTTTGAACAAGGATTCGGTGGAGCTATCTGGCTTGGCGACGAAATCGATGGCACCGAGCTCCAAGGCGCGAAACACGTTCTCTTTCTGCGAATAGCTGGAGACGATGATGACCGGTGTAGGCCGGGCCGCCATCAGCATGCGCAGAAAGCTAAAGCCGTCCACCTTCGGCATTTCGAGATCAGCGGTCACTGCATCGGGGCGGAGCTGCGCGACCAACTTCAATGCCTCACTGCCGTCAGAAGCCGTGCCCACTACTTCGATTTCCGGATGCCCCCGGAGCAACTGGCTGATGGCGTGCTGATTCTGACGGGAATCATCCACCACAAGTACCCGTAATTTAGGCTGCCCGCCGGCGCTCATTCGAGCCCCCTATCTGTGATTCCGACTCGTGCCACGACGGTCCGCTCGTTCCCCACCCTCATAGGGTTTGCCGGGCTTCCGTGCGCATTGGCTTCATATACACCAAGTCTTCTTTCAAATGCAGCAGTTCGAAGGCCGTGGACACGTTCAATAGAGACTCGGAGTGACCGAGAAGTAATATGCCGCCGGACACCAGGCGGCGATAGAGGTTATCGATCACCCGGCGGCGCGAATTTTCGTCGAAGTAGATCAGAACATTTCGACAAAACACAACGTCCACAGGACCGACGATCGCTAGGTTGGCGCGATCCATCAGGTTGAGGTGGCCGAACTGACAGTATTGCCGAAGAAACTCCGCTACCTGAAAACCCTCTGGGTGAGGAGCGAAATATTTGTCGCGCACGGTCGGCTCGATCGTCCGAAACGACCCGCCCGCCCTGTATACGCCACGACGCGCTGCCGCGATTCGACTCTTGGTGATGTCGCTCCCGATGATTCGAACATCCCAGTCGTCGAACAAGCCGCTCCGATGCACCATCATTGCAATGGTGTAGGCTTCCTCGCCCGTGGAGCAACCCGCGCTCCACAACACGAGATTTTTGGTGCTGGCATTTTTCTCCGCAAGCGCCGGAAGCAGTTCCTTCTCAAAACTTCGGAGCTGATATTCTTGACGGAAAAAATAAGTCTCGCTGGTGGTCAGGACTTCGATGGCCTCATCAAATTCCCTGGCCGCGTCGCTACTGAACCGAAGATGTTTGTAGTACTCCGCAAAGCTGTCGAGCTCAAGTGCCGCCAATCGCTCACCGAGCCGTCTATCGAAGAGGTACATCGACGAGTTGTCGAAGTGCAGACCACAGCGGTCGTAAACAAAATCTCGCAGTAGGCGAAACTCGATGGGCTGTAGCGGCGGGTAGCGTTCAAATACGCTCACGAGCCCTCTCCAGGGTTGCTCGGCGGCATGCTCGGATGGTTGCGCCCTTCTATCTCCGCTAGCGCCGAGGACAGCGCCTCCCGGACTAAGGCCTCCTTTTCGGTGGACAAATGCCCGCGCAGCAAACGCTTCGCATCGTCGCCTCCATGCCGGGCGAGCAGATCTGCGGCGAGCCGCCGCACGTCCCATGCCGCGTGGTCAAGACACGCACCGAGGTGCGTCGGCACCCGCGGGTCCTCGTAGGCAACCAGTACTTGGAGTGTCGCCTTCACCACCTCGGGCTCTTGGTGGCTCAATCCGATGATCACGCCGGCCAGCTTCCCGTCCAGCGCCATGGCTTCGACTGCCGCCACCGCGCGTGCGGGCCTGGCTTCTCGTGCCAGCCCTTCTAGAAGCTCACGCGCCCGTAGAGCCTTCACCGTACCCAATGCGTGAATGGCTGACGTAACGAGAGCCTCGTCAGTGCCTGAGGAGACCAGGTCGAACAGGTATTCTAGGCCCAACGACTCCCCGCCAGCTCCCTTCATCTGGCCGAGGGTTCGGATCGCCGCCAACTGGACCTCGCGAGCCTCATCTGTCAAAGCGAAAGCAACCGCCCGAGTGGCCGCAGCTCCGGGCATGGTTCGGAGGGCCTTCAGCGCGGCCCGCCGACAATGAGTTCGCTCATTGGACACCGTGGCGGTCAGAAACTCTACATCTCGAGGGGCCACCCCATGGCCAGACACGGTCAATGCCGCAATCACGACCGCTGCGAAGGCCGCATCGGGGCCATCGCAGCTAGCTTGGTTCGCCATCTTCCGAGCCGCCACTGGATAGCGAGTCGCGCAAGCCGACACCGCCACCTCCGCGGAATGCCTCACCTGTGCCGCCACGTCTCCACGGAGCCACGGCACGCTCTGTTCCAAGCTTTCCTCGTCTCCCACCAACGCCACGGCAGCCAACCAAGATCGCGCCATGCCGGGTTCGCGGTCTGCAATCGCTTCGTTGATAGCAATCAGAGCTTCCGCGCGGTTGCTATCATCGGCGATCGCACCCAGCAATCGAACACAGGCCGAGCGGATCTCCACGCCCCCTTCTCTAGCGTTGGCCACAAGCGTCCCCACTGCCATAGCTCCAATCTGGTGAAGCGCCGCCTCTGCGTCTTCCGCCAACTCGACGGAGCCGAGCGCTTCCACTGCGACTTTTGCGTCTTCCCCCCCTCCGAGTACGCCGAGAGCGCGGAGCGCGGCTCTTCGTTCCTCGAGCGGCGCGTCAGAGTCTTGACTGAGGCCGCGTAGGAGCTCACGGCACTCTTCGGCAACGGATACAAACGCCGCCTTCGCGCTGTCGGCGCACTGCTCGCCGACGGCTAGGTAGTCACCCAGCGCGCTCAGTGCGCTTGCCCTCTTGGACCGGTGCCAAAACTCCACAGCGTGCGCAAGGTGTTTGCCCACGGCGAGGTCGCCGCCCCGAGCCGCCGCCACCATGGCCGCCGTATCGAGCATGGGATCTGAGAGGAACGACTCCAATCGGCTGTCCCAAGGGATACGAAGCCCCAACAGGTTGATCGAATTGAGCGTCACCAAGCGCAAAAACGCGTCTTCATTGCCCAACGCCTTAACGAGGATACTCGCTGCTTCGCCGGTGCTGACCACCCCCACCGTGGAGAGAGATTCAAGAGCGGCCGCGACCACGTTCTGGTCGTCGTCCTGTGCCATGTCGCCGAGAATGCGCACAGCGGCGCGTTCGCCCGTGCGAGCGAGCGCTTCCGCGGCGAGCTTGCGCCCGTCGGAATCTAGTTGATCGCGAACTTTATCAATCGCCTTGACCGCATCGATGCCGTAGCTGCCCAGTGACTCGACCGCGGCGTTCCTCAACCCTACGTTGGACCCTGAGACCAACGTGTCCACCAGGGCAACGAGCAACTCGGTATTCGGCGCCAGCTGGCTGGCTACCTGAGACGCCTCTTTTCGTACGCGCCAATCTTCGTCAGCGAGGGCCTTCATCACCCGCTCAACCAAGTCGACAGCACCGGTAGTGCGAAAGTCCGCAACCTCCCGCCGGCGAAGCTCAGGGTCTGTCTCTATCCCGTCTTCTTGCCTGCCGTCCGTCAATATTCCCCCTTCCAGTTCGGCTTCTGGCCACCGTCGACAGCGGACACGACACCATCAAAAGCAGATGTGTCCAGCACAAACACCATCGAATCTTCGTAGCTGGTAACCCCAAGAACCACGCCTTCCATCGCTCCGTCAACGTTGGGCGCAGAGCGAATCGGTTGGCCAGCGGTGCCAAACACATCAGTGATGGAATCAACCGCCAAACCAAGGTCGCCACCCGGAGTACGAATCAGTATCCACTTGGTTCGAGATGAGGGCTCGCCTTCCGGCGCCCCGAAACGCTTTCGTAAATCGATCACGGGGATCACATCGCCGCGGTGGTCGGCCACCCCTGCCACAGCAGCAGGGAGGTGCGGAAGCTGGGCTAACGGCACGGGAACAATTATTTCGCGGACGGTCTCGATGCGCACCGCGTAGTGCACATCCGCCACAATAAATCCCACGAGGCTACGATCGGGGTCATGCCGTAAACGGCTCCGTCGTTTGGGGGTGCCAATGGCCCGTGTCATGACGTGATGCTCCTCATGTCCAGCAGCACGATGAGTTCGCCGTCCGGACGACCGATGCCCGCAACGTGATCCGATAGATCGGCGCCAAGCACGGCGTTGGCCCCCTCAATTTCTGACTCGAGCAGCCGGGAAACTTGAAATACCTCGTCGACATAGAGACCCATGAGTTCCGCGCCCTCAGTGCGGGTGAGCAGAATACGTGAGTTGCGAGACGCAGGCGCTTCTGCCAAGCGCAACACCCGACGAAGATCCACAACCGTCACCAACATCCCTCGTACGCTACAAATGCCAATGGTCGTCGCATTGGCGCGCGGCACTTCAGTCAACGCCGGCGGGTTCACAATCTCTTGAACGCGGATCAACTCCACCCCGTAGGTATCCTCTGCCAGGCGAAATACCAGATACTCGCGTACCGGTTCTTCGTTGCGTTCCCGCAACGACATGGGGCCTCCTTCGCAGCCTTCGGTCACGACGGCCTCGCGCGCATGGTTGTCACCGCATCATGGCCCGCTAGAGCCTCCTCGATGATCGCTCCCGCATCCAGAACCAGGGCGACCCGCTGATCTCCCAGCTCGCTGGCGCCCGCAAATCCGCGAACGTGTCGCAGGGTAGGGCCCAAACCTTTCACTACGATATCTTGCTGTCCCAACAGGTCGTCGACAACCAGACCCAAGCGCCGCGCACCCATCGTCGCCACGACGACCGACTTGTATCGAGGCCCCTCGTGCGGCAGCGCCGGCTCTTTGAGCTCAAAAAACCGGTCCAAACGGCACAGCACCAATGTCGACCCACGCAGAGTCATCACCTCTCTCCCATCCACCGTGCGCACTAGTTTCTCGTCGAACATCAGCGCTTCGGCCACGCTGCTCAGGGGCAGAGCGAAAGTGCGCCCCAGCAAGCGAATCAATAGGGCGTTCACAATCGCCAGGGTGATCGGCAGCGTGATCACCAATTGGGTACCAATGCTGTACTCACTTTGGATATCGATAATGCCGCCCAGCTTGTTGATATTCGTTTTCACGATATCCATGCCGACACCGCGCCCGCTATATTCGCCAGCCTGTTCTCTCGTGCTGAGGCCGGGCAAAAAAATCAATCCCAGAGCTTCCGCGCGACTCAACATTTCGACTTCGTTTGCCGCCAGGTGTCCGGCGCGAACCGCTCGCTCAACAACGGCCGCCTCGTTGACCCCCTGCCCGTCATCCTCAATCTGGATGACTACATGGTTTCCCTTTTGGTAAGCGTTCAACGCGATGGTGCCAGCTACCGGCTTGCCAATCGCCTTGCGTTGCTCCGCACTCTCGATGCCGTGATCGATAGAGTTGCGGATAATGTGCATCAGTGGGTCGCCCAGTTCTTCGACGAGCAACTTGTCTATCTCCGTCTGGGCGCCCGTGACCACCAGACGAATTTCCTTACCCATGTCCCGACTGATTTGCCGAACCACCCTTGAAAGACGATCGAAGAGCTGGCCGAGCGTGACCATGCGAACCTCGAGAATTCCGTCCTGAAGCTCCGAGAGTCGTCGCTCAAAACTTCGTTGGATACGGGACACCTCTCGCCGTAGCTCCCGATCCTGAGTGTTCCGAAGCCGGTCTCCGAGGCGATTGAGAGCGCTCTTCACAATGGCGAGCTCGCCCACGACATTCATCAGTCCATCCAGCTTCCGGATGTCCACTCGCACCGTGTCGGCCACCGAACGCAACATGGGCACGGCGGGCACGTTGAGCTCCGCATTCACCGGCGGCTCGGTCCGAGGGTTGTCCCCCACGGCCACGGTGCTGCCGGCCGTCTCCTCTCCCACCGCAGCGAAAGAGGACGTCCCAAGCGCATGTGTCGACAGCGACGATATCCCTGTGCTCGCAGAAGCCTGGGAAATTCGTGGAATGGCTGTAATCGTAAGATCCGTTCCTCCCAGCGCTGCCTCTAGTTGCTCAAGACTCGAAGAAGAGGCCATGAGCAGATCGAGTTCAATAGCATCCGCGCTGGGGGCATCGCCCGTGGGCAAGTACGTGATGATCTCCCCATGGGGTTTAGCCTTCGCCTTTACGTCCTCCAGTGCCTTATCGATGGTCGCCAAGTCGAAGCGGACCCGAATGCGAAACAGCGCCTGACCGGCATCCATATTCGTCTTGAGCCGGTGCTCTTCGTACTCCGTGAGCACCGCTAGTAGCCCCGGCTCCAAATCGAAGGCCATCTGATCGGGCGCTTCCTCAACGGCTGACTCGCCGAGGGTACCCAAAACCCCCATCAGCTTTTCGATTTGGGGTTGGTTCAGGCCTTCTTCGCCACGCTCAGCCGCTAGCATCGCGCCGTAGCAGTCGACCGCCGCAAACAACACATCGAGAACGTCTGGAGACGCCTTCAATCGGCCCAGTCTGAGCCGGTCGAGAACGTCTTCAAGGGTGTGGGACACTCGGCCCATTTCGGTCGCGTTGAAGAGACCCGCCAAGCTTTTTAGCGTGTGCACTGCCCGGAAAGCTTCGTTGATAATCGAAGGGTCCGCTGCTCCGATTCCCTGCTCATCCAGCGCGAGCAAGTTTCGAGAGAACATCTCGATGAGCTCTTGCGCCTCCGAAAAGAATTCTTCCCGCGCTTTATCGATACCGTCAGTCACCCGTCGCGTCCCAGCTGGCGAATGGCTTCGGCGCACAAGGCATCGGCAGTAAACGGCTTTTCGATGTAAACGTTCGCACCCAAACGGAGGCCACGGTCCTTGTCGCGTTGGGCCTTCTGCGTCGAGATCAGGATGATGGGAGTGTTCTTGTGCTGGTCGCTCTTTCGCATGAACTGCACCAGCTCGAGACCGTTCACGTCCGGCATGTTGATGTCCGTGATGACGAGCTCGTATGGGCCGCGGGGCAGAAGCCTGAGCGCTTCAAAACCGCCCGCTGCTTCAACGACTTCGCCGTCGTCACCCAGCACCGCCGGATTGGCCACCAAGGCGCTCCGCACGAAGGCGCGCATGCTCATAGAATCATCGACCAGAAGGATTTTAGCCATGAACGAAAACCCCACCGCGGACAGACGTGAGTGGCGCAGCTAGTTCTGCGATGCCGTTCCCACGTGCAGTGCCCAAGCACACCGATAGTCCCCCCGATTTACACCGATTCACGGTCGCCATCGTAGCAGCGCCCAGGGCCCGCATAGTTCGCAAAAGTCCCGCGTATATAAGGAGTGGCATCAACTCAATCATTGTCCCCTCCGATACGGTCGGGACGGCCAGTCCCGCGAAGTCCAAAACGGGGCATCGTTCGCCAACGCAACCCACTGCCCACCAATAGTTCGCTCTATCGACACACCGGATTTTGCCACTTTTTCGCGACGTTCGCCTTCCCAGACGAGCCCATTTGGGCCCGCCCGGCGACCGGGCCGGATTTCGTGCTAGTGCGGACGAACATGAAACCACTGACGTTGCGAAAAAAGGTGATGCGGCGCGTAAAAAAAGCGGCCGTACGGCGCTACGAGAACGCGAAGCAAAACAGTGCCGTTATCTCCGCGGCCTTAGCCAGCCGCCAGAACGCGGGTCCGTTGGTACCCGACGACGATCTGCCGGTCGTTGCCCGGATGGTGATTGAGATTCGCTCGGACGGTACTCGCACCATCGCCCGCGGGGCACTGGAGGACACCGTCGGGGGAGAACACGTCTCCATCGACGCGCGGGGCTCCTCTCCCGTCGAGCTCGCCGCCACTCTCGCCAAGACGATATTTTCCATACCCAAGATCGCCCGCCAAGCGGCACTGGACCGGCAGAGCGGTGTGGCGCCTCCAGAAGCTGTGGCCACCGCGATCCCCCACAAGAGCAGCATCGACGTCCCCGAGGACTGAGCGAGACGAACCTTCAGCGCCAGTTCACCCATCAGGGCGAATCGGGCAAACACGACGCGATAGAACTATGGACAGCGAGTACAAGAGCGAGATCAATCGAGACGTGCCGCTCGCGCATCCGGGTGAATTTGGCCCCATCGCCTTGGGCAATCTCAAGGTGTGGCCCCCCGTGGTCCTGGCGCCGATGGCCGGCGTGACCAACTATCCATTTCGCAGCCTGTGTCGCGAGTTCGGCGCCGGACTTTACGTGAGCGAGATGATCACGGCACGCCCGCTGGCCGAGGGGCGAGAACAGACGCTCCGTCTCGCAGACTTCGGCGACGACGAAACCCTACGCAGCCTCCAGCTCTACGGCGTCGATCCCTACTACGTGGGTGAGGCCGTAAAACGCCTCGTGGACGAGGGTCGAGTGCACCACATCGACATGAATTTTGGCTGTCCCGTACGCAAAGTGACACGCAAAGGAGGAGGCTCCGCCATCCCGCTCAAGCCGCGCTTGCTGCAAAACATCGTTCGCGCCGCCGTTAGCAATGCGGGAAGCGTCCCCGTGACGATCAAGTTTCGCATGGGTATCAACGACAAGTACCGCACCGATCTGAACGCAGGCCGAATCGCTCAAGAAGAAGGCTGCGCGGCGGTGGGCTTGCACGCTCGCACCACAGAACAGCTCTACGACGGAGAAGCACGATGGGAAGCCATCGCCGCCCTCAAGGATGCGCTATCCATCCCTGTGTTCGGCAACGGTGACATCTGGGAAGCGCCGGATGCGTTGCGCATGATGCGCACGACGGGCTGCGACGGGGTGATCGTCGGGCGAGGTTGCCTCGGCAGACCGTGGCTGTTTCGCGACTTAGTAGACGTCTTCGACAACCGAGAGCCCCGCAATCCGCCGGCCCTGGGCGAAGTGGCCGACATCATGCTCGATCACGCTCGTCGGCTCTCCGACTGGATGGGGGAACGCCACGCCATGCGCGCGTTCCGCCGCCACTCCACCTGGTACACGAAGGGGTTTAGGGGGAGCGCTCAACTGCGCCACAGGCTGATGCGAATCACCACACTCGACGGACTGGTCGAGGCACTCGGAGACATTGACCGAGAGCAACCCTTCCCGCCGTCCGCCATGCGCGTGCCGCGAGGCAAGAGCTCGGGCACCCAAACCGTTACGCTCCCCCAGGGCTACCTAGACGAGCTCGACGATGCAACACCGCCGGATGCGAGCGCAGAAGACGCGAACGACGGCGGTTAGGGGCTCACTCGCGACGAAAACGCAACAGAGCTCGGCGCTCGGCCTTGGTCGGTCTCCCTGTCCCTCGCTCCCGCGCCGGGAAGCGATCTTCCTTGGGCGGCGGCGGTGGAGACCGGTCGACGTAAAGTTCGCTAGCGAGCTTGGCCGACAAGCGTTTCTCCGCGAGACCTACGACATCCAATATCACGAAGCCCCGAGGACAGTGGGCCGTCACCTCCACTCCAATAGTTACGGGGTGGCTCGAACGCACAATCAGGCCATCCACTTGCACGTTGCCCCGGGCGCAAGCCTGTTGGGCCAGCGTCCGAGACTTAAAAATGCGGACGGCACACAACCACCGATCCACGCGAACTTTCACCACTCATTGGCGATAGCTCATTCCGAATCGGAACGCTCCAACAGAAACTGCTCAACTTTGGTGCCCCGCAGCCGGTCTGATCACCGTGATCAGAAACATAGACGGCGAAGCTGCGTCCCAAAGCGGTTTGTTCTTTCATCCAAGCATTCCAGACGTCAATTTTCTGGGGAACTGGGCCCGTGAGCAATCTCAGCTCAAACTCGCCATTGTGACGGTGGGGGAGTTCTGCGAATTACCGCCGCGGGGACTGTTCTTTAATTCCAGCGGATCGACAGACTTGCTCGAGCCCGAGCTTCTGTATTGGTTGAGCGAGGTAGAGGAAACGGGACCGCTTCGAGTGCCACGCGTGTTTCTACCAGTGTTTCGCTGCAACCATGTGCTCGCCGTGCCCCTGCACACGCCCATCTGGCAAGCAGGCGTCATTGCGATTCCGCTGCCGACCCCGTGGCAGAAGCTAGCTCGGGAGATGGAGGCCGTAGGCTGTGAGTTCGCGTTGAACGCAGAATGTGCCGACCGGAAGACCGCCCTCGCACAGCTGGCGATTCGCCCTGTCAGCGCCCGGCCGCCTCCCATTCTCCACCGGACCGCGTCCATGCCCCCCCCGAGCATCGCACTTCGGCAACCCGCCTAGGGCACCGACTCCTGCGACGCGGCCTTGCGCGTTTGGCTCGGAGCCAGCTTCGGCTATGCTCAGGCCCCTGTGAATTTTATCGCCCACGCTATCGCCGCGGTGCGCTCCGGCCGCTCCAGCTTGCACGGCTTCGGAGCCATGATGCCAGACTTGGCGAACATGCTCCGGCTCCCTTCCCCCGCAGTTAGCGGAGAATTAGAGATGGGCATCCGCGTCCATGTGGCAACGGACAAATCATTCCACGAACTACCACGCTTTCTGCAAGCACAACACAGCGCACGACAGCATCTGCGTCAGCAAGGCGTTCGTCGAGGCAGCGCCTTGGCGCTGGGGCACATCGGCGTCGAAATGATGTTGGAGACGGGTTTTTATCAAGACGCGCCCACATGGAGTCACTACCAAGACAGTCTACGCTCAGGACTCGAATGGCTGAATTCGTCTCCTGTTCTCTGGCGTCATCAAGACGCGACTGAGCGAATGCATTCCCTCGTCGGTCGCTTGCTCGAACACTCCGGCGATGCCCCGACGCCGGAGCGCATCGCCTACGGACTGGAGAGATGCGTGCAAGGGCGGTCCCGGCTAGAAATCACCGACGCGGACCGCCCGGCAGTCCAAGCCTGGGTCCAGACCGAGATGAACGGACTCGCGAATATGGCCGAAGCGTTTATGGAAGAAACCTTGATGACCCTCGACAAGTCCCTCGCTTCGTCGAATTCGGCAAAAAACGCTGACTAACCGGCGGTTATTTCGCTACCGCCCCTGGTTGCGGCCATTCACCAAGACGGGATCCGGCAGGAGGGATAGTATGCACCCGATGAGTCCGCGAGCCCCCAACATAGCCGACAAGATCTTCGACGATCTGAAGCACCAAATTCTCGCGGGGGCGCTGCCGGCGGGTTCTCGCCTCCCGGGTGAGCGTGATCTAGCAAAACGCTACAATACGAATCGCAACACCCTCCGGGAAGCCGTTCGCATGCTTGAACAGAGCGATTTGGTTACGGTGCGACACGGGCAGGGCGTGACCATCGCGGACTTTCGCCACACCGGAACGTTGGATCTGCTGGCTCCCTTCCTGCAAGCAGCGCCGGATCCCACCGAGGTCGCTAACATCGTCAAGGACGTGTTGGAACCACGCACGCTATTTCTTGAGTACGCCACCGCCTTGGCGGCGCGACGTGCCACTGACGCCGATATTCAAAAAATCCGCGACCTGACCGAATTGTTGATTGCTGCCTTCGAAGCCGGAGATCCTCAAGTAGTGGCTCATGGATTCCAGCGGTGGCTTGACGCTTTAGTCGATGCCGGTCACTCCGTGGCGATCCGTTGGATCGCCAACCCGTTTTTCAAGGCCACGCGTGAAATATTCGATCGCTTTCCGATGCTTTGGGTTCTCGAAGAAACCTACCCGGACCATCTGCGGGAGCTGGTGGACGCTCTCGAAGCCGGCGATGAAAAGCGCGCCAGCTTGGCCACCCGAACCTACTACGACAGAGTGGACGACAAGATCCGTGAACTCCTGGGAGCGGCCGAAAGCGGTCTGCTCGAAGAGCTAGCTGGGATGGCTGCGCTGGGCGGAGCCCCCCCGGAGCGCCCCAACGCTGTCGACGCACCGCGAACTCCACCCACACACAAGGCTTGAGCGCCGGCCGCTCGTGTCTACAGTAGGTCTGTCATGTCTAAGGTACTGATCGCCGGGTGTGGGTTCGTGGGGTGCGCATTGGGCGCCGAGCTCAAACGACTGGGGCACGAACCCATCGGTCTGAGACGGAGCCCGGGGGACATTGGCTTTCCCCTTGTGGTCGCTGATCTATCAAAGCCGGAGACGCTTCGGGTCATCTCCGACGTCGACGCGATCGCCTTCACTTCAGCCGCAGACAACTTTTCCGAAGCCGGATATCGCTCTGCCTATGTGACCGCTCTTGAGTCTCTGCTCAGCATATTCGCCAGCCGCTCGAAGCCCCCTAAAAGGATTGTGTTTACGTCGAGCACGAGCGTGTACGCTCAAAACGATGGCGCCTGGATAGATGAGCGTTCGCCAGCCCAACCGAAGGCGTTCTCTGGCAGCATCATGCTGGAAGCCGAAGGCGCGCTCCACGCGACCCCAATCGAGTCCGTCACCCTCCGGTGTTCCGGCATTTACGGACCCGGGCGCACGCGACTGATTGATCAGGTGCGGACCGGTGAAGCAAAGCTGGCTGCGGCAGAGTCTCCCTTCACCAATCGTATCCACCGCGATGACGTCGCCCGAGCAGTGGCCCACTTGCTCTTCTTGCCCAACCCCGACTCGCTTTACGTCGGTTCCGACGACGACCCAGCGCCTCGCAACCGAGTCTTTGAATGGTTGCGGGAGCAACTCGATGCCCCTCCGCTCGGGAGCAGCGAAATATTGGGCAAACGGGGCGGCAACAAGCGCTGCCGCAACGCCCGCCTCAAGGCCTCCGGCTTTGAATTCAAATACAAAAGCTTCCGCGACGGCTACAGCGAAATGCTGAGCCGAAGCGGCCCGTAGCCCCCAGCGGTCTAGCCGTTGAGACGTTCGATAACGGCCTGAGCGAAACCTTCCGTGCCCAGCTCTCCGCCAAGATCCCCCGTGGTCTTGCCATCATGCAACGCCGAATTGTAGGCGTTCTTGATTTTCAGAGCGGCCTTGGCACAGGCCTCGTCCGCTTCAGAGGTGTGGATGTGATTCAGCATCATCGTGGCACTCATCAGCAGCGCCAAGGGATTCGCTTTATCCTGACCAGCAATGTCCGGCGCCGAGCCGTGCACGGCCTCGAATACGGCTTCGGTGTCACCGAAGTTCGCCCCCGGGGTAGCGCCCAACCCACCGACCATGCCCGCGCACAGGTCTGACACAATATCTCCGTAGAGGTTCTCACAGAGCAGAATGTCGAATTGCGTGGGGTCCTGAACGAGCCGCATACAGGCAGCATCAATGATCATCTCATTGTACTTGATGTTCGGATAGTCCCGCTCGTGCACCTTCCGGGACTCCTCGATGAACATCCCGTCGCTCATCTTCATGATGTTCGCCTTGTGGAAGGCGGTGATCTTCGTGCGCTGGCGGTGAGTCGCGTAACGGAACGCCCACATGGCGATTCTGTGACACGCCGGGCGTGTCGCCACCTTCATCGAACACACGACGCCATCGGTGATGTCGTTCTCTACGCCGCTGTAGAGACCCTCGGTGTTTTCGCGGACGATCACCAAGTCGACGTTCTCGTAACGGGTCTTGACCCCGGGCAAACTGCGCACCGGGCGCACTGCCGCATACAATTTCAACGTCTTGCGCAACGCCACGTTAACCGAACGAAAACCGCCGCCGACCGGCGTCGTGCACGGCCCCTTGAGCGCGTACTTGTACTGACGAATCGCTTCGACAGTTTCCTTAGGCAGAAGCTCATTGTGACCGGCGGCCAGAGCGGCTTCCCCAGCGTGATGCTCGACGAACTCGAGTGGAGCATCTGCAGCAGCAAGAATGAGGCGCACTGCGCGGGACACCTCGGGACCGATTCCGTCGCCGGGAATCATCACAACCGTATGAGACATAAAAACCTATTTCAGAGAGGGGGAGAGGGTCGGTTTAGCCCAGCGCGTACCCCTGGCGAGGCACAATTTCATATCGGGCAGACTGAGTTTCACGGAAGCCGCATTGTTTCTGAATTGTTCAATATTAGAACAATTCAATTTGACCTTTTTTCCAATCAATTACAGGTACTTATTGTCAACCGAGGTCAATCGAGGTCAATCTTTAGCCAAACGCAACGAAGCGGAAACATTTGAGTCTATGATTGCGTAAGCCAAGAGATTCGGAGAATCTTCAATTCATGAGTGCTTCTAGCTTAGAAGACGAGGACTTCGACCCCTCTTTTACCCCATTTTCCCCAACCCTTCTAGACCAGGATCGCGGCACCCGTGCCCGACGAGAATTTTACGCGGCGGTATGGGGCGAACTCAGAGACAAGGGATACGCGGGCCTCAACGTCTCCGGCGTTGTTAATCGCGCCGGCGCGTCCCGGGGGCGATTTTACCACCACTTCAAGAACCTCGAAGAAGCGCTACTGAAAGCCTACCGCCATCACAGCGACCTCAGCTTTCGGCGGGCACAAGAAGCCGCTGAAAATGGGCTGCCCGTGGAAGAGGCGCTGGTGACGGAGCTACTCGAAACTCTGCCCACCTCTCCAGGCCGATATCTGGCCGATATCGAGCTGATGCTCGTGAGCATGCGGAACGAACGCATTCACAAGCTGTTCATGGATGATTTTGAGCTGCGACTCCAACAGGCAAGCGACTTGGTTCAGCTGGGCGTCGAAAGAGGGGAGCTCACCGATGAGCGGAGCGCTCGCTCTGTAGCCGAGCAGCTCTTTACCGGAGCCTATGGGATATATTTGCTCTACTTCGCCAGAAGAAACAGTGGAGAGCTCGTGGCTCAGCTTCAATCCCACTTGCGCTCAGTCTTCGCGAGTGTACGAGCTCCAATCAAGTAGAAGGCTCCTTCGCCGCGGGGCACCCGGTGTCGGCTAACTCACTAGGATCCCGAAATTCGTTCGCCCATCTGCGCGACCTTCGCGGACGCGCCCCAAGCTGCGTAGGCTGTGCGAGCCGCCCGCGGGCTGCGCTTTCTGGACTCATCGTCGGAGTGACAGGGCGCCGAGAGTTCGTTGGCAACGAGCTACATCACTCACCCAGTTGCCCTCCCCCGCTTGGCTAATCGCCACCTGGAACTTGGCAAGGGCTCCCAGCTCTTCGCCATCGACGGAGAGAAGCACGGCCTCCAATAGGCTCAATCGATGCGCGAAATTAACCAGCGCAATCTCTGCCAGACATCGTAACGATTCGATGCTCCGCTGGATGAGCTCGCGGTACGCTTTTCGTTCATCTAAATCCTCCGTCTGACGCCAGGCTGCGCCCAAATCTGGTTAGTTGCCAACCTCACCGCCACGAATGATTCTGGACTGTTTCGTCAGCCGACAGCCGTGGGTATGGGCGACGGCATCATTCGGCGCTCAGCCGGGCGCTTTTTTCGCAGGCCCAGTCCTCTCCCTCAGAACACGCGGCCTGGAACAGGCTGAGCACCTCATCACGATCTTGGTCTACTCCGCTTCCGTCAAGATACATGAACGCCAACTTAGAACAACTGTGCGCGTGGTGTCCTTCGCAGGCTTTCCGGAACAGAAACGCTGCATGGCTCAGATCTCTCCGAACCCCGAGCCCTTCACGGTACTTGAGCGCAAGGTTGGCGCAAGCATGGACATCGCCCGCGTCACAGGCCTGCTCGTAGAGCTCGGCGGCGGCCTCGTCATCCTGAGAGAAAAACAGCCCGATTTCGTGCATGACTCCGAGGTGCGCACAGCCTTGCGCGAGCCCTTGCCGGCAGGAGAGCTCGTAGTACTGCGCCGCACGGCGGTAATCCGTTTCCCCGGCTTCCCCCGTCTCGTACATCACCCCGATCGCACCGCACGCATGTTTGTCACCGGCGTCGCATTCCGACAGGCAAGTACCAAGCGATGTGCAGTGCACATCCGGGTCCGACAGACTGTGTTCGTAGTCCCAATGCGCCGACGAACAAGCCAAGCCCAACAGCCCGACCACGCCAAATAGCCAGTTTTCGTAGCTCCTGCGCCCCTCCATGACGCCAGGACGCTAGATGAGTCACGAGGGAATGAACAGCAGGAAACGCCGCTCGCTGAGGCCGAACAAGTTTCGCTGAATGAACCGAAAGTCAGCGAATCACTGGACACCAAATTACTGGGCAGCAAGTTACTAGGAGGTGGCGCCCACCCACCTCCTACCGGTCACCGCCACAACCGCGCGGCAAGAAAGCGCGTCGTTATCGCCACCTTTCTAACGGCACACTCCCTGCAATGTCCCGTGCATGGTCGCTACCTCCACCGTCAACGGCGCAATTCTCGGAAAGCCTCTCGGTCTCGGCACCGCACACACGAGCGCCCTTCTCGGGCTCGACGCCCACACTATCCGTGTCGAAGTGTGCTGCTCCCGGGGGCCTTCGTTCTTCACTCTCGTTGGCCTAGCGGAGGCCGCCGTCCGTGAAGCTCGCGTGCGGGTCGCCAGTGCCTTAGCGCGCCTCGGCGTACTGCTCGACGAACACGCCATCACAGTCAACCTCGCACCTGCCGGTTTCCGCAAGAATGACGCGTCCTTAGACGTACCCATCGCGCTCGCGGTACTGGCCGCACTGGAGCACATCCCCGACCAAAGCCTCGATTCAGTACTCGTACTGGGCGAGCTCTCTCTCAACGGCGAGCTCCGGCCCATCCGCGGCGCGTTGCCACAACTGTGCGGGGGCAAAGATCGCGGCATGAGTTACGCTATCGTTCCAAAGGGAAACGAAGACGAAGCGGGCATGGTGCGGGGCATGCCCGTCTATGTCGCGACCACTTTGGGCGACGTGATCGAACACCTGGCCCAGCGTCGCCGGCTGCCACTCGCTACGAAATACTCCTTCGCGCCGACGCCAAACGATGCCTTCGCGCCAGACATGAGCGAGATCCGCGGTCAAGCCACCGCGCGGCGAGCCTTGGAAATCGCCGCGGCTGGCGGGCACAACTTGCTACTCGTCGGGCCGCCCGGCGGCGGCAAGACACTGTTGGCGCGAACCATGCCCGCCTTGCTTCCGCCGCTCGACTTCGACGAAGCCGTCACCGTCACGTCGATTCATAGCGTCGCTGGATTGATCACCGGAGAAGGGGCGATCACGTCCCGACCCTTTCGCGCTCCACACCACTCCGTCAGCGAGGCGGGACTGGTCGGCGGCGGCGAATTGCCTCGGCCGGGTGAGATCAGCCTGGCCCATCATGGAGTGCTCTTCCTCGACGAGTTCGCTGAGTTCCGACGGAGCGCTCTGGAGGCCTTGCGTCAACCGCTCGAAGACGGCCGGGTGTGCATCTCGCGGGCTCGCGGACAAGCGTCGTTTCCAGCGAGCCCCATCGTGGTGGCGGCGGTCAACCCCTGCCCGTGCGGGTACTTCGGCCACCCCGTGCGCAAGTGTCGTTGCACCGATCTGCGTCGTTCATCCTATTTACAAAAGCTGTCTGGGCCCCTGCTGGACAGGCTAGACATTCACGTGACGGTACCACCCGTCGGCATCAGCGCATTGTGCAGTCGTCAGCCGGCCGAAAGCTCCACTACCGTAGCCGCACGGGTGCTCGCGGCACGGCAACGCCAGTGGGCCCGGAGGGGTGACGCCGTTACCGCCAGCTGCAACGCGAAACTCAACAACAGCGAGCTGGACAAGATCGCACCGCTTACGGACGCCGCTATCCGACTGCTCACCACTGCTGTCGAGCGCTTGGGCTTGAGCGCCCGGGGCGTCGCCAAAATTCGCCGCGTGGCCCGTACCATCGCCGATCTCGAAGATAACCCCCGGGTGAGCAACGCCCATTTGTCCGAAGCGCTCCAGGGGCGGTTGTTGGATCGAGATCCGGGATTGTAAACGAGCCGCCGCGAGTCCGCCGATCGAGATTACAGAAACGCTGTCCGATATCGCCCCTCGTAGTCAAAGACGCGGGTCTGCACACGCATCCACGGTCGCCGACCCCGTTGGCCTTTCTGTTTGCGGGCAAACACAAAATCTGGCTGAGGCAGCAGTCCTTGGAGGCGAATCGCTTGCTCGGCCAGCTCTAGCTCCAGCGGGTGGCGTCCCGAGGCTAGACGGCGACCAAATGCTCGGTTGAAGACTCCGCGCTGTTTCACGTTGGCAAAATCGAAGCGCTCGCTCAGCGTTGTTCCGTCCTCGTCATGGTAGGTGATCTTGAGCCGGCTGCCCTCTTGGCTGAGCGTCATGCTCGCGACACGCAGTACGAGGCCGTCCTTGAGGCGTAGCGCGTTCTTCAATTGTTCGTCAGGGTCGACGAGGGGGCGCTCGCACGAACCACACGAGCGGGCCGCGATGTCGTTTTCCGCGCCACAGCGATCACACTCTTTGAAACGGAAGCGATATTCGCAGCGCTGTCGTTTGCCCGATTCATCTAGCGTCACGCTCTGACAACGTCGTCCGTAGTGCTCGAACACTTGGCCGTCCTCATCCACTTGACCCCAGAATTCGTTCTCGTACTCGCAGATCGGGCAAGGCACCGCGACCACCTGGCTATCCGACGTGGGCTTGATCTCGCCAATCTCTGGGGCAAATACGTCGAATCCGTTACCCGCGTAGTCCACGACCAAACAATCGGACTTGCCCGGCGACAGCCGCAGACCCCGACCCACGATTTGTTGGAACAAACTCACCGATTGGGTCGGCCGAAGAATGGCAATCAGATCCACATGCGGCGCATCAAAGCCCGTCGTCAGTACGGATACGTTCACTAGATAACGCAACTGGCGCGCGCTGAACGCGCCCAACTGTTCGTCCCGCTCGGTTCCGGGAGTCTCGCCCAAGATGAGTGCCGTCTCCTCTGACGGCAAGTAGCCGGCGATCTCCCGGGCGTGATCCACGGTCGCGGCGAAGATCATCACACCTTGGCGATCTTGACGCTCCGCGATCTCGACGATCTGCTCCACGATCGCCTCGGTCACCCGCTTATGTCTCACCAACAGGGCATTCACTTCCGCCTCGGCGAAGCCGCCGTGGCGCCCCGCACCCACCGCCGGGAAATCATACTGAGCGATGGGAGCATCTTCGATCTCAGGACGCGTCAGATAGCCGCCATCGATCATTTCACGAAGAGACACCTCGTAAATACAAGAATGAAACGGGCGTTCTTCGTCTGTGCGGGCAAAGCCGCGATAGTGGTAGCGATAGGCCCACCCCATGCCCAGCCGGTACGGGGTGGCAGTAAGCCCCAGCACCTTGAGCTTGGGGTTGGACGCTCTCAGGTGCTCGATCACACGATCGTACTGCGAGCCGTCTTCGCCACTGACTCGATGACACTCGTCGATGACCAACAGGGAAACGGTACGACCAAAGTCACGCAGGTTGCGCGCCACAGACTGTACGCTACCGAAAGTAACGGGCTGGCCCGCATCCTTCACTCCCAACCCTGCCGAGTAGAGCCCGGCCTCGCCATAATCCGTCGATTCGTCAGCGGCCGTGAGCGCTTCGTACTTGGCGTAATTTTGTTCGCATAGCTCTTTGACATGAGCCAGCACGAGCACTGCGCCCTTCGCCAAGCGAGCTAGCTCGGCGATCACAATGCTCTTGCCCGCCCCCGTCGGCAGTACGAGCACTGCCGGCTCGATACTTTCCCGAAAATGATCGACGGTCGCTTGGACAGCCTGCTGTTGATAAGGGCGAAGGCGCACGAATTAACGAGTAATACGAACGAGGGCTTCCGCCAACGGATTCAGTCACTGACACGGCCTTGGGGTGTCAGACCCTGTCCGCCCAATAGCGAGCCAATGGCGGGAATCAGTGCGACCGGACGAACTAGGGCTGAAGCTGTGCGATCCAAGTTCGCAACCGCTCCAGGCCCGCCTCATCTCGCAACTGAACTCCGAAGGGGGGCATCGGATCTCCCGTGGTGCGCTCGAAAGCGGATATCAGCACGCTGGAGTCCGGATCACCCGGCACCACGCGGATCCCTGGCTCTACCCCGCTTGACTCGGTGGCACGACCAATCAGGTTCCCCTCCGCCACGGTGTGACGGAGGTCAAACGTCGTGTTGGGCCCGCGGGGTTCGCTGCCGTTGTGGCAGCTGACACAATTGCCCTGAAGGTAGCCGAGCACGTCGCGAGTCAGAGCGTCGGAATTTACGATTTCTTCCGGGTTTGCCGGCGGTGTCTCGACAAATGCCGCCGACAGGTCGCCCAACTGCAACGCGAGCTGCAACTCGTTGAATCCCAGCACAGTGCCGGGAGACGATTCGTGGCAGGCACGACACGCCAAAGCAGAGGGGATCTCGTGAGTCACGATTTGCCCGCCCACGGACACTTCGACAGGAACTCCAGTCGGACTGGTGACGAGCTGAGCGTCGCTCGCGTCCGGCTCCCACGCATAGACAGCAAACTGCCTACCGTCGACTTGCTTGCGGATCACGCGGGTCTCGATGGGTCGTCCGGTGACCGGCTCGCTGAAGGTCTTGAACAACACGGTGGCGACGGGCAATTCCCATTCGGGGCCGCTCGCATTGTCGACCGGTGACGGTAGGAAAACGTGACGCTGCTTGCTCAATCCGTTGGACCACAGCGGCAAGTAACTCAGCACGCGATCCGTTGGCGCCATGTCCGGCGCGCCTGGGAACAAGCCGATCTCGCTCAATCTCCCCGGTAATGCCTGCAAAGCATCGTCGAAAAAGCGCGGTGCCGCGGCCGCCTCGAGCACGGCACCTGGCGGAGTGCCCGTATCCATGGAGCCTGTATCGCGAGAGCCTGTATCGCCGTCTGCTGTATCAATGATGCCCGCTTCGCGGTCGGAAGCCGGGTCCTCGCCACATGCCAGCAAACCCAGCGCCGCGGCTATGATGACCGCTCGACGAAAATCAGCTGGCATCTGTTTCAGTCCTTCAACACCGCACGCACGAAACGACCGTCTAAGTACGCCGTCGTAAAACAATTGCCGTAGGCGCTCGCATACACAAATCCGTCCGCCCCTTGCCTCCAAGCAGTAGCGTGCGCCATGTGCCCGGCGTGTTCGTCATAGACAACACGGCCCTCGCCATTCAGCGTCATACTACGCACCCAACCTCCGCAAAAATTCCCGTACAACATGCGCTGGTCGAAACGGCCATCGTAGGGATCGTTCTCGACGGGTTCGTATTCGAGCCCGGTCCACACCACCCGGCGCTGGGTCGGTTCCACGTCGGGGTCCTCCAAGGCGGGCCAAGTATCCAGTGCGTTCGTCCAGCTGGCCACCGGATCGCTCACCCCCACACACGGGCCCGTGCATACGCCGTCGTGCTGGTCCCACCCGAAGTTCTGTCCGTCAAAGGCGCCCAGAACGTTAACCTCTTCGAAATCGCCACCGACATCGCCGATCCAGAGTCGGCCTCGCTGATCGAGGTTGCCGCGCCACGGCGAGCGCAGACCGTAGGCGACGATGTTGGCATCTCGCCCGGCAAGACCAACGAAGGGGTTACTCGACACCGTCTCGTAGCCGGATTCATCCACGCCGCGCCGCGGTCTCACGCGAATCACCGACCCCAAGGGATTCGATAGCTCTTGTGCTCGAGGACTGTCGTCCTTTTCCCCCACCAAGGCCCAGAGATTGCCTTCGCCATCGAAACCAATCGAGCCGATATTGTGCCAGGCCTGGGGAGCGTTGTCCTCTCCCAGCCGTATCACTACAGCGCGGGAAGAATTCGCGAGAGCGTAGTTGGTCGGATCAAACAGGTGCCGAGAGACGACGCTGTCGTCCCGACTCTCGCAGTAGCCGAAGTAAACATAAGCGTTGTTTGCGAAATCCGGATCGAAGGCTAACGAGATCAGCCCGCAGTCATGAAAGTCATAGCTGGCGTCGAGTTCGAAACCGCCGATCAATCGCGCGGTGTCGCCCTCCAAGGAATAGTGAAACACCGCCGCACCGAAATTGCCGTCCCCTTTGCCCTTCTGGAGGAGCAAGAACTCGCGAGTCCCCGGAATAAACGCAAAGTCAGTGATCGCAGTGGGTGTGCCCTCCAGATAGATTTCCTCAAAGGCGAGATGCAGCGGTGCTGGCGGTGCTACCTGCCCGGGATCTACGTCGGCACCGCTCTCCGGATTTACCGGAGCTGCGCCATCCGGCTGGGGCCCCGCGTGTCCGTCAACCACAGCGTCGCTGCCCGCCTCCACGACATCCGGACGCAGCCCGGGCCGCGCCGCGCCATCCATAGAAAACGGGTCAATTCCGTCACCCGAGCTGGAGCAACCCGCGAAGACCACCACGCTTAGCCCGCCCAGGGCGGATAGAAATCTCAGCCACTGGGTCGCTGAGTGTTGGGTCCTTGGGTGTCGGGTCCGTGAGTATTGGTTCCGGGAGTACTGGTTCCGATTGTACGTACGCCGCAGTCGAGATCCCTGCAATCGCTTCAGACTACCGGAAGGGAACTTCTACGGCGGGGCCTCTCCTATCGTGATATGAACGCGTCGTGTCTGCGAAAAACCCGTTCCGCCTAATCCTCCTGGCCCCGCTACTGGTGGCGACCCTCCTGCTTGGCGGGTGTAACCCCAAAGCGCCGCCGCCGCCGGTAGAGGTATCAAAGAGCGGCACGGAGTTCGAGCCGCCAGTGAAGGTCGAGCAAATACCGAAACAAGCCTGGTACTGCGACATGGGAACGGTCCACTACGCTCGCCACGAAAAAGGCGACGGCAAATGTACACTCTGCGGCATGGACCTTACCCAAGCTCCCCAATAACGCGTCCGGCACACCGCCCGTCCACATCGCCCAGGCCATCGCCATCGTGACGCCAATCGAGAGCCGCATCCGTTCTGCACGCCGCCTCCCCTTCGCGCTCGCACTACTGTTCGCCGTAGTCGCCTGCTCCAAGCCCGATACACCCACGTCATCCGCATCCGG
>SPKZ01005459.1_pt1 | contig 31720 bp, 39 predicted proteins | sample 2456571 | NCBI WGS metagenome assembly SPKZ01 (sample SAMN11192286, study PRJNA482655) | marine metagenome | biome: ENVO:00000447; feature: ENVO:00000244|ENVO:00000211|ENVO:00000569|ENVO:00002023; material: ENVO:00002151; isolation source: ocean water from marine abyssalpelagic zone ... | reverse complement strand
CCGCCTCCACCGCCTTCGCCACCGCCTTCAGCACCTTCACCACCCATATTTTTGGCTATATTGATATCACCATAAACCCTATCAACTTCATCAAATGTTCCAGTATATTTTATAACTTCTGAAGTATTTTCCATTTCAGCTGAGGCTGCTTTTTCTAGTCTCTGTTCTAATAGGTCTTGTTTAATCTCATCATCTGACCACCCAAGTATTTCTCTTTTGGCTTTTGTCATGGACATAACACCAAAACCATTCCCAGCATCAGATACTGAATCTTTATATAGATTTACCTTAGATTGTAAATGTTCTAATTTAAGCATTTCAGCTTGTGTCGATGGATTGTTAAGTGTTAGTGTGAAATTATCTAACTCATCTTCTAAACCAAGCAAGAATAAATGCAATATTGCTATTTTATTTAATTCCATTATTAATGCTTGCTGTATTCTATTAATAGTCCTGGCAAACCTAACATCCTGTAGTGCTAAATTCTTTCCCTCACCCTGTGGGTCTTCAAAACCAAGAAAGGCTTTTGGTACCCTTAATGCTGTAAATAATTTTCGCTGGAGGTACTCTATATCTGCGATTGAATCCAAATTAGATGCCCCTGGTAATGTGTCAATAGGGTTTGGTGCATCTTCACTTCTAACAGGTATAAAGAAATCCTGGTCATTGGCCAATTGGTTATATTGTAAATCAATTTGACCAGTTTGTGGGTCAATGATTGGCAGTCTTTTAAATCTATTAGCAATTTCATCAACATATGCTGGTACATCTTCATCATCAAGATTACCAACATATATCTTATATACTCTTCTTTCTGGTGCTCTTGTTACCCTATAAATCAACATAGCATCTTCAGATAGAATTAATTGTTTCCAAATTCTTCTGGCTTTCTCTAAAACACTGGTTCCATATGGAAGTCTTCTATCATCCCCTAATAGTCTAAAATGTGCTATTTGCCACGAATTAAATTCCATATCTCTACCTCTCCAAATAAACTTAACCTTTGGGTCTTCCTCATTAGATGCATCGGCACCATTACTCAGTCTAGTATATAAGTCACCTTCTCTACGTTCAATCTCAAAGTTTGGCATTTGTCTGCAACCAATAATACCAGCTTTATCATCAATATTTAAAAAAACAAAATTATCACCATATTTGCATACGTTTCTGGTCCACATTGGTAGGGATGTATGTATATCCAATCTATTAAAAAACAGGTCTTCTAATACCGTCTTAACCCTCTTAGAATCTGAGTAAATATTTAACACTCTACCCTTTTCATTTATGGTGGTAGATTCTTCCATGAATATATCCAATGCGGCAGATATTTCTGGGTAGAATTCCATACTTTCAAAATCAGAATATGAACCAATCCTTGTGGTTTCATAATGGACAGATTTTTGAAAAAGTTCATTATCAACCTTTCTCCATGTTCCACCTAAGTATTTATTTTGTTGTGCTTGTAGTTTTGCAACATCATATTCTGCTTTATCTTGTGTTTTTAGTAAAGCATCTTTACCAATAGAGTATCTATTAGTAATATTTTTTGGTATATTAACCCCATCTGGCCCGAATATATTATTAAGCCTTTGAAATATTGTTAATCTTTTCTTCGCCATATTTATTTTAATTTATATCTATAATTATAATGAATTTATTAAATAACTAAACCATTATTGTGATAATTATTTAAATCCACTAAATAACCATAAATAGTCACCATTTGGGTCTTGCATATTCTTAGAGACATTTCTACTAAACTTAGGCTTCTTTAATGCTTTTTTATTTCTATTTGCTTTGCTTACAAAACCAGTCTTATCCTCTTCTTTTGGGGTCTTATTAGAACTACCAATGGTCCAACTAGCTAACATGGCTTTATTTTGTTTTTCCATCTTTTCTAATTTCTTAAATGAATGTTCAAGAACCCAAAGTGCCATACACATAGCCATAATTAAATCATCATGATATCCCCTCATATGGTCTGGTCTACCATTTCTATATACAAATGTTTTCATTTCAGAAACCAATCTTCTTGATTTAATTACAACACCATTTTCTCTAACCATTCGTTCAAAATTGGCAATCATTGGTAATCTAACCCCATTGGCATTAAATCCTGGTATCTTACTATCTTTTGAATGTGGTGTTAATTGTGCTTTTTTGCTATTAAGTATTTTACCTCTTGGTGCATCATAATGTAGGTATTTATACTTCAGTTCAAGTAACTTTAAAACTGTTGCAACCCCCATACCACCAGTGATATCAACAATGGTGTAAGCCTTATATAAATTACCATATTCATATATAACTTCAGCCAATAAATCTGGTGGTATCTTTCCTTGATACTCCATAACTTGTTCCATTGTTGTGAAGTCAACTATTACAATGGTTGAAGAGTCTTCACCATCTCCCCTTGCAACATCTGAACTAAGAATATATTGATGACCTTCTATTGGTTTTTTCCAAATCCAATATTCTTTTTCTCTCCCATCAACCCAAACTGGTTCCTCAACATTATTTTGTTCATGAAATGCAATATCTTCATCACCAATGACATTACCACCAGAACCAAGAAATGAAACATCCAACTCCTGTGCAATCTTTTTTGTGTTATTATTTAATGTCATGCACATATTTTCATACCATGGGGATGTTGGCTTATAACCATTCTTTACCCTAACCTTATATTTTTCATTTATAAACTCAAATTCTTTTATTTCTTCCAATATATTCCCCTTATCATCCTTTTTAATCCAACATAACCCTTTATTATACCTTGGGTCTTCATACCATCTCATTTCAATGATATTATAATTATTCTTACCACTCTTTGATTGTTCATATGTCTTATAATATAAGGAATCCATACCGTTTGGTGTTGAAATAAGCATAACCTTACCACCAGTAGCACAAGAAGACATTGCCGCAGAATAAACCGCATCACCGTTATCAATAAATGCCGCTTCATCAAATATTAGGTATGTTGGAGTATAACCCCTTAAGGCATCTTCAGATGTTGCCACAGCTATTATTTGACAACCATTCGGTAATTCAACTTCTATTTTTGAGTTTGATAAGAATATATCTTTCCTTTCTTTTTCTGGGGTACCATAAAAGTCATCTCCCCATACCCATCTTGGCATTTGCAATAAGTAGTCTTTTATACCTCTAAGAAATTTTTGTGCTAGTTTTAATTTATTTGCAATAAGTAAAACCGTTTCTGGGTTATCTGAGTCAGCAAATGCACACTTTACGGCCATATATGCCTGTGTAGTTGTTGATATACCAGCTTGTCTTGGTTTTGCCACAAGATTGAATCTATGACTTTCATATGCACGTACTATCTCCTTTTGTCTTGGGAAAAGATTAAATGGTACAAAACCACCTTGTGTGTTATCTTTTGTTTCAAGATAGGTTTCAATTGCATATATGGGGTCTTTAAGAGACTTAAAGTATTCTGTTAATATTTCTTCATTAGTTAGCATATATATAAATATGTTACCTAATCATTAAAATGAAAAAACCACCCAATTGGGTGGTTTATAGTAATTTTAAAGTTAGTTTTTATTTTTAAGATTTATAGCAAATCCTCTTCATTGAAGTATTGCTCACCCATAGCTTCATTAAATTCGTCTTCCTTAATCTGTTCTTTTATTTCATTAACCATTTTTTGAAGGGTTTTCTTACCCTTTTTGGTCTCAGATATTATTTCTTTCATTAGTGGGTTAAAATCCTTTGGGGGTAGGTTTGCCATATCAGCATAAACATGATGCTTAAGATTAAAATCTTCATCTGGCATTGCCTTACAAAATTTACCCCATATTGCTGGACCCAAACGCATATCCCATGGTTCTGCTTCAATGAAATCGGCTTTATTTATAACATATTCGGCTATTTTCTTCTTTTTTGGTAACCCATGTGAAGATAACACTTCCATAACACCTTTACATAATTCATGGACTAATACTGGGAATACCATAGCTTGTGCTTTAACCTTTGGTGCTTCACCACTAAAATCACATTCAGACTTTCCACCACTAACCATTTTTTCCATATTTGGTATGATGAAGAACATATAATCCGCAGCTGACATCATTTTATTATAAATGTTTGGTAATCTTGGATTTAAGTTAACTAACTCATCGTTTACCATATGAAACATATGATTAACCTTTTTTGCCGCCCCTTGTGTCATGGCATTTAAAACTCTTCTTTTCTTAACTTCAGAATTTGCATTAACCAGTTCATCATGATTATTAAATTCAAACTCTTCTTCCATTCTTTGTGGACCTTTATTACTTATTGTACCTTCAAGGGTAATACTGGTGGTTAATTCTACCTCAAATTCTATTGCCCCCTCTGGTATATCAAATTCTTCAGACACCATCTTAACGGCCAATTCTTGTAGGAATTCTTTATGGTTTGACTCCATTTGAATTGCATTTCTAACCAAGGGCATTTGTTGTTGCATCATTTCATGGTTATTTATTTTATTCACATCAAATGCCGCACGACATCTATTAACCACTTCTTGAAATCTTCCTCTAATTAATTTCATTTCACTAGTCATTTCATCCCCTTCTGGGAATACACCACATTCTGACAATGAATGTCTACTCTCCCTTAAATCCTCCTCCAATTTTGGGTGAAGTCTTTCTGTAATGTTTTCTTCATAAAGAAGATTCTCAAGTATTAATTTTTTACCTTTTTTCATGTTTATTTTTTTAAAATATGTTTATAACACAAATGAAATCCAAATATATTTATTATTGCGTATGATATTACAATAATTATTATTTTTATTAGATTAATTTCAGAATTAATCATAAGTGCACCAGTGATTGCTAAATATATCCCAAACCTCCTAATCATATTAGCCAAGTGCCATATATCTGTTGTCCAAACAAGTATTGTTGTAAATATATAGTTTAATATTTTATTGTTCTTATATTTACGTTTCCACGTGTGGTCTTTGGCCCCCCAAAAACTATCAATTGGGTATTTACTAAAAACAGACTGATACCAATTAGCTTGATTTGAAACAATATCAGCAATTGATTTACCAATAAATATAAATATAACAGATATAATCAATAATAACCAACCTACCATAATTTAATTGCTTTACCAAAACCAAAACCAATAATTAAAAAACCTAGTATTGAAATTATTAAAGATGTTGCAAGTGAAAAATTTTGAATATTCCATAAATTAAAAAAAACACCAACAAAAAATGATGTGATTAATATTAATGGTAAAACTTTAGACCATAACATATTTAATATTGTTAAAAATTTTTCTTTAGTTTTTTTCATAGCTTATTCATATATTTTGTGAAAAATATGTAACTTATTACAAAACATACGAAAATAATCAAATCTATAATCATATATAGTGTTTCATTTTTAATTATTGTGGATATGAGAGTTATTCCTAATATAAATGGTAGCCCAATGACAAGGACAAATATCGCACTAATCATTATCATTCTAAATTTACTTACTAATGCCCAATGTTTTATATTTTTTAATATATTTTTCATGTTTATTTTTTTAAATCACCAATTCTAATTGTTTTTACAACTCTTCTTGGTTTTTTGTTTAATATGGTTTCTAATAATTTTCCTTTAGTTATACTTACTGTTGTTTCATTAGTATAATCTTCATCTTCTTTTTTTCTATGTGACTTTTTTATGGCATCTGCACCCAAAGAAGCTTGACAAATAGAATATGGGTTATCTAGCTTCTTTGGGTGCTTCTTAACATCAGCAACACATCTATCAAATTTAGCAGTATGTACCTTATCTTTACCAACTTCGTTAATATCACTACCAATTACATAATTTTTTACAAACTCTTTAGCATCAATCTCATCAACATCCAATTCATCTTGGACAGTAGTTACCATATCATCTATAGCTTGCTCAGTTTTTTTAGATGTTTCAATTTCCTCAATAACATGTTTCTTTTTAATTCTCTTTTTTCTCATTTGCAATATTTTTATTAATTTCCTTATATTTCAGTATGATATCTTTTTCATATAATTTATCTTCAACAGTTTTAATATCTTCACCAAATTTAAAATAAAGTCTACTATCTGGGTATTCATCATAATCTGATATATCTTCCCAAGCAAGTGCTATTATCCCATCTACAGCATCCCATACCGCAAATGTGTCACTCTTTTGAACCAATTCAAAGTTTAGTTTAGAAGTTAGTCTACCAACCCTTGATACAAAATCAAATCCAGGTGGTGATGGTTTATTAGATGCTGGATAAGCATCCCAATCATCACCATCAATATTATCTATTGATTCTGAAAATAAGAACTCGTAAAGGTGGTTTCCAACCCAATCCATACCAATTTCATTTATATATACTAACTTCATTTTCTACATCTTAGGTTTTGGTGTAACAACTGGTTTAGTTTCCCAAATTCTCTTTCTTCTTGGTGAAGGTTTTGTTGGACTAACTTTTGGTTTTGGCTTAACAGTTGGATTATTCATATTATTTATGTTTTTTTATTAAATGTTCAATTTTACCCTTATTCACAATAATACGTGATTTTTTTGACTTTTCCAAATTTTTACTTTGAAATGATTCATAAACATTGGCCATCTTAAACATTTCCTCCAAATTTTCTTCAGTCTCAATCTCTTCTTCATCACCTAAAACTTCATCTTCTTCAGTGTCAATCTCTTCTTCAGTATCAATCTCTTCTTCAGTATCAATCTCTTCTTCATCCTCATCTCCAGATGTTTTAATTTTTTCAATAATATCTTTTTGGTCTGATTTATCCATTTCAGCGGTATGTGTTGCGGAAATAACTGAGTTAATGACATACTTTTCAAGGTCGAAATCTGGTTCGCCATTATCTTTTGTATATGTTCTAAGGGAGGTGCCTATTTTGCCAGCCAATTGTTGAATGAATTTTTCTGGGTCTTCTTCTTCATCAGCCTCAACACCTGGGTCAAATGGTTCGTCATCATCAAATGGTTTATCATTATCAGAACCTTCATCAGAATCCTCAAGAGAATCCAGTGAAAAATCTTCTTCTTCATCAGATGCATCAAAATCTGGTTCACCGCTTGGTGCATCCAGTTTTATCTTATAGGATGTTTCTTCGCCTAAATTATAACCATCTTCCTCATCTTCAAATAAACCTGTGGTTGGTTTTGTATGTTCAGTTAATCCTTTTTTTTTTAATATTCCAGATAAACGTTCAACAATCGAACCTTTTTTTAATATTGATTCACCAAAACCATATTCAAATGGTACATGGTATGGGTCTTCATGTGCTTCAACCGATGATAAATACGCATCGGCATCAACTTCAGCTTTCTTTTCTTCCCACCATTCATCTTCAGCCTCTTCATCAAATTCATCCTCAACATCTTGTGGCATTTCATATGTGTCATCAAAATAATCTGGATGGGTTGGTTCATCAATCATTTCCGTTATATAGTTGTTTAATTTACCAACTGTTAGTGTTTCTTTAGTTGTGTTTTCAACCAAAAATTTATCAATAAAGTTTTCAGTTTCATTCAGCTTAACATCTTCCAATTCATCAATCGCATCCTTATCAGCCACATTATCACCAAAACCATCCTTCTCTTTACCCTTTTTATTATCATAAGACAATTTTGCACCCTTTTTGTTTACAATATATTCTTTGGATATATTTTTATCCATTGGTTTTGTTTCACTAAATGCTTTATTAGGGGGGATTTCGTGATGCTCATCAAGTATATTATCATTCTTGAATGTATTTATGTTTCCAGATTTTGAATGCGCCTCATTAAGACTAATAAACTTTAGGTTTAAGTGTTTTATGGCCTTAGCATATGAAGGATATGATTTACTCTTTTTATTCTGCAAACCACCAATATATTTGAAATCTTCAGAAATTACATTTTCCTTATTCTTACATGACTTTATGTAGTATTCTTGATTCTCCCTAACAATGGCGTAAATATTACCATCTGGCCCATTCTTAGTTAATTCTATTACTGAACGATTAATACTTTCATTAATTGGGGTAACACCCATTAATTGCTTCATTCTACTTAACTTTTCAGTTCCTTTTAATCCAGTTGGTTTTACTATATTTCTCTTACTCATTTTTTAATTTATTAACAAATATTATTCTTTATTATTTTTTATGGTGCTGGGTAATTACTTAGTGTTGGTGACCCATCTCGTGTATCTATTGGTTCACCTAAGACCCAAACATTAGTGGTATTAGATATTGAACTAACTGATATATCTAATGTTGATGCCGCAGCCATAGTAACTGTGACACCATTAATAATTGGACTTGCGGTCACACCAGCATAAACTTGATAGTATTTATAATTAACAGTATCAGCATCTGCTGCCGCATGTATTATTGTATATATTCCTTGACGTAATGGCATGATTAAATTATTTAATTGTTGACCCCATTTTATGTGAAAACATGTTAAATGGTTATTAAGTGGATAAACCCACAACCCCAACATTTATAAATATGTTATAAAAATAAAAAAACCCCTGGTTTGGGGTTTTAAATTATCTCATTGTATTCTTATTTGATTGATTCATATTTTAAAAGCATTTTATTTAACTTATCCATCCCAACCAATCTACCAATATCATCATAATCTTTTGTGACTTTTTTCATACAGTCAATCAAACCCCTTTCAAATAACATAACCTCTTCTTGTTTTATGTTTTTTATTCTATCTATAACTTCTGAAACATCCACATTCTCTTCTTTTATAAATGCATATTTCTTTATATTTGAATTTAAAACCTTACCTTGGCTCTCCGCTGTCTCAAATCTAAAATAATCTGTTTCTGGTACATTTGAATAAACATAATTACCACCATGTTTAAATATAATATTTAAGCTCTTAGCTGATTTATTATATTTAGATGCGACAATATTAGAAGATTCATAAAGAACTTCAATTAACCCATTTTTTTCAATTTTTTCTAAAATCATAATTTTTAATTTTTAATTATTTGTTATACGTTTTATAAGATTTAATTTCATTAATTTTATATATTTTACCTATTGATTCTGTATCATGGTCTTCAAGTATAATGATATGATTGTTAGTTATTAGTATACTTGAATTTATATGTTCTATCCTAGTTACATCGGTACCAATTTTAAGTAGCAATATAATTTTTTTAAATTTATCAGACATTGGTTAGTATTTTTATATATCAAATATAAGTATTATTTTTTAATAATCAACCTTGATTTTATATGAAATGTTTATTATATTTGTGATATAAAATTTAAGATATGAGAGAAATACTACCGAAGGTTAAGTCAATAATGAATGAAGCCAATAAAGAAGCAAAGAATTATGGTGATAAATTTATAAAACCAGAACATATATTATTAGCAATAATAAATGATAATGAAAATAAGTCTGCCGATATAATGAAAGAAATAGGTATTGACCTAACTGAGCTATATGATAACATAAGTCAATATTTGTTACTAACACAAACTTCTGGGTTTCATGGGTTAAATGGTAAAGAAAAATTTAAATTACCGTTTAATGACAAGAGTAAAAAACTTTTAGATAATTTAGACTATGAGGCACAAAAATTAAATGATGAGTTTATTGACACATCACATATTCTTTTAAGTATGCTTAGTCTAAAAAAATTTGAATTGTTAAAAATACTTAAAAGGCATGAAATAACCTATAATAATTTTTTTGAATGGGTATTAGATTATAACGAAGAGAGGGAAAGTGACCTTGATTATGAATTAAAAAAAATTGAAGATATGCTTAAAAAAACGGATGATTTTAAAAATTCAACTGAAGAGTTTAAAGATGGACCAACTGAATCTGGTAACGAAAGAGGTGGTAAAAAAAGGTCAAGTAAACATAGTAAAACACCAGTATTGGATAATTTTTGTATTGATATTTCACAATTGGCCAAAGAAGGTAAGTTAGATGCTGTTATTGGTAGAGAAAAAGAAATTAAAAGAGTGTCACAAATTCTATCCAGAAAAAAGAAGAATAATCCAGTATTAATTGGTGCCCCTGGGGTTGGTAAAACTGCCATAGTTGAAGGTTTAGCCATTATGGTTAATGAAGGTAAAGCACCAAGGGTTATACTAGATAAAAAGATATACTCACTTGATTTACCATCTATTGTTGCTGGGACAAAATATAGAGGTCAATTTGAGGAAAGGATGAAAGCTATACTAGATGAATTAAAAGATAATCCAGATGTTATTTTATTTATTGATGAATTACATACAATTGTTGGTGCTGGGAATACATCTGGTGGTATGGATGCCGCAAATATATTTAAACCAGCATTGGCTAGAGGTCAAATACAGGTTATTGGTGCAACAACACTTGATGAATTCAGAGAAAATGTTGAAAAGGATGGCGCATTAACCAGAAGATTTCAACAAGTGCTTATAGAGGAACCAACACTTGAAGAAACTAGGATTATATTAAATAATATAAAGTCTTCATATGAAAATTATCATAAGGTTACTTATACTGATGAGGCTATTGATGAATGTGTTAAGATGTCACATAGATATATTTCTCATAGAGCAATGCCAGATAAAGCAATTGATATTTTGGATGAAGCTGGTGCCGCTAGAAATGTAAATCAAGAACCACCACAAAATATTAAGATACTTGAAGAAAAAAAAGAAAATATTAATGAAGAAAAATTAAATGTGGTAAAAAAACAAAAATATGAAGAAGCGGCAAAGCTAAGAGATGAAGAGAAAAAAATAAATGAGATGCTTCTAACTGCTAAAGAAGAGTGGTTAGAGTCTTTGGATAAAGAAAGGTCAATTGTTGATAAAACACACATATGTGAAGTTATTTCAACAATGACTGGAATACCCCTAAGTAAAATATCATCAAAAGAAAATGAAAAATTACTTACAATGGATAAAGAACTTATGGGTAGGGTCATAGGTCAAGATGAAGCTGTTGTAAAGGTCGTTAACGCTATAAAAAGGAGTAGATTGGGTATAAAGGACAAAGACAAACCAATATCATTTATCTTCTTAGGTCCAACTGGAGTGGGAAAAACTTACCTCTCTAAATTATTGGCTGAACACATGTTTGGTGATATTGATTCCTTAATAAGAATGGATATGTCTGAATACATGGAAAAACATTCAGTATCTAGGCTTATTGGGCCCCCACCAGGCTATGTTGGTTATGGTGAAGGTGGGCAATTAACTGAGAAGGTTAGAAGGAAACCATATTCTGTTATATTATTTGATGAGATTGAAAAAGCCCATAATGATGTATTTAACATACTCTTGCAAGTCCTTGATGAAGGCCAATTAACCGATGGGTCTGGCAGAAAAATAAACTTTAAGAATACACTCATCATACTTACATCAAATGTTGGTATTAAACAAGTTAATGAATTTGGTAATAATCTTGGATTTAAAACAAGTGCCACAATTGTTAATGAACAAGAAAAATCAAGGTCTATCATTGAAAAAGCACTTAAGAAAAAATTTAACCCAGAATTTTTAAATAGAATTGATGATATTATAATCTTCAATAGTCTTAAACAAAAAGATATAAATTTAATCATTAAACATGAATTGGGTAAATTAAAGGCTAGATTGCTTGAGGTTAATTATATGATAAAGGTTAATAAAAGTGCTATCGATTATGTAGCTAAAGAAGGTTATGATGAAGCTTATGGTGCAAGACCATTAAATAGAGCAATACAGCGTTATATTGAAGACCCAATTGCCGATGCCATATTAAATGGTAAGGTTAATGAAGGGCAATTGATTAAAATTTCTTATGATAAAAAAATAGGTGAAATTATTATTTTGTAGATTTTATATGGTTTTTATCTTATTGGGTGTGTGTTAAGGACTGAAGGGGTATAAGTAAAAAGTCCATGAGAAAAGATTTTTCCATAGATTTATTAATATTCACTTATGATGGTATAGGGTAAATAAAAATAGGGGTAAAAAAATAACCATCTCCACATGTTTTATATTATGTTGATTTGGTTATTTTAAATCCCTATTATCTTATTTTAAACGCCTAAGTTTAGATTCGACTTTAGCAAGTCTTGTTTCAAGCAAAGATTTTTTTGCTTTCCTTTGTTCAGCAATCCACCTTTTTTTCTTTTCGCCAACAGCTTCATTAACAATTTTGTCGATTAATTCAACTAATTCACTTTCGGTAACTCTAACAGTTTTTCTTTTTGACATAATTTCTAGAAATATTTTATAAAATTTTATATAAATAAATATGTAAAAAAATATAAAAAGACAATATCATATGATATTTTTTTACATATATCATTTAACAAATATTATCGGCAACACTTGAACTTGCCCACGCATTTGGTTTAACCCTAAATTCATAACCCATCCCAAGTATGTAACCTACGGCCTCTGAAAGGGCTTTGCTTGACTCCCATTTAATATTTGGGTTAATATCTGCGTGAACCTCCAATGGTATGTCATAAGTATCTAAAAGTGGTGAAATTCCATAAGCCACTTCTACTGAGTTGGCAACTTCAAAAAGCATTCGTTCTTTAACCCCACCTCTTGTTTGTTTATATTTATCACTATAATATGTTTTTGCTACAATCATCCCCCCTCGCCCCATAACAACCCCACCGCCTAGATGTTCTTCTCTAATAATTACAATAACTGTGGCAAATCTATAACCATTTGAGTTTTTTTGGGAATCTGTACCAATGGCAACTTTTAGCTTATAACCATTTTCATGTTCACACTTAAAAAGATTTTCTAAATAACCAAATAGTGATGTATTAATAAAACCCTTATTTACTCTATACCATTTTGAATTATTAGTCATCATATTTTTTTAGTGTTTACATTTCAACCGATGGTAATAACTTCCGCAATTTATTATAGTTGTCTTTACCAATATCTTTTGGGTTTACAGCCAACCTATATAAATTACCTCCATTTGTTTTATCAAGAAATTTAATCTCATCGGGTATTTCTGTTATTTTATTACCCAAGATATTAAGGAATATAAGATTTTGTAATGCACCAATCTCTTTGGGTAATGACGTTAATTTATTATTGGGGATTATTAATTCTTTTAAATTAATTAGGGTTTTTAATGATTTGTGTAGTTTGGATAACTTGGCATTTGCAATTGCCAACGTATTTAATTTAGTGAATCTAGATAGGTCAGCTAGTTTAGGTACATCTCTATTTAATATTCGTATGATTGGGGTAAATTCTTCAATTATATCAAATAAGGCTTGGGTCCAGCCAAATTTTATTAAATAGTCTAAATAAGTATTATTTTTATTGGTACCAACCTGTGTGGCCATGGGGGTTAATATATCATAAAAATAGTTAGAAATTATTTCACTTTCATTTATCACATCATTAAAAAAATCAGCATGTTTATTTTGTTTTCTATTCTTAATCTGATTACTTTCAAAGTGTATTTGATAAAGATAATTATCTTCTAACTCACCATTAAAGAATTTATTATTTATTACGATATATATAACTGATTTGGGGCTATTTGGTGACTTATGATTCGTGTAGTGAGAAAACATACCATTACCAGGGGTAGCTGTACACCAATTAACAAATTTATTAAATATGCAATTAGCATCTCTGGTTTTAGGAATATAAACTGTAAATTTCCTACATCTAACCGATATTTCGGCTTGACCACTATCTACAAATTTTTGTATTAGGGTTTCCATTTCAGAAGGGTCTCTTTCAATGAAAGGGTCAATGGAATCGTATAGTTGAGAAAGGGACTTATATTGGTTTATATTTGTTGGGTCTTTAATATCCTTTAGGATATAGCTTCCAGAACAAAGTCTTTTAAATTTTTGTTTCCTCTTATTGTTTTCAAATAACTTTAAATAAACCTCAGCCAATGGCAAATCTTCTTCAACCAATCTAATCGCCTCATTTATGGTTTCTTTATTTTTTAATAACCTTGAGAATAGGTTAAGTATCCATTGTGTGTATATCTTATTGAGAGTTGGGTCTGATTTAATTATCATATTAAATACATCATCAGATATATAAATATCTAATTTAGTTTTGATAACTTCAGAACCATTTGGTTTTATTTTTTTTATTTCAGAGGCACATCTTAATGCTAATATATTATCATTGTGACCATTTATGGATTTAAAATTATTATGTGAGGTGATTTCATTTAAGTCCGTTTCAGTATAATCATTCTTAAGATTAAAAATGTTAAATTTTTTTGATAAAAATGCTAATCTATCTATTGCTTTATTTTTACCCATAATCTGAAACCCTATAATTTATATAATATGCAAATATACTAAAAATTAATAAAATTGTTCATAAAAATCCTTATCAATATACCCCTCAATTCTTTTTTTTATAAACCATAACAAACTAGATGAATTTGTAATTTCATTGGTCATCACATCTAATATTATGTGATTAACATCTTCACCATCGGTAAGTCTATATTTAATTTCTTTAAAGGCATTATTATAACCAATTTTAATTAGTTCATCTATGATAACGTTATAAACTTCCCATCTATCTAACTTATCTTCATCAAGATTTGCCATAGTTCTTCTTAGAAAGGTATTATATTCCTTATCTAAGCTGGTGTACTTACCGACACCATCTTTAATAGTAAAATCAAAATATTCCATTTATATAAATTTAAAAAGAATTAATTTTATTATATAATCTATCCAATTCTGGTGTTTTATTTTCAATAGCCTCTAAAATTTCAATGCAGACGATATTTGGTGTTAAGTTTTCAGTTAACTTATATTGCAATTCTTTAACCCTTAACATATCCTTTAATGTGTGTTTAAGTTCTAAGATAACTTGGTTATACGTGGCCCATTCTTCTCTATTTTCATCAGTACCATGATATAGGTTATCAGTAATATGCTTCTCATATTCATGCTCTAAATAGGTCTCAAATTCACCATATCTTTCTCTTAATTTGTCTCTTATTTTTTGTTTTATATCCACTATTCCATTAAACCAATACTCTTAGATAGAAAACCATCTTTTATTTTATTATTACACCAGTCTTCCAGCAATTGTTTCAAAAAACCCTCACCAACGTCATATTTTTTTATTAAATACTCTAATAAGTTTTTAGGTGAGATTATTTGACCATCAACTATTATCTCAAAACTCTTTCTTTGTTTATATTCACCATTCTCCCTATGCGTTTCAATTACCTTATTGTAATTCCTATTTAAATCATCTGTAATGGTATTTACCACTGTCGCATATCTAGTGTTTTCAAATAAAAATTTGTTAAGTCTTTTATACTGACTTTCTGATATTATTAATTTACGCTTCATAATAATAAATATGTTGAACTACCCTAAATTATCAACAAATTCCTTTAATTTTTTCTTTGGTATTACTCCAGGCACCTTAGTTATTAATTGTCCATTTTGAAATATAACTGTAGTGGGTATGCTCCGTACCCCATATCTTGATGATATAACTGGATTTGTATCAACATTTATTATTCCTATGGTTACACTTGGATTTTCATCTGAAAATTCTTTTAATAGTGGCCCATATAATTTACATGGCCCACACCATTCAGTTTTAAAACATAATATAGTTATTCCAGAATTATTTAATGCTTCATTTACTGTTTCGTCTGTTAAATTTAAATACATTTTTAATATTTTTTTTTAATTGTTATTTATTGTTAAAGGAATCTACCCATAATAACAAATATAAACATAATTTTTGAAAAATAAATGAAGGATTTTGAAATTGTATATAATTTTTTAGATATATCCTTACCAGATAACCACCCTTATATTTATGAGTATATAATCAATGAACACATAAGTAAAGAAAACATTGTTAATAAAATACTTAAATTATGTGATTTTTTGTTTATGCCACCATATGACATCAATTTTATGATAAATGTGATAGAATATTTCTTAAATAATAAAAAAACCCAATATTTATTAGGTAAAATAAAAATAAATCCAATTTATTAAGTAAAAATTTTTTATTACCAAAATAATTTACTATATTTGTTTATTGATACATTTTCAAGGTTGGTTCAACAACCAATTATATAATTAACTAATCATAAAAAAAAGAATTATGAAATTAAAAGAATTAAATTCCGCAGACCTAGCATCTTTAATTGCAATAATTATTGGTGGTGTCTATTCAATTGTGAATCCAGAATTCTCAGATGATATTTTTTTAAAAACGATAGTTGCCGTCATCTTAATTAAATTATTCTGGTGATATGGGCAAACTAAAAGAATTTATTAATAATTTAGATAGTGGTGATTTTGTGTTAATTATCATTGGATTAATTATATTATTTACAATTTTAAAAAGTATTTAAAATTTTAATCATGAAGAAATATAAAGTTGAAAAAGAAGAATATTTTAAAGATGAATCTTTATTATTGCTTGAAAATAAGTCAGAAAAAATTAATTATTTGTTTGAGGCGTATAAAAAAAACAGGTTCCATGCTAGAGTTATTTATATGAATGATACCTCTAATTATTCACATCAAAACCTTTGGTTATTCAATAAAAAAAATGGTGATTTTTCTATTGTAATGTTTAGTAAAACATACGGCATAAGCGTTACAAATAAAATATATTCACACGAAAAAAGACTTTTTTCTGTGATATACAAGGAAGGTAAATTTTGGTGTGTTAATAATATGAATAACTATAAGCGTGGTGTTAAATCATTAACATTGTTTCAAATTAGTCTTTTAATGGCACATAATAAAGTCTTGGATATATTGAAGGGTAGATTCGCATGGGTTAGATTTATGTGTGAACACAATGTATTAACTAATGTCTCATTTAACACCATAGTTAAGAAAAAACTATATTCATTAAAAAAGGCTTTGAAACATGAATATGGAACAACATATCCAGTTGCCAAAATAATCCATACCTCAGCTAGTAAGAAAAATAATAGATATAATTTTAAAAAAATGATGAAGCACTTGAAAAATGTTGAATCATTAAAACCAGATTGGTTGGAGGATAAACATAGTGGGTTATTTTTAGATTCTGTGCATATGGCGAAGATTCTTAATAAAAAAATAAATTGCTCATGGTCTTTAAGAAGACTTAAGGAAGAGCATGATAATATGTCTAAGGATATTTCAGAAATTATTTACTCTGAATCTGATAGAGAGTTAAATATAAAGGCTGTTTTTAAGGAATTTGAAGAATATTCAAACTTCAACATGATTAAGACAACTAAGGGGTTGTACCTGGAAGGTAAAAAACAGGCTCATTGTGTCGCTACATATGTTAATTCTGTTGAACATGGTAGATGCGCCATTTACTCTTTTAATGACTTTACACTGGAAATTAGGGAACATTGGAAATCATCTGAAGGTTTAATGCTTCAACAATGTAAAGGGTATTCAAATTGTGAACCACCAGAATATCTTAAAACCTTCATACAAAATAAGATTAATTCTTTTAATGCAATTAAGGTAAGTGAGGAAACAAAACCACTTAAAGTTGGTGATGTTTTTCATGTTGGGATGTCTGAAAACCTACCCTTTTAACCATAAATTTCTGGGTTCTGTTTGCCGAATATTCTTATGATTTCACCAGCTTTTGCGTTGGCATGATTCTCCAAATCAGACCCATCTGCCCCTTCACTTGGGTCACCAACAAGTTCACCATTTTCATTTTGAGAGTGGTGAACTAATTCATGGGCAACAGAACGCATTATATCAACAATTGCCCTATCTTTTATATAAACACATACAATATTATTATCAATCTCATAGTATGCGGTTGTTATGATATCAATCTTATCTGTTGTTAATCTAACCTTAAAATTCTTACTGAGTGATAGATAATCAACAACAAAGTCTATGAATTTTTCCATTAACACCCTATTGCTCATACTCTCATTAAGTAATTTCTTTATATAACTCTTCATAAGTCGTTTAATTTTTTTTCAAGCTGTTTTTGTATTTTACCCAATTGTCGTGCCCTTTCTCTATCTTTACTATTATGAGCTTTAATTTTTTTAGCTCTAATATCAGCAATTTCTGCCCTTATTTCTTTTTCATCAACCTCCATTTTCATCACTGTTCCCATCCTCTTTTCTTTGTTTTTTATTTCATCTTTTAATTTATCATGTTTATATTTATGTTTTTCTGGTGTTTTTTCTTTTGAAATATCCTTAGCCTTATCATCCAAATATCCAACTTCTTTATCTATGAAATCAATGATTAGGTCTTTATCCTGGTAAAGCATATTTAAATATGCATAATATTGTTTAGTTGGTTTTCTACCTATTTTACTTAAGTAATTGTTTATTGGTATAAATGGTATTGGTAATTCTTTAAAGGCTCTAATAATGCTAGTTAGATTACAATCATAAGTATTATTATCTTTAAATACGTTAATAGTATCACTTAACTTAAACGTATAGGGTTTCCAAGTTTCCAAATTTTGTGTGTAGTTTTTGATATCATTAACATTTTTAATATGCGCATATTTTGTTTTAATATCTTTACCACTCAATGATGGTAAATCCACCATATAGATATTATTTTTATAAAATGTTGACAACACACTATCACTACTACAAATTGTAAAGAATATTTTATCATCACCAAACTCCCCAACAATCTTAAATAATAACTTAGTGCCAGTTATTAATGTTAATTCTAACATATGGTTTAAATATGTTTCTTTAAACCCAAGGGCACCCTTTTTCCTTATGAATCTGGTGTTACCAGTTTGACTATCTTTTACCCCTATATTTTTAATTTTAGGGTTTGATTCTGCACCTTGGATATTTGGCCCACCAACACTATTTTTCCTTATTTTAAATTCAAAATTACCATATTCTATATTAGTGTCTACACCAGATAATTGACCCTTTTCTTTATCAGTTAATTTAGAGAATATTTCTGCATCCAAAACCCTTAAATAATTTTTAAAGTCTTCAAGTGTACCATAATTAAAATAATATACCCTATCTCCCCCCCCACCATAATCTGGCTTACTAACCCCAGTATGTGTGGTTTTTTTATGTTCCAACAATAATCTTAATCTATCCCTTATAAAATCCTTCATAATATTTATTTTAAAATCTTTTTATATAAATATTTGGGTTTTAGGTAAAATTTGTTATATTTGTGTATTGATAAATTTTTGGGTCGGTTCAGCGGCTCTAGGTTAGGAAGTATATATGGCAAAATTAACAGTAGAACTAATACCTAAAACATGTTTTTATAGTAATGTGCGCACACTACTACCTAATAAGTATTGGGATTTGCTTAGAAAAGATTCTTACGAAAAAGCAAATAATGTATGTGAAATATGTGGTGACACTGGTAAAAACCAGGGCTATAGACATAATGTTGAATGTCACGAAATATGGCATTATGATGATGTCTTTAAAATACAACGCCTTGATGGTCTTATATCACTTTGTCCAAAATGCCACCAAGTTAAACACTTTGGTAGAACCAGTGCCATAGGTAAACAACCAGAAGCATTTAAACATATGGAAAAAGTTAACGATTGGAACCATAGGGATTGTGTTACTCATCTTAAAAAAGTTATGGATAAATGGATGGATAGGTCAAAATACAAATGGCACCTAGACTTAACATATTTAAAAGAAAATTTTGAAATACCTAAGAAATTAATTACTGAAGCAGAAAAAAAACGAAAATAATGTTAAACAAAGCAACGCTTATGGGATGGGTGGCAAGTAACCCAAAATATTTTGATAATGATATTCCTACACGAACATCATGTAGATTTAGATTAAAAACTAATAAAATTTTCACAAAACAAAATGGTGAAACAAAGGAATATGAGCAATTTCATAATATTGTAATTTGGGGGGTTAATGCGAAAATAGCACAAGACCTCATAAAATTCGATGACTTAGTATTTATAGAAGGTAATATAGATACAAATATCTATGAAGATGATGATGGCATTGAAAAATATATGACAAACATACAATCAAGAGAATTTAGATTAATAGCAACCAGTGACGAAAAAGAAAAATATAGTAATGCATTTAATACCGATAAAAAAAATGACTTACCTTTTTAAATACCCCCTAACCATATTAATGCTTTTTTACCCCATTTTAAGTAGTGGGCAGACCCTACCAAGAAAGGTTGACACCAACGACCAAATACTACATTATAACGGGTATATAGTGTCATATAATGAATCACACGAACAAGCTAATTGGGTATTTTATACCCTTAATAAAGATTCATTTAATTGTGACATAAGGTCTGTAAGAAAAAATAACTTCTCAACTGATTATGATTTTTTAACAACTTCTTCTTATTTGGTAGACTATAAAAATTCTGGGTATGATAGAGGTCATTTAAAACCAGCAATGTCAGAACCATGTAATCAAGGAAAGCTTAATGAAACATTCAATATGGTTAATATATCACCACAAGCACCATCGTTTAATAGGGGAATTTGGAAAAAGCTGGAAAACCACGTTAAGAGACTTGTAAATACTTGTGATAGTATTCATGTTTATACTGGTGGTATATTAAGTTATGATTTAAAAAAGATTGGTGATGTGTCAATACCAGAACAATTCTTTAAGATAATATATGTGTTTGAATCTGGACTTTTGCATAGAATTTCGTATATAATACCTAATAAGAAAAGTGATGAAGATATTGATAACTATGAAGTTCCTTTTGAGTTTTTAGAAAAAATGGTAGGGGTTGATTTTCCATGATAATTATATACTATAGTATTTAGATATGGTATATTTTAATTCATCATCACTTGTATCATACATAATCTTAAGGGCATCAAAAACCCTAGAAAAAATAACATAATTATCAGATGGTAAAAAATATATTCCACCATCTATGTCAACCCCCCTTTTAAATCTTTTTTTTAATTTAATTCTTTTAACTGGGTAGCACATATCTAAAAAATTAAACATTAAATTAATCATGATAGTGTCAAAGTCTGTTGTTGTTTTTTTAAGCATAATGATAAATATATAAAATGAAGGAAAATTACGATAATTTAATATACTACACAATATGTGAGAATCTATATAACAATATTAATAAAACTAATTACACATCATTCGTTAATATGTGCAATAATTTGTATTATTTAACAATTGGGTCAAGACCATTATCAACAGAATTGTATAATTTATTAACACTATCTTCAAATAATATAAACCTTTTTTATGGGTTGAATGATGCGGATACAATTAATTATATAAATAACTTTATAAGAAATAAGATGTGGACAAAACACTATGAGTGTGTTAGAGTATTAAAAAATTATACAAAAAACTCATATCAATAAAAAACACCAAAAAAACTACCATGAAAAAACAATTACTATTAATTTTTATGATGATTAATTCTATCATCACACTATCACAAACAGTCCCAGATTCAATGCATGAGGTTGAGTGGAACTTACTTAGAAATATGATTCAACAACAAAGTTATTATAGGACAACAATAAATGATGATTGTGCTAATGCAATTAATCTTACTGTTGGTGCACCATGTACAAATGGTACAACAGCAACCAATAGTATTGAATTGTTTGAAGATTTATTCTTTCCTTGTAATTTTATTAGTAATGGTGGTGGGGTGACCCCAAGAAGCTCTTGGTATAGATTTAATAGTGGTAGCTTAACAGATTTAAATCTTTCTATAACTAGAAATGGTTTTGGTACAAATTGTGGATACCATATTGCAGTATATGGACCATTTGCAAGTGGTGGTGGATGTTTACCTACGTTCATGAATTCAATATATTGTGAGTTTTTTCTGGATTTATTTGACCCAGCATTTCATTTCCAAATAAATGGTCTCACACAAAATTCAGATTACTTAGTTCAAGTAATGAATGAGGATTGTGGTGGTTCATTTGATAGAACAATTGATTATTGTCTCAGCGTTCAACCAGTCCCACCAAATAATGTTCCAGGTAACCCAACACTTATAGACCAATGTGGTGTAGTTTTTAATGGCACCAATATTGGGTACTCACCAACAAATGGTCTCCCAGGAAATGAAAATCTTGATAATAATGCGACAACTACATGTCTAAGTTGTATCACCATTGGTGACGATGTTCCATATGTTGTGAATAATGATTCTTGGTTTTCATTTTGTACAACAAATGCTGGTATATGGAGTATAGATTTTAATAATATAGCTAATTGTGTGTCTGGATTTGGTCTGCAAATGACCATATTCGTTGGTACCCCAACAAACTTAACAGTTATTGAACATGCCCCATCACCAGCAATACCAGGCTCTTCTTGGACATCAGTGCCATTTGCTGCGGCAGCTGGGGATTGTATATATTTGGTTGTTGATGGGTTTGCTGGGGATGAATGTGATTATTCATACACACTCAACAACTTAAGTGGTGGGTGTGATATACTACTTTCAAATGACTTAGTATTAAAAACTACCCTTATTGGTCATGATGAAGATGTTAGGTTAGAATGGTCGTATGAATCTAATAATGTTGATTATTTTAATATAGAAAGAAGTATTGATGGAGTTAATTTTTATTATGTTAATACCATACAACAAAATACAACAAATCAGTATGAATATATTGATGGGGAACCATTAAACCACCTTAACTATTATAGAATTAAAGCTTATTCATCTAGCAACACAACATATTCAAATATGACCGTTATTAACTTAAATAAAACTAAACAAATACTTGTATACCCACAACCAGTAAACAATAAATTAACCATAAATATGGGCGAATCAAGGGTGTCTAATGTAAATGTTAGGTTATTTGATATCTTATCAAAAACCGCATTTAATAAAAACTTTTTTGGGGTAAAAGATAAGTTAAATATTAATTTAAACAACTTAACAAATGGGGTTTATTATATGTCAATCAAAGACTTAGACACAAATAGAGTATTTTTTGTTAAAATAAAAATTGATACAGATAAAAAATAAATCTTAAATATTTTGTTTTTTAAAAAAATAAACGTATATTTGTTTTATTGCTTAATTAAATAATTTAAAATGAAAAAAATAGAAGAAGAAGTAAAAATTTATTATACCAAATTTGGTATTGATTCTTTAGGTTGGTCTATAACTAACCAATCCTTTTATGAAAATATCTCAAATACAGATGTTGTTAGATACTTAAAGGGTATTTTCACCAATAGAGATAGATTTGAACATCGTTTCATAAATAAAATGAAAAATGTTCATTCAAGAATGCAACAAATGCTTAAGGATGGTGAATTAGATAATTATGACCACGCAAATCCAGATGATTTTATTTGTTATGACCAGATGGATGACTTGTTAAATATTTATGATGAGGTTGAACCATTTACATATGCAGAAGCTTTTAAGATTGAAGAGCAAGAATTTCAAAATATGGTCTTTGGGTCAATTGACATTGTTCAAATGATAAATGAACTTGGTCACACTAGACTTAAGACAGAAGGTCACCCAGTAAAACACAAAAAGTTTGATATTAATGGTGAATTTCTTGGTTATGAAGAGTATGACAACATTTATGAAGTGTATCAAGTTAATGGTGAAAAACTTGGTCTTGAAGAAGAGATATATGCTCTTAAATGTTGGTGCACAACAACAAACAAAGAACATTGGTTGTGGATTGAAGACGAATATAAGGATAGCCCCTTAGAAGCAGTTGCCTCAACCTTTAGAATACACGAAAACCTAATACCTCATATTAAGGAATTAAAACGCCAAGGTGATGTGTTATTAGTTGAAATGCAAAAGGATATTGAACCAGAAGGTGAAATTATTCCACTAACGTCAAAACAATACTTTGACTTACTAACTTGTCAGTCATAAAAAAAATTTATAACTATAATAATTTTAATTTAAAACAAAAAATCATGAAAAATTTTGTAAAAGAAGTCCTTGAACCATCGACTAATACACACACACTACACGCTAAAAATGTGGTTAAAAAAGAAATTAGTGATGGCATCCTAAAACTAACCATAACTGGTGAAGGTATTGTAACTCACGGTGAGCATGGTACGATTAAAACCGAATCACCAAATGTAATTAAGTATGTCCAACAGGAATACAACCCTGTAACACGTAAACTACAAAACGCTTACGATTAATACCGAACTTAAGGTTTGCATATATATCCCCCTCATATCCATGTTGGGGGTATTTTTTTAACTAAAAAAATATGAAAATATGAAAATGTTGGATAAGATATATTCCGAAGATGGTAGACTAAAGTTTTATATGATATTTTTTATATGGATACTATTATCATTCTACTTGTTTGGTTTTAAAAGTACAATATATGATTTATTTGGTTACATTGTATTAGCAATACACTTAATTGGTTTTATGATTTATAAAGCTAGGACCAAATGATTATTAAAAAATATGATTTGGTAGGTAATCTATTAGCTAGAGGTGAGGCTAATGATAATGATGAACCACATGGGTACTGGGAAAGATACACATCTGATGGTGATATATGGTATAAAGGCAATTGGAAGGATGGTAAACAAGATGGCTACTGGGAAAGATTAATGCCATACTCAAGACTGCGTAGAAAAGAATTTTATATATGAAAAATCGATATAACAAAAAAGGTAACCAAGATGGTTATTGGGAAAAATATCGGTCAGATGGAAAGGTAATATTTAATGGCAAATCTGAAGATAGTAACCTAGATGATTATTGGGAATATCATTATTTTTCTAGTGAAGAGTTAAGTTCTAAAGGCAATTATAAATATGATAAAAAACATGGCTATTGGGAAGAATATCATTATTTCAATGGTAACCTAACAAAAGAATTTTATATATGAAAAATCAATATAAAGACGGTAAAAGACATGGCTATTGGGAAGATTATCATTCTAATGGAAATCTAATGGCTAAAGGTAACTATAATGATGATAAAAAAGATGGTTCCTGGGAAGTATATTACTCGGATGGTAAGTTGAAAAGTAGTGGTTCATTTGATAATGGCAATATGGTTGGTAAATGGTTAGAGTATTATAATAATTATATATTATGGCGTGAATCTACATATGTAGACAATAAACTACATGGCTTTACAACCCAAAATTACATTACAGGTAAACTATGTATGAAAGGGAATTATGTTTATGGTGAACCAAACGGTTATTTCGAATCATATAGGTTTATAAATGATACTCTACTAAAACATAAAACAGTATTTAAAGACTTTTATATATGAAGAATCAATACAACAAAGACAATAAACAACATGGATATTGGGAAGAAACCTCACCACTCTACTCATTACATTTTAAAAGATATTATATGAATGGAATAATTAAACTATATTCTGAAAAATACCACCAGGATATACTCTACAGGAAAGAATTCCACATATAATTCCCAAAATGGTAAAGTTGCATCATTTTGAAAAATATAGTTCATTTTGAAACACTTTTCCATTTTGAAATAATTCACATTTATCTGTTATTCATAAGTAACTGTTAATCAATCACTTATGAATTGGCCCACAAATTGGCATGTAGTTAATAACAAAAACTATTAACACATGCAAACATTTTTTAAGCTTTTTAACTTATTAGCCTTATACTTATTATCCACAATGAGTGTATTTGGTCAAATGTACGATGGTACGTTTGGAAATGAATGGATAAACCATTCACAATCTTATTATAAAATAAAAATTACCCAAGATGGGTTTTATTCTGTAAATAAGCAAACTCTACAAAATTACATCCCAACAATACAACAAGTAAACCCACAAAACTTACAGTTATACTATATGGGCGAAGAGGTGCCAATTTATGTGAATATAGTAAATGGGCAAATTGAAGGGATTTCTTTTTATGCTGAAAAAAATAGAGGCGAATTGGATGTGAATTTATATAGAGACCAATCTCACCATTTTAATCCAGAGTATAGTCTTATATCTGACACATCCACTTACTTTTTAACCTGGAGCACAATAGCAAGTCAAAATCATTACCAAACTCAAGCATCTAACTTCAATAATATTCCATCAAAAGAATCTTATTTTACATATGAAAGTAAAACGGTATTTAGTGATACTTGGAATAGAGGTAAATATATAGCATATGGTGGTTACCAATTATCTAATGGTATATTCGATTTTGGTGAGGGATATGGTAACTCATTTAAGAATATCAATACCATTGATGTAAATACCCCAAATCCAATTAATATTGGTCCAAACCCAACAATAACAATAAAGGGATACGCATTTGGGTTTTCTAATCATATGCCAGAATTAAGAGTTGGTAATCACATTGAAACATATGTTGACTATTATGGTGATGCTGTATTTGATTTATTTGCGCAATTATCATATGGTGATATTTCAAATAATAATACATCTGTTGATTTTGAGGGTCTTTATGGTCCAAATGATAAATATTCTATTAGTGTTGTAACCATAAAATATTCAAGAGAATTTGACTTCAATGGTAGCTCAATGTTTAAGTTTAATATCGAATCAAGTAACCTAAGAAAATACCTTGAAATTGATAATTTTAATGGTGGGTCAATAACTAACCAAAATGTTTATTTATATGATATTACCAATAACTTAAGAATACAATGCTATTGGGATGGGCTAAGGGTTCGTGCAGAATTACCACCTTCTCAAGTTAAACGAGAATTGGTTCTGGTTAATGAAAGTGAAATGAAAATAGTTCATGGTTTATATACAACAGACTTCGTAAATTATTCTATTGTAAGAGGTGATTATATTATAATTTCTCACCCAGATTTATTTAATGATTCAAATGGTAATAACCCAGTTTTTGATTATGCGGCTTATAGAACCACAACAGGTGAAAAACCAGTTATTGTTCCAATTCAAAGACTATATGACCAATTTTCTTATGGTGTTAATAAACATCCAATTGCAATTAAAAACTTTATAGCTTTTATTAAAAAAAACTGGACAAATATAAAACCTAAAAATGTCTTTATTATTGGTAAGGGTCGTGTTTATACCGATACCAGAGCCCATAATGTCCATGATAACCTAATACCAACATTCGGTTCACCCCCATCAGATAATTTACTAGTGTCACCAATAGATTCTGATGTACCAATGATACCAATTGGTAGGCTATCTGCAACCAATGGTGATGAAGTAACCACATATTTAAATAAAGTTAAAACACTTGAAAATAATGTCAAAGATAGCTTTGATTTTGATAATCAAAATTGGAGAAAGCAAGTTATACATCTGGGGGGTGGTGCAAACTCATGGGAAAATTCAATCCTTAAGAATCACCTCTTAAATATTGAACCAAAACTTGAAAATGGTAAGTTTGGTGCAGAAGTACATTCTTTTTTTAAAGAACAAGATGAACATATGTCAACCCCAAATTCACAAATGATTGACTCCCTTATTAATAACGGTGTATCACTGATTACATTTTTTGGTCATGGTAGTACTAAGGGGTTTGATTACTATTTAAATGCACCAAAACACTACACAAATAAAGATAAATACCCACTAATAATGGCATTAGGTTGTTATAACGGAACAATATTTAATTCAAATAAACTTATAAGTGAAAAATTTATATTTGAAGAAAATGGTGGTGCTATTGGATATATAGGGTTTGTTGATGCTGTAACAATTAGCGCAGCATCTAATATTAGTTCTAAATTTTATGACCAAAGTAATATTAATTACGGTACTGGTATTGGTGAACTATTAAAAAATACCCTTGAAGATTTTACCTCGACAATAAATTATTCATATAATCCAATATTTCAAATGGGTAGCCAATATCTGGTATTTCATGGTGACCCAGCTATAAAATTAAACTATAGAACCACACCAGATTTTTATATAAATGAAAAAACAATATCAACATCCCCTAAGATAATATCTGAGAATACTCAAAACTTTAATCTATTAATTGATATTCATAATCTTGGTAAATATGTTGATTCAACACTATCCATTAAAATCATAAGAACACACCCTAATGATTTAATCGATACAACAAATATGATTATAAATGCACCATCAAATAAAAAAACCATTGAAGTTAATTTTACTGTTAATGGGTATGAAGATTTTGGCTTAAATAAATTTTCAATTTATGTTGATGATTTAAATCAATTCCATGAATCACCAACAATACCTTGCGAAACCAATAATATAGTCCTGGATTATAATGTTATGATTGGTAACCCGATAATAACACCAACATACCCTAAAGAATACGCAATCATCAATGATTCAACCCCCACGCTAAAGGCTATGACAACTAACGCATTTAATAATGATTATACATGGTTGATTGAATTAGACACAACCACCAATTTTAATTCAACTGAGTTAGTTAATACAACAAGCCAATCCGATAACAACTTAATTGAATGGTCACCAAATAAAACATTGAACAATAATCAAGTTTATTACTGGAGAGTAAAGGCATTGAATTCTAACCAACCTAGTGATTGGGTTACTAGCTCATTCATTTATATTAATAACTCCACAGAAGGGTGGAATCAATCACATGTGTACCAATACCAAAATAATACAACCGAAAATATCATTATTAAAGATTCTCAAAACATGGTATTAAGTTTTACACCATCACTCTATGAAATAAGTGCAACAACTGGGTATATTAATTTTGGAATTGATGATGAAAACTTAGCACTATATCAAAATGGTAGCAAAGTAGATAAATGTAGATGTGCTTATGAGAATGGTGTATATGTCGCAGTTCTAGACCCAAATACCCTTAATTTTTGGACACTTCCAGGTGGGTCAACAACATATGGGGCAGTAAACTGTGATGGTGCCAATAGAACAGCATATTCTTTTCTATTTAAAAACAATACATCAACAACACAAACTAATTTTGAAAACTTTGTCATGGATTCAATCCCAGATGGTCACATGGTTATCATATATACCCTAAATAATGCCTACGGGCAAAGATGGTCATCAAACCTAATTAACCATTTAAAAACGCAAGGTGCCACCGAAATTGATACCTTCGCAAATGCCACCTCAGAAATGTCTTATGCTATAGCATATAAGAAAAACACACCTAACTATCAGTATTTTTCTGAAAAAGTGGGTTATACTAAAGAAGCATCTATTAGTGTTCACACCGCAACCAATAAACCTTGGCATAAAGGAACAATGACATCAACACTTATTGGCCCAAGCAACCATTGGGATAGATTAGAATGGAATACAACACACTTAGAAACACCACAATATGATAATGTGTCAGTTGATGTGTTTGGGGTCAACACCAATGGTGAAAAATCCATGTTATTGTCAAACATAGTGTATGGTATAGTAGATTTAACCAGTATTGACCCAAATCAATACCCATATATCCAATTAAGGTTAAACAATGAAGATAATATGGATAAAACACCAGCACAATTGGATTATTGGAGAGTATATGGTGATTTTAACACCGATATTGCACTAACAATTGAAAAAGATTATGAAATTATTAACGATAGCACAACAACTCAACAAAATATAGTTATTGAGTTGGCTGTATGGAATATGGGGTTAAATAATATAGATAGTGCTGAATTATCAGTGTCATTACTAAATGGTAACACCATTACACAACAAATTTCACTCTTAAATGCCTCTGATTCGCAAAATATTAGGGTAAATATCCCTTTAATTGGATTAATCAATGAAAGACACCTAATAGCCAATATAAAGCCCTTAAAAAACGAATCTAATAGGTTAAATAATTGGGGTTGGTTGGACTTTAACACCACAAATAAAATATCACCTTCGGATAAGGATGAAATTAGGTTAAATGTTGATGATTTTAACGCTTCACCAAATCCATTTGTTAGTCAAACGCTAATAGACTTTAATATAGATAATATTAGTGATGTTAGTGTTGAAATATATGACATTAGAGGAGTATTAATAAGAATATTGGCAAAAAATAAAGAAAATGGTGTATTATGGGATGGCAAGATGTCAAATGGTGAAAATGCCCCAACAGGTGCTTATTTTTGTAGATTAATCTCAAATAATATACACTCTAATGAAATTATTAAGATAATTAAATATTAGTGAAATAAATTAACCAGGATTGTTATGATTTTCTCTGAACTATCACCAACCCTAACCATATAATTTTTATGGTTAAATGAATTATCAAACTCAATACCAAAAAATGCGCTATTATCAATATAAAACATTTTATCACCCCCACACCACATTATGGGGTCGCTACCAGGTAAATACATAGGTGTATAGGGGATATCTCGTTTCTTTAATGAAAATGTTTGTGTGTTGCCCCTTGTACCTATTGTAAATAATACTAATAATAAGTTTTTTGAATATATATTTTTATTTGTTTCTAAGTATTTTGGGTTTATCTTATAAACTCTATAATCATAGGGTGGTATGGTAGCTTGACCATATGATTTTGTATAACCAGCAATTACGCAAATTATAACTATTAAATAATATGCATATGTGTGGGTTATATCCATTTGTTATGCTTCATCTACTAACGTGTTTAAATGCTTAAGTATGTGTGCAATAATAGCTTTATTATCTTTTAAATCATTACTTAAATCAATCATCACTTCCTCGTCCCAATTTTTAATCTCAATCTCAAGATTAGTTATCCCTTTTATTTTTTCTTCTCCCCCTAAACTCAATTTCCCATCAATACGTAAATGTAAATAATCCCCATCCGTATCCGTATCTTCTAATTCTGTATCAATATGAACCCAGAAATCCTTTTTTTCCATATTAATACACACATCAAAACCATCATCATCTTCTATTTCTGCTTTTGATAATGGTGTTGATATTATAATGTCAACTATATCTTGTAATGTACACTTGTAGCCTTCTAACGTAGCATCCTTTGGCTCCAGAAGCTCAATATTTTCAAGTATATATTTCTTATTAATATACCCTCTTAAAAATCCTCTTATATGTCTTTTATTTATATCTTTCATAATATATTGTTTTATATTTAATTTACGTGTTATTATTGTTACCCAAAATCTGAAAATTTTTGTAAAAGTATTTTGTCAATCTCTTCACCAATCTCTTTCCCTTTAACTGTCCCTTGAATTTCTTTATATGCTAAACCCTTTTCTTTTTTCTTATTAAACATTAGCATATGTTTAATTTGTTGTGTTGGGTAAAATATTTCCAAAAATTTACTCACGTTTGGTATCTCTTCTTTAACAAAATCCAAACGGTCAATTGTTTTAATCATTGATGGAAAATCTTTACGAATTGCATAGTAAATAAAGACTATTAAGTTTGCAAATTGTTTCCCATTAGTTTTATCATCATTAAAATCTACCTCCCCAATCATTAGGGTTGAAACTAAATAGTTATAAAGGTCCTTGGTTCCTTTAAATGAGGTTTTGCTTAATAAAAATGCAATAACACCAATAACATATTTAGTATTTTTTAACTTTGTAAACTCAGATACATTTGGGATATTTGCGTTAAGAATAATTTGACTCAAAAACCCATACTCATCTAGGGTTGTTAAATACTTAGCAACATCTCTGGACGATTTAACGCCTTTATTAAATTCTTTTAATCTACTACCAATGGCCCTATTATCCAGTGTATTATCATCAATAAATGCTTGTATGATATCATCGTCTAATGTTGCACCAGTTTTATCTGTAAACCTTATAGCCCTT